>Ga0214473_10006495_pt1 | contig 13937 bp, 16 predicted proteins | sample RVTome_7_FD_203509 | JGI IMG/M metagenome (GOLD analysis project Ga0214473, IMG submission 203509) | Soil microbial communities from uranium-contaminated site in the Upper Colorado River Basin, Wyoming, United States - RVT98D197 | ecosystem: Environmental > Terrestrial > Soil > Contaminated >... | reverse complement strand
TGGCCCACTTCATGAAGCGCCGCCACAAGGAAATCGACGACTACGAGATGATCGTGCCCGAGGCCCTTCTCGAGCAGCACCGCAAAACCCAGAATATCTTCACCATCGTCATGGCGTGCATCGCCGGGATCTCTTTGCTAGTGGGCGGGATCGGCATCATGAACATCATGCTGGCCACGGTGCTCGAGCGGACGAGGGAGATCGGGCTGCGGCGGGCCGTGGGCGCCAGACAGAAAGATATCCGAAGCCAGTTCATCGCTGAGACGGTTTCCATTTCGGCCATCGGCGGGACGGCGGGGATCCTCTTCGGCTTCGCCCTGTCCATGCTCATCTCTGCCTTCACGGGGTGGCCCGTTGGCTGGACGATCAGTGCCGTGCTGCTTTCGTTCTTTGTCTGCACCGTCATCGGTTTGGTATCCGGGATTTATCCCGCACTCCAGGCCTCGCGTTTGGACCCGATCGAAGCCCTGCGGCACGATTAAGACACGCCGGACCTCTAATCCCAAAAACGGACCTCATCCCTTAATAATGGTCCAGACGAGTTATCGACTTGGTGTGAAAAAAGGGTATAAAATAGGCCAAACGTGTAGATGACTCAAAAGGGCCCCAACTGGGTGATTTTCCCCTGATTTTATCGGGAATATGGGGAGCGCGCCCGGAGGGATTTGAACCCCCGACCTTTGGATTCGAAGGGCAAAGGGATGTAGTCTAATATAAGTGTTTTTAATCAGTTAGCGATTCGTCCGGAACAGTTGTGACAGGAATTGTGACAAAATTATTCGCGGATAATCGGAAGTCGATGATTTAATCGCCCTCTTTATAAATCTTATCGCTCTTTTTCAAACAGTTTCGGTTATAAAAGAGCTGAACAGTTGTCCTAAGGGCTGGTTATCCTTTGGGATGAGATATTGAATTACCTTCGATAATGCCACTGTAATGTCTAATGAGATATTTATTGCCTCGCCCAAGTTTTTTATATCGATTTTTTCATTAGGAAAGGCGGAACGACAAATATTGATAGGGTGAAAGCTCCCATTGCTTTTTCTTCGCAAGTATCCTCGCTTAATCCTTTCAATTATATGGGGGTCTCCAAATCCATAGCCAATAAAGAACTGCACGCTCGCTTCCGATATGTATTCTTCGAGCAACTGGAGAACCTCCTTATCTGTTTCCCCTTCAGTTGTTGGAATTATGACGCTTGGGATTTCGCTTCCACAATAAATACAAAATTTCCTATCGAGGGCTGCTGCTTCTGTCATAAGGATTCGAGAACATCCCGGACATCTGCAAACCCGAATGCTGCCATGAACGGGGATTACTGAAAGCGCCTTTGGCTTAATTACTTCCTTTAGAGAATAAATCGGGTTTAAAAGCAACTTGGCTATGATAAATGGGCCTTCTGGACCAGTGCTAAAATGCCGAGGACCAGGCGGGGCCTTTCTAAATATTGGCTGTGGTCTATAATACCTCCATGGACGGGGGGGCATCAATTTTGCCCGCTCTAATAAATTATCGTAATTAGTGGTGAAGGCAAGAACGTTGTGGTTTCCATGTCCATAATTTTGCAATAATGAGCATAAAGCAAGAACAAAAAAGTGATTTAAACCTGGTCTTGCCGTGCAGCAAGCTTCTATCACGTAGCTAACAAATTGTTTCTTTAGAGATTCCATATCTTGAAAATCAGTCATAAAACTGGTCATATCAGGCGTTGAACCATCTGAAGCAAGAGTCCTCCATAGGCGCCTCATCGCTTCCTTCTTTTCTTCGTACGCTCGTGGGTTTGATGAAGCAGATTTTTTTACAAACTTGTCTACAATTACCTTAGTTGATAGGTCAGCACCGTCCTCATTTATGCCATTTCCAAGAAATACTCCTATTTTGCACTTTTTCTTATTAAGAGGCTTTATGGCATCTAAAAATTGTTTTTCAGGAAATACAGGTTCACTAGATTTTATCGCTTTCTTTGCCACGTTGGCTCCTTAGATTAGAATCCCTTTCTACCAAATGTAAGACGACTCTTATGCTGATTTCAATGGGGTTATTGATACCACACAAAAATACAAGTGTCAAATCAGGGTATCAAAGGCGACATGGGGATTAGCAGGCCATATGGCCGGTCATCTAGTTAATGGCCGGACCAAAAGGAAGCATGGCTCGCGATGAAGATGGCCTAGAGTTCTTGCTAGATAATTGCATAGTCTGGGCTAAACGTTCCACCGCCTCCCTGGCCATCTGCTCCGAAGGATGACGGTATTTTTTTGTGATGTCAATTGAGGAGTGCCCTAGGACCTGGGCGACGGTGACAAGGTCGGCGCCCGCTTCGATAAGCCAAGTCGCCGCCGTGTGCCTCAAGTCGTGGAAATGAAGGTCTTTTATCCCGGCCCGTCGACAAGCCGTCCCGAAGGCTCTTTTCACGTCGACAAGTCGGCGCCCCGTCTTCAGGTTAGGTAAAACGAAGTCCGCGAAACGGGGCAGCTGCTCTAAAACCCGGAGGGCCGTTTCATTCAAGGGGACCGTCCGGGCCTTTCCGCTCTTCGCGTTTTCCGCCCGGACCGTGAGGACCCTGTCCTCCAGGTCAACGTCTGACCACTTCAGAGAAAAAAGCTCCCCCCTCCGAAGGCCCGTCATAATCGCAAGGACGAGAAGGGGCCTTACGTGAGCGGTCGCGCCGTCGATGAGTCCGCGGGCTTCCTGGGGGTCAAGCGTCCTAATCCTGCCCTCCTCCCGCTCCTTCCTGACTTTGGCCGCGGGGTTTCTGTCCGTCTTCTCCCACTCGACCGCTTTATTGAATACCGTCTTCAGGAACGAAAGCTCCCGGTTTACTGTCGCCGGCTTCACGGTCTGACGCCGGAGCGCCCGGTGCTTCTCAATATCAAGGGCGGTTATCGTCCGGACCTCCCGGCCGGCGAAGAGCGGCCGGCCATCCTCCCCCCGCGCCTCCAGCAGGGCCTTCTCTGACGCCTGGTCCCGTCGATAGGACTTTTTCCTGACCCCGTGAACGGTCATGAAGTCCCGGACCATGTCCTCAAAAAGAAAGGGCTTGACCTTCCGGGGGTTAGGGATGCCGCGGAAGGCTTCGCCCTCATAATCGCGTCGGACTCGGGCCAAGGTCAGGACGGCCTCTTCCAGCGTTCGGCCAGCGAAACCCCGGACCCGCTCGCCCCGGACCATAAGGTCGAAGTGCCAAACCTCCCCGCGCCGCCGGAGATTCTTATACTTCCCGTCCTTAGCCTTTGCCGTTTTCATATCTGCTAGGTTTAATATTTATTATGTTCCATTAGTTCAATACTATCCATTTAAATCAATATTATCCTTTTGTCAAGCATTGTTTTCTCTATGAAGGGGACAAGATGTTATAATCTGGACCGGGAAGGATAGAATGAAAGACGACCGTTTTATGACCTCCAAGGAGGCCAGGGTCTATCTTTCAATTTCCCATACGACACTCTGGAAGCTCATGAATAACCGGGAGATTCCCTTTATCAGGTTCAACCGGAAGGTCCTTTTTAAGAAGGCTGACCTTGATGCCTTTATTGAGGCCCACACTATTCCCAAGAGGCCGAACTCTTAGAGGCTATAAAACGAGTCGTAGACATCACTCTGTATTAGGTATAAAAGATTATTGGCGAGCAAATAAGGAGGGACAAAATGCCTAATAATGCTTCCCAACCTGATGACCTTGAGGCCGTTCGAATGCTGGTATCGGCTCTGAAAGATTTTTCTAAAGAGGACCAAGAACGAATTATCCGTTGGACTCAAGAAAAACTTAGTTTGACTTCAGCGCCGAAAGAAACGCCACCGGGAGTCACGCCAACCCCCTCTGCAGAAAGTCGGCGCGTATTGCCCAAGGATATTAAGAGCTTTATCTCCCAAAAGAAACCCCGCTCAGACATCGAATTTGCAGCGACGGTTGCCTATTTTTATAGATTCGAAGTTCCTGAATCGGAACGCAAAAATGAGATAACCACAGCGGATATTAAAGATGCAGCCCGCAAGGCGCCTTGGGCGCAGAAAAGAAGGCCATCAGATACTCTGAATAATGCGGTCAAGGGTGGCTTACTTGACAGTGGTAGCAAAAGGGGAACCTACAAGATTAATGCGGTTGGAGAAAACCTCGTTGCAATGACTCTCCCATCTGGAGAACAAAAGCAATCCAAAAGCATAAGACCTCGCGTACGAAAACGCAGCACCGCCAAGAAGTAAGGCAAACATCGGGCATAGTTTAATAAAGAGTCAATATATTATGAGCTCAGGAGACCCGATTGCAGGGCCTTTAGAAGATAGCAAGAAGATATTCAAGAAAATCTCTTCAATCAAAACATCACGAATATGGTCTGGCGACGTTCGAGCACATTTAAAGGCCGTTGGATTAGCGTGGTTCAACTCCTACCGTAAAAACTACTCGCAGCTGGACTCTTCAGACGTCCTATCGGCCCTTGATTCACAATATAACGCCCTAATCAGTTCAGCTGACGGCGTGCCTAGGAAAAAGAAAACGTGCGTTCAATTAAAGATAATTCAGAGGGCTCTAGGCGATTTGCGAAAACAGCTACTTAGCGTCGCCACATCGAAAATTTCAACGTCAGATGTTCCCCCTTCATTCAGCAAACTCGCTCCTGACCCGTTTATGCAACAGGTTCTTGTTGTGAGATGGAATGAATGCACTTCTTGTATTGCTGCGAATGCACCCGTAGCCGCAATCGTTATGATGGGCGGCCTCCTTGAAAGTTTACTTCTGACTAGGATTAATCGTGAATCAGACAAGGCGCCAGTTTTTCAAGCCAGGTCTGCGCCAAGAAACAAGAGTCGTCAAACACTCCCCCTCAAAGAATGGACACTCCGCGATTATATAGACGTAGCACACGAACTGAACTGGATTTCTGAAACAGCTCATAATATTAGCGAGGTTCTTCGTGATTACCGTAATTATATTCATCCAATTAAGCAGGTCTCCCTTGGGAAAATTCTAACAACGGAGGACGCAAAAGTTTTATGGGAGGTCTTTAAGAGCATCGCTAAACAGCTTTTATAAGAATAAAACTAGGCAATTAATGCTATCATTTGCCAATAGCAAGGCGTAGAGCAAGCTCGGCAAGGATAGAGGGGGGCAGCTCTTTAAGAGCCTTCCCGTCCGCGGTCCAGGCCCCGTCTGCCATTTTGACAAGGTGCTTTCCGGCCAGGTCCGTTTCGAGTTTGCTGCCGAAGGCCTGGTCAAGCTGGGCGCGTAGGGCCTCGGGAGTAAGGCCAGGGTCAAAAAGCGGAGCCCGTCCGTCGCCCGCGGATTCTTTAAAGACGGGCTCCGGCGTCGGAATGAGCGGGTTAGTCGCCGGGTCATAATATTTCGCGTCTTCGTCCTTCATCGCGCCTCCTTCTGGAGCGGGCTTTCGAAGACCTGGACGTTGAAATCGCCGGCGCCACGTCCGGTCAGCTCGTTTTGGCTATAGACTATGACGGCCCGGACGAATTCCCGGCCCCGCAGCTGACGAAGGACGGATTTCTCAAAGGCGTCAAAATGCTCCGCCTTGAGCCGCGGGTCAAACCGCAGCTCCTCCGCTTCCAGGAGGGTCTTGACGTCCCACTTGACGGCCTTCAGAGCCGTTCCTTCCGCCGCCATGGCGTCATATCGCCTATCCCGCGCCTGTTCCCTCGCCCACTGAACGACGAAGCCCCGCGGGGCGGTGAGTGAGCGCTGGAAGCCCTCCAGGAAAACGGCCAGCCCGTCCGTCGCCCTGTGCTGTTCATGGATGATATTTTCGTCTACCTCCGCGATACCGGCCCGGACCTCAAAAAGCCGAAGGGTCAGTTTCCGGATAGCCTCCAGCGGGACCCGGAGCCTGTCCTGGGCGCCGGTCGATACTTCGGCCTGGACCTCCGCCTCCTGCTTTCCCACGGCCATGAATTGGCGAATAGTCGCCGCCCCGCTCTCCAGGTCCTTGGCCGTGACCGCTTCGCGCCGGACGGACTCTTCGACCTGGAGCTTTACCCCCTCCAGGATACCGCGATATTCGCCGCGCAGCTTCTCAACCTGGGCCTCTATCTTCGCCGCCTCCTCCCCCAGCTCCCGCCTCTTCCTTTCAAGCGCCAGGATTCTTTCGGTCGACCTCCGGGCCGTCTGCTCCGCCTTCTCCATGGCCGCGTTGAAACGGGCCGCGTGCTGGGCCAGGATAGTTTTCGGCTCCGGCTCCTCCGCCAGCTTTCTTAGCTTCATTTTTTCGCCTCCTTCGTTCGTCTTTTCCGCTTGACCTCTTCCAAAATTTTCGCCTCCTTCTCTTCGGGAGTCGGAAGCTCCAGCCCGTGAATAGTTATCGGCCCCGGCCTTCCAGCTGGGGGAGCATTGGTCGAAATAAAAGCCCGCTTCTTCTTCGGCGCCTCCACGGGCTCCGGGAGCGCCAGGTCATGAGTCAAAATCGCTTTTTTCATGTATCCTCCAGAAAAAAACTCTCTAGGATGCCCTAGGTTCAATTTTCTCAAAGGGGTCCTTGTGTTTCATCCTACCCTCCCCGCCTGAAAGGGACAGGAGCGCGGACCATGGCCCGACCGGCCCGCGCCCTGTCCGGGAAAAAAGAAGGGGAAGGCGACGGCCCAGAACCAAAGCCGTTTGACGTGGACACCTTCCCCGAAAGACAAAGAGGAAAGAGCCTCCAATTCTAATCACAGGCCCCGCCTCCGAAAATAGCCTTCGACCTCATCCCGCAAAAGGATACCCTTCACGGGTCCGGAGTCGCCGCCGTAGACGCTATGCTTCGAATACTGAAACCCGAAGGAGCCGGCCTCCCCTTCCCGTGTCACCGCGATAACAGCTCCCGCAACCGCCGCGGCCAAGTCGTCATGAGCGCCGGTCGAATGGTCAACTATGTCCCGGCCTCCGACACGTGTCCTCCGCTCAAGCCCGGCCAGCTGGGCCTTGAGCCGTGAATTGTCAAGTATCTCCAGCTGGGCCGATTGAATAACCGGCAAAAGCTCAAGGTATGCTTCCGAAGCCGAATACTCCGCCGCCTCAATCTCAATTCCGTTTTGAGAAAAGGCCTCCGTCACCCACTGCCCGGCGTAGCGGTCAGCGCGGGCCGTCTTTAGTCCGTAGCCGCGAAGGGTCCCCGAAAACTCCCGGACAACTTCCTGGGGATTGAACGGGGGCCGCCTTTCCCGGACGCAGTCGACAATGATTTTCCCGCTCCGCTCCCGGTGACAAATTGCCAGCGTCATAGAGTCTATCCGGCCTCCGCTCGGGTCGACGTGGGCGAAATATGAAGCTCCCGCAATCGGGGGAAGCTCAAGCCGGCCAGGAACAGCCGCCGCTTCGACAACGTCAGCCGGGAGGAAAGCCTGAACGTCAGAGCGGAACTCCGCCTCCCATTCCGCCTTCGCCGCCTCCGGGTCCTGGAGTAGGGCCTGGCGAATAACGTCCGCGTCAAGTGTCGGGTTCATGGTCCGGGACGCGGCCCTCCAGACCAGCGGTCCGCCCGGCGTCCCGAAGTATCTCCGGAAGGATTCCCAAAGGACCCCGGTCCTGCTATACGGAGTCGATATTCCTAAAAGGACAGAGTCCGGAATTGTCGCCAGCGCCGGCCTCACCGCGGCCAGGACCTCCCGGTCCGGGACAGCTGACTCCTCACTCCTCCAGAAGGCCAGCTCCTCCAAAATAGCCGCAAGCAGCGTATACCCGCGCAGCCCGCGGAAAGAGGCGGACTTAATGGTCAGGACAACGTCATTGGTCAGCTCAACCGACTCCTTCAAGTCCGTTCTGACCATCCTCCGAAGAGCCGGAGTCCCGGCCAGGATTCCGCTGACATAGCCCTTCACAATTCGCGCCTGCTCCCGGTCCGTTGCGATAACGTGAATATGTCCCCGCTCCCCCTTTCCCAAATAGGGCCGCCAGTCCTTGAATGTTGCCAAGTAGACGGCTACCAGGGCGCTGATAAAGCTCTTCCCGCTCCTCCTTCCGGCTATGACATAGGACTCCTTAGCGGGTTTATCCGGCGCCGCTCGAAGTCCGGTCGACTCCCGGAATAATCGCAGCTCCTCCGGGTCCTTCATCGGGAGCCCGAAGAGCGCCCGAAGATAGACCAGCCATGGCCGCCAGGTCCTCAAGTCCTTGAACAGCGGACGGAGTAGCTTCGGGTCCTCAATCGCGTCAATTATGTTCATTCCCCGGCCTCTTGACCTCCCTGACCTTCGCTAGGACCCCCGAATTTAGAGGGGATTTTAGGTATGTTTTTTGAATTTTCTCCGGCTCCCCCGCCTTCCCCTACCGGCCCGAAGCTCCCGACGCGTCCTAGGGGCTCCTGACGCGATTTTTTCGGCCCTTCCTTCCAGCCGTCCCGCGCCTTCTTCATCTTCGCTCGGTCCTTCTCCCTCTTCAGCTTCTCCTTCTCCCGCTCCTCAAGGTATCGGCCCAGGTCCAGCGGCTCCTCCTTTTTGCCGGCTAGACCAAGAGCCGTCAGCGCCAGCCGTTGAGTGTTGAGAAAGGCGGTCAGGACCTTCTCAACTACAGGCTGGACCTCTAGGACGCCCTGCTCCCAGGCGGACCTTCTGAAGACTCCGGCATGGTCCAAGTGTCGAAGGATGAGCATTATCACCGTTTCGCAGCGGACAACCTGGGATATAAGGACCTTCCGCTGGGGAGTCAGGTCAGGGACGGCCTCCTCCAGCTCCCGGCGCAGCTGGGCCGTTTCCCTGACAATACGGGTCCGGCCTATGACATAGGGGACCCTATGGCGCTTGAAGAAAAAGCCCAGGCCTGGGCCTGTCTTAGGGGTCCCGCGGGCGACAATTCCGTCCGGTTTAGGCTCTGTCACTGATAACGCGCCTCCTCTTCAAAATGGGATAATTGCCTGATAAGTAGCCTTAAAAACATTGGATAAACGGGAAAACAGGCCATATAAAGAGGCAATAATGGGACGATTTCTCCAGGAGTCCATCCCATTTTTAGGGTCATATAGTGCGCTGTGAAATTCTTTATTATCAATAACTTATAAGTGCGTCGCATAAGTACTATTCTGTTCATTATTGTCAACTTTGCCCCTGTCCCCAGGGGGGCCGCCCAGGAAGCATGGGAGGGCACCGAGGGCGGCTGCCTGGCGCCGATTTCTTGTCCGCAATAACTCAATCTGCATAGTCATTCACCAAGTCGATGTATTCCTGGGTCATACGATTGACATCGCCCTGCAAATCTTCGATGCTGAACTGATGGCGCCGCAAATAATCAGGGTCACCCATTTTTCTTCTTTTATCATTGAGCAGGTGCCTGATTTCCTTCATCTTGTCTTTGGCCTTAAGAGAAGCCTGTCCAGGTATAGGGGGGAGGGAATCTGTAACTTTCTCTGTAACTTTCTCTGTAACTTGGGTTACTTCGCCCTCTGAATCTCCCCTCTCCCTTCTTCTTTCTGAATCTTCCTCTTCTTTGAGAGGGGGATCCAGGGGGGGGTCAGAGCGGTACGGCCTTTGCCTGCTGTATTCGGACTGATAACGGCTCCAATTGAGGACGCGGAGACCATATCCCTGGCCGAGGGGATAGAGTTCAAGCCTGGTCTCATTCGGCTCAGGATGATTGACAAGGCGCCCTTTGACGGTCCGCCACAGTTTCACGGGAATGTTGAGGATACCGGCGAGAGTCTCATCGGTGAAGCCTACATCTTTGGCAATTCCGATAGTCCCCTCCTCTCCAAATGAGTTATCACCGGCCATGGCGAGAAGGTCAGCCCAGACTCCGCGCAGCTCGGGCCTTTCTTGGCGGAGCGATCCGCGAAGCCATTTGTCGCAATAAAGCTTGACCCACGTCCGTCGGCTCATCTTGTTTGTCCCTTCGCCTGCTGCTCCAGCTTCGCCTCGAGTGCGACTCGATCAATTCGAATTGCTTTCCGGCTTCCCCCAATTCTGGCAGCTGGCAATCGGCCAGTGAGCGCCCAGGAATACGCCGTCTTCGGATGAATCTGCAAAACCTCGGCGGCCTGCGAGACCGTCAACCAGCGGCGGCCGCCCTGCTCAATCATCGGGCTCGCCTGCTTCAAAAATAAAATCTGTCGATTGCCCAAGTGCCCGACCTAAGCGAGCGCGCAATCGGGGACTGGGTTGATAGCGACGGGTCTCTATAAGCGAAATCATCTGCTGGGAGACTCGCGCCCGAGCGCCAAGTTTTCGCTGACTATAGCCGCAAAGGATGCGGGCAACTTTTAGTCTTGACCTCATGGTTTGATTTTAGTATCATGATTTGTCAGACACAAGGACGTTAGAATGGGAAAAATCTCTGACAGAAAAAAAGGGCTATTGACCGCCGAGCTGGATTCCTTTTTCCGGGGCGATAGGGATTCAAGGCTTCTGAGGTTGTATGAGAGCTGCAACGCCCACCGGAAGGGCCGCGGGGGGCGATTTCGAAAAGGACCCTTCGCCCTCTACTGGCTCTTCAGGGAACTGGGTTCTCGAGAGTCGGTTAATCAGTTTATCCGCAGACTCAACCAAGTTTACGAGAAGCTTGAGGCCGCCGGGTTAGAGATAGACTCAACTTTGAAGCGATATCGAAAGCGGGGGATTCTTGAAATATTGATGAGGTCGCCCGAGTTAATAGCGAAGTTGAAAAAAGGCAAACAGCTCGACGTATTGGAAAAAGAGCAGCGCCGTTTTAGGAACCTACCGTATTCGGTTCAGGAAAGTGCATTCTGGAAGCTGGCCAGAATGAATGCCGAAGACTTAGCCCGGATGAAACGGGAACTCAAGGGCATTAGACAATGGGGTGCGCTCACCGGAAAGCTCTTTGATTTCCTTCTTGAACAAAAGGCACGTGGGAGAGACCGCGTCGCCCAGCGTGAAATTCAAAGACGGTTCACCAAGCGGATCTCCGAACTCAAGCCGATCCTGGACGGCATGGCGTTCGATAGGGTGATTGTATGGGATCGGAAAAAGAAAGCCGTCTCCCTAAATGGCTATAATCCCAAGGACCGTCGAAAATTCGTTTGGCTTGTGGCTTCATCCTGGCCGCGTTCGCCATTCGAGCCGTATTTGGAAAAGGGAAAGACCTATCGGGTGAAAAACTTCCGGGGATATGTAGTCGAAGAATGGGTTAAGACTGGAGCGGCTGCTCTATGCTGACGACTTATATTCTATCATGATCTCATATTTAAAACTATTCAAACAAGGACGAAAATGTCCCCTTGATAGGCGTTCGCGTCCACCACAAGGGGTTGTCCCCATGCGCTGAGCCTCTCTTTTTGAGATCATGTCTCTTAAAATTCCCCCGATCCAAAATCCCTCTCCCTGGCAAAGCGGATTGTGACACTTTACATATTCGCCCGGGGGATTTGATCTCTTTTTATTAAAGTATAATTTCCATTCTGGCCTGAACCCCTCAACCCTGGCTTCGACATTTTCGATTTCTGGAAACGCCTCATCGAATGTTACCTCCCTTCCAAAAACCAGGCCCCCTTTTTTCTTCATTATCACGACTCCTCGATTGAAGTTTATCTCTTCTTGTAGCCGTTTGTCTCCCTGCTGCTTGATAATAAGTCCCCTTTTATCTTAGCCAAACGATGGTTCAGGCCTCCCAGTTTCTGCAAGGTATTTTAGAAATTCTCGACCCCCAGCTGAGATCAATAACTTCGAATCTTCTTCCTTGACAAGATTAAATCCTTTTAGAAAGCCAACCCACTTTTCGATCGGATAATTCTGATAAATTGCCGGAAAGTTAGTCTTTGCGGTCTCATAAAGGGGCTTTATTTGAGAGATGTCCACGCCGCCGGGTTTTGAATTAAGATATCGAAGACAAAAGACTTGACTGGCCCAAATTGCCCCATATACGCGTTCTAAGAAAATCAATAAAGCTGATTGCGCGGTCAATCTAAGCAAAGCTTTTTCTCGCTCGTCGGGTGCTTCAATCTTTCTCTGTTTGAGAGAATCGTTAACTATAATTTCCCAATCTTTAATAAGCGGACTTTCAAAGCTCCGGTAGAATTCTATTAATTCCTTTTTTTCCTCCTTCGGTGGAGGAGGTTGAGTTTCATATGTTTTGAGCCCAAGCTTGCCAACCTGCTTCGTGCGATCAATTAATTTGCCGATCTGGGATCTGAAAAGCAAAAGAAAGAATATCACCAAAACAAGAACCACGATAGGCCAAATTAAGAAATGCATTTTTGCCTCCCCCTTAACTCGTCGTTTTCTCCTGGATATCCGTCCGGCCATCGGGATATTTTACGACCCGACTTCAAGGCGAGGTTCTAATTATTTCGGAGATCTTTGGGACAATATCGAACGAAGCCCAACATGCTTTGGCCAAGTCAATTCCTATTGACCTAAATCCGGCGTGGATGACCTTTTTCCCTTTGTTATCGAGAAACTTAACCGCCGGTATTAGATCACTGTCCGAGGAGGCCAAAACCGCCAGGTCATAGCCATTTTCCCACGCCAGCCGGATCAGGTCGGTGACTATCAGCGCGTCAACTCCTTTTTCGCTTGTGCCGATCAGGAGCTCTTTGCAGAATGGGCAATTGTTGATTGTTTTATGGCAAGACGGGCAGGTTGGCCGTTTTTTAGGCCGCCTTTCCGAGCAATATACTTGGATGCCCGGCTGTCGATTGAGGAAATTCTGGACCCAACTATAATAACTCGCCTCCTTTCCGGGATTGTAGGAGGTGTATATGTTCGTCCCTTCGTAGGTGAACGAGCCTATGCTGGCGGTTTCTGAAGCGCACTTGGCCAACATCGCTCCCAGATTTTTCCAGTCCAAAGGTGTTTTGTCCCGCCCCACTGTTTCGTTGGTCAAAAGCTGGAAATTCCAATAGTCGATAAAAACCTTGATTCGGGGATTGGAAGAACCGCCCTCTGGCATTTGCTTCAATTTTATAAAATGCAGGGGAGATAACCTGGATGGGCAACCTCCCCTGGGGATACAATAGCCACCCATTGTTTTTCCCCCGTTGACCAGGCAATAGGTGGCGGGTTACAATTCAGCTATAAGATAGCCCCGGAAAAGCGTTTTGTCAAGTTTTTTGGTTATTCCTAACCAACCTGCCCCCCCGATCATGAGGGGCCAAGATGACTCCACTTTGGCTCCACCCTATAGCGGAATATCGCGGAAAATCGAGGAATATAATGGAATCGGCAAAACGCTGATTATAGGCCGGTTATATGGGAAATAAGGAAGCGCGCCCGGAGGGATTTGAACCCCCGACCTTTGGATTCGAAGTCCACCGCTCTATCCACTGAGCTACGGGCGCGGCAAGGTGGAACGGTTAATATGATACCCGAGAGAGAGGACAGTGTAAATGAGTCCGGCCAGAGCTTGCTATGAAATTTAGTGAAAAATTTCTTGTGGGTTTTGACTAGTTTTTCCGTTGTGTGGTATAAGGCACGGGCGGGAATTCGAGATGACAGGAAATCTGCGGATCGGTCAAGCCCATCTGCCTCGGGCCATTTGGACAGGCGTCTTCATTCTAGCCGCATCTATCGTCCTGTCGTTCTGGTGGCCGTTTCCGGCGACACGGCTTCTCCCCGCCGCGCAATCCGTCGTGCTCGTCCTGCTTTCTTTCGCCTGCGGCTATATCGACGCCAGCCTGGGGATGGGTTACGGATCAACTCTGACTCCCCTTCTCCTTCTCTTGGGATATCAGCCCCTGGAGGTTGTGCCGGCCATCATCGCCTCTCAGTTCTCTGCCGGTGGCATCGCCGCCTGGGCCCATCACTTGATCGGCAACGTCGATCTCAATCCCAGAAACCGGGCCTTTCGCGTGGCCTGCCTGTTGGCTTCGACATCGGTCTTGGGAACAAGCATAGGAGCCTTGGTCGCCATCTACCTTCCGGCGCTCTACCTCCAGGCCTGGGTGGGATTGCTGGTATGCGCTATCGGCATCGTCACCATAGCCCTCAACCGCCGCCATTTTCCCTTTTCGTGGAAGCGCATTCTCACTCTCGGCATCTTCGCCGCCTTCAACAAGGGCTCAACGGGAGGCGGC
>Ga0214473_10006494_pt1 | contig 13938 bp, 11 predicted proteins | sample RVTome_7_FD_203509 | JGI IMG/M metagenome (GOLD analysis project Ga0214473, IMG submission 203509) | Soil microbial communities from uranium-contaminated site in the Upper Colorado River Basin, Wyoming, United States - RVT98D197 | ecosystem: Environmental > Terrestrial > Soil > Contaminated >... | reverse complement strand
TAACGGACCATCCGTCGAGGGGTAGGAGTTGGTCGGATCGAATTGTTCAATTGAGCGGGTCAGGCGGTCGATGGTCGTAGAGGCAAGCGCCGAGGGCGATCCCGGTGGGGAACGCGGCGGATGCTTGCGCCATGGGAAACGCGTGTCCCCGAACCTCGAGGAGAATTCGATCATGACCACCGTCGCCACGGACCAGCTTACGGAAACGATTCAACAGCTCAAACAGGCCGCGGAGGAGGCGCTGGCGGCGCAGAATGCGAAGGAGTTCTCCGAATTCGAGCGCTTCGTCAATGAGGTCGAGGCGTTCGTTCGTGAGACGCAGCAATCCCTGTGGGGGGCGGAGGCCAAGGCGGTCATCCGAAAGTTGGAGCGCGGCGACGCCCTGCAGGAAAACGACAAGCAGGTGATTCGAACTTTTCTGGTTTCCGATGCCGAGCATTACCTGGCGTGCGAGAACAACTACGGGGATTGGCAGTTGGAGCTGAAGCGGCTCATGACCGACGTGTCCAGGCGGGCGAACATGCTGGACAAAGACTCCATTGCCGAGTTACGCGGGGTATTGAAGGACGCGATTCGGCTGGTTCCTGACATTCGGAATTACCTGGAGGAGCGGGAGCGGGTCAAGAAGTTCGATAGCGCGCTAAAGAGTCTCGACCAGCCTTCGCGGGATATGCTGGCGCAACTCATGCGCGAGCAGCTTACCCACGAGAAACGGTGAAACAGGGCGAAACGGGAATGTTCATGGGGTATCCGTCGAAGGGGGCCTGTTAGGCGGCCCCCTTTTTCTTTCTCCACGGAAACTCACCCTCCGGATATTAAGTTCGACTTTCGCACTTATGCGGCCTGGCGGACCGCACAGAGTAGGGTTTTCACGAGGTTTCGGCTACCGCGGCCCTGGGGTCGCATGACGGAAACCTCGTCGCGAACGCCTTCCTGACGCGGCGTCGCCAGTCTGTCGGGATACGCCGGGCGCGACTTGCCGCGATACCAGGGACGCACCCACGGGCGGTAGCACCGATGACCGTGCGCGGCGAACCACCACAACACGAGGCTGTCCAGCAGGATGGCCGTGGGCGCCGTGCGCTCGACCGCACGCTTGATCCACCCTTGCGGCTCCTCGAATCCCAGGGGCGTCTTGGTGTTTTGACACGTTTCTTCGATCGACCATCGCCTCGTGTACCCAATCCACACCTGCTCGGCGGACGCGTCCGCGCACGTGGAGTAACACGCCGGCGTGGTTCGTCCAGCGGTCAGCGGCTCGACGACCACGACGCTTACGGCCAAGTGCGTATCTGGAGCTACCGGCCAGGGGACTTCAACCGCAACGGCACGGTGTTCACCGATGGCACGGACTACTCGGAGTTCATGGCCGCCCGGCCCGGCGACCCGGCGTTCGAATGCGCCGATGTCCACCATCGGACCATCGCCGGAGGCGGTGGTGGCGGCGTGGATGAACAGCCCCGGCCATTGCACGAACATCATGCGTTCCTCGTTCACGGAGATCGGCATCGGGCACATATCGAGGGCCACTGGAGGCAAGATTTCGCGTCGCCGTCGGAGCGATAGTCATTTTCCACAATATCCGCCTTTCCCATTTCTCCAAATCCATAAGTTCGCGCTTTGTTTGGTAAAGCGTGAGTTGGAAATGGGTTCGTTTCGCAAGTACTTTTTTTTCGCAGTGCCTTGTCTTGGCACTGCGAAACATGTGGAATGTGAAATGCTGAAATAAGGAAGGAATCCCGGCAGAAGCCCATCGGGGTCCGGACGACCAAACTTTTGAGTGAGAATGAACCGGTCGACGGTGCGCCGCGATAAGCTCCGCCGCTCTCTGGCAACGCTGCCGGCGCGCCGGGACCTGCGCTGCGTTTCGGCGTCGAAAAGACCAGAGCAGAAAAGGGACAAAGCAGGGAGCCATGGAGAAGAGGGAATCGGAAGGCAAGTAGTAAGAAGTACGCAGATGGAAGAGAGAAGATCGGATCGGAAGAAAGAAATGGGACGGCAAACGGTCCCTGAGGGCGCGGATCGGCGGTCTTGCCGGGGCCGGAGAGAGGGCGGTCTTGCGAACGAATTGCGATGATCCCGGTGCACGGTCATAGAGTTCTTCCTCTAAAGAACGTCCGGGGCGCTCAGGTAATGGTAGGTAAGGAACGATCAAGGGGTGGGGCGTTCTAGCGCCGACCGCGGGTGCGTTTTTGATCCGCCGACGCGGGACGCTGGTCGTGGGCCACGACGACTTCGGCGCTAGTTTCGGTCGCCAGTCCGGTGACGTCGACCGCCCGATAGGTGATCGTATAAATTCGTCCGCCGCCCTGGCCGGAGCGCTCGGCGCGCAGGTAGAAGCTGCGGTCGTCGGTGAGCAGGTTAGCGCCTTGAATGTCGTTGCGCGTGTTCCCGTGACCGGGGCCGTGATCGGGTTCGTTGCTGGTGATGGAGACAAGCTCGATGGACTCGATTCCGGTGCAATCGGATGCGTCGATCACGACGGTGATCTCGACAAGGCGATGATTGGGCGGCCAGAGATGATCGGGGACGAGGGTGACGTTGAGTTCGGGGGCGCCGCTATCGGTGATGGTGATCTTCGTCGCATCCACGTCAAAGCGGCCCCGGCCGTCGTCAACGCGCAGGGTCACGTCATGCACGCCAACGGGCAGATCGACGGTGACGATCTCGCCGTCCGCCGTTCCGAAGGGCCCGGTCCAGGTGAAGGTCAACTCGTCGTCATCGGGGTCGGAGGACATCGAACCGTCCAACGTCACGGACGTAAGCACGTCTTCGCATTCCATCTCCTGATCGGGGCCGGCGTCGGCGTGGGGCGGGAGGTCCAGGCCCGCGACGAGGGCGATCAACCCAGGTGAAACCAGGCACAAATTCGGGTTTTCGGGGCGGTGGGGCCAATTCGCCGGAGAGCCGGGGATTTGCTTGATGAGGCTTTCGCGGGCGGCGGCGTCCTCACGGGCGGGCCAGTTCTGCATCTGCACGCCAATGGGGGGAGGGGGGACGCTTGCCCCTAGATAACCGACGATCTCGCCGTGTCCGTCATCCGGGGCGCAAAGGGAGCCGTCGATCGGATCGCGCCCGACGGCGCAGGTATCGACGGCTGCCTGGCTACTGGATCCGCCCGACGGGACGGTGTGATTAAAGAATTCGTCGGCGCGGAAGTCGAACGGGAAGGCGGACTCTTTCTGGTAACGATGGAACAGGTGGACGATGTTGGCGTCGAATCGGCGTTTGGGCGGGTTGTGCACGAAGGGGCCGGGACAGGCTACGGGGGCGACCGTGGCCGGGTATAAACTGATGGCGGGGGGCACGTCGTGCCAGTCGCCGACGCCGATGCACTGGCCCGGATCACCGCAGGAAAGGTTTAATTCGCAGGTGCAGATGCCCAGAAGATTGCGGTCGGCGCAGTCATGTGTTTTGTATCCGAGAAACCCTTCGCGGGTCACGCGCCATCGCGTCCAGTTGTACTCGTGGGTGCCAATCCGGCCGATGGGCTTGCTGCGGTTTTGACGGGATCGATGGGAGCGAGCACGTCGACCACAACGTCGATATGCGCGCCAAAGCGCGCGACCGCCCCGCCGCCCATGCTGTGGCCCGCGAGAATGATGATCGCGCCGGGGTTGCGGGAACGAATCGCGCGTACCATCGCGGCGGCATCGGCCTGAAATTGAAAGTCATCTTCCGGCACGGCCTTTTCGGAGAACTGCCCGTCCAGACCCGGAACGGGCACGAAACCGCCGACTTCGGTCACCAGGTTGCCGGGAAATGAATCCGCCCGGTGCAGCGGGCGGGCCATATAAGGTGCGAGCAGGTTATTCCACCAGGATATGTGTACGTAGGCATTCCGTTCCATCAGGAACTTGGCGAAGTTGTAGAAGTGGATTTCATCGAAGTCGACATTGCGGGAGTATCCGCTGACGAGAATCGCGTAGATCGGGCGATCGTCGGGGATGGTGATGGCGTCATTCGGTGTGCCGCCCACACCGGGAAGATTGATGGTGATGGTTCCCTCGTGCGCCGTGGCGGGTTGTCCGACGCCGCCTAAACATGCGGTAAAGACGATGGTCAACGCCAGGGATTTTGACCAGGTCAGGAGAAGTTGGGAATTGGCGTTGAACATGGAGTTCCTTTCGGATTGACGTCTTGATGGTTCCGGTCCACGGTCATGGTATCAAAAGTCGAAGCGCATCATAAGAAAAAACCGCGGGACGGGTTTGGAAATCGGTCTGAATTACAGACTATCCAGCGTGCTCGGATGCATGAAGGGAGAACGAAGGAACAGTTCAATAGAGGATGGGGATTTGGCCTTTTGTCGGAAGACGCCAAGAGGGCAGACAATCAGAGCGATGTTATTATCGGGTTTTGAACACTTCATAGCGGACAGTGCGCGAAACATTGGGCCGAGCTTGAACGGCTCTTTGATTCTTTTAGTTTTTCGATAGCGCTGCGAGCAGGGCGACGAGGTACTTCCAGGCTCGTTCGACGGAGGCAGTGTAGACACGTTCGTCGGGGCTGTGGGCGCCGCGGATGGTGGGGCCCAGTGAGACCATGTCCATGTCGCCGACGCGCTCGCCGATGATGCCGCATTCGAGTCCCGCGTGAATCGCGGTGACCTTGGGTTCCTTGTTGAACAACTCCTGATAGACGCGGCGGCAGACGGCCAAGGTGGCTGAGGCGGGGTTGGGGGACCAGCCGGGGTATTCGTTGGCGGTGGATATGGCCGCGGCGGAAAGGCGACCGATGGAAGCGAGTTGGTCGAGGACTTCGCGAATGCGCGAGGGGGAGGAACTGCGGGAGAGAAGTCCGGCGGTGATGTTGGTCTGGGAAGCGCCGGCTTTTGTTTCGATGGTGGAGAGGTTGTTGGAAGTTTCGACCAGGCCAAAGACTTTGGGGTGCATGCCCAGGACGCCGCTGGGCAAGGCGTAGAGAGTGGAGAGCAATCGAATCGTGTCTTGGGCGCTGACGGTCGTGCGGGGGGACGGGGCGTTGGATTGGTCCGCGCGGATGTCGATGTTGACGGTCGGCTCGCCGGATTCAACCAAGGACTCGCGGGCGACATCCGCAGCCGATTTCTTCAAGTCGTCGGCGAGGCCGGGTGGTCCGGCGACTGTGGCGGTGGCCTCACGAGGGATGGCGTTGCGTTTGCTGCCGCCGGAGATGGTCAGCAGGCGAAGATCGCGTGAGGATGCGCGCGAGAGGACGCGAGTAAGGAGCTTGATGGCGTTGGCCCGCCCTTCGTGGATGTCACAGCCGGAGTGGCCTCCGCGAAGACCGCCCACTCTGATATTGCCAATCTCCAGGTCATTGGGGACGGGTGAGGCCGGGAAGGTCCATGACACGTTGGTGTCACAGCCGCCGGCACAGCCGATGTAGAGGGCGTCGTCCTCTTCGGAATCGAGGTTGAGCATTCGGCGGCCTCGGAAGGATTCAGGAGTCAAGGCCTTGGCCCCGGTCATGCCGTCCTCCTCGTCAATGGTGAAGAGGAGTTCGAGGGGGCCGTGGGTCACGTCGGGGGAGGTGGCGGCGGCCAAAGCGAGGGCGACGCCGATGCCGTTGTCGGCGCCGAGGGTGGTTCCGTCAGCGCGGACGATCTTTTCGCCGGAGGATTGCTCCGTGTCCACCAACATGCGGATGCCTTCGTTGTCGAAGTCGTGTTTCGTGCCGGAGTTTTTTTCGCAGACCATGTCGAGGTGGCCTTGCAGGACGGTGATGGGCGTTTTTTCGCAGCCGGGTGAGGCGGGCACGGTGATGACGAGGTTGCCGGTCTTGTCCTCGCGAAGGGGGAGCTTGTGCTGCTCGGCGAAGGCGCGGACGTGCCCGCGAATGCGTTCTTCGCGCTTGGAGGCGCGGGGGACGGCGGCGATGCCGGAGAAAATCTCCCAGACTCGGCGAGGTTCGAGGTGGGCTACGGTGTTTCGCGGGGGTTGAGTGGTCATGATGGGTCTCCCATGAATCAATGGTCTGTCCGGGCGATCATGTTACTGGAAACAAGAATGCGTGGCACGAGGGGAAGGGGCGATGCGCCATCAGCGGAGCCGGGTGTGACGCGGCAAGTCCGAAAACATTTTGAAATCGCGGTGATAAGTGGACGGACAATTCCTGAAATCGGGAATCCGGATCATTGTGCAAATTGATTGCGCGGCTCCAAGTTCTTATAATGGCGACTTCCAAGGACTCATACCGGCCAGGACCCATCGAACGATCCGCCGGTCCAGCAACCACAGGCATGGCGGCCCATTCAGCAATGTGCATCGGAACGGCGCGAGGTTTTCGGTCTCTTACCGGGAGCTAATCGCGCGTAATCCGATGCTCGTGAGGAGAGAAGACATGAACAGGGGAAAAGAAAGTAGGCAGGGTTCGTTAAAGGAATGGGTGAGGGAGGGGATCAGACGTGGTGTGCTCACGGCGGGTGTGTATTGGGTTCTGGCGCTCGGGGTGGCGGCGCCCGCGCCGGCTCAGGGTCCGAGCGATCCGCCGCCCAAAAAACGGGATTGTAATACAATCGAGCGAAATGACTTTGACAGTCGGGCGGAATGGATCAACGCCCGCATCGATTGCAAGCACGAGAATGTCAGCGCCGAGATTTTCACCTATGTCGACCAGGCCACCGGCACGGACGGCCTCTTTACCGAGACGCAGAAGGAGAATCTGAAACGGGCGCGAGAGCGCGCCGAGAAGGCACGGAAACGCAGCAAGGAAGCGGGAAGTTTCAAGTCCGTGGGTCGCAAACAGAAGTCCGAATGTTACCTGCAGGAATATGACAACCCCACTGATCCGAACGATCCGGACGATGATGGGGACAACGATGGAGTGTGTACCAACCGCCGCGGCGTAAAGGAGACGTGCGCGGAAGTGATCGGCGATCAGATCGGAAACGACGACGGAGTATGCCGGGGGAAAGAGGCTTGCGTGGAGATCTGCGATCAGCCGTCAAACGATCAGGACGACGATAATTTCGACGAGGACGCGACCGCGGACCTGGAGCAGGCTCTGGATGACGCGGAAAAGACGATGGCGGAAGCCAACCAACAGATGGCCGCAAGCCTCCGGCTGCTCGCGCTCAGCAAGCGAGTCGTCGAGACGACCGCTCAGACAGACGATTGCCTCGAACTGCTGCAAGGAACCCGCCTGGTGAACAGCACCGCCCTTGGAATCATGGGCCAGGCGACGGCCACGCTCACCGGCATCCACAACCAATGCGACTCCGCGGCCAATCAGGATGTCCTGGGGAATAACGGGTCAATCGTCTGTGTGGTGACGGCCACTCTCGCGGCCATCTCCGAGCTCGTGGAGGTTACCGCCAAGGCCATCGACGACGACGTGACCGGCATGCGCTTTGATGCCTCGATGGCTTGCATGATGCAAATGGACGTCGAGCTGAAGGATGCCTTGGCACAGCTTGGCGACGTGAGCGCGGAACTGGAGGAATTGCAGGATAAGGTCGATGCCTTGACGGACCTGGTGAATCGACGATTCGATGAAGTGGTCGGGCTACTGAAAACGCCGCAGGGTCGTCGATCGGGATTCCCGGCCAATCCGTGATCGTGGCGCGAGTAAGCGCCTGGCGGGCGGTGGAAACGTGGAATCGCCACAAACGGTTACGGCAGGTCGGCGAGGGTGAGCGTTTGTCTGATGGTGATGCGGCGGCCCGCGTCGATGCTCTCCGCATTCTCCGCGATGATCTTCATCCCCGCTGAAACGCCGCGGAGAATCTCAACATCGTCTTCGGTTTTCGCGCCGATCTTGACGGGGTGGGGCGAGGCCTTGCCGTTCTCCACCGTGAAGACGAGCGCGTCCTCGCTTCCGGGGACGAGCTTGAGGGCCGATTTGGGCAGCCACCAGGATTTGGCGCCGTGTTTCGCGGGGTCGGTGATTGAGTCGGACGCGAGGAACTCGACCTTGGCCGAGCCGTCGACGCGCAGGTCGGGACCGGGATGGAAGATGCGGGTTTTCACCTGCACTGTGGCCTTGGCGTAATCGCCGATGGGGTCGATCCACATGACCTCGCCGTCATAGAAGTGGGTGCGTTCCGCGTCGGGAGTGATGCGGGCGGGTTGTTTGGGGCGGAGGCGCTGCACATCGCGCTCACTGACGTCGATTTCCACGCGGAGCAAAGTCATGTCGGCGATGCTGACCAGTTGGGCGTTGGCGTTGGCGCCGCGTCCGCCCTCCGCGGCCAGAAAGTCGCCGACCTGGGCGTTACGTTCCAGGATGACGCCGGAGATGGGCGCGCGGATGGCGCAATCATCGAGGCGTTTTTGGACCACGCGGAGGGCGGCCTCGGCGGCCTGGCGATCGGCCTCGGCCAGTTCGATGGCGGTGGCGCGGGATTTTTGATCGGCCAGGGCCACGTGGAGAGCGGCGCTGGCGGCGTCGAACCGGTTTTTCGCGTCGGTCAGTTCGAATTCGCTGGCTTCGTTTGTTTTGCTCAGGCGTTCCAGGCGATGGAAGTTGTACTGGGCGAAGTTGCATTCGGCGCGGGCTTGTTCGACGGCGGCGAGGGCGCGTTCGTGATCGGAGCGCGCCTGATCGACCGCGAGGGTCCGATGGGCGAGATGGGCGGCGGCCTCATCGCGTTGGGCGCGATACACCACGTCCTCGATGCGCGCCAGGACGTCGCCTTCCTTAACGATGTCGCCCTGTTCGACGCCGAGTTCGACGATCTGTCCGGATACCTTGGTGGCGACATCGACGCGGCGATCGCTGACGATTTTGCCGTTGGCGACGAGCACGATGGCTGCCGCCGCGGGATTAACATCCGGGACGAGGAGGAGGTTGACTTCGACGGGCGGTTCGGACAGGGCGGCCAAGATGTTGGCGCCGGTCTCACGATAGTACCACCAGGCGGCGGCGGCGGCGACGGCGGCGATGGTGAACAGAATACCGGCGAGCATGAGCCAGTTGCGGGGCGAGGAGGTGGGACGCTTTTCGCGTTCAATGGTGAGGCGGGACAGACCGGCCAGTTTTTGTTCGGTCAGCTTTTCCATATTCGAAGTTCCGGCGTCTCGCGTGACTACGCCTCGCGCAGAGCGGTAATGACGTTAAGCCTGGCGGCCCGCCGGGCGGGCACGATGGAGCCGATCAATCCGATGGCCACCGCGACGGCGAGCGACGTGCCGATGATTTTCGGCGTGATCTCCAAGGTGTAGGTCACCGTCGTGAATGTTTCGGGCAACAGATTGCGGCGCATGCCGTTGCACACCAGGCTGAGCAGACAACCGAGGACGCCGCCCATGAAGGTCAACATTAAGCCTTCCAGGACGAAGCCGGTGAGAATGCTCACCCGCCCGAAGCCGATGGCCCGCAACATGCCGATCTCGCGGGTCCGTCCGGCCACGGCGGCGAACATGGTGTTGGCGACGGCGAAGGCGGCGGCGATCCCCATGATGATGATCATGGCGACGCTGAGGACCTGGGTGGCCTGGTCGTTGGTATTGAGGCCGCGGAAGTAGTCGCTTTCGGTCATGGCGGTCAATTCCACGGCGGGCCCTTCCACATAATCGATGAGTTCGCGGGCGGATTTTTCGTCGGGCACAATCATGCGCACGGACGAATAACCGCCTCGTCCATAGACATCGCGGAGGGTCTCGACGTATCCCCAGGTTTCACTGTCGGCGGAAGTCCCGCCGGTGGAGAAGACGCCGACGATTTTGAAATGGCGTATTCCCCGGTTTCCCAGTTGAATCTCGTCGCCGATATCATGGTGGCGATAGAGCTTGTGAGCGGATTCGCCGATGATGACTTCGAAGGCGCCGGATTGAAACGGTCGGCCTTCGATGATTTTCACGCGGCCGTGTCGCGCCTGGTTGGCGGCCTCGAAGTCCACGCCGCGGACGGCGGTATTGACGGCCACGCTTTCGCTTTCCTGGGTGAACGCGCTGCTGATGCCGACCATTTCCAGGCTCATCAACGGCGAAGAGCCGCTTCGAACCGCGCCCGAAACCGCGCTTAGTTTATTGATCGCGTCCCGGGTGATGCCGGAAACGGTCTCCGATTGCGCCGACTGATTCAGAATGATGATGGTGTTGGGATCGCCCGTGCCAACCATGGTGGAGAAAGCGCTATCCGTCACGGCCTGAAGATAAGCGAAGGTGGCGATTACGACGGCCACCAGGAGAATCGAGGAGATAGTACTCGTCGGGCGGGCAAAAAGGCTGAGCATATTATACCGGAACGGCGTGGCCATTCTCACACCACCTTTCGTAGTGCGGCGGCGACGTGAAGTCGGCCCGCCATCAGGGCAGGGACGCACGCGGCGACAAAACCGCAGGCCAGGGCGACAAGTATTGCCATCATCGCCGTGTTTTCCGCGATATGAATCGCGCCGCGGAGGCCGGGAACCTCTATCTCAAACATCGTGGTGATGACATAAACCGGGAGAATGGCGATCGCGCCCCCCAATAGACCCAGCGCCGTACCCTCGGAGAGAACCATTCGAGTCACGCGCGACGCAGAGAAACCCACAGCGCGCATCACGGCGATCTCGCGGGTGCGTTCACGGAAGGCCATGCTCATGGTGTTGAAGGCGACGGCGACGGCGACGAAGACGATCAGACGTCCGACGGACCAGACCAGGCCGACCCAGTCGCCGCCGCTTTCGATGAACGAAGCGAAGAAAGTGGATTCCATTTCCGTTTTAGTTTCGTACTCCGAATTCGCGTAATACTTGTCGATCGCGGTTAAGGCCCATTCGCGGGCCTGCGGCGAGGAGCATTTGAGCCAATAGTTGTTGATGCCCAGCGATCGACCGGTCATTTGCTCATAGGCTTCATTGTAATAATCGAGGCCGAAATAAAACCAGGGCGCGTCCATCTTTGGAGGAATGGCGACGATGACGAATTCCAACTTCGGAAAGGGTGGAATAGCTCCGATCAGCGTTACGCGATCTCCCAGTTTCCAGTTCATTCGATTGGCCAGAAACGGTGATACAACCGCCCCGCGGCGTTCCGTGTTGAATTGTTCGATTTCGTCCGGCGCCATGCCGAACTCGTTGTACACGATCGGAAAGGTGTCGCGATGGACGGCCATACTAGGAAACGTCGCCCGCTTGTTTTCCAGGCGACCGCCGAACCAGGCCGTGCCACAGATGGCGGTGATGTAGCCGGGGGGGGCCATGTCCTCGATTTCCTTGCGCACCCGCTGGGGAACGGAGGCCGTGTAGGTGAGCTTTTGATGAACGGCGACGCGCATCTGGCGGTCGGAATCGGCGAGAGTTTCCTTGACGCTGTCCACCAAAGATCGAGAGACGGTAAAGACCAAGAGCGGCAGGGCGATGGCAGCCAGAGTTAGCGCCGTGCGCAGGCGATTGCGGGTGAGGTTCTTGAGCGTGAGCGTGAATGAGGTCATGGCCAAGATCACTCTTCTTCGTTAGACCGGGAGAACATCCGCTCCCGGGCGGCGTCCCCCAGCCGTCGATTCTGCCTTGCCCTGTTGCGCGCGGGAGGACGCCTTGTGCCGGGCCCAAGACAGATGGTGTCGGGGGCGGAAGGCGCTTTGATGATAACGATGAATGGAGAATCGCGCAAGCCAAGAGCGGCGGAATAACGAGTGAAGTCTCCCGCACTTCTCCCGGCGTCAGGAAGGTGGCATCCGGCGACTCGGGACGGCTTCCCGAATCTGAGAAGATTCGGATTGGCGCGGACGCAATTGAATGGACAAACGTCGGAGGCGGACTCCATCCTCCGGGCATCAACGACGCGGCCGGGTTTGATCGGTGCGAAGTCGATCCTCGCTGCGTGGATTTAGACGGCTTGCGTGACAGGCGAGGTCTTTGCGGGTTGGTCCCCGAAATTCGGTTATTCCGTATACGAACTTAACCTCTTCACTGCCCCAAGACCGACTTGCAGTTCTTGCATTATATCATGTAACCATATGAAATATAAAGGTTTGCGTTCATCGCGATGGAATCGGAGACATGTTTAGGGCGTTCGATGCGAACCGAGTGGCGGCCATCTGGGAGGTTGTGGTTTACTTGGCGAGAATGTGAAACAAGAAAAGAAGCACCGGAAAACTGGAAACTTCGCCAGTATCCCGATAATATCCGCTTGGATAGGGGGCCAAGAGTCTTCACGCCTTCGCGCGATGGTTCCGACGGACGCTGATTTAAGACCCACGGGTCAGCGGGGGTGGTGGGCCCGGTATTGGGGTGTGGTCCACTCGTCACCGTATATTCCCTCGCCGCGCGTGGTCGGCCGCGCTAGCCATTCGCTATGTAGACGGGGTTGCCTGGCTTTTTGGTCGGAAACTGAGCGGGCGGCCAAGGAACCGTGCGGTACCCGGCGCCGAAGCAACTTTGGACAATCCTGCCGGTTCGGGGGAGTCGATTCGCAACCGCTTTTAGGGGGAGGGGAGATTCATGAGTCTGGGATTGTGCAGTCAACTCGCTCCGGCGATCCACCGAGGGCATCGAAAGTCGCGAAGGAAAGTCCCGTGGGCGGCGCCGCTTACCTTCCTCATCGTACATTCTTCCGTTCTCATGGCCCAGCGAACGGAACGTCCGCGCGTTGATGTCGATCCACGTGACGCGCTCCGTCAGGCCCTGGCCGTGCGGCGAGTCGAACTGACGTCGGTGACGTTGACGGCGCTGGATGACGGATCGTTGTCGGCGGCCGTGGAGTTCGTGGGCGTGCGGAAAACGCTGCGTCTTTTCAGGCATTCCTTGCGGAGTGAGAACTTTCAGGTGCTGGTGCAGCGTAAGCCGCTGGGGCCCTTGGAACCGACGGAGGCGCCGCCGGTTCAAACGTACCGCGGGGTGATCGAGGGCGAACCGGGATCGCACGTCGCGGCCCGTGTGTTCGGTGACACAATTGTGTCACTAACGGCCTTGGTTCGCACTCGGGAAGGAGTGTACGGCATTCAACCGATGGCGGGAGTGGATAAGGAAATCGACGAATCGCGCGCGTCGATGCCAGGCGACCATGTCGTGTATCGGGCGGAAGACTGGGCGAATGAGGAAGGATTTCACTGTGGCGCGGAGGGAGCCGTTTTTGAGCTGGAAAGGGACGAGGCCTACCGAGAGGAAGGCTCCGCGGCGGGTACGGGTCTTTCGACGGTGGACGTGGCCATCGACGCGGACGTGGAGTTCTTCCAACTCAACGGGAGCAGCGTGGCCGGCACGGTGCTGGACATCGAAAACGTGATGAATTCGGTGGAGGCGATTTACGAACGGGACGTGACCATCACGTATGAAATCACCACGATTGTCGTGCGCACGGCGGAGCCCGATCCTTACCGTTTCACCGATCCGGGGAGCTTGTTGTGTGAGTTTCGGGCGCGGTGGAACGCGACGCCGGAATCGTACATTCAGCGGGATACGGCGCATCTTTTCACGGGAAAGAACATCGACGGCTCGACCATCGGCATTGCGTTTGTCGGGGTGGTCTGCAATCCGAGCGGATTCGTGCAGGGTTGCAGCAGCGGCAACGTCGCCTACGGCCTGTCGCAATCACGCTACACCACGGCGTTTACGTCGAGGACGGCGTTGACCGCGCACGAGCTGGGTCATAACTGGGGAGCGGGCCATTGTTCCGGCAGCGATTGCCACATCATGTGCGCGACGATCGGGGCGTGCGCGGGGATCGCGGGATCGAATCTCAAATTCGGCGCGACGGAAAGCGCACAGATCCTGAGTCACAAGTCCACGCGCGGATGCCTGGTCAGTCAGCCGGAAGCGCTTTCGCCGCCGTTTGTGGAAGGGTTTTCCTCGACGCTGTTGGCGGTGAATCACTGGACGTATATCCTTGGCGCGGTCATCAGTCTTTCGGCGCTGGGCGAACCGAGCGGCACGCTGTCGCTGAATCTGGACGGGGCGGGCCCGGAGCCTTATCGCGACGATGAGATCCGCACGAACTTCATTCTGTTGGGGAGCACATCGGCGCCGACGGTTTCTTACTGGACGGAGCATCGCGGGGTGTCCTTGGGGGGGACGCTGGTGGTGGAATA
>Ga0214473_10006493_pt1 | contig 13938 bp, 11 predicted proteins | sample RVTome_7_FD_203509 | JGI IMG/M metagenome (GOLD analysis project Ga0214473, IMG submission 203509) | Soil microbial communities from uranium-contaminated site in the Upper Colorado River Basin, Wyoming, United States - RVT98D197 | ecosystem: Environmental > Terrestrial > Soil > Contaminated >... | reverse complement strand
GTTCCGGGCGCTGCTGTACGAGGGACGGTCTACTATCATGGCGACTCGCGCCTGTCACCGATCGACGGCGGCGTCGGGCGTGGGCGCCGAGCGCGCTGCGAGCGGACGACGCGGCGTCAGCGGCTGCCGAACGGCATCAGCAGTTGGGCCGCCGCGTCGATGGCGTCCCGATATGCGGTCGGCAGCTCGCCGACCAGGATGGACAACCCGAGCAGCGCTGCGGCGACGCCAGTCGCGGCGCGCAAGGGCATTCCAGCAAAGAACACGGGGATCTGCGGCGCGGTGCGCGCGAGCAGCCCGAGGGACACCTCGACGAGGATGATGGCTGCCGCGGCGGGTGCGGCCAGCGCCGTGGCGAAGGCCACGGCGTTGGCGCTCAGGCGGGTCGCGCCGAGGGCCACGTCGGAGATCGCGCCGCCCACGCTCGCGGCACCGACCGGAACCTGCGCGAGCCCTTCGGCGAACGCGGCGATGGCGAGGCGATGGCCGCCGAGAGCCACGAAGATGGCGATACCCATCAGCAGGTAGAGCTCGCCGAGGGGGCTCGACCGCTCGCCCGTGTGCGGCGCGACGATCTCGGCCATGGAGGCGCCCCTCCACGTGTCGGTGAGCCGGCCAGCCCAAGTCAGGGCGTGCAGGGGAAGGGCGGATGCGACGGCGAAGACCGCCCCTACGAGTGCCTCCTTGACGGCGAGTAGGGCGAGATTCAGCCCGCCCACCGGTACGGTTTGGACGGACTCCGCGGCTAGCGGCGTCAACACTACCGTCAGCGCCAGGATGACCGCCGCGCGCAGGATCGGCGGGCTCGTGCGCATGCTCAGCCACGGTGCGAAGAGCGTGAGCGGCGCGACCCGCGCCGCGACCAACACGCCGACGCGCACGAGGTGCCATACCTGCGCCTCACCCCCGAGCCATTCGATCAGTCGCTCCATCGCGTCCGTCTACGATCTCCCCGCGGGCTACGGGAAGAGAGTCGGGATGGCCGTCCAGAGCGAGTCGGTGAACCGGACGAGCTCGCTGCCCATCCAGCCTCCGGCCGCCGCGAGCGTCAGGGCGACTCCGACGAGCTTGGGCACGAAGGACAGGGTCTGGTCCTGCACCTGCGTCACGGCGGAGAGCAGACCGACGGTGAGACCGATGAGGAGGCTGATTCCGAGGACCGGGGCCGAGACGAGGAGCACCAGATACAGCGTCTCGGCCGTCAAGCGCGTGAACTCGCTCGCCAGCACGACCGGACCGTACCACGGGAGGGCGTCGGGCGGGCAAGCGCAGGAGCGGGCGGGCGAGCCTTCAGGCGCCGGGCTGAAACACGACCGGGAAGCTCGTCTGGGTCGAGTTGCCGGAGGCGGGGAAGCGCCAGCGGCGCACGGCGCTCTCGACGCAGGTGGCGAGGCTCCCGAGATCGCTCCCGCGCACGTGGACGCGCGTGACGACACCTGTGGAGCCCACCGTCACGTCCACATCCATGCGCACGGTCGGGGGATCGCCCATGCCGCGCACGGCGGTCTCGTAGCAGCGCCGGAGCGAGGGCCGGTTGCGGCCGACTGTGTCGCCGAGCTGTCGCGCGTTGAGACCCACGCCGGTGGCACCCGCGGCCCCGGCCGCCGGCTCGGACCCGACGCGAATGTTCGCGGCGGTGGCCGTCCCGGCTTGCTGGCCGAAGCGCTCCATGAGTGCCCGGTCCTCGGCGGAGAGGTTCATGGACGTCGTCATCTGCGTGGCGGGCGCGGTGCCCTGACGGGGCGAGCGGGGGCCCGAAGCCGAGCCGGCCTCCGCCCCGGGGTCACCCTCCTCCGGCTCGGGCTCCTGCCCGAGGGGCTGCTCTTCGGCGACGATCTCCGGTGTGGCCACTTCGGGCTCAGCTGCCCCCGGGACCGGCTCGGCCACGGTCTGCTGGGCGACCTGCGGGCTGTCGGTCAGCAGCTTCGTGCCCACCATGGCCGCGAGCATCATCCCGAATGCACCCGCTCCCGCGATGGCGATCCACGCGCCGACGGGCATGCCTGCGCGGCGGATGCGCGCCGGCTCGGCGGCGGGCGCCATGGAGACGTGCGGTTGGGGCATGAAGGCACCTGCCCCCATGCCTTCGTCGGGAAGTGTGGGCCCGACCTCGTCGGCATAGCCCATGGCACCTGCACCCGCGGGCGCACCGCCGACCGTGTCAAAGTCGTCGAAGAGCGGATCGCTGACGCGGGTCGCCTCGTCGTCCTCGGGCGGCTCCTCGAAGGCGGGTGCTGCCGACGCGCCGAGGCGACCGCCGATGGGGACGACGTTGGACCGGGCGGCGACACGCGCCGCCTCCGAGTCTCGACGAGGTGGCGCGAAGGCACCGCTCGACGTCGTCCTGCCTGCGGGCCTCGGGCGCGCGCGCGCCCCCGGGCGCGGCGGCGGCGGCCGTGGGGGCATGGGACGTCCACCGGGGAGAGAGGATCGCTGCCGTAGCACCGCTGCCAACTCGGGTACGTCCTTCAACGGACGCCAGTCGTCGAAGCCCTCGCGCCAGACGAGGGACTCGCCGTTGACGGCGCCTGTGGCCACCTTGCGCGCGATCTCATCTCGACGGACTGGACCCACCGGGACGTCGTTGACTGCCACGTGCCAGTGCTCGAGAGCTCCGGCGCGCTGTGGCATGTCGTGCCCGCCGCCCGCGACCTGGCGCCGGAAGTCCGCGCCGAGCGCGGAGCTGGCACGGCCGCGAGGCTGGGGACTTCGACGCGGCATGGGACCCGCGACCGAGCCGCCGGCGCCGGTTCGCGGCGCAGCAGCCGGACGCGGCGCGGAACGGGGAAGCTCCTCGTCGCCACGGATCACGATGTCGTGACCGCACCGGCGACACTTCATCCGGAGCGTGCGGCCAGAGATCTTCTCGTCGGCGATCTGGTACTTCGCCTTGCAGCTGCCGCAGAGGAACTTCATGGGGACACCGGAGCGGGCCTAGTGTAACCCGAATCGGGCACCGCAGCCTTCATGAAGCTGGCCGGCTCATGGGATCTTAGAGCAGACTCATGAGGTGGTCTTTGATGCCCTGTCGCGTTTCCTCGTCAGGAGCATTGGCCAGAGCCCGTTCCCACATCTCGATGGCCTTGTGCTTGAAACCGGCGCGCTGGTAGAGAACTGCTAGGTTTTTCAGGACGGGGAAGCTGCTCGGCGAAAGGTCCACGGCCGTCTCGAGCTCGTGGATGGCCTCGAAGAGGTTGTCACGACGACCGTAGAGCAGGCCGAGGTGGTAGTGCAGCTTGAAGGACAGCGGATCGATGCCGAGCCCCGCCTCGAGGAACGCGATGGCAGCGTCGAGATCGCCGTGCTGATAGGCCTCGAGCCCGCGGGCGAGCGAGTCCGCGGCTTCCCGGGAGAGCTCGTCGTCCTCCTCGCGGGCCGGCTCCGAGGCACGGCCTTCGAGAGCCCGGGCCACCCAGGAGAGCACCTCTGCGATCTTGAAGGGCTTCTCGAGGAAGACCTCGACCCCGTAGGAGCTCTTCAGGTCTTCCGCGAAGCGCCAGCCGCGGTAGACAGCGCTCACCATGATGATAGGGATGTGACCGTAGCGCTTGCTCCCCTTGATGCGCCGGCAGATGTCGAAGCCGTGCACCTCCGGCAGCATGGCGTCGAGCAGGATCACGTCGGGCACCTCGGAGCGAACCTTCTGGAGTGCTTCGAGCCCCTTGGACGCCTCCACGACGTCGTAGCCCTGCTCGGTGAGAACCCGACGCAGCAAGCGCCGGATGTCGTCCTCGTCATCGACGACGAGCACCTTGGGCGTCCTGGACGCGGACACGCGGCCGGGTGAGGTCTCGGCGATCGGATCGAGCTGGACCGACACCGCTTCGGGCTCTAATGGCACGCCGAGCCCGAGCTCCCCGTCGTCGAGGTCCTGGTCCTCGATGTCGCGATCCACGACGACGCCCCGGCGCTGTCCGGGCATGGGATCGGGAGGGATGGAGTCGGGCTTGTCGAGGCCCAGTGAGCGAAGGTAGTCGGCGGGGACACGCGGACCGACGAAGTAGTCCTCGCCCTGCTCGACCATCGTGTAGGTCTGGTCGATGACCTCAGTGAGCGGCTCGTGCAGCGCGACGTAGGCAAACACACGCCGACCCGTCACGAATTCGATCTCGTCGATGACGCGCCGATCGCCCGGGTCGGCCATCGCCAGGAAGATCCGGTCGTCCTTGACGAGGATGGGGAGGATGAGGTGGCGCTTCGCAATCTCTGCGGGGATGAGCTTCAAGTTGGCGAGCGGGATCACGACCTGCTCGAGATCGATGCCCGGCAAGCCGTGTTGCTCGCTGAGCGCCTTGAGCATGTCCACAGTCGCGACCTTCCCAGCCTCGACCGCGACGGAGGCGAGCCTGTGCCCTGGCTCGGCCTTTTGGATGTCGAGCAGGTCGTCGAGCTCCACCTGGGTCACGAGCTTCTGTCTGAGAAGGATCTTCCCGAGTTGGCGCTTCTTGCCCGAGCCGTCTCCCACCGATCCTCCTGGAAAGAATCCTGAAGGCTTACGGGAACGTACTTGGGTCCAGGCCAGACCGCAACAGCCGAGCGTTCCTACATGCCCGACACGATGCGGTACTCACCCTCCTCGCGGACCAGGGTGAGGCGGTTATCGGCCAGGCGGCGTGCCCAGCGGTCGCCATCCGGGGTGCCCACGCGGAAGCTGCCCGTGTACGTGTAGTCCACCAGGACGCGGTCCCGTTCGTAGCTGACGCGCCGGTAGCGGATCTCGTAGCGCACGTCGAGCACCTGCTCGCTCCACAGGGCGAGCTTCTCCCGTAAGGACGAGAGATCCAGGTCATCCTGACCGTTCGGGGTTCCGTTGTCGTCGTAGTATCGCTCCGAGGCCAGGGAGAGCATGCGGCCCACGTCGCGCCCCTCGACCGCCTGCCTGTAGAGCTCGACGAAGTCGATGACCTCCCGGTTGTCGGCCGTGTCTTCCACGTCCGTATTGGGGATGACATCGCGGGCGCAACCGGGGCCCGCGAGGGCGAACAGGCCGAGCAAGGCCAGGTGGAGGCGGAGCATCGTTTCCCTCAACGGCAACTGTCGGGTGGCCTATTCCCGCCGTCTCCGACGTAGCCGTTGTACCAGCAACAGCAGGACCGGCAACAATTCCAAGGGTCCGCCCTGGGAATTGAGCCCAACGCGGCAGGCGCTGCCTGTGCCTTCCCGCGTCGTCACCGTGACGCGGGCGTCCGCGGCCGCCGCCACCCCGTCGGCTGTGATGGCGAGCGCGCGGACCCGGTGGAGACCCAGGGGCAGGAACGCGACCGTGGCCCCTTCGCCCACGGCAGTTCGGTCTTCGTCGAGGACCCAGACCACCCGCTCGGATCGTCGAGAGGAGCGGGCTCGTAGGGCCACCGGAACGCCCGTTTCCGTCCGGGCATCGGTGGGGGAAAGGGTGAGGCGCAAGGGCTGCCCCGAGGCGCGGGTGAGGCGCGCCGTTGCCCCGGCCGCGACCGTGAGCCGCAGGGCGAGGGTGGGGACGGCCCCAGTCGCCCCCACCGGCGTGGCAGGCCACCAGCCGCCGCTCCCGCCGCGCACTCGGGTCGCCCGGCCGTCGTCGGGCACAACCACGGTCAGCTCGGCGGCTCCCCCCAGCGTGGCTGGCACCTGCACGGAGAGCCCGCTTCCCCCGGGCACGGGGACCACCGCGGGACCGGGACCGCCGGGCACGGGTCGGTCGGGACCGCCCAGGAGCGCGTAGCGCTCGGACCCAGGCAGGTCCCGCACGCCGAGCGGTCTCAGCCGGAGGCCCTCGCGGCGCAGGTGGGCCAGCAGGTCCGCGAAGCGCAGGTGGGGAGTGTCACAGCGGCCCAGCTCGAGCCCCTCCTCGCCGTGCCTGACCACGGCCGCGAGGCCCTCCTCCGGAAGGGCGAGGACCGCGGGAAGCTCCCCGCCCACGCCCCCCCCCGCGCGTGCCGGAAGGGGCGCCGCCCGGAGGGTCGCGAGCAGGCTCGGGGACTCTCGGGTGATCCAGACGTCCACGGGAAGCCGGGCGAGGATCTCCAGCGCTTCGCGGGCGCGCGCGGCGCCCGGGGCGCCGGCGCCCGGAATGCCGCCGAGCAAGGCGACGCGGACCTCGGCCCCAGCCGCGACCACGCGCACGGCGGATCCCACCACGTCGCGGCCGCCCGGCGCCGAGAGCCGCAGTCCGTAGGTCCCCGGAGCGGTCCACTCGGGGATACGAACGGTCGCGCGATAGACGAGGGACGACGCACCGTCGGGTCGCACGTCCGAGACGCGGAGGGCGTAGCCGTGCTCCACGGGAGAGCCGAGGGGCGTCGAGTACCCGAGCAGAACGGCGGACCAGCCGCGCAGGGCCCGGTCCTGCTGCACCCCCGGCGGAGGCGTGAGCCCCGAGGGGACGCGGACCCGCGCGATCAGGCGATCGCCGGCGACGACGACCGCCGGCAGACCCGGCCGCGGGTAGAGGAGCGCCATGCGGCCGAGCGCGCTCGCCTCGGGGCCATGGGCGCACTCGGGCAGGACGGCGAGCCAGTCGTCCGCGTGCGCCGAACGCTCGGCGCCGAGCAAGAGGAGCGAGGACACGATGAGAAGTGCGGCCGCCCGCGGCATGGAAGCTCACACGATGAAGAAGACGAGGACGTCGTAGAAGGCGTGGGTGTACACGGCGACGGCGAAGCCGCGGAAGCGGTAGAGCGCGGCCAGGTAGAGCCCGGCCAGAACGCGGAAGGTGAAGCTCACGATGGAGATGGTGTCACCGAGGGCGCCCACGTAGTGCATGGTCGAGAAGAGGAGCGACGACACGATCGCCGCGATGACCGCGGCCCAGGTCGGGCCGAGCTTCTTGGCCCGCGACAGGAGCCAGGTCCCACCGGCGAAGAGGCCGACCCGGAAGATGAGCTCTTCGTGAAAACCCGCGCCCGCTGCCATCACGATCTTCTCCACAGGGCCGAGCGCACGCTCGCCGATCTGCTGGGCGAAAATCTGGTTCGTCGCCCAACCCAGCAGCAGCAACATCACCACCGACCACAGAACGCTCTCGCCGACGACGGGCAGGAGCTTGGCCGGCCGGATCTTGCCCTCGCGGCGGAGCCACCAGCCGGCGCCGAAGAGACCCGCAGCGATGGCGAGGGTGACCGCGATGTAGGCCGCGACGCTCTGTTCGAGGAGCGCAAAGGTCGCCGTGCTCACGAGGTCGACGCCATTGCGCAGATCGATGACCAGGATGCCCAGGTGATAGATCAGAAAGACGGGGACCGTCAGCACGAGGCTCGTGAGCGGGTCGTGACGGTGCCGCAGGTGCGTCAGGATGCCCCCGCGGGGCTTGTCGTGACCTCGGGTGCTCGGCTTCCCTTCGCTCACCGGAGGATGATGGGGGACAGGCTCCCCCCGTGCAACCGCCCGAAGACGCGAGCGTTTTTGGCCGTACCGTAACCGGGCTGGGCAGCGACGGCGCCGGTGCCGGGCTTGTTGACCCGCAGCCCATCGGCTATAGGGACCCGCCGCCCATGAAGTACCGGGTCTCCATCGACGGTCAGGAACGGGAGGTCGACGTGGTCCTCGGGCCGGACGGCGCGACCTCGGTCTCGGTCGACGGCCAGCCCACCGACGCGGACATCGTCCGCATGCCCGATGGCATCAGCGTGCGCATCGGAGATCACGTGTTCGATGTCGCGGTCGGCGGCCGGCCCGACTCCGCGACCATAGCCGCGGGCGCACGCCGCACCGTCGTCTCGGTCGAGAGCGATCGAGCGAGAGCGCGCCGACGCGGTCACGGCGGCCGTGATGGAGAGCGCCGCGATGTGCGCGCGCCCATGCCCGGCCGGGTCGTGAAGGTGCTCGTCGCCACCGGCGACGACGTGGAGGCAGGTCAGCCAGTCGTCGTCGTGGAAGCCATGAAGATGGAGAACGAGCTCCGCGCGACCGCGCCCGGGCGCGTGAAGTCCGTCGAGGTCGCCGAAGGCCAGAACGTGGAGAGCCACGCGGTCCTCGTGCGCTTCGACTAGCTCTCAGGCGATCCCGTAGTCCTTGATCTTGTACAGCAACGCGCGGTGCGAGATCTCGAGGAGCTTGGCCGCCGCCGTGCGGTTGCCCCCCGTCTTGTCGAGCGCCCGTCGGATCAACGTCTCCTCGATGAAGAGCGTCGTCTTCTTGATCGACAGCTCGCCCGTCCCGAGCGTCTGGGCCACCGGGTCGGCGGGCTCGCGCAACCTCTCGGGGAGATCGTCCGGTCCGAGCACGTTCCCCTCGGCGAGCACCACGGCCCGCTCCACCAGATTCTCGAGCTCCCGCACGTTGCCCGGCCAGCCATACGCGAGCAGGAGCTTGCGCGCAGCGGCGTCGACTCCCCGGATGTCCGTGCCGAGTCGCGCGTTGCACTGCTCGACGAAGTGGTCCACCAGGAGCGGGATGTCCTCCATGCGATCGCGCAGCGGGGGCACCGTCACCTGGAGCACGTTGAGCCTGTAGTAGAGATCCTCCCGGAAACGCCCCCCGTCCACTTCCTTCTTGAGCTCCCGCACCGTCGCCGCGATGACCCGCACGTCGACCTGCGCGTCCTTCGTGTCCCCGAGCCGCCGGATCGTGCCTTCCTGCAGCGCTCGGAGCAGCTTCACCTGTAGGGCCAGCGGCAGCTCCCCGATCTCGTCGAGGAAGAGCGTCCCTCCGTGCGCCTCCTCGAAGAGCCCGCGCTTGTCGGCAGACGCATCGGTGAACGCCCCGCGCCGATGCCCGAACAGCTCGCTCTCGAGCAGCGCCTCCGGGATCGCCCCGCAGTTGATCGGCACGAACGGTTTCTCCGCCCGAGGCCCGAGCCGGTGGAGCGCCCGAGCGACCAGCTCCTTGCCCGTCCCGCTCTCGCCTTGCACGAGCACGGTGGTCTTGTATTCGGCGACCTTCTCGAGCGTCCGGAAGAGCGCGCCCATCGCTTCGCTCTTGCCGAGCATGTCGTCGAAGCGATGCCCTTTTCGGATCTCCTCCTTGAGCGCCCGGTTCTCGCGCCGCAGCGACTCCCGCTCCTCGGCCTTGCGCAGCGCGAGCAGAACCTCGTCCTGCTTGAACGGCTTGGCGACGTAGTCGTAGGCACCGGCCTTCATCGCCTCGATCGCCAGGTCCACCGAGCCGTAGGCGCTCATCACGATGGCGGTCGCGGCCGAGGACCGCACCCCCAGCTCCGCGCACAGCTCGATGCCGCTCATGCCCGGCATGCGAACGTCCGCCAGCACGAAGTCCGGATCGAAGCTGTCGAGGACCGCGAGGGCATCCTCGGCGCTCGCGGCCACCTGGACCTCGTAGCCGTTCTTCTTGAGGAGGGTCCGGAGCACCAGCCGGATGTTCTCCTCATCGTCCACCACCAGCACGCGACTCATGGAGCCCCGCATTTTCTGCGTAGTCGGCCGCGCTGGCCATGAAAAAGACGCTTGCGCCGGTCCCGATTGGAAATCGGGGGGGTGGCCGGCGACCCAAGGTCGAACGGATGGCCCACGCGGCAGAGAGGGCCATCCGAAGGAGGAGGAATGCTCGCGACGCGTGCGGTGCCCTGTTGTGTCCTCTTGACCCTTCTCGGCGGTTGCCTCGACCGGGAGCTGGCGGTGCTGCACCCCCAGGTGTCCCGGAGCATCGACGATCGGGTCGTCGGGGACGGCGTGGCGGACGTGGACCTGCTCATCGTCATCGACGACTCGGGGTCCATGGACGAGGAGCAGCGCCTGATCCGTGAGCAGATCCCTTCGCTGGTCCGCGGGCTGGTGAGCCCCCCGGACCGCGACGGCGACGGCCGGCCTGACTGGAACGCCCTCGAGACGCTCCACATCGCGGTGGTCACGACCGATCTGGGCACGAGCGGCTATCCGACCGATCGCGTGGCCCGCTGCGGGACGCAGGGAGCGACGGGCGACGCCTGGGGCTACGACGGCCAGCTCCGGGCCGATGTGGCCTGCGACCCCGCCGCATCGCCGGTCCAGACGTGGGAAGCGGGACAAGACGCCGACGCCTTCGCGACTCGCGTGGGCTGCCTCGCCGAGGCCGGCGACATGGGCTGCGGCTTCGAGCAGCCCCTGCTCGCCGCCGCCCGCGCCCTCGGCCGCGCAGAGCACGACTTCCCGCGGCCGGAAGCGCTGCTGGCCGTGCTCGTGGTCACCGACGAGGAGGATTGCTCCCTCGGCGACGTGAACGGCTTCTTCGAGAGCGTGGTCAACCCGGGGGATCTCAACGTGCACTGTGCCCGCAGCGTCGAGCGCCTCGAGCCCGTTGGGGAGCTGCTCGCCGAGCTCTCGGCCGGACGGGACCCGGAGCGGCTCGTTTTCGCCGCCATTGCCGGCATCCCCGTCGATCTCGTGGGAGCCGAGCCCGCCGTGATCCTGGCGGACCCGCGCATGCAGTACCTGGAGGATCCGACGACGCAGACGGGCCTCGCCTACGCGTGTCAGGCCCACAACGCCGACGGAACTCCGCGGAGCCTGGCGACGCCGGCGCGTCGCATCGTCGAGCTCGGGAGCATGCTCGATGGCTCCCTCGTCCGGAGCATCTGCGAGGACAGCTTCGAGCCGGCTGTCGCGGAGCTGACCCGGCGCATCGGCTCCCGCATCACGAGCATCTGCCTGGGCCGCGCCCTGACGCCGGCGGCGGACGGGAGCGTGGACTGCGTCGTGCGCGAAACCCTGCCGCCCGGAGCGGCCTGCGCAGGCCGGCCGGCGCGGGCGTTCTTCGGACTCGACGAGACGGGCCGCGAGATCTGCCAGATCGACCAGAGCCCGGGCGGGCACGGCAGCGGCTGGTTCTACGACCTCACCGATCGATCCTGCGACCAGCTGGCGTTCACGGAGGACGCAGTGCCCCCATTCGGGGCCACGGTGCGGTTCCAGTGCCTGGTCCAGGTCGAGGACGAGGGCATCACGGGGGGTGGCGCATGACAACGTTCGCCCGCACCGTTTGCGCCCTCATCCTCGTCGCGGCCGGGCTGGTGACGACCGGCTGCCTCGATCGCGACCTCAAGCCTCTCAATCCCTGCACGGTGTCGGGCGTCGTCCGGAGAGTGAACGTCCTCAACGTCGACGAGGTCGACCTGCTCTTCATGATCGACAACAGCGGCTCCATGGCGGAGGAGCAGACCTCGCTGGCCGAGCAATTCCCGCGGTTGGTGACCGTGCTGGCCTCGGGGGACATCGACGGGGACGGGACGCAGGACTTCCCGCCCGTCCGGAGCCTGCGCGTCGGCGTCATCTCCAGCGACATGGGCACGGGCGGCTTCATGGTGCCGACCTGCCTCGAGCCGAGCTTCGGCGACGACGGCGTGCTCCGCACGCAGGGCAACACCGCCGTGCCGGGGTGCATGGCGACCTACCCGCGCTTCCTTCCCTTCATGCCGCCGGAAGACCCGACCCCCTTCGCCCAGGAGTTCACGTGCGTGGCGAGCATGGGCACGGGCGGCTGCGGCTTCGAGCAGCAGCTCGAGGCCGTGCTCAAGGCGCTCACGCCGAGCACCGCGCCCATCGCCTTCAACATGGGCACCTCGGGCCACGGCGACGGCGCCAACATGAACTTCGCCCGGGTCGATCCCGAGTCGCTGTTGGCGATCATCCTGGTCACGGACGAGGAGGACTGCTCGGCCGCCGATCCCGAGCTCTTCAACCCGGCCACGTCGCTCTACCCGGGCGATCTGAACCTGCGCTGCTTCGAGTACCCGAACGCCGTCCACCCGGTCGAGCGCTACGTCGACGGGCTGCTCGCGCTCCGCGTGGATCCGGACCTGCTGATCTTCGCGGCCATCACGGGCGTGCCGCCGGACCTGGTGGCCGATCCCGGCCGCATCGACTACGACGCCATCCTGAACGACGACCGGATGCGCGAGATGGTGGATCCCATGAATCCCACGCGCCTGACCCCGTCGTGCAACGTGCCGGGGCGCGGGCTCGCCTTCCCGCCGCGCCGCATCGTGCGCGTGGCCCAGATGATCGAGCAACGCGCGAGCAACGGGCTCGTGCAGTCGATCTGCCAGTCGGACTTCACACCCGCCCTCAACGCCATCCTGGAGAAGCTCGCGGACGTGCTCGGCGGCGCGTGTCTGCCGCGCGAGCTCAATCCCGACGCCGACGGCCGCGTGGCCTGCGACGTCGTCGAGGTGCTCCCCGCCGCGGGCGAGCACGCGACGTGCGCCGGGCTCGCGAGCCTGGGGCGCGAGCTGGTGCGGACCGAGGTGGACGAGGCGGGGCGGACGCACGAAGTCTGCCGCGTCGTGCAGACGCCCGCCACGGGCGGCGTCGCGCCGGCGGGCCCGGGCTGGTTCTACGACAACTTCTCCGGCGACGTGATGACCCGCTGCGCGGCGACGCCCCAGCGCATCAGCTACACGGCGGGGGCCGAGCCCAAGACGGGCACGGAGGTGCGCCTCGAGTGCCTGCAGCCCGTGCAGAACACCGAAGGCGGCCTGGCCATCGTGGACATCAGCTCGGCGTGCACGCCCGGCACGGACACGACCTGCCCCGGCACCGAGAGCCGCTGCGCGCGCGATCTCACGTGCGACACGGAATTGCGCACGTGGCAGAAGCTCTGCACGACGGACGCCGACTGCGAGGCCGACGGCCTGATGGGCTACCGCTGTGCGACCGCCCGCAACGACGGCCCGCCCATCTGCCGCAACCCGACTTGCTCCTAGCCAGAACGGGGATATGACAACGATGTTGACGACGATTGCCAATGATGTTGCCCGGAGCGCTCAGACGACCGACGGATCCACAGGGGATTCGCCGGGAGGGGGCTGGCACGGGCTTTGGATCAGTAGTGCCAGGAGCATTGATCTTTCGTGCCCGGGGACGGTAACGTATGTGCCGTCCTCGGCGGGTCCGAGGAGGAGGAAATCCATGCGCGCCCCCACCCTTTGCGTGCTCGCCCTGGTCGCGACCGGTCTCATGATGGCCGGCTGCCTCGATCGCGACCTCAAGCCGCTCAATCCCTGCACGGTGTCGGGCGTCGTCCGGAAGGTGAAGGTCAGCAACGTCGACAAGGTCGACCTGCTGTTCATGGTCGACAACAGCAACTCGATGGCCGAGGAGCAGACCTCGCTGGCCGAGCAGTTCCCGCGCCTGGTGAGCGCGCTGGCCTCGGGCGACATCAACGGCGACGGAACGCAGGACTTCCCGCCCGTCCGCAGCCTGCGCGTGGGCGTCGTGTCGTCGGACATGGGCACGGGCGGCTTCATGGTGCCGACCTGCCTCGAGCCGAACTTCGGTGACGACGGCGTGCTCCGCACGCAGGGCAACACGTCGGTGCCCGGGTGCATGGCGGCCTACCCGCGCTTCCTCGAGTTCTCGCCGCCGGGGGACGCCGCCGCCTTCGCGGCCGAGTTCACGTGCGTTGCGCGCATGGGCACCGGCGGCTGCGGCTTCGAGCAACAGCTCGAAGCGGTCCTCAAGGCGCTCACGCCGAGCACGGCGCCCATCGCCTTCAACATGGGCACCTCGGGCCACGGCGACGGGGCCAACATGAACTTCGCCCGGCCCGACTCGCTCCTGACGATCATCATGGTCACCGACGAAGAGGACTGCTCGGCGGCCGACCCGGAGCTCTTCAACCCGGCCACGTCGGTCTACTCGGGCGACCTGAACCTACGCTGCTTCCAGTACCCCGAGGCGGTCCACCCGGTCGAGCGCTACGTGGACGGGCTGCTCGCGCTCCGGACGGATCCGGATCTCCTGATCTTCGCCGCCATCACGGGCGTGCCGCCGGACCTGGTGGCCGACCCGAGCCGCATCGACTACGACGCCATCCTGAACGACGACCGGATGCGCGAGATGGTGGACCCCACCATGCCCACGCGCCTCAATCCGTCGTGCAACGTGCCGGGGCGCGGGCTCGCTTTCCCGCCGCGCCGCATCGTGCGCGTGGCCCAGATGATCGAGCAGCGGGCGAGCAACGGGCTCGTGCAGTCGATCTGCCAGTCGGACTTCACGCCGGCCCTCAACGCCATCCTCGAGAAGCTCGCCG
>Ga0214473_10006492_pt1 | contig 13945 bp, 11 predicted proteins | sample RVTome_7_FD_203509 | JGI IMG/M metagenome (GOLD analysis project Ga0214473, IMG submission 203509) | Soil microbial communities from uranium-contaminated site in the Upper Colorado River Basin, Wyoming, United States - RVT98D197 | ecosystem: Environmental > Terrestrial > Soil > Contaminated >... | reverse complement strand
TGAACTCCTTGTAGTACATGCCCTGGGCCCAGGAGCTCACGGCCACGCTGAGCCCCAGGAACATGGCGCCGGCGGTCACCAGACCGCGCTTCCAACCCATCGCTGTCATCAAACGATCCTCCTTGACGCTTGTCTGTCGCGATCCGGCGCCGGCCAGGACGTGAGCTGCGGCTCGCCTGCGGGCCGAGACGGTCTCTCTGCGTCACAACGTCGACAGGGAAGCTACAGGCACGTCGTGACGAGGATGTGACGGAGGTGTGAACGCGCCGTTAAGACGCTGTCGCCCCTGTGTCGCGTACGGCGCTCACCGAACACGCACCCGGAGGTCCGCCAGCACGCCCTCCATTTGGCTCAGCGCATCCCGCAGGTCTTCGGCGATCTCCTCGGCCAGGATGTGAGGATCCGGCAGGCTGGCCGAGTCCTCGAGGCTCTCGTCGCGCAGCCAGAAGAGATCGAGGCTCAGCTTGTCGCGGCTCAGGATCTCTTCGTAGGCGTAGGCCCGCCAGCGCCCTTCAGGGTTCTTCTCGGACCAGGTCGCCTTGCGCTGCTGGCGCCGCCCCGGGCGATAGCAGGCGACGAACTCGTCGAGGTCCGCCCGTGTCATCGGGCGCTCCTTGAGCGTGAAGTGCTGGTTCGTCCGGAGATCGTAGACCCAGACCGTTTTCGTCCACGGCTTGTCGCTGCCGGGCTTGCGATCGAAGAACAGCACGTTCGCCTTCACGCCCTGGGCGTAGAAGATCCCAGTGGGCAGACGGAGCAGCGTGTGGACCTCGCACTCATGGAGCAGCTTGCGACGCACCGTCTCGCCCGCCCCGCCCTCGAAGAGCACGTTGTCCGGCACGACCACCGCCGCCCGCCCGTGGATCTTGAGCAGGGACTTCACGTGCTGGACGAAGTTGAGCTGCTTGTTCGAAGTCGTCGTCCAGAAGTCGGGACGGTTGTAGGTGACGGACTGCTTGTCGGCCTCGCCTTCCTCGTTCACGACCGTGATGGACGACTTCTTGCCGAAGGGCGGATTGGTCATCACCACATCGGCGTGGGCTGACGGCTCGTTGCGCAGGGCGTCGTCGGTCTTGACCGGAGGCTGGCGCGACTCGTCGTCCGGGCCGACGCCGTGCAGGAACAGGTTCATCGCACAGAGGCGGCTGACCCCGTCCACGATCTCGACGCCCCGCAGGGCCTCGAACTTGAGGTGCTTCTTCTGGTCGCGATCGAGCTTGAAATGGTCCGTGAGGTAGGAGTGCGCTCCCAGCAGGAAGCCTCCGGTGCCGCAGGCGGGGTCCACGACGACCTCGCCGGGCTGAGGCTGCACGCAGTCCACGATGGCGGCGATCAGCGGCCTCGGCGTGAAGTACTGGCCGGCGCCGCTCTTGATGTCCTGGGCGTTCCTCTCGAGCAGACCCTCGTAGGCTTCGCCCTTCACGTCGGAGGACATCGCCAGCCAATCTTCCTTGCCGATCAGCTCGACGACGATCTGGCGGAGCTTGGCCGGGTCCTGGATCTTGTTCTGGGCCTTGCGGAAAATCAGGCCGAGCATACCGCCCGCCTCGCCGAGCTTCCGGAGCGTCTCGCGGTAATGCTCCTCCAGCCGGACGCCCTCGATCGCCGGGTTGGCGAGGTCGGCCCAGCGGTATCCCTTCGGAATGGCCTGCTTCTCGCCCGTGATGGCCGCGCGCTCGTCGGCCATCTTCAGGAAAAGGATGAAGGTGAGCTGCTCGAGGTAGTCCTGATAGGACAGCCCGTCGTCGCGGAGGACGTGGCAGTAGGACCAGAGCTTCTGGACGATGCGATTGGAGACGTCGCTCATCGAGCGCACCGCCTCGGCGGTCGCAGCTTGGCCGCCTGGAGGTCGGCCCAGACCCAGCTGCCTCTGAGGCTGGCGGCAACGGTCAGCGGGTTGAGCGCTGGCGACTCAACTCGTTCCGGAACGAGTCGCGTGTCGCCGCTCGGCCAGTAACGGAAAGCCGACTCTCTGACGACCCCTTCACCGCCCACTGGTCTGTTCGGGCCGTAGTACAGGTCGGCCTCGTACGCGTTGTGGGCGCGACACCGGAGCTGAATGTTCTCTACGGTGGCCTCGCCGCCAACGGCGAACGGGCGCACGTGATGGAACTCGAGGAATCCCCGGGCGGTGCATCGCCGTCCGGTCGTGCCCGCGAAGGCGCAACGACCGCCGTCCCTGAGCCAGACCGCACGCTTGACCTTGGCCGGGACGTGGCGGGACCCGGCGGCCGTGCCGCGGCTTGCCCGTGGCCGGCCGGTCGCCGCGAACTTCTTCCGGGCCAGATCCTCGAGCAGCGCCGTGAGCGCCCGATCGATGACCTCCGCCGTGTCGCCGGTGGGAACGGTGTGCCGGAGCAGGTCCTGCGCGAGCCGGAGCTTTTCGCACGTGCCGGCGCTCGCGGTGAACCTGATTTCGTACCGGTCTGACGCGAGCGGCGTGACGGCTGCGCGGCGGACCGGGGCCGGAGAGATGGGCTCAGCCGGCAGAGCTGCAGGGGCAGCAAGCAGAGGCGATACGACCGCTCGAGCATCGGCGAGCCCACCCGCCGGCGGTGCGCTCGGCTCGGCAGCGGCAGGGAGTACGGCAGGCGGCAGCGCTGGCGTCGGCTTCGCAGCCGGTAGTTTTCGCACCGAGTCCACGACCGCAGGCCGCGGGAAGCGCCGAGCCAGCAGTTCCTCGACTTCGCGCTTGCTCTTGCGGCAGGCCGCTGCCAGCAGCTCCTCGTGGTTCTCGGGCGTCAGGTGCGGAGCGAGCAGTCGCACCGTCGTGAGGTTCAGGGAAGCCTTGCCCAGCAAGTCCAGGATGACCGGGAACCTCCTGGCCGCCCGGGCCGCCTCGATGCGGTTGTAGGTCTCGTGCTCCGAAAGCTGGAGGACCTCGCAGCAGTACGTGAAGAGCGACGAGAAGCCCGCACCCAGATAGAGCCGGCGAGCGTCCAGCTCCGCCAGGTGAGCGATGAGAAGCGTCGTCGCCTCACGCTCGCATTGGGCGAGCCGCTTTACCTCGGCGACGAGCTCACTGTCCGAGAGGCGGGATGGAATGTTGGTCGTCATGACCTCTCATACCACGACGCTTTCGGGCCACTCAGAATGGCCGCCATGCCGCGAATGCCGCCCGGGACAGCAATCGCTGGCGTCTTTGATCCGCCAGCAGTTCCATGTGGCCCCTGGCGCTGGAGAAGCCTTCTCTACGCGCATTCCCGTCCGTCTTCGGACTAGCTTGCGAAAGCATGTCAAGCTCTTTTTTGGTGATTCTGCACTTGACACAGGGGGGAGGATGAAGCGTGACAGGCCGGCGCTTCGTCAGGGTATTGACCAACCGCTTGACAGGGACTAACCTCCGCGAGCATTTCCGTGCAAGACTTGGGAGGGTCTTATGGTAACCCTTCAGCCGGTCGCCGAGAGTTCCATCTCCAGCAAGGATCGCTTTCAACTTCCCGAGTTCTGCTGTCCTCCCACTTCGCCCTCGGGGCCGTGGCTGGAGTTGGAAAGGTCGCCGGAGCAAATCTTGGGAGACATCGTCGAGGATCGGCTTGCGCAGATGCGTCCCCAAGAGGCTGATGCTGCTATCGAGCGGGGCCGCGAGATCCTCGCTTCCTGCAAATCTCAAGAAAAGCGTCGGTAGCCGTTTCCCACTCAGGCGTCCCTTCGGACAAGAACAGCCTTAAGACCTCGTAGAACAGCTTGTGGTTCCCGCTGCCTGCGCATTGGTGAGCTGCGTCTTCTATGAGCTTTCGTCCCTCGCCTTGCGCATAGCGTCGAGTGTACGGTGGGTCGGGAGCGTCCATTTGGCGGCCCCGTCCGTTAGCTCGGAAGCCGAGTTTCCGGGATCAGCACGGCGAAGCCAGTCTTGTACGACGGCTCATCGTTGACGCCTATGTTGATGCTGTATGAACCGGCGTCTGGCAACTGGACTGGCTGAAGTGTAAGGGCGATCCCTGCACCGCCTTGCTCCCCGATGGCGCCCTGGCCCTCTACCTTTTGCAGTACCGATCCTCCCGGCCTGACGATCTCGATTCTCAGTCTCCAGCTCTCCTTCGGGATGCCACGCATTTGCACGACCAATGCGGCGCGCGGGTGCATCGTTGGAACCCTGCGAACGTTGAAGTTATTGAAGACTCCAATCAGGCACATCTTGCCGTTCGCGTCCAGGAAGGCGTAGTCGCAGAGAAGGGCCCACTCGACTTCAGCCATTCCAGCAATTCCTTTCTGCGGGCGTGCTGAGCCCAGCATGCTTGACGTGACGGGGGGCTACTGTCCTCCTCATCGGCTTGAACTCCTCCGGTGCAAGATCACTCCTCCACCTTCTCGCGGTTCGCACTCTCGTACTCGGCCAGCTTGTCGATCACGCCGAAGACGAACTCCCGATCGGACGGGACTAGCGAGAAGAGATCCACCGTCGCTGAGACGGTCAGTGTACCGCCGCTCTTCAGCGAGATGCTGCGCGTCGTCCCGCCTTGGCCCTGCGTGGGCGGTAACTGCGGCTCTGGTGCAGGCTTCTGGCGGTTGGCAGAGCGCCGCCGCGTACGAGGGGTGGATGCGCCATTGGCAGACGCCCTAGTTTTGAACAGGGGCGAAACGGGGATGCCCGTGTATTCGACCGCAGACAGGAAGAAGCGTGTGGCCTTCTCGCAGGTGTCGCCCCTGATGCTAAAGACCCGAGCCATCTCCTCTTTGAGCTGATCCGGTGTCGTCTTTATTAGGTCGAGCTTGAACACTTCGGCATACCGGTCCCGGACGATTCGCTCCAACTCGCGCTTGCGGGCCGCCTCATCGGTTACAGCCACCTTTTGTAGCGCGGTCAGCGGCTTCCCCTTGTCGTCCATGAGGCCCATGAACTTGAGGCCGGTAAACAACTGATTTTGGACGCTCCAGGCCAGGCCAGGGAAGGTTGAGCGGTCAATCTGATTCGGGGTGAACTGCGCCAGCGCGTCTAGCGCGTTCTTGAACGTAGCCCAGGCGACGTATACCGCAGCCGCCGGCTTTTCATCTTCTGCCATCGTACGTCCTCCAGCTCAGGCACTGGAACCAATATAGGTCGCTGCGGTATATACCGTCAAGCGATTTTAGTAGATTTCAGCTTGCTGAGGCTCCCGCACCGAATTAGTTTGTGGGTATGGACCTGCAATTGGCTGAAGGGAAGCCGGTTACGCTGAAGTCGATCTCGGGCGTTGTTGAGCGGGTACTTGTGAAAGACTTGGGCACGGTCGTGCTGGTCTGCCGCAAGGAGGAATACGCTGCGGCTCAGGATGCCGGTCGCGAGCCGGTCACCGTCGGCGTGCGGCGCGAGGACGTTGTTGAATGACGAGCATCAGGGTCAACAGGGTCGCTTTCGACCAAGCGCTTGGGAAGCTCCTGAAGGCTGCGCCGCTCCCGGGCAAGGACATACCCAAGAGGCGGAAGCGCGCGAAGCCTAGGAAGGCTACTCGCTGATCAGTGTCGCGTAGGGCAGCGGCCCCATCGCCTTGCGGATCCGGTGCAGCAGATGCCACGCCGTGCGGTAGCTCCCGAGTCCGAGATCGCGCTGGAGCTGGAGCGCCGAGAGAGACTTCTTCGCGTTGCAGATCAGGGCAACGGCATGGAACCAGATGTTGAGCGCTAGGTGCGAGTCGTGGAAGATGGTTCCAGTCGTCGCGGAAAACTGGAAGCCGCACTCCTTCTCCAGGCAGTCGTACAGGTGCCGCGTCTTCACGACCTGGCCCGCCTTCCGGCCCTTGCGAGCCCTGACCGTGGATTCGGTCTTCACGACCTTGACGGAGCCGCACTTCAGGCAGGCCACGCCAGACGGCCAGCGGGCAGCTTCGAGGTGGGCCAAGCACTGATCCTCGGTGCCTAGCTCCCGGTTCACGTCTATCAGGCTCGTCATACCCCCAATATAGGCCGAAGGGTATCCTGTGTCAAGTGCATAATCAGGCTTTCTTCTTGAAACCGTGTGATCTTTTTCTCACGCGCAGCGCGAAAAGGCGAGGGCGCTGCTATCGAGCTAGAGCTTCACCACCCCGGGGTCCAGGAGTCCCGCTCCTCCGCCCAGGTACCGGTCGATCTGCCCCTTGCTGCGTCGCTGTGGGTGTTCCGCGCGCCATGCGTCCACGAGATCGAGAAAAGAGCCGTGGCCCCAGCCTCCCCGCCAGGCCCGGAGGTCAAGACGATGACCTCGGCCGCGCCGGGTGCGACCTGCGGCGGAAGAGTGATCGTCAGTTGGCGATCCTCGGGAACGACGACTTGAATCCGGACCGCGCCCATCATGGTTCTCCAAGGACATCGTACGGCAGGTGTCCCTGGGGGCCCTATGGCCTCGCCTTCTGCTTGCGCGACCGCCGCTCCGGCGCGTGGACTTGCGAAGCGCGCTCGGTCCGGATGCGCTCTAGCAGCACGGACGCCGGCTCGTCGTTCGGGTCCTGATCGACCAGCTTGCCCTCGAAGGCCCACTTGAGGATGGACTGGCGGAGGCGCGCACAGCGATCATGGCTCTTGAGCACGGTCAATAGCGAGGCCTGGCACACCGATGAAATCTCAGCCACCTCATTCAGGATTCGCCGCTGCTCGGTCATTGGCGGAAGAGGAATCACGACGCGGGTTGCTGCGGCCAGGCTCACGTTGTATTGACCAGCACTCGAAGCCGCCTCGGCGAGGAGCTGCCGTCGGACGACGGAGGAATGCCAAGCCAGAGCTGTCCACTCCGGGAGCACTCCGACAGCGACCAAGCGCAGCCGAATCAGGTACGACGCGAAGTAGCAAGCGCCGGGGAGCGCTCGATCTACCAGCGCGCCCCTCCCGATGAGATTCTGGCTACCGTTGGTCCGGATGAACAGGAAGTCGCCAAGCTGGAGCGCCTCGTCAGGTTGCAGGTCGTCGGGAGCAGTTGCGTACTTCAGCTTGTCTAGGTTCACAGCCTGGTCCTGAACGTTCGGGATGCGAAGGACTGGAGGACCTTGAGCCTGACTCGTGCACTTCTGTGAGGTACCGTATCCGGCTTCCCATCGAACCGTATCGACGTTGACCCAAGCCCAACCCTCAGGCAGTCCCGGCAACGCCTCGCTGTCCGGTGGCACGGGCTCCCGATACTTCGCCTTCCACTTGTCGTCCTTTGGGGCCTTGCCCGCTGCCTTCAGCCGCGCTAGTTCCGTTTCTTCCCACCGGCGGCGGCGCTCGGCAAGGATGCGCTTCAACAGTTCCGAGGCAGGCTCGTAGTCGCGGCACTCGGCGCGGGCCAGCTCGGCCTCGGTCGGGACGAGCCGGCCCTCGACGGCCGCCTGGAGCACAGCGGCGCGGTACCGCTTCAGGTTGCGCTGGACGCGTTCGAGCGCGGCCTCGGCCTCGTCGAGGCGGGATAGGTACGAGTCAATGGCATCAACGATGCGCCGTTGTTCGGCAGAGGGTGGTAGCTCAACCGGGAACGAACCGATCTGACTCCAATCGACTCTCGGCCGATCGCCCTCGTTGAGGTGCGAAGCAAAGGACACGAAGTCCTGAGCGTTCAGTCGGTACTGCAGATAGCGGGGAACGACACCTGGCCGCGCGGTCAGAGGAATGAACTCCGCCGAAGATAGGCCCTCGAAGTCCGCGGTGATGACCTTGTTGAGGTATGGGCGAAGACGGCCATACAAGACGTCATTCTTCTGGAAGTGCACGGCTGCGCTTCGCATCTCCGCAGCCGGCACTGTGCCCAACAGGCGCATCGTCTGCGGTTCGACGTTGTCCATGCCAATGAACGGAAGAGTGGGCATCTCCTGAGGCTTGACGCGCTCGCGCGAGCTGACGCATAGGTCAGCGAGCGGAGCACATGCCCATGAAAGTGCGGCGTGGCGAGACCTTCCTCCGCTCACGCGACCAACACCTCATTCAGCTCGTCGAGCAGCGGCCGAAGCTCTGGCCCGAACACCTGCGCCGCCCGGCCGAGGCCGCCTTCTTCCGTGAAGGGCGTGAGATCGAAGTCGTCCACGGTCATCTCGAGGCTCGTCGCGACGTGGTCGCGGATCATCTCGAGCCAGCGGACCTGCTCGTCAGTGAAGTTCCGGCCGCGAGCCGCCTGCTGGGTCATCCAGCCCCGAAACCGCTCGCGCACCTGCTCGGCATAAGGCACCAGCTCGTCCTTCTGGTGCAGGGCAAAGCGGACGAGCGACACGATGTCGGTCAGCAGTCGCTGGCCGGAGGCCCCGCGCACCCGGTCCCGGTCGAGTACTTCATAGGCACGCCAGAGGGTCTCCGGGGTCCATGAACGTGGCGGAGCCTGGATCGCGTCGGCCAGAGCCTTGATGTCCTTGAATCGCAGGCGCCTTCCATACGGCTGGCTGTAGAAGAACTGGAGCGCTTCGATCTCGTCCTTGTTCGCGGCCAGGAACTCCTCGAAGGAACGCGTCAGGCGGCCCGCTTTTTCCTTGGCGTCCTGCGAGACGCCCGCCTCTAGCAGCTCGTCCTTGGAGGCTTCGTCGATGACCTGCTCGTACTTCTTCTTCAGCTCCTGAAGCAGTGTGCGGAAGGCGGGTTTCTCCGCCAGGGGCCGGGCCGCCTCCTGGAGAAGCGCGGCTCGCGCCTCGCGAACCTGGGCTTCGGTGGGTTCCATGTCGGCAGGTAGCCTGGCGAGCTGCCGGGCCCTGGCGGCCTGAACGTCGGGGTCGAGCGCCTCGACGATGCGGCGGCTGAGGTCCTCCAGGCTCGGACCGCCCGAGGCGCCTTCGATCAGCTCGCGGTCTGCGGCCTCGCACTGCCTGTCCAGCCGCGAGAGCCGGCTCGCCAGAGAAGAGAGCATGTCGGGATCGGTGCCGCCCAGAGCGACGTGCTCGAGGAGCGCCTTGAAGGCGACGGCCTTCCTCCGCTCCAGCGGCTGGGTGTCGGCCAGCTCCGTTTCGGTTATCCCCACGCAATCCACGATCACGAAGTGCGTCTTGGCCTTGGCATCGGGCGTGACGGCCCGCAGCTCGTCTTTGTCGATGACCCGCACGCCGCGGCCCTTCATCTGCTCGAAAAGGACTCGGCTCTCGACCGAGCGCATGAACATCACGATCTCGATCGGCTTGATATCGGTGCCGGTGGCGATCATGTCCACCGTGACCGCGATCCGTGGCCAGTAGCTGTTCCGGAAGTCCTGGATCAGGTCCGCAGGCCTCTTGACGATGGTCTTGTAGGTGATCTTCTGGCAGAAGTCGTTGCCCTGGCCGAACTCCTCGCGCACGACGTCCACGATGTCCTCGGCGTGGCTGTCGTCCTTGGCGAAGATCAGCGTCTTGGGCGCCTGCGTGCGTCCGGGGAAGATCTCGGTGAACAGCCGCTCCTTGAAGGTGCGGACGATCAGCCGGATCTGGTCCCTGGCGACGACACTGCGGTCGAGGTCCTCGGCCTTGTAGGACAGCGGCTCGTCCGGCGCCTCCCAGCGCAGCGCTCGCGTGCGCCGGTCGCGGAGTCCCATGACCGGCAGGTCGCTGGCCTCGATGACCGAGCCCTGGCCCGTGATCCGGGTGCGGATCCGGTAGACCTCGAAGTCGACGTTGACACCGTCCGCCACCGCCCTCTCGTGCGTGTACTCCATCACGAGGTTCTGGTGAAAGAACCCGAACGTGTGCTTGGCCGGGGTCGCCGTGAGGCCTATCAGGTATGCGTCGAAGTACTCGAGCACCTGGCGCCACAGTGAATAGATGGAACGGTGGCACTCGTCGATGAAGATGACGTCGAAGTACTCCGGGGGGATGCCGGGGTTGTACACCACCGGGAGCGGCTCCGCGGCCATGCCCGCGGCGCCTTCGAACTGGGAGGTCTCTTCCAGCTCGGGCGGAAGCTCCGGCTCTCCTTTCAACATCGAGTAGAGCCGCTGGATCGTCGTGATGACGACCTTGGTCGAAGAGCCGATCGTGTTCGAGGTCAGGCGCTGGACGTTGTACAGCTCCGTGAACCTGCGGTTGTCGTCCGGTGTCCGGTAGTTCGCGAACTCCTTCTCGGCCTGCTCTCCGAGGTTCGACCGGTCCACCAGGAACAGGACCCGGCGTGCACCGCCGAATTTGATCAGGCGGTAGAGCGCCGTAACGGCGAGCAGCGTCTTGCCGCTTCCGGTCGCCATCTGGATGAGGGCGCGCGGACGGTCCTCGGCGAGCGAACGCTCGAGGTTCTGAAGGGCCTCGATCTTGTTCGGCCACAGGTTCGGGATGTGTATGGGCGGCATCCGCTGCAGGCGTGCGCGCAGCGTGGAAGGCCGAGAAAGCGACTCGACCAGCACCTCCGAGACCGCGCTGCTCCCGGCTCGGTCCGCCAGCCAGGCAGCAAGCGTGTCCGCCTGGAGCCATTCCGCCAGCGTCTCGGGACGGTGGAAGGCGCACACGGAGCGCGTCCGCGGTCGGGGGTCGAAAAGGTTCACGAAGCGTGTCTCGACGCCTGTGCTCAGGTACAGGAACGGAAGAGGCCGGTGCGGCGCGGTCAGCTCGGCGGGGAGGCCATCCGAGTAGCTCTTGACCTGTGGCTCGACGCCCGTGAGCGCGAACCCCTCCTTCTTGGCTTCGAGCGCGCCGACGGACCTCCCGTCGACGAAGAGCAAGTAGTCGGCGTAACCGTACCCGGGTTCCATCTTGAACTCGCGAATGGCCACACCGCGGGCCGCACCGAGGTTGATCTCGTCACGACCCTGCACCGCCCAGCCGGCGGCGCGGAGCCCGGCGTCGATCTTCTGGCGGGCTCGCTGCTCAGGCGTGTCGTACGGAGGCATTCCGGGCGCTGCCGCGCGATTGTATCGCGCGGACGGCCCGGATCGGTCGCGGCCGGAGGACGGCCCGTCGCAGTGTATATTGGCTGCTTTGGGGCCGGCGCCCCGAAGATCCTGAATGTTCCGGAGCTTCACAGACGTGCGCCCCGACGAACGCGCCGGAGTGATCGGCGCGTTCCTGGCGCTGTTCGGCATCCTCGCCGGGCACACGCTGCTCGAGACCGCCCGCGACGCGCTGTTCCTGGCGCGGCTGCCGCCCTCGCGGCTGCCCTGGGTCTACCTGCTGATCGCCGCGTTGGCAGTGGGAATCGCGCTGGGCCCCTGGGGGCGGAAGCGCCGCGCCTCGGGCCGCTACGACCTTTCGCTGCTGCTGGCCGGGTGTGCGCTCGTGACCTTCGCGTTCTGGGCGTTCAGCAGTCTGAGCGGCCGCGCCTGGACGCTCTACGCGCTCTACGTCTGGTCGGGTCTCGTGGGCACGCTCACCGGCCTGCAGTTCTGGCTGGTGCTGGGGGAGCTGTACACGGTCACCCAGGCCAAGCGCATCTACAAGGTGATTGGCGCCGGCAGCCTGCTGGGCGCCGTGGCGGGCGCCGCAGCGGCCCGGATGATCGCCGAGTCCGTTTCGGTCCAGCACCTGGTGCTGGCCGCGGCGCTCGCGTTCGCGTTGACCGCTCTGGGGCCTGCGCTGCTGGTGCGCCGGCCCGACAGCGCGCAGCAAGGCCCGCTGAGGGTCGACCTGGGATCGTCCCTGGCGGAGGCGATGGCTCTTTTCAGGGGCCACGGCTACGTCCAGGGCCTGGGCGGCCTGGTGCTCGTTTCGACCGTGGCCCTGACCCTGGCAGACTACGTCTTCAAGAGCACCATCGCCCGCTCGGTGCCTCGCGAGGAGCTCGGGAGCTTCTTCGCGACCTTCTACATGATCCTCAATCTGCTCGCGTTGCTGGTGCAGTTCCTGCTCGTGGGCTGGATGTTCCGGCGCCTGGGTCTGCACCGCGCGCTGTGGGTGCTTCCGGGCCTGATCCTGGCAGGGGCGGGGGGCGTCGCCTTCGGAGGCGGGGTGGTCGCCGCGCTGCTGCTGAAAGGCGCCGACGGCGCGCTGCGTCACTCGCTGCACCGCACCGGCAGCGAGCTGTTGTTCGTCCCGCTCCCTGACGGCCTGCGCTCGCGCGTCAAGCCGTTCATCGATGTCGTGGGTCAGCGCGGCGGCCAGGCCCTGGCTTCCGTCGCGATACTGGCCGAGCTCGGGCTGCACCGCGGCGACGCGGTGCTGGCCGGCGCCGCGGCCGCCCTGTGCGTGATCTGGATCGCCTGGGCGGCCGACCTGAAGCGCCACTACCTCGACCTGTTCCGCACCGCCCTGCGCGAAGGCACGTTGCAGGACCGCGCGGACCTGCCGGATCTGGACGTGGGCTCGCTCGAGACGCTGTTCGCGGCGCTCAACAGCCGCGACGACGCCGAGGTGGTCGGGGCCATGGACCTGCTGGTCGCCGAGGACCGCGTGCGCCTGATCCCGGCGCTGATCCTGTACCACCCCTCGCGCCCCGTCGTGCTGCGCGCGCTCGAGCACTTCGAGAAGTCCGGGCGCAGGGACTTCGTGCCGGTGGCGGACCGCCTGCTCGAACACTCCGATCCGGAGCTGCGCGCCGCGGCGCTGCGCGCCTGCGCCGGCGTCGCCCCCGACGAGACGCTGCTGCGCCGCGCCCGCCAGGACCCGAGCCCGCTGGTGCGAGCGACCGCGCTGGCCGGCCTGGTGTCTGGCGGCTGGATCTCGGATGACGCCCAGAGCACCCTGGACGAGCTGTCACAGAGCGGCAGTCCCGAGGCGCGGGCGGCGCTGGCGCGCGCCATCCGCCAGCAGCCTGCGCCGATCTTCGTGGGGACCTTGCTGCGGCTGGGGGCCAGCGCGGAGGACGAGGTCGCGGCCGAGGTGGCGCGGGCGATGGGCGCGGTCAAGAACGAAGCCTTCCTGCCCGCGTTGCTCGACATGCTCTCCTCACGCGAGCTGCGCGCTCCGGCGCGCGAGGCCTTCCGCGCCTTCGGCGATCCGGGCCTGGCTTTCCTGGACGCCTCGCTCGGCGACTATGCGCTGCCCCACGAGATCCGCCGCCACCTGCCACGCACGATCAGCTTGCTCGCGGCGAAGGAAGCTGCCGCCGTGCTCCAGAAGCACCTGCTGCGGGAGCCCGACGGCATGGTGCGCTACAAGATCATGCGCGGACTGGGCCGCATCGCGGCCGACCACCCCGAGGTCGAGCTCGACGGCCGCAGCCTGCGCGAGGCCACGGCGCGCACGCTGGCGGCGGCCTTCCGGGTGGTGCACTGGCGCAGCATCCTGCTGCGGGGCGCCGCGGCAGACCCGCGACGCGCCAGCCGCGGCCACGAGCTGCTCGTAACGCTGCTGCGCGACAAGGAAGTGCACGCCACCGAACGGCTGTTCCGGCTGCTGGGTTTGCGGCACCGGGACGAGGACTTCCGGAACATCTATCGGGGCCTGCGCAACTCGAACCCACGAGTGCGCGCCAGCAGTCGGGAGCTGCTGGAGAACCTGGTCCGCCCGCCGTTGCGCGACGCGGTGCTGGCGCTGCTGGACGACGCGCCGGCTGAAGCGCGCCTGGCGGCCGCCCGCGCCTACTACGCGCCGGGGCCGCTCGATTACGACGCGCTGCTCGCGACGTTGATCGAGCAGCCCAGCGAGAGCCTGCGCTGCATCGCGGTCTACCACGTGGGGGAGCTGGGTCTGCGCGCGTTGCGCGGTCCGCTCGAGCGTCTCGACCTGCGCCAGACCGGCTTCTTCGTGGCGCGGGTCGTCGAGCGCACGCTGCGCCTGCTCTCGGATAGCAACCGCGGAGTCGCCCATGCCGGCTGAGACCGTCCAGGTCGGAACCGTCGGGCGCCTGCTCGCCCTCAAGAAGCTGCCGATGCTGGGCACGCTGCCAGCGGAGGAGCTGGCCTTCATCGCCGAGCGCGCGCGGGAGCGCGTGCTCCCCAGGGGCAGCGTGCTGTGCCGCGAGGGCGAGCCGATCGACGCGCTGCGCTTCGTCGTCGACGGCCGCGTGCACATGAGCCGCCGCGGCTTACCCCTGGGCCACGCGCGGGGCGGCGCGCCCGTCGGCGGGCTGGGCGTGCTGGCGCGCGACAGCGACGGGATCGAGGCCGTGGCGGAGCTGGACAGCCTGGTGCTGGAGGTCGACGCCGACGACGTCTTCGAGATCCTGGAAGACCGCTTCGCGATCCTGCACCACATCCTGCGGGAGG
>Ga0214473_10006491_pt1 | contig 13945 bp, 14 predicted proteins | sample RVTome_7_FD_203509 | JGI IMG/M metagenome (GOLD analysis project Ga0214473, IMG submission 203509) | Soil microbial communities from uranium-contaminated site in the Upper Colorado River Basin, Wyoming, United States - RVT98D197 | ecosystem: Environmental > Terrestrial > Soil > Contaminated >... | reverse complement strand
GACGATCTGAGCGGTGGCAGCTCACTCCGCTCGCCTGCGGCTCGCTGCGCGCGCGCTTCGCGCGCTTGCGTCCTCACCCGGGACTCTGACCCTCCTCGGCGGCGCGGCGGCCGGCGCGGCGGCCGAAGAAGGAGCCGTCGCCGAGCGAGATGCCGCTGCTGTAGCCCCCCTTCGAGAGGCCCGAGGTGGTGCGCCCGGCGGCGAAGAGGCCCGGCACGGGATCCCCGGCGTGGGAGAGCACCGCTCCGCGCGCGTCGATCTGGAGGCCTCCGAGCGTGAAGGCCGAGTAGACGAAGTGCTCCGGGCGCAGGTCGATCGCCGCGTAGGGCGGCCGGTCGAGCGGGCGCAGGTGCTGGGGCTGCTTGTGGAAGAGCGGGTCCTCGCCGCGCGCCGCGTGCTCGTCGTAGTACGCGAGCGTCTGCTGGAGCGCGCCCCCGGGCAGGCCGAGCTCGCCCTCGAGCTCCGCGATCGTCTCGCCGACCGCCGCGACCTCCACCGGAAAGTGTACCGGCCGCCCGAAGCAGCCGTCGTCCACGACGAGGAAGACGTTGCCGCCCTGGTGCAGCAGGGCGAACTCGCCCGAGCGCCCGAAGTAGGCATCCTCGTTCAGGAAGCGCTGGCCCTGCGCGTTCACGAAGAGGCCCTGTTTCAGCACCACGGGCGGGAAGAGCGGAAGCGTGATGTCGCCGGCCTCCATGCGGATCGTGGCTCCACCGGCCGCCGCGCCCATCCAGATGCCCGAGCCGTCGTCGTGCTCGGTGCCCGTCTTCGCCTTGCAGCGCAGCAGCCAGGGCGCATGACGCGCGACGCTCCCCTCGTCGTAGATGAAGCCTCCACTCGCGAGGACCACGCCGCGCCGGGCGCGCACGCGGAGCAGCTCGCGCCCCAGGCGCAGCTCGACTCCGCACACCCTTCCATCGCCCTCCACGACGAGCCGCTCGGCGCGCGCCCCGGTCTGGACGCTCGCACCGGCTCCGGTCGCCGCGCCGAGCAGCGCGCGCATCAGCAGTCCCCCCTTCGGACCCATGACCCGGGCGCAGTGGCCCCGCGGCGCCGGCCGGGCGATCTCGCAGAAGGGATGCACGTCCTCGCTGCCCGAGTAGGTGAGGCCGTCGTCTCCGGGGGGCTCGTGGGCGTCGGGGAAGAAGCGCTCTCCGAAGGGAACGCCCCGCGCGGCGAGCCAGTGGAAGTGCGCGACGCTCTCCTCGCAGTAGGGCGCCACCAGCGACGCGTCGGGGTCGGGGCCGCACGCCGCCATCAGGTACTTGAACATCTCCTCGGCCGAGTCCTCGAAGCCCGCCGCGCGCTGCACCGGAGTGCCGCCGCCGAGGTAGACGAGCCCTCCGGAGTTGGCGGAGGTACCGCCTCCGCCGGCCGCGCGCTCGAGCACCAGGGTGTCGGCGCCGGCCTCCGCGGCCTCGATGGCCGCGCAGGCGCCCGCGATCCCAAAGCCCACGACGGCCACGTCGCAGGCGCGGTCGAAGGCCCCGACGTCGCGCGCCGCGCGGGGGGCGAAGGAGGGCTTCGACACGCGCTGTCCTCCTCCCTCGACGGGCGGCGGAGGATAGCGACCCGGCCCCGAACGGGCGCAGCGACCCGGCGAACGCGGGTATACTGCCGGCCAGGGTCACGGGAGAGACGCGATGGATTTCCGACGCCATGAAGACGTGAAGGTCGGAGAGGCCCTGCCGCCCCTCGACTTCCCGATCACCATCAAGACGCTGGTCCTCGCCGTCTGCGGCACGCGCGACCTGATGCCCTACCACCACAACCCCGCCTACTCGAAGTCAATCGGCAACCGCGACATGTTCGTCAACACGATGTTCGAGCAGGCGCTCTTCGCGCGCTTCGTCACCGACTGGAGCGGACCCGAGAGCGACTTCCGCGAGACCTCCCTCCAGATGCTCGGCCAGCTCTGCCCCGGGGACGTCGCGCGCATCGAGGGGACGGTCGCGAGCATCTCCACCGAGACCGGCGAGTGCCGCGTGCGCATCGACATGACGGCCTCGAACCACCTCGGCCTCGCGGCCCGGGCCTCGGCCACGCTCGCGATGCCCTCGCGGCGGCAGGGCCCCGTGAAGCCCGCACTCACGCTCGCGAAGCCGAAGCTCGACCTGCACCCGGAGATCCCGGACTTCGCGAAGGCCTGGCTCGGCGACGTCTCGGAGCCCTCCTGGGGCGGATACCCCATCTCCCTGGCGCAGATCCTCTATTGGTGCGACATGGTCGAGGACTCGAACCCGCTCTACCTCGACGGGGATTACGCGCGCCAGAGTCGCCACGGCGGAGTGATCGCGCCGCCCGTCGGTCTCATCACCTGGTCGATGCAGCGCGCGGGACACCAGGGAGTCGACTTCGGGGCCCCCGACTGCGACGCGCCGGCGCGGCGCCCGTGGCCCCCTCGCGGGGGGGGAGCACGCGGCTTCAAGACGCCCCCCGGCGCCACCGAAACGATCGCCCAGGGCTCGACCCAGGCCTACGGCGTTCCGCTGCGGCCCGGCGATCGCGTCTACTCCCGCTCCGAGGTCTTGAACTGCTCGCCGCTCAAGCAGACGCGGCTCGGCCCGGGCTACTTCCAGACGAATCTCGACACCTACTACAACCAGCGCGACGAGATCGTGGGCACCAACGTCTTCGCGCTGCTGCGCTACGGCGTGAAGGACGCCGGGTAGGTGGCGGTGTCCCCGAGCCTCGAGGACCGGCTGGCGCTCCGCGAGCTCGCCTATCGCTACGCGCGCGCGGTGGACCGGCGCGACTGGGAGCTCGCCGGGCGCCTCTTCACGGGGGACTGCGTGCTCGTGGGCCCCGGCTACGAGCTCGTCGGCCGCGACGGGATCCTGGCAGGACTGCGCAAGATCGACCGCTTCAGCGCCACGCAGCACAGCGTGCACAACCAGCTGGTCGAGATCTCCGGCGACCTGGCGACGGGCGAGACCTACTGCACCGCGCACCACCTCTACGAGCGCGACGGAATCCGGCGCAAGCTCAGCTGGGGCATCCGCTACCAGGACCGCTGCGTGCGCGAGGCGGGCGCGTGGCGCTACGAGCGCCGCGAGCTCCTGCTCGACTGGGCGCAGGACCTCCCGCTCGAACAGGGCTGAGGACCGGCCCCAGCGCGGCCCCACCGGAGCCCAAGACCGCGAGGTCGAAGGCCTCGTCCGTCAGAGCACCACCTCGAAGCCTTCGAAGCGCGGATGCCCGAGGTAGGTGCCGCTCGGGGCCCGCGCCTGCTGGTGGGCCTTGCGGAAGGAGTCGGACTCCGTCCAGGTCTCGAAGGCGGCGCGCGACTCCCAGACCGAATGCGAAGCGTAGAGCGTGCACTCCTCGTCTGTCGGCCCGCGCAGCAGGTGGAACTCGCGGAAGCCCGGGACCTCGTCCAGGTAGGACTCGCGCGCGCGCCAGAGCTCCTCGAAGACCGGCTCGGCGCCCTTCGCGATCCGGAAGCGATTCATGGCGATGAACACGGAGGCCCCCTCGTTCGGCACCAGCGCCGCTGGCAGGATATCCCGTGGCCCGAGCGTGCCGCACGTCGCGGCGAAGGGCTGCCCCTCGCGCTCCGTCAGACCGCCGCAGGGACGAGCTTACGCGCTGCGCCGGCCACGGCCGTCCCCTCGAAGAAGCGGGGGTTCGCGGCAGTGAGCATCCGCAAGGCGTTGTCGCAGGCGAACTCGCGGAAGTCCCCGTCGCTCATCACCCCCTCCAGGACGAGCTCGCGCGCCTCGGGCAGCACGCGGCGGAGGTCGGGGACGTCCCAGTGGCCGATGTCCGAGGCGAAGACCGCGTTGAGCCTGGCCCCGTGCGGGAGCAGCCGGCGGTCGAAGGCCAGCGCGTTCAGCCTGTCGTCGCCCTCGCAGCCGAAGTAGAACTGGCGGGTGAAGATGTCGACGATGTCCTCGGCCCGCTCGATCCGGGAGCGCGCGAAGTCGTCGAAGCCGCCCGGGTCGTCGGCGGGCGCGGCCTTCGCCCGCGCGGCGCCCTCCTCGTAGACCTTGCGGCGCTCCAGGATGCGTCCGCGAGCGAAGCCGTCGAGCAGCTCCGCGCAGAGCCCGAGGTCGAACTCGCGCGGGTCGAACCTGCGCACCGCCTCGCGGTTGCGCTTCTCGAAGTGACCGAGCGTATCGGCGTAGAGCTGGCAGGCCCAGGCCACGCCGCCCTCGAGGAACGCAAAGCGCAGCGCGGGAAAGCGCCGCGGCACGCCGCCCATCACGAGCGATCGACAGGTCGCCTCCTGCGCCGCCGCGAAGCTCCCGAGGTGGTTGTAGACGTAGTTCGCCGGGGAGTTGCGGGTGCCCCATCCGTAGCCCACGCCGTGGAAGCTCGGCACGACCCCGAGCTGCTGGCAGCGGGCCCAGACCGGGTCGTAGTCGTACAGGCTCTCGAAGCCGAGCGTGTCGATCCACGCTGCGCTGGAGCCGTCGCGGGCGCGCGTGCGCGGGATCACGCCGCTCATCACCACCGCCTTGAGCCCGAGCTCGCCGACCGCGTGGTCGAGCTCGGCAACGGCCTCCTCCGGCGTGAAGGTGGGAATCACCGCGACCGGCTCGAGCCGATCGCGGTAGCCGGCGTACTCCTGCGCGTAGTAGCGGTTGAGCGCCCGCGCCGCCGCGCGGCGGACCTCGTCGTCGACGATGCCCATCACCGCGAGACCCGAGCTCGGGTAGAGCAGCACGTAGTCGAGACCGATCTCGTCGAGGCGCCGGTAGAGCAGCTCGGGCAGGGTCACGGTCATGCGGTCGAGGGTGTTGCGCTCCGGGACGGCCCAGTACGCCCGGGCGCGGGTGTGGCGGAGCCGGTCCGCCTGGGTGAGCCCGAGCAGGATCGACTCGAAGCGCTGCGCCACGGAGGCGTCCGCGTCCTCGCGCACGAGGTCGAGGACGAGCGGGAGGAACTCCACGAGGTGACCGTCTCCGTCGACGATGGGATGGTCCAGGCGGCTCTTGATCCTCGCGACCTCGTCGTTCGGGACGAACTGGAATGCCATGGGTCGTGCTCCTCTTCCGTCGGCCGTCCGGCTCGATGGACTTCGCTCGTTTCCGGCTCGCTGGGAGGCGGCCGTCTCCCGAGCCGGGGGCGAAAGCTCGGCGCTCACGCTGAGGCCGGATTTCATCGGGCCGTCCCAGGATAGCCGCACGGGCCGCGAGCACCGCTCCGTCAGGCGTGCGCATCGGGGCTGCAGCGATGACCGGCTCTCCGGCGCCCCTCCCGGTGCAGAATACCCCGCGGCACCCGCCAGCCGGAGGAACGCCCATGTACCGGGTCATCCAGTGGACAACGGGAAACGTCGGCAGGCGCGCCGGGCGCGCCATCGTCGAGCACCCCGAGCTCGAGCTCGTGGGCCTATACGCCCACGGCGACGACAAGGTCGGGCGGGATGCGGGGGAGCTCTGCGGGCTCCCCAAGCTCGGCGTGCGCGCCACGCGCGACGTGGACGAGCTCCTCGCGCTGCGCGCGGACTGCGTCAACTACAACGGGCTCCTCCCGGACGTGAACGCGCTCGAGCGCTTCCTCGCGGCGGGGACCAACGTGGTCACCACGGCGGGCATGCTGACCGGGAAGAACCTCGGAATCCTCGGCCGGCTCGAGAAGGCCGCGCTCGCGGGTGGCGCCTCGATCTTCGGGAGCGGCATCAACCCGGGCTTCATGAACATGCTGCCCATCGCGCTCACGGCCCTCACCGATCGCGTGCACTCGCTGTCGATGACCGAGACCGCGGACGTGCGGAACTACCCCTCGGCAGGTTCCTGGGAGATCTTCGGCTGGGGCAAGCCGCTCGGCCACCAGACGCAGGACATGGACTCGAACCCGATGAACGCCGTGTTCCTCGACGGACTCGACTGGATGGCCGACGCGCTCGGCGTCCCGCTCGCGGAGCGCCGCGTCGAGACCGAGTACGCGGTAGCCACGCGCGACATCGACCTCCCCTGGATGCGCTTCCCGAAGGGCACAGTGGCCGGCCAGCGCATCACCTGGCGCGGCTTCGCGCACGGGCGCTGCGTGATCGCGCTCACGGTCGCGTGGAAGATGGGCGAGGACCTCGAGCCGAACTGGCAGGCGCCGGAGGGTTACGAGATCGTGATCGAGGGCGAGCCCCGGATCCGCACGGTCGTCGAGCTCGGCCAGCCGACGCTGCCCGCGCTCTCGCGCGAGCCGGACCGCATGGATCTGATCATGATCTGCACCGCGATGCCGCCGATCCTCGCCATTCCGGACGTGTGCCGCGCGAGGCCGGGCGTCGTCACCTACAGCGATCTCCCGCTGATGGCCGCGCGCAATCTCGTGGTCCGCTGACGCGGCAGGATACCCTAGGCGCGGTCCCGGGAGACGAACCCGTGCGAAGGAGGCGAGATGAGCCGGCTTCGCTTCGCGGCGAGGCTCGCGCGTGCGAGCGCGATTGTGCTGCCGCTGCTCGCGGCCGCGGGCGCGGCGCGGGCCGCCGAGTGGCAGGCGGAGTAGGCTCTGCGCTCTCTCGCATCTCTCGAAGAGGAGGAAGCATGCTCACCCAGGAAGCGGTCTCGCTCGCAGGCAAGGTGGCCGTCGTGACCGGCGGCGGAGGCGGGATCGGCCGCGGCATCGCCGAGTGCTTCGCGGCCTTCGGAGCGCAGGTCGTCGTGGCCGAGCGCGACGCAGGTCGCGCCGAGGAAACCACGCGCGCGATCTCCGGGCGCGGTGGCAAGGCGCTCGCCTGCGTCGTGGACGTGCAGGAGCGCGCGGACGTGGCGCGCCTCGCCGAGACCACCCTCCGTGAGTTGGGCCGCATCGACGTCCTCGTGAACAACGTCGGCGACTTCCTCGGCATCTCCCGGCCCTTCGTGAAGACGACCGAGGACGAGTGGGAGGCCCTCTACCGGATCAACCTCCTGCACGTCTTCCTGTGCTGCCAGGCCTTCGTGCCGCGCATGCTCGAGCAGGGCCGGGGCGGGAGCATCGTGAACGTCTCGACGATCGAGGCCTTTCGCGGGATCCCGGGCTGCACGGTCTACTCGGCCATGAACGCCGGGATCACCGGCTTCACGAAGAGCCTCGCGCTCGAGCTCGGCCCGCACCGCATCCGCGTGAACGCCATCGCTCCCGAGACCACCGAGACGTTGCAGGTGCGACCGAGCGTGTGGATCCCTCCGGACAAGCAGTCCCTCGTCCCCTACCTCACACCCCTCGGCCGCTTCGGCACGCCCGACGACGCCGCGGGCTGCGCGCTCTTCCTGGCCTCCGACCTCTCGGCCTGGGTCACCGGCACCACCGTCCACATGGACGGCGGAGCGCTCGCCGCCGGCGGCTTCTACCGCATCCCCGGCGGCGGCTGGACGAACACCCCGATCGTGACCGGCGCCGCGATCGGCGGCGTCTGACCCGATGAGCTTCGCTCGCCTGCGGCTCGCTGTGCGGAGGCCGACTCGAGAGTCGGCCTCCTTGCGGCCGACGCCCCGCTCCCCGAGTCCCGCGGAGGTCTCCCCATGCCCGACGCCCTCGTCGAACGCGACGGCCACTGCATGATCGTCACCCTGAACCGCCCGGAGCGCATGAACGCGCTCACGGGCGCCATGCTGATCCGCATCTTCGACGCCTACGAGGAGGCGTCTCGCGACCCGGAGGTGCGCTGCATCGTGCTGACCGGCGCCGGCGGCAACTTCTGCGCCGGTGCCGACCTGCGCGGCATGGCCGGCGACGAGGGATCGGGCGACCCCGGGATCGACGTGCAGGCGCGCCTGCGCGCCGACCCCGACGTGGTGTGGAAGGCGCTCTTCCGGCACTACCGGCCGACCAAGCCGATCATCGCTGCGGTCGAAGGCGTTGCGATCGCCGGTGGCACCGAGATCCTCCAGGCCACCGAGGTCCGCGTCGCGGGTGAGAGCGCGCGCTTCGGCGTCTCCGAGGCGCGCTGGTCGCTCTATCCGATGGGGGGCTCGGCCGTCCGGCTGCCGCGCCAAGTCCCCTACACGCAGGCCGCGGAGATCCTGCTCACGGGCAAGCACCTCGCGGCGCGGGAGGCGCTCGCGATCGGGCTCGTGGGGCACGTCGTCCCCGACGGCCAGGCGCTCGCGAAGGCGCGCGAGATCGCGGAGGTGATCTGCAGCAACGGCCCCCTCGCGGTCGAGGCGATCACGCGCACCCTCCACGAGTGCGACGGCATGGAGCTCGACGCGGCGCTGCGCCACGAGTTCGACTATGGGCAGGCGGTCTTCGCGAGCGAGGACGCGAAGGAGGGCCCGCTCGCCTTCGCCCAGAAGCGCAAGCCGAGCTTCCAGCGCCGCTGAGCGCCGGGAGCGGGGCCCGAGGCAATCGCCCGCCCGGCGCCCGCTCGAGTATCATCCGGCGCTCGGAAGAGGAGGAGGTGCGGCGATGGGCAGGTACCCGCGGCAGGAGATCCTGACGGCCTTCGAGACCTACAAGCGCGCGCGCGACGAGGCGTCGCGCACGGGCGACTGGAACGTCTGGGCCGACTGCTTCACCCCGGACGCGCACTACATCGAGCACGCCTACGGCGACTTCCACGGGCGCGATGCGATCCGCCAGTGGATCTGCGAGGTGATGGCGCCCTTCCCGACGATGACCTTCCCGCAGGACTGGTGGGTGCTCGACGAGGAGCGCGACGCGATCGTCTTCTGCTGCCAGAACCAGTTCCCCGAGCCCCGGCAGCCCGACGGCACGCCCTACCAGTTCCCGAACTGGACGCGCCTCGTCTACGCAGGCGGGGGCCTCTGGAAGTCGGAGGAGGACATCTACAACCCGGCGCGCGACTCCGCGCGCGCCTTCAAGGCGTGGCTCGCCGCGGGCGGGAAGACCCGCAGCGGAGAGCAGGTCCGAATGCGCCACCGCTAGGAGGTCTACTTGGTCGCGCGTACGCTCGCGCGCCATCTGCTCTGCTTCGTGCTGCCCGTCACCACGCTCGCCTTCGTCGCCACGGGCCCGCACGAGCGCGGGGTCGGCTGGTGGCTGCTCCCGATCGCGCTCTCGATCGCCGCCGACCTCGCGAGCCCCGCCGCGCGCCGCCAGCCCCCGCAGGTGCTCCCGCTGCGGCCCTTCGACGCGATCCTGCGGGCGCTCGTCGCCCTCCAGCTCGTGAACGTCGTGCTCGCGGCGCGCCTGGTCGCGATCACGGGCTTCTTCGACTGGCAGACGCTGGTCGCCGTGGCACTCGTCGGAACGACCTCGGGCTACTCCGGCATCGTCGTGGCGCACGAGCTGATCCACCGCCGCGAGCCCCGACTCCGCCTGCTCGGGCGCGGGCTGATGGGCCTCGTGCTCTACGAGCACTTCGCGACCGAGCACCTGCGCGGACACCACGTGCGCGTGGGGACGCCCGAGGACCCCGCCACCGCGCGCTTCGGCGAGAGCTTCCACGCGTTCTTCCGCCGCACCGTGCCCGCGCAGCTGCGCAGCGCCTGGCGCCTCGAGGCCGCACGCCTCGGCGACGTCGAGATGCCGTGGTGGGACCGGCGCCTGCTGCGAAGCCGGGTGGTGCACGGTCTCGTCGCGGAGTGGGCCTTCGCCCTGGCCCTCGCGGGCGTCTTCGGCTGGGGCGCCTTCTGTTTCCACCTGCTCCAGGCCGCGTGGGCCGTGCGCCTGCTCGAGTGCGTGAACTACTTCGAGCACTGGGGGCTGGTCCGCAGCGGCCCGCGCGCCCTGGGCATGGACTCGTGGGACGCCAACTCCTGGTTCACGCTGCACACGCTGGTCGGCCTCTCGCGGCACGCGGACCACCACGCCTTCGCCGCCCGCCCCTACCCGCAGCTGCGCTTCGTAGCGGAGAGCCCGAAGCTCCCGGCCGGCTACTTCGGCATGGTTCCGCTCGCGATGGTCCACAACCGCCGCTTCCAGCGCCTGATGACGGCGGAGCTCCGCCGGCGCGGGCTCGGGCCCTATCGGAGGACGGGGCAGAGCGCTACACCTCCCGACCATCCCTCGTAGGAGGATCCCGTGGCGCAGACGCCCCCCGCTGCCTCCGCCCGCTTCGGCACGCACGGAAGGATCCTTCTCGCCGACCTCGGCACGAAGACCTCCCGCGTCGAGCCGCTCGACGAGTCGGTCTACCGGAACTTCCTCGGCGGCTACGGGCTCGGCTCCTACCTGATGTGGAAGCACTACCCGGCGGGCGCGGACGCGCTCTCGCCGGAGGCCTGCTTCGCGATCGTCTCGGGGCTGCTGACGGGAGCCCGCACGCCCTTCTCCGGCCGCATCCAGATCGTCGGCAAGTCGCCGCTCACCGACAGCTGGGCCGACTCGAACTCCGGCGGCAGCGTCGCGAGCCAGCTGCGCCGCGCGGGTTACGACGCACTCGTGGTCCGCGGTCGCGCGAGCGAGCCCAGCGTCCTCGTCGTCCGCGACGGCGAGGTGCGCTTCGACCCGGCGGGCGACCTCTGGGGCCAGGAGATCCCGCCGGTCTTCGACCGCCTGCGCGAGCGCTACGGCCGCCAGTCGGAGGTCGGGGTCAGCGCCATCGGACCCGCCGGCGAGCAGCAGGCGCGCATCGCGAGCGTGATGAACGACCGCTACCACGCCTTCGGACGCCAGGGCTTCGGCGCGATCTACGGCAGCAAGAACCTGAAGGCGATCGTCGTCGGAGGCACGGGCGAGGTGCCGGTCGCGAACCTCCAGCGCTTCCGCGAGATCTGCGGCGGAATCACGAAGGAGTACAAGAGCGACCTCTCCTGGTGGATGCGCCTGATGGTCTGGTTCACCAAGCCGAAGCGCACCCTCGGCTTCCTCTACCGCCTGGCCACGCGCCTCGGCATCAAGATCGACGCGCCGGCGAAGGCGATGCGGCAGCTGTGGAGCGACCGCGGTACCACCGGCGCCGTCGCGATCAGCATCGAGAACGGCGACGGACCGGTAAAGAACTGGAAGGGCGTGGGCTCGACGGACTTCCCGATGGCCACCAAGGGCTGGAAGCTCGACGGGGGAGAGGTCGACAAGTACATCACGAAGAAGCTCTCGTGCGGGGACTGCCCCTGCCCCTGCAAGGGCATCGTCGCGGTGAAGAGCCGCAACTTGACCGACGTGCGCCGCCCCGACTACGAGACCATCGCCGGCTTCGGCGCGAACCTCTTGAACGACGATCTCGAGATCGTCACCGCCTGCCACGATGCCTGCAACCGCTACGGGCTCGACGCGGTGAGCGCGAGCGCAACGCTGGCGTGGGCCTGCGAGGCCGTCGAGGAGGGCATCCTACAGCCCGCCGAGCTCGACGGCGTCGACCTGCGCTGGGGCAACGGCGAGGGCGCGCTCCTGCTCACGATCAAGATGGGAAAGGGCGAGGGCTGCGGCGCCTGGCTGCGGCACGGCTCGGCGCGCGCGTCACGACACCTGGGGCGCGGCAGCGAGCGCTTCGCCGTGCACGTCCACGGCCAGGAGCCCGCCTACCACGACCCCCGCTTCACCTCGCTCATGGGAGTCACCTACATCTCGGACCCGACACCGGGACGACACACGGCCGGATCGGCGTCCTGGAACGAGACCTTCAACGCGAAGTTCCCGCTCCCCGAGGCCGCCGACGCCAAGCAGACCACCGTCGCGTGGCGCGGGACGGAGGGCAAGGGGACGGCGCAGGCGCTCTACAGCAACGCCCATCAGGTGATGAATGGCCTCGGCCTGTGCATGTTCACCAACCTGACGGGCGGCCTCCCCTGGCTCGAGCTCGTGAACGCGCTCACCGGCTGGGGCATGACGGAGAAGGACCTGCTGCTCGCAGGCGAGCGCATCCAGAACCTGCGCGCCGCCTTCAACCGGCGCGAGGGGATCGCGCCAGGCGACTTCGCCCCGCACCCGCGCATGCTGGGCGAGGGCGACGGCAACCTCCAGAGCGGCCCCTTGAAGGGCATCAAGGTCCCGCTCGAGGCCCTCAAGACCGACTACTACCGGGCCATGCACTGGAACCCGCAGACCGGCCACCTGAGCCGGAAGCACGCCGAGGCGCTCGGGCTCACGCAGCTCCTCGACGGCTACCTCGACGCCTGACGCGGGGCGCTGCCGGCGTGGGTTGGATCGCGCGTCTGTCGCGCCGACTCGGCGGTGGCGAGCCCAGCGCGATCGAGGTCCGCGTGGTGCTGAAGGGCCGGATCGGGCCCGGTTGGTACGACGTCGACCGCCGCATCGGGCTTCCGGCCGGTGCGACGCTCGCCGACCTGCTCGAGCAGGCCGAGCGCGAGGGCATCGCCGTCCGCGCCGCGCTCGAGCAGAGCCCCCACCTCGCAGACACCCTGATGTGGAACGGTGAGCGCTGCCCCGTCTCGGCCCACCAGGACCGCCGGCTCGCACAGGGCGACGAGATCTACCTGCTGGGGCCGCTCGCCGGCGGCTGACGCGGCGCGCGTTCCGCATCGGGGATGCGTGTGGCTCCACGCCGTCTACGAAGATCGCCGAGCGGGCCTGCCCCCGTCTCGGCTGGGTTCGAGCGCCCGCCCTTCACTCGGGCGTCGTCATCGCCGTGGCGAGCTGCTTGACCACCTGCCCGGCCGTGACGATGCCGCCCTCCCGACCCGGTGCGAGGCCACCGTGGCTCTTGAGCGTGAGGTCCACCCCCCTTGCCCGGGCGCGCAGCGCCCCCACCGTCGCCTCCTCCCGGGGGATCTGGGCGAAGGGGTCGTAGCGGAAGTGGCGCATGGCGTTCTGGTAGGTCATCAGGTCGATCTCGGCCGCGGGGACGCCCTCGAGCTCGGCCCAGAGCCGCTCGGGCGAGCGCGGCCAGGTCGAGTCCGAATGGGGGTAGTCGCACTCCCAGGTGATGTTCTCGACCCCGACGGCGTGCCGGCCCCGGATCCCGGCCCGGTCCGTGATGAAGCAGGTGACGACGTGCTCGCGGAACACCTCGCTGGGGAGCTTGTCGCCGAAGTCATGGTGGGTCCAGGCCCGATGTTGGCGATAGACGTAGTCCACGCGCTCGAGGAAGAAGGGGATCCACCCGACGCCCGCCTCGGACAGGGCGAAGTGAATACCGCGAAACTTGCGCAGGACGGGCGACCACAGCAGGTCCGCGGCGCAGTCGACCATGGCGATCGGCATCAGCGTGATGACTGCGTCCATCGGCGCGTCGAGCGTCGGATAGACCATGCCCCGCCCGCTCCCGAAGTGAAGGCAGACGATCGTCCCCTCGTCGGCACACGCGCTCCAGAAGGGGTCCCAGTGGTCGCGCTGGAGGCTCGGCAGGCCGAGCTTCTCCGGGTTCTCCGAGAAGCTCACGGCATGGCATCCCTTGCGCGCCACACGGCGCACCTCGTCGGCCATGAGCTCGGGGGCCCAGATCGGAGGGATCGCCAGGGGAATCAAGCGCCCCGGAGCCCCTCCGCACCACTCGTCGATGTGCCAGTCGTTGTAGGCCCGAAGCACCGCCAGGGCCAGCTCCTTGTCCTGCGCGCCGTAGAAGACCTGCCCACAGAACGCCGGAAACGACGGGAAGCACATCGAACCAAGCACGCCGTTGGCGTTCATGTCGTCGATGCGCGCCTTCAGGTCGTAGCAGCCGGGCCGGAGCTGATCGTAGGCCGTGGGCTCGACGCCGTACTCCTCGGGCGGGCGACCCGCCACGGCGTTGAGCCCGATGTTCGGCATCTGGCGGCCCTCGAAGATCCAGACGTCGCTGCCGTCCTTCTTGTGGACGATCCGCGGCGCCCGGTCCCGATACCTGGCTGGGATGTGCCGGTCGAACATCCCCGGCGGCTCGACCACGTGATCGTCCACGCTCACCAGGATCAGGTCTTCGCTGCGCATGATGCCCTCCCCTACGGCGCGACCCGCTCCAGGATGGGACCGCACACGACGCTCCCAGGCCGACCCCGTGGGTGAGGCCGAGTCACTGTATGGCCCCTCCGGATCCGGGGCGCTTCGTCGTGTAGTGCTCCCGCAGCTTGGAGAAGTCCCAGCTGTAGATCCGTTCCATGGGGATCCGGAGCAGGACCCGGTCGCCCCGATCCCGGCGCCGGGAGCGGCTTTTCGAGAACCACTCGGGCAAGTC
>Ga0214473_10006490_pt1 | contig 13946 bp, 11 predicted proteins | sample RVTome_7_FD_203509 | JGI IMG/M metagenome (GOLD analysis project Ga0214473, IMG submission 203509) | Soil microbial communities from uranium-contaminated site in the Upper Colorado River Basin, Wyoming, United States - RVT98D197 | ecosystem: Environmental > Terrestrial > Soil > Contaminated >... | reverse complement strand
CCGAAAAAGGAACGTGGGTTCGGCTGCTGACCGTCCCTGTGGAAGGAAAACTGATCAGCGGATTCGATGGCATCGATGTCGGCGACCGGATTCGCGTGAAGTTAACATCCGTTGACGTTCAGCAAGGGTTTATTGATTTTAGAATGTGAACAGATCAAATCATTAATGTTTTTACTGATATCTTATTTTATTCATCGCCTATAAACCGGAAGGAAATTCTGATAGCATGAACAAGAAAATCAGACCGGCTATTGCTGGCAAAGTGACTATCGTCACTGGAGCGTCGTCCGGTATAGGAGAAGTTACAGCGCTCGAATTTGCCTCTGCGGGGGCCATGGTTGTCCTGGCAGCCAGGCGAGTTGAGCGGCTTCAGAAACTGGCAGAGACCATCCGCTGCGGTTCGGTTTCCCAATATCCTTCTGAGATAATCCAATATATTGAACGGAGATAATGCTATGTTCCCAATCGGTGATGACGACAGCGCTCGCAGAAGTGTTCCACTGGTCACCTATGCTTTAATTGCCCTGAACGTTCTGTTCTTCCTGGTAGAGTTGAGCGGTGGTGATGCTTTTATCGGGAAGTGGGCTTTTGTCCCCAGCCGCTTCCTGGCCAATCCCGCCGCTGACTTTGTAACCCTCTTCACATCCATGTTCATGCACGGAAGTTGGGTCCACCTGGGAGGCAATATGCTTTACTTATGGATCTTCGGCGACAATGTGGAAGACCGTTTCGGGCCAGTCAAGTTCCTGATATTCTACCTGCTGTGTGGTATTGCTGCAACGTTCGCCCAGTTGGCGTTCAGCATCGGGTCAAGCATCCCAAATCTGGGAGCGTCCGGAGCGATCGCGGGGGTGCTGGGCTCCTATCTTGTGATGTTCCCGCAGGGGAGAGTCCGTGTGTTAATGGGAAGAGGCATTATCCCCATGCCTGCACTGATCGTGATTGGATTATGGTTCGTTCTGCAGTTTTTCAGCGGCATTGATTCCATTGCCAACACAGCGGACACAGGCGGCGTGGCTTACATGGCGCACATAGGCGGATTTGTCGCGGGGTTTGTGCTGACCTTTTTGTTCAGAGGAAATACGGCGCCGCGCCTGACAGGTTAAATCGCTTCGGTTTTAGTAAATGCGCGTATAAGTATTGATTACAAAAAAATCAGCTCGTCCAGACATGGATAAGGAGAATATTGTGAAAAAAGAAATCGGTTTGTGGCTTGACCATAGAAAGGCCGTTATTGTGATCATCAAAGATGAAGGGGAAGAAATAAGGAAAATAACGTCAAATATGGAGAAGCACGTCCGCTTTACGAGTGGTAGGGCATCAGAAGATGCTTCGACCGAAGATGTGCGAGATCGGCAATTTGGGAACCACCTCAATGGCTACTATGATGAAGTCATCGCGAACATTCGGGATGCAGACACGATCCAAATATTTGGCCCCGGCGAGGCAAAAGGCGAGTTGGAAAAACGTATCGAGCACGAAGGACTCAAAGCGCACATCCTCGCCCTTGAAACCGTGGACAAGATGACCGATCGCCAGATTGCGGCAAAAGTTCGGGAGCGCTTTCTGACTTAGTGTGTACCCCGAAAACAGCAAGACAAAATCATCCTAATGAGATGGACCAATAAAGAAATCTGTAATCATTCTTTATCCTCGTTCTTCCAACCATTGAAGCATGGTACGCACGCTGGCCGTGGCCATGCCGACGCTTGTATCCGCAGCGCCATAATAGATACGTAGGGTATCGCCATCAGATGCAAGAGTATAGCCACAGGGAAAGACAACCTTATCCACGTCACCGTATTGTTCGTAAGGTTCTTCGGGACCAAACACCCATTCATCGCCGCGTTTTAAACAACGCTCCGGTTCGTTCAAATCAAACAGAGCAAGGCCCAATCTGTAAATGGCACCGGCTGCGTTCTGCTTTACGCCATGATATATCACCAGCCAGCCCTGTGAAGTCTCAATCGGAGGAGGGGAGAGTCCGATTTTGTTCGCGTCCCACCAACCGCCGAGCCGCGCTTCCAGAATTTTCTTGTGGCCACCCCAGTGATGTAGGTCCGAAGAGTAGGATATCCACATATGCGCGCTGGTGGCAGCGACCGGGCGGTGAATCAAGGCCCAACGACCATCGATCCTGTGAGGCAGGAGCGCCGCATCCTTATCTTCTGGCTGCATGATCACGCCGTAACGCTCGAAGGAGTGGAAATCTTTTGTGAGCGCCAGAGCCACACCCGGCCCGCCGCGTGCGTAGGCCGTGTAAGCGATGGCATACTGGCCCAATTCAGGAACATAGGTGATGCGCGGGTCTTCTATGCCCCATAGTTCCTCGGGATAGTGTTCCGGGTCGGCCATAAAAGTGGGCCTGGAGTCGATCTCCCAGTTATCGACGCCATTCGCCGAGCGCGCGGCGCATAAATGGGAATGACCGCGTCGATCTTCGACACGGCATAATAGCAGAGTGGTGCCATCAGCCAGTAATGTCGCACCGGGATTAAATACGCTGTTGACTTGATACGGCCAGTGCGCGGCTGTCAGAATGGGGTTGAGTTTGTGGCGTTGAAATAGATCCGAGTGATGGTTGTTCATTGTGAGTATGCTCATTGGGTTGACCAACATTTTCCGCTAATCTTAATTCCAAAAGTGACTGGAGAAAGGCGAGAGTAGACTCTGCGCCTTGATTCTCGTTTGGCCGGTCAGAATGCAGACCATCGCGACAGCCACCTGTCGTCGGGTCGTATACCGGGAGGTGCAAGTCGTTTCGCCCGAGAAACCACTCGAAGGCGCGCAAGGCTTCCATGTGCCGGCTTTTTTCCCCAGTGATACGATGGGCTTCGAGGCAGGCAGAGACCATCGCCTGCGCCTCCACAGGCTGTTGATCGAAGCGGGCACGTTCGCCGCCCTGTTGATAAAAACCGTTGGAACCGATGGGAACGAAATGTTTTCCTTCCGTGTCCGCGTGCTGTAATTCGGACAGCCAGCCGAGAGACTCCAAGCCCACCTCAGTCATGGCAGGGTTTGGTATAGACTGGCCGCACAATAGCATGGCGTGTGACATCGCCGCATTGCGGTAAGTCAGTTTATTCTCAAACCAGTTCCAGCCATCAATCCGGTTATCTTTGTAAAGTGACAGCAACCGACCTGCCAATTCCTCCCGCACCTGACTGACACGCCGGTCACCGGCAAAGCGGCCCAGATACTCGTGGATGCCGATCAGTGCGAATGCCCAGGCACGTGGACTGGTGGTTTCAAGGATCGCGAGCAGGGACTGTTGGAATATCCGGGCGGCCATATTGTGAAGAGTGGGCGTGTTCGACCGGCCCAGCACAGTGCCCAGCGCCCACAGGGCGCGGCCGTGACTGTCATCCGAACCGCTCTCTTCGAGCCAATTGCGCTGGTAATCCATAAAGTTGCGAAAGCGCCTGGTCTCGGAATTAAAAGCATACCAGGTGAATGCTAGATATCGGGTTGCCAGTTCAACAGCTTCTGTGTTTCCCAATTCCTCCAGAAGCATACTGACCATCAACGCGCGGGCATTATCGTCCGTCGTATAACCTTCGCGATAGTTTTGTATCGTGAAAATGGCATGTTGCAGTATGCCGGTCTCGTCGGTCATATTGCGCAAATGATCCAATTTGAAGAGGGGCAATTCTCCTGCACGTTTATCCAAGGGTTTGACCGCGAACTCAGCCGCCGCAAAATAACGGTGTTCGGCGCGGGCGCGTTCAAAGCTCTGCATATAGCGACGTGCCACCTGCGGCCAGATCATATCCCAACCGAATAGATAGGCCCGCTTCCGCATGGCATGATGTTTTGACTCATTGCCCAGTAAATCAATCACCTGGTCGGCCAACGCCTGCGGATCGCTGAATGGCACCAGCGCGCCGCGATCATCAGCCAGCATTTCCTCCGCATACCAGTAGGGTGTGGAAATGACGGCCTTGCCCGCTCCCAGAGTGTAGGCCAATGTGCCGGACGTGATCTGCGCCGCGTCGAGATACGGCGTTATGTATATGTCCGACGCGCTGATAAACCCGACCAGCTCTTCAAGACTCACAAAGCGGTTATAAAAGATCACATTTCCTTCCACATGCTTCTCCTGAGCCAGCCATTGCAGCGACAGCCGATAGGATTCACCTTCGTTCTTTATGACGTGCGGATGGGTTGCACCGAGGACGATATAGACAACGTTTGGGTATTTCGCCAGAATCGCGGGCAGAGCCGTGATGACATTCTCGATGCCTTTGTTTGCCGAGAGCAGGCCGAAGCTCAACAGAACGGTTTTCCCTTCAACGCCAAACAGGTCCTTGTGGAAGCTCGGGTCTACAAAAGGAATGTCAGGAATGCCGTGCGGGATCAGGTCAATTTTATCTGCAGATACATGATAAACGCTTTGCAGAAATTCCGCGCCGCGTTCACTCATGACAACCACACGGTCCGACAGAGAAACGATTTCCTCGAGGACCCGGCGCTGATCGGGATTGGGGTCACGTAAGATCGTATGCAATGTGGTGACGACCGGCATACGCAATTCACGCAGCAGCGCCAGGATATAACCACCCGCACGCACGCCAAAGATGCCATATTCATGCTGCAAAGACACCATGTCTACATTGTTGATATTCAGGAAATCCGCGGCGCGGCGATAGGATTCAATATCCTTCTCACTCAGTTCGAAACGGACGCGGGACGGGTAATCGTAGCCGGCTTCGGTATCATTGACAGGCAACGCGATGCACGCGGTGCCTTTGTACTCCTCGGCGATGGCCTCGCAGAGATCGGTGGTAAATGTGGCAATGCCGCACTGGCGCGGCAGGTAATTGCCGATAAAGGCGATGCGCTTGATGATCGAATGGGTGGACTTTTCCATAAAACTTCTCCTTCCAAACATCCTCCTGTTCGGTAATATCCTGGCTAAATGAATAGGTGTTGAACATGCTGACGGCCGTCAACCCTGTCATGGGGTTGACGGCCGTGACACAAAACAAATCCAGTCATTCAATTCTCAACTGCCATGTTCAATGCAACACAATGCGAACCTGCGGACGATTACATCTATGCAGGCTTAAGACCAGATTGATCCAGGATCGCCTTCAGGCCAGCGCCTTGAGTTGGCTCAACAGCCCAGGAAGTGATCTTTGGTGAAGTGGTTCGTACGACATCATCATCCGCGCCGATGGCGTTGAAATGATGGTCCAGGTCATGGATGCTCCCTATGGAATGCCCTCCATTTCCCCCGATTGATAAACACATTTTATACGAAATGCCTGTATCAGTGTAACACACTATGGGTCAAAAAACGCGGCCCCATAAAAGGCTCTCTGGGAATTCCCGTGGTATATACCCGGATTTTGGGGTGAGAGCGTGCGTACGCACGCTCTCACCCCAAAATCCGGCCCCCTTTCACGGCAAAGCCTGGAGAACCACATAAAACTGGACAGCGTGAACGATTTGGCTGATGCCGAGAGGTGGAACACCTATTGGCGCTCATTTTAAGGTCTACTTGCGTCCTACTTTGGGGATCAATACTGCCATATTTAAATATGGCAGTATTTTTACCCTAGGTAGGTGCGCCCCTGGCGGGATTCGAACCCACAACCGACAGCTTAGAAGAGTCGGGGCATCACTCTTTTTGAGAATTATACTTCCTATAAGTCCGTCTTGTAGGCAAATTTGCGGCTTGAATGTCCAATCCGTTCAATCTTTCCGATACTTTTTGGCGTGTCTGTCCTACTATTGTCCTACTATTTCATCCATCGCATCGCGCCTACCCCACTCGTCGGATTAATCATATTGGAATAAATGCGTAATGTAAACGTTTTTACGGAGTATCCCCACAGTTTAAATACGATTTTTGGATGTGAATTCTGTTCACCAGGAAATGATAGTTCAGCATCGTCCACGTCTCACGTTTGCCAACATTCCTGATTTGTGCTTATCAAGAATATCATGTATCCTGAATACGCGCATTCATTTTTCTGCTGACGCATAAAGCAAAAAGGCCCTTCAAAAGTGCCTTTTTCGTAGGCAGCAGGACTTGAACCTGCAACCTTCGGGTTATGAGTGGCTCTCGCCGACCGCTGACTTTCGAGCGACAGGCTATGTTTTTTAAGGCAGCCTTTTGATTTTTGATTCAAAAGAGCCTGTAGAGTTTCGGTTGTCGATTGCGACAACCATTTGAGCACTTTATAACATAAACGTGATATTTGTACAATAATTTTCTTTAGCGTAATCAGACAATTGGAGTTTCGTCAGCAAAGCAGTGCGTACTTATAGTGCTTGACGTTTAGTGCGTCTCACTATATAATTAGTGTGTGATTAGATCCTTCAAAGACGCCGAAACCGAGAAAATCTATCATCGCGAGCGATCACGCAAATTACCATCTGACATTCAGCAGGTGGCGCTTCGTAAGTTGAGAATGATTAACAACGCTATCAATCTCAATGATCTGCGTGTTCCTCCTGCAAATCGTCTTGAGAAATTAGTGGGTAATCGGGAAGGTCAACATAGCTTAAGGATCAATGATCAATGGCGCATCTGTTTCGAATGGCGAAGCAATGATGCATTTAATGTTGAAATTACCGACTATCATTAGAAGGAAGAAAATATGAGTAACAAGCTTTCTCCGGTTCACCCAGGCGAGGTGCTCCTAGAAGAATTCATCAGGCCAATGGGACTAAGCCAGAATCGTCTGGCCATTGATATTGGCGTGGATGCGCGCCGGATTAATGAAATCGTGCTTGGCAAGCGCGCGATTACCGCCGATACTGCCTTGCGCCTTTCACGCTTCTTTGGCAATTCGCCTCAATTCTGGATGGGATTGCAGTCGCAATATGATCTTGATATTGCTCAGGATCAACTCGGGAAACGGCTAGAACGTGAAGTACGTCCCTACGCTATGGCTCAATAAGAATAAGAGAGCGATCTAGTGGGGTCGCTCTCTTATTAAATCACTTATCTAACGAAAAAGGCAGGGTTTATTTGATAATCGCCACTAGCAATTCGAAGCACTTAATGTTGTTTTCTGGGGTTCGATTGAAAATCTGGGTCTGCCGACAGCTTTTCAGAAATAGAGAAGGCCCATTCACGTTCCCTATCAGCGCAAAATGATATTGTCCATGGACGTAGAAGCGTAACGCCAAGCACAGCACTGCGGTTGGCTAAGTTTTTCAACATGTCGGCTGACTTCTAGATGAGCCTGCAGCTGCGGTGGGATCTGTATCATGCACAGCAGGAAGAGACAGCGATTTTGAAAAAAAATCAAGCGAGTGCATACGCCTTAAGAGCACCACGGATCAGGACTTTCGCCGTTGGATTACGTTCAATGGCGATTTTGTTTTTTTAGGCAAGCAATCATTTGCTCTTGTAGGTGCAAATACTGACCTGGTAAATGGAAGCTCACGAAGTTGCCTAAAACTAACTATTGTACGGATGATTAGTACGTCAAAGTTCATCGAAATAGAGTCTTTCATGTGGGTGCGCAAGGTTTATCACGGTTTCCCCAATATTTGCTGAAGGCGATGTTGGCAAAGGCTTGGGCGGTGGCTGTGGTCATAATGTGATGATACCACTACGCCAGATAATTTCCTTTTCGCTTTTTGCCCTGAACTGTCGTATGAGCTTTAACATGAAACAGTTGAATACAGCCGGCTAACGGCTAGGCATCAGCTGCGCAGGCCACGGCGTCCGATCTATACCCTTGGCTATGTCGCTCTCTTACCCGTGAAGACGAGATGATTATCGCTTAGCCAGCATAAGCCTTAAGTTTGGCGATGTAGCGGTCCTTGGTGGCACGGGGCAACCAAGCACTTTCGAATGCATTCTCGGCAAGTTGAACGATCCCAGCCTTGCCGAGGTCAACTTCCTCCTGCACGCGGATCAGGTTTTCGTTCATATAGCCGGGGAAATAAGCTGGATCGTCGGAATTGACGGTGACCCGCAGACCCGCCTCTAACATGGCCGCGATCACCTCTGACTTGGATCCATCGACTACATAACCATTGGAGATCGGGCAAATAGTCAGCGCCAACGACCGGCGCTTGATCTCATCACACAGATTCATGTCCTCAATCGCATTGACCCCGTGATCGATGCGATTAACGCCGATATCACGGACAACCTGCCAGATATGGTTGACTGAATCCTGCTGGTTTACATCGCAATGCATGGTGAGCAGATAGCCTTCCGCCCGCGCTCGCTGGAACACCTTCGCAAATTTGAGGGGTGGGTTATTTTTCTCGTCCGAATCAAGCCCAACGCCAATGATCCATTCCTTATAGGGGAGTGATTGCAGCAGGGTAGTCATGGCAAACTCCGCGCTCCAATCCCTGAGGAAGCACATGATGAGTTGCGAGCGGATGCCGAGCGAAGTCTCTGCCTCCATTTGGGCGCGACGGATACCCCGGATTACTGTGTCGTAACTGACGCCGCGCGCGGTATGCGCCTGCGGGTCAAAGAACATTTCAGTGTAGAGCACATTTTGCGAGCGCGCCCACGTAAGGATGTCTATTCTCGTCAGTCTGACCGCCGATAATGGCAGAGGCCGGTGTTGCGGGGAGCAACGAGACTGTGAATACAAACGCTAAAAGTAACGCACCAATAAAGATTTTATGTGTTTTCATTTTTTGCAATCCTTTCTAGCAAATGTTTTTTCAGACCCTGCACTGGTGTCTAACCAGTGCAGGGCTGCCGACATTTGCTTGGGAAGAAGCTGAGGCGAGCAGGCACGTCCCGATGAGCAAAGAAGTGATTGGATGTTTGCCTCAACCCAACCAGTCTTCTTCACGGTGGGCTGCTAGCGACACAAGGCTCCAATATCATTCTTCGCCTGTAATGCCAGTCCCCAAGCAATGTAGGACCGGGTCGCCGAATCAAGGTTGTTAGGTATCCCGGCAAAGATGTTTTCCTGAATCGTGTTTGGGCAAGTGCCCGAGACATCCAGCTTTCCCGCCGCTTGCAGCGCCTTTCCCCAGGCAATGTAGGAACGGGTTGCTGAATCCATGAGATACGGCTGGTCTTCTGCACCTGTCACGGGGACAATGACGGGTCTGGGTTGCAGGCTTAGATCCACCGTCTTGGGCAGCTTCGAGAATGGCCGTGATACAGCTAAGATCACCAGCAACATCGAGAGCGCCGCCAAGATAAGGACAAAACGATTCTTGAACATTTTGATCTCCTTTCTGGTTCAACCAGTTATAATGTTTTCAGAAACCGGGGTCTGTTTCTATGCCCATACTGTAGCAAATCGCCCTTCCGGTTTGGTGACATAAAATGTCACAAAAAGTGTCACTTATTCGTAATCGGAATCGAACCTGTTGATTTAGAAATTGATGCTGGAACAACATTCGTTTGGCTACTGGCTCAGGCTCAAGAGAAAGGCGCTCGATCTCACTCGCGAAGCTCTGGCTGACCGCGTCGGGTGTTCCGTATCAACCATTCGTAAACTTGAAGATGAAGAACGGCGTCCCTCAGCACAGATTGCTGAGCTGCTGGCTGAAATCTTCAAGATCCCCACAAATGAACGACCAGCCTTTTTACGGTTTGCGCGTGGCGACTGGAGATCAACTCCCAGCTCTAGGGATGAAGAAGCACCCTGGCGCGCCTCAACCCAAGCTTTAACCCAGCATCCCCGTTCGAATTTACCGGCAACCTTCACTTCCTTCATTGGGCGGGATAAGGATATTGCGGCTGTCCATGACTATTTGACCAATCCAGATATCCGCCTGGTTACCTTGATCGGCCCGCCGGGAATCGGGAAAACGCGCCTGAGTATCGCGTCAGCGAGCAAGTCACTGGCTGATTTCCCCGATGGGGTTTTCTTTGTCGCGCTGGTTTCACTGGATCACCTATCCTTGATTCTCTCTGCCATTGCGCAAGCGCTTGGGTATGTTGAAAAAAGTGACTTGCCTGCCGAGAAACGTCTCAGGGAGGGCATCGGAAATAAGCGAATGCTGCTCGTGCTGGATAACTGCGAGCATCTGATCGAAGATGTAGCTTCGCTCGCCTCTTCTCTCCTTTCCGCCTGCCCCCGTTTAAAAATCCTGACCACCAGCCGCGAAGCGCTACGAATCCCTGGTGAATGGCTTTATTCGGTACCTGCACTGGATATGCCAAAAGAGTACTCCATCGTTGACATAGAAACCATTTCGGAGTTTCCAGCCCTATTACTGTTTGCCGGGCGTGCCCGCGCAGCTCGTTCCGATTTCGCACTGAATGCCGAAAGCATCCAGGCAGTCGCATCTATCTGCGCACAACTCGATGGAATGCCACTGGCGATTGAACTCGCCGCCGCGCGTGTCAAGACGTTATCACTAGAGCAAATCGCTGCACGGCTCGATGACCGTTTCGCATTGCTAACCAGCGGTAGTCGAATCGCGCCCTCACGACAACAAACATTACGCGCGACTCTAGATTGGAGCTATGAGCTGCTGACAGAAACGGAAAGAGAACTTTTTCGACAACTTTCGGTCTTTGTTGGTGGTTTCACATTGGACGCGCTTGAATCAGTGGCGCAATTGGATTCAAATCGATCGGTACTTCATGTGCTTTCGCGCCTTGTAGACAAATCACTGGTCATTGTCGAACAGCGCGATAACGTTCGGTATCAGTTGCTTGAGACAATTCGCCAGTATGCCGGAGAAAAACTACAAGAGTCTGGTAATGCCAGGTGGTCTCACGACCGTCATCTTGCATATTTCCTGATGTACGCAGAAAAGGCAGAACCGCACATCTTTAGCGCTGAGCAAAGGGCCTGGGCGAATCGATTGGAGATAGAACATGACAACCTGCGTGCGGCATTAAGGTGGTCGCTTGAAAGCGATCAAGCTAAAGCAGGACTGCAAATGGCGGGAGCATTGGCATGGTTTTGGCATAATAACGGTCACTTAAGAGAAGGCAGCCGATGGTTAGAGAAGATGCTAACATCTGACCATGGCGTGCGCGGAACGGAGCAAGCAAAAGCGCTACGCGCATCATCCATGATATCAAGGGATATGGGCGATTACATTCGAGCCAAAGCTTTGGCAGACTCAAGCATTAAGTTATATCGCGAAATTGGAGACAATCAAGGCGTAGGCCTGGCACTCATTGAGCTGGGCGCGACGCTTCATTTTGAAGGCAATCGAGAGGAGGCGATAGAGTTGTTACAAGAGAGTTTGTATCTGCTTCAATCTACCAGAGAGATGTGGGGAATTGCCTACGCCCAGGTTTTATTGGGCGATGCCTGGTTCAGGTTGGGAGATATTGAGCGCGCCGCTACACAGTGGGAAGCGAGCCTGCGGCTCACCCGAGAGTTGGGCGACTACTCACTCATGGCTTGGTCCCTCGGCGGGTTAGCAGATGTGGCGCGTCTGCGTCGTGAATACAACCGCGCTATAGAAATGTTCAAGGAATCCTTGAAGCTTTATCGGGAACTTGGGAACAAGTCGGAACCACCATTCACGCTGGAGGCGCTGGGCTTGGCCGCGGCAGCGCTAGGAAAGTCACAGCACGCGGCCCGTCTTTGGGGCGCGGCGGCATCTTGGCGCGAGGCGATTAACGAACCGCTCCCTGTGACCTTTCAGAAGGACTATGCCGTATCTATTACCCAGGCGCGTACTCAACTTGGGGAGAAAGTTTATGCGTCCGCATGGTCGGAGGGCCACGCGATGTCACCCGAACAGGCTATCGCCCTGGCGTTAGAGGAATAAATGCCTCCTGATCAATATAAATTTCAAATGGCAACCCAAGATTTCCAATCGGCACGGCAGACGCTTAGGTGAAAAACAGGGCAAGCTGTAGAGCCTGCCCCGCTCTAGGTCTCATGCAATTTGTTTATTTCTGGTTGGCTGGAAAAAAGCACATCAGCTAGGGACAAGTTTGCCCCCAAAACAAACCTTGCGGTTAGTTCAATCGAGTATTGCGGTTGTCTATTTGATGAACGCGATATTGGGCGCGGCTTGGGCAGTGGCCGTGGTCATACAGCGATGATACCACCGTGCTAGATTATTTTCCCCGCGTTTTACATTTATTCTTGGTATATAACAGTTGGATGGTCACCCCGCGTTTTATATCCTCAGATACTCTCGTTCCTCATGCTTCGGATGCGAATGCCAGTGCCTGTTCGAGAGTCATCGCCCTGCCTTTTTTCTGTGCCGCGGATAATTCCACTTCACCCAGCGCCGAGCGGAGGAACTCCTGATTCGCTTCTACTTCGACGCGGTCGGCGGGCCACCATGCGCCCCCCGTCACCTTCAAGACGGTCTCTGCCGCGCTGAGCATGACCGCACCCCATTCTGCCTTTCCCTGACGCGCCTTCAAACCTGCCAGCCCAGCCATGCACTCCGCCATGCCGCGCCGATTCCCCAGGCGTCGGAACATCGTCAGGCTGCTCCTGAATTGCGATTCGGCGCGCTCATAATTGCCTTCGTGCTGGGCGATATATCCCAAACTGTGTACAAAACGCGCCCTGTCACCTTTATCGCCCGAGTCGGGAAGCAATGTTTCGCACTCTTCATAGTATTTTCGCGCTATATCATATTGTCCTTGTGTGCGCGCCACTTCGCCGAGATTGTTAAGTGCAAATGCTATTAGCCAGTTTTCATTAATGTCGCGAGCTTTGCCTAATGCCTCTTCGTGATACGCGCGTGCCTGTTCCGTATGTCCCAGTCCGAGTTCGGCATTGCCCAAATGCACCAGTGTGAGACCATGGAAGTAATCGATACCCGCCTGCTTAAAGAATTGCTCAGCCTGCTGTAACAATGGCTGCGCGTCGCCGTCCCTGCCCATGTTGATAAAGGCGATCCCGTTCGCCATCTGTGAAGTCGCCACCATACGGTCGTCTTCGAGCTGCTGCTCGATGGCAAGAGTTTCTTGTAACTTTCCTAGCGCAGTTTCCTGTTGACCCTGCCAGAGCGCCATCATGCCGCTGGAAGCGAGAGCCAGAGCGCGCATCGGCGGGATGTTTTGGACATCGGGCACCGCCAAAAACTTTTCGGCCCATTGCTGACCTTCCGTAAAATATCCACGCCGATACCAGAACCAGAACAGCATGAAGATGAGCCCTACACCGATCTGGATCCCCTGAGGTGTGGCGAGACTCCAATTGAGCGTGGCGCGAATGTTATCCAGCTCTCGCTCGAACCAGGTCAGCCACTGCTGGGAATTTGACGAATAGATCTCCAGCCCGGCCTGGTTAAGAATGATGTTCCCAAAGTATTGGGCATGGTTTGCCTGCAGGGCTGGCGTTTCCCCGCTCTCGGCAAGACGTTCCACCGCGTAGGCGCGGATGATTTCCAGCATGGAGAAGCGCGGTTCGCCGTCGGGAGTTTCCTCCTGCCGCAGGAGGCTGTTATCCACCAGGGCGGTCAGACCTTCGAGGATGTCGAATTTATTTTCTGCATTACACACGGTTTCGGCGGCTTCAAGCGTGAAGCCACCCACGAACACGCTCAGGCGCGCGTACAACTGTTTCTCATCCTCGTTCAGCAGGCTGTAACTCCACTCGAGAGTGTTGCGAAGAGTTTGATGACGTGACGGCAGGTCGCGCGCGCCGCCTGTCAGGAGTTTGAGCTGGTTGTCGAGCCGTGCCAGGATCGCCTGCGGCGATAACAACTTGACGCGTGCCGCGGCAAGCTCAAGGGCGAGAGGCAGACCGTCGAGGCGGAGACAGATCTCGGTCACAAACGAGGCGTTGTCCTTCGTCAAGGAAAAATTCGGTTGGGCAGCGCGGGCACGTTCCACGAACAACCGCACGGACTCGTATCCAGCCAGTTCTTCGAGAGTCAATTCGCGCTGCGGGACATCAAGCGGCGGGACGGGATATTCCCGTTCACCCTGCAGTTTGAGCGCGATGCGGCTGCTGGTGATGACCTTCAATTGCGGCGCGGCGACGAGAAGGTTGGCAACCACGGGCGCGGCGGAAATGAGCTGCTCGAAATTATCGAGCACCAGCAGAAGTTTTTTATCG
>Ga0214473_10006489_pt1 | contig 13946 bp, 14 predicted proteins | sample RVTome_7_FD_203509 | JGI IMG/M metagenome (GOLD analysis project Ga0214473, IMG submission 203509) | Soil microbial communities from uranium-contaminated site in the Upper Colorado River Basin, Wyoming, United States - RVT98D197 | ecosystem: Environmental > Terrestrial > Soil > Contaminated >... | reverse complement strand
AGCAGAAGACCGAGAAGAAGCCGGCGCAGCCGGTGACCTCGGACGCGGGGACGGAGGTGGGGCGATGAGGGCCGGGACCCGGATACTCGGCGTCGTCGCGGCCGTCGTGGCCGTCGCGCCCGTCGCGACCGCCCAGACGATCGCCATCACGGGCGGCACCGTCGTCACCCTGGCCGGGCCGCCCATCGCCAACGGCACCGTCGTGATCGAGGGCGGGAAGATCGTGGCGGTGGGCGCGGCGGTCGCCGTTCCCGCCGGGGCCCGGATCATCGACGCCCGCGGCAAGTTCGTCTATCCCGGCCTGATCGACGCCCGCACCCAGCTCGGCCTCACCGAGATCGGGTCGGTGGCGGGCGGGAACGACATGAGCGAGCTGGGAGACTTCAATCCGGCCATGGCCACGGTCGTGGCCGTGAACCCGCACTCCGAGCTGATTCCGGTGACGCGGGTCGAAGGGGTGACCACCGTGCTGAGCGCGCCCGGCGGCGGGCGCGTGGCCGGCACCGCGACCGTGATCGACCTGGACGGCTGGACGCCCCGGGACATGGCGCGGGTGCCGCTGGCAGCGCTGATCGTGACCTACCCGACCCTGGAGCGCACCCCCGGGGGCGGGCTCGGCGGGTTCGGGGGCGGCGGCCGTGGCGGCCCGGCGCTCTCGGACGAGGAGTTCAGCCGGCGGGCCGAGCGCCAGGTGCGCGAGCTCGTCGAGTACTTCGAGCGCGCCCGGAGCTACGCCGACCGGAAGGCCCGCGGCACGTTGCCGGCGCTCGACCGGCAGCTCGAAGCGATGGTGGCGCCGATCCGGGGCGCGATGCCGGTGCTGGTGTCGGCCGACGGGCCCAAAGAGATCCTGGGAGCGATCGCGCTGGCCGACCGGTTCGGGCTCAAGCTCATCATCAGCGGCGGCCGCCACGCCTGGCGGGTGGCCGACACGCTCGGCGCGCGGAAGATCCCGGTGATTCTGGGGCCGATTCTCTCGAGCCCCGGGCGGGACGATCCGTTCGACGCCCTGTACGCGCAGCCCCGGGTGCTGGCCCGCGCGGGTGTCAAGTTCGCCTTCTCCACGGACGGCGCGTCCGACGTGCGGGATCTGCCCTATCACGCGCAGCTGGCCGTGGCGCACGGGCTCGCGGCCGATACCGCGCTGCTGGCGCTCAGCCGCTGGCCCGCGGAGATCCTGGGGGTCGGGAGCGAGGTCGGGACCATCGAGCCGGGGAAGGTGGCCAACCTGTTCGTGGCGTCCGGCTCGCCCCTCGACGTCCGCACCATTATCGAGCAGGTGTTCATCCGGGGACTGCCCATGGACGGGTCCACCCGCCACACCAGGCTGTACCAGGAGTTCCGCGGCCGGCCGCGCGGCCGGTGAGCGGCACATGAGTCGCGCGGCGGCAACCCGCGCCGTCCGCGCGTTCCAGGACTTCTTCCGGCTCGAGGCGGCGGGGGGCGTCGTGCTCCTCGTCGCCACCGCCGCGGCGCTCGCGTGGGCCAACTCGCCCTGGGCCCCGAGTTACGGCGACCTCCGGCACGCCACGGTCACCCTGGGCGCCGGCCAGTTCCAGCTCGCCAAGTCGCTCGAAGCCTGGGTGAACGACGGGCTGATGGCGGTGTTCTTCTTCGTCGTCGGCCTCGAGATCAAGCACGAGCTGCTGGTGGGCGAGCTGGCCTCGCCCCGGCGCGCCGCCCTGCCGGCGATCGCCGCGCTGGGCGGCATGGTGGCGCCCGCGGCCGTCTATCTCGCCTTCAACCTGGGCGGGGCGGGCGGGCACGGCTGGGGCATCCCCATGGCCACCGACATCGCGTTCGCCATCGGCGTGCTCGCGCTGCTGGGCGACCGGGTGCCCTTGGGGCTCAAGGTGTTTCTCACCGCCCTGGCCATCGTGGACGACCTGGGCGCGGTGCTGGTGATCGCGGTGTTCTACACGTCCGAGCTGTCGCTCCAGGCGCTGGGCGCCGCCGGCGGGATCCTGGCCGCCATGGTCGTCCTCAATCTGACCGGCGTGCGCCGCCTGGCCCCGTACCTGGTGCTCGGCGTGCTGCTCTGGGCCGCCCTGCTCACGTCCGGCGTGCACGCGACCGTGGCCGGCGTGCTGGCGGCGCTCACGATTCCCGCCGGCGCGCGGATCAACACCGGGACGTTCCGGGCGCGGAGCCGGCAGCTGCTGGACGAGTTCGAGGCGGCGGACGCGGACCCCGGCACCCACGTGCTGAGCGGCCGGCAGCACGAGACCGTGTACGGCCTGGCCGGGCTGGTGCGCGAGATCGCGCCGCCGCTCCAGCGCCTGGAGCACGCGTTGCATCCCTGGGTCACGTTCGGGATCATGCCGCTCTTCGCCTTGGTCAATGCGGGCATCGCGCTGGACGCGGGCCTGGCCGACGCGCTGCTCCACCCGGTGACGCTGGGGGTGATCGGCGGCCTGGTGCTGGGGAAGCCGATCGGCATCGTGGGGTTCGCGTGGCTGGCGGTCACGATGGGCGTGGCGGAGCGGCCTCAGGCGGCAACCACCCGCCAGATGCTCGGCGTCGGCATGCTGGGGGGCATCGGCTTCACCATGTCGCTGTTCATCGGGTCGCTCGCCTTCGGCGAGTCGCCGCTTCTGGATAACGCGAAGGTGGGGATTCTGGCGGCGTCGGTGGTGGCGGGGATGGCGGGGGCGGTGATCCTGAGGAGCGCGAAACGCCAGGTGTGAGCTGTGAGCTGTGAGCTGTCCTACGCCTCCCCGATCGCTGCGCTGGCACGTCGAGCCGTCTCTGCCAATACCGCCGCCCCCACCAGGATGGTCCGATCGTCCGGCAGGAACCGCGGGGTGTGGGCGTGGGTGACCGGGGTGCCCGGCGCCCGGCCGCCGATCCTGAGGAAGCAGCCGGGCATCCGCTCCAGGTAGCAGGCGAAGTCTTCTCCGCCCAGGTTGGGGGAGGAAAGGCGGGTCAGGGCCCCCTCGCCCAGCAGGTGCGTCACCGCCGCCCGCGCCCAGGCGGTGGCGGGCTCCGGGTTCACCAGCGGCGGCGTGCCGCGGGTTACCGTGACCCGCGCCTCGATCCCCTGCGCCGCCGCCACTCCGGCCGCCGTCCGACGCAGCTCCTCCTCCAGCATGGTGCGGGTGTCGGGCCGGACGGCCCGGAGCGTGCCGGCGATCCGGGCGCGCTCGGGAATGACGTTGTCCGCCGTGCCCGCCTGGAGCATCGCGACGGTGACCACCGCCGGCTCGCCGGGCGGGAGGCGGCGGGCCACGATGGTCTGGAGCGCCGTGACCAGCGCCGCCGCGGCGACGATCGGGTCTCGCGCCTCGTGCGGCCGGGCCGCGTGCCCGCCCCGGCCGACCAGCTCCACCGCGAACGAATCGGCCGACGCGGCGAGCGGGCCCGGCTCGGCCACCACCTGGCCCAGCTCGAAGCGCAAGTCTACGTGGCCGCCCACGATGGCGCGGACGCCGTCCAGCGCGCCGCTTTCCAGCACGGCCAGCGCACCCCGGCCCACTTCCTCGGCCGGCTGGAGCACGATCAGCACGTCGCCCCGGGCCGGCCGCGCCGCGAGGAGGTGGGCCGCGCCCACCGCCCAGGAGGCATGCACGTCGTGGCCGCAGGCATGCATCACGCCCGGCACCTGGCTCGCGAACGGCGCGCCGGTCTCCTCGGTGATGGGCAGCGCGTCGATGTCGCCCCGGATCGCGACCACCGGCGCCCGCCGGTCCTGCCCCGGCACCCGGGCCACGAGCCCGGTCCCCGCGACGCGCGACGGCGGCTCCGTGGCGGACGCGAGCGCCTCGGCCAGGCGCGTGGCGGTGCGCTCTTCCTCGAAGGCGAGCTCGGGATGGCGATGGAGGTCGTGCCGCAGGGCCACGAGCCGTTCGGCCAGCGCCGCCGGCGCCAGGCGCGCGAGGTCGGGCATCACGCCGCCAACTCCTCCATGCGGACCGTGAGGTCGTCCACCCGGTCCCGGTCCACGGTGACCCCCAACCCCGGCCGGTCGAAGGGGACCCGCACCAGGCCGTCCGGGCTCATGGTCCACTCCGGGGTCACGATGTCGCGGTCCCAGTATCGAGCGCTGGGGGAGAGGTCGCCCGGGAGCGAGAAGTTGGGCAGCGAGGCCAATGCCACGTTGTGGGCCCGCCCGATTCCGCTCTCCAGCATGCCGCCGCACCACACCGGGATGCGGTGCGCGGCGCAGACGTCGTGGACGCCTCTGGCCGGTCCATGGCCGCCCACCCGGCCCGGCTTGATGTTCACGATCCGGGCGCTGCCCAGCGCCACCGCGTCTTCGGCCCGGGCCGGAGACGTGATGGACTCGTCCAGGCAGAGCGGGGTCTCGAGCCGGCGCTGCAGCTCCGCGTGCCGGCGCAGGTCCTCGGGCTCCAGCGGCTGCTCGATCATGGCCAGGCGAAACCGATCGAGCCCGGCGAGGTGCTCGGCGTCGTCCGCGCGGTAGGCCGCGTTGGCGTCCACCGACAGGACCTGATCCGGCAGCACCTCGCGCACCGCTGCCACGAACGCGAGGTCGGCACCCGGCATGATCTTGAGCTTCACCCGGCGGTACCCCTCGGCCCGCGCCGCCAGGGCCTTCTCCGCCAGGGCCGCGGGGGTCGCCTGGATGCCCAGCGAGATGCCCACTGGGATCTCGCGCCGCGCTCCGCCCAGCACGGCCGCGAGCGGCCGGCCCGCCAGCTCGGCCTCGAGGGCCCAGCACGTCATCTCGAGCGCCGCCTTGGCCATGCGGTGACCGCGGACCGGGGCGTCGAGCACGGGCCCGACGTCGGCCGCCCCGGGGAACGTGCGGCCCAGCACCAGCGGCGCCAGCCATTCCGTGAGCGCGTGCCGGCAGGTATCGATGGTCTCGGGCGAGTAGTTGGGGCGCTCGCCGGCGACGCATTCGCCCCAGGCGCTGGCGCCGTCGGCCTCGAACAGCTCGACCAGCAGAATCCGCCGCTCCCGGGTCACCCCGGACGAAATCCGGAACGGCTCGCGCAGCGGCAGCGCCACCTCGCGGAGCACGATGCGGGCGATGCGGAACGTCACGCCGGCCGCTCCACCCGATAGCGCGAGCCGTCGGGCGCCGATTTCACCCCGGCGACCACGTAGCCGCGGGCCAGGTAGTGCTCGAATGCGCGCCGCGTGGACCGGCGCCACCCCAGGGCCGCGGCGGGATCGGCGAGTTTCAGCGCCTGAATGTCGGGCGGGATCGCCACGAGGACCGCCGGGTCATCGGGGAGCGGGTCGGACTCGGTTGAGATCAGCGGTGGCTCCGTTCGACCGCCCACGACCGCCCCTGACCGCCCCTGACCGTCCGGGGCCGGCTGTGGGGTGGAGGAGGTCACGTCCCAGGCCACCACGAACCGATCGCTCCCGATGACGCTGTCGGTGCGGCTCATGGGATTCTCCCCGTACATGTCCCGGGCGTACTCGACCACCCGGGTCCCCAGGACCATCAGGTTGAGGTGGGCGTTGCGGGCCACCAGCGGATCGAACGTCCAGTACATCCGCTCGACCCCGAGCGCCGCCAGCCGGTCGCGCTGATACTGCTTGAGCCGCCGGCCGATTCCGTGATCCCGCATTCGCTCGTCCACCGCCAGCATGTGCGACCAGTGCACCGGCCGGCCGGCCTCGATGCCGGTGAGCCCGTAGACGAAGCCCACCAGGCGGTCACCGTCGAACGCGCCGGCGGCGATGCCGCCCACCTTCTGCGTGATCTGCAGCATGGCCGGCGGCACCAGCTCGCGAAAGTCGTCGCCCCAGGTCGCCCGTTGGAGCGCGATGCACGCCTCATAGTCCTCTTGAGAGGATAGAGGACGGAGGGTGAGGTTCGCGGTCATAGGCTAGACGGGTAGACGGCAAGCGGGGGCTAGCGCCAGGATGCCGCGTCGCGCCAGGGAATCATGCGCCGGGAAGCCACCTTTCTCCACCACCCGTCTCCCGCTAGCCGTCTATCCGTCTGTCCTGCCACCAGCTACCTACCGCTGTTGCCTGCTACCTGATGGGTCGAATGAGCACCTTGTTCTCGGTGAATACCGGAATGAGGACCCGTGAGCGCCGCGCGTCCAAGCCGATGTCCGCCGGCGACGCCACGCTGTCGCCCATCATGGTCGCGCCCGCCGCCGCCAGCCGGTACACCCGCGAGCCGGTCCAGCTGGACACCAGGAGCGAGCCGTCGGACAGTGCCACCACGCCGTCCAAGCCGCCCTGGGGTGGCGCCAGCAGGTCGGTGCGCGCCCCCGTGGCCGGATCGATCCGGTAGACCGCGCCCGAGCCGAATGAGACCACGACGATCCCGGTGGTGTCCACCACGATCCCGTTGGGGTGGCCCAGGTCCGCGCCCCGGACCACGGCGATGGCGCCGTCGGCCGTGAGGCGATACACCGCGTCGGTGCCGGTCTCCTGCATGCCTTCGGCGGAGATCCGGATTCCCGTGTCGGTGACGTACACGGTGCCGTCGGGCCCAACGGCGACGTCGTTCAAGAACGTGGCGCCCGGCACGGCGCGCGCGCCCAGCGGGGCGCCGGTGGAGCGGTCGAACATGCGGACCACGTCGATGTCGGCCACGAAGACGGTATCGCCCTTGATCGCCATCCCCTTGGGGGCGTGCAGCGTCACGGCGTCGGTCGCGCCGTCGATCCACTTGAGCGTGAGGACCGCCCCGTCCGGACCGATGCGCGAGATGAATCCGTTGTCGTCCTGGTCGGACGGCACGCCGTTGATGTTGGAGACGAGGTACACGTCGGCGGCCGGGTCGTGCAGCATGGACTCGGGCGTGGCGAAGCCGGCATTGGCGATCTCGATGGGCGCGGCGTCGGCCGCGGGCTCGCGCTCGGCCGGGGCGCAGGCGAGCGCGACCGCGAGCGGGACGACGAGCGCTGACGACTTGAGCATGTTTGGACCTCCGGTCCTTCGATAATCAACGTTCGACATTCTGCCTTCGGATTTCAGCAAGCCACGTGCCCCCACGGCCCTTCCACCGCCCGGCTGACCGCGCGCACCCGGTGCACCACCCAGAGAATCGGGTCACCCCGCTTGGCGACGGCCACGAACCGTTCGTCGCCCCGGGTGGCGGTCCCGATCACCTGCGGGCCGATCTCCACCGTGACGTCGTAGCAGCCGTTGGGCGGCCGGACCTCGATGCTCAGCACCCGCTTGGGCACGGCATCGAGGCTGCGGTACGTCAGGAACCCGCCGAACGGGAACGGACTCACGAGGGGTGGCTCCTGTTCCCGGATGGCGCCTTCGAGCGCCAGCGCCCCCCGGGCCGGCTGTTCTCCCAGCCCCACCCGGTGGCCATGCCAGGTCCGCTCGGGGCTTTCCAGCGTCACGGCGTACACCACGCCGTTCAGCGCGTCCACCACTGCGCCGCCCCCGAAATCGTAGCGCGCCAGGGTCGGGGCATCGGGATTCACCTGGGGCGAGATTGTCCCCAGCAGCGCGAACCCGGCCACGATGGGCAGGTTGGGTTCCACGGGGAAGGGGCGGGCATCGCCCGCCACCAGCGGCGGCAGGTAACGCTCGGCGAACGTGGGGCGAGTCGCCACGTAGAGGAGCCCCAGGCCGACGAGCCCGAGGGTCGCGGCGATCACCGCCAGACGGTTCTCCTGGAGCGCCCGCAGGGCGCGCTCGATCCGGCCGGGCTCGGCCGTGGGCACGCGGGGCGGCGTCGTGACCGGCTGCCACTCGGCGAAGACCTGGACCTCGTCATCGGGCTCGGGCTCGGGTGGCAGCAGCTCCAGCGCCGGGCCGCCGCGCGAGGCGCGCGCCAGCTCGCGCATCAGCCGGGCGCTCTCCGCGTCGCCCTCCCGCTCCTGGGCGCACGCGGGGCAGCCCCGCGGGTTCTCGTCGTTGTACGGGATGTCGTGCCGGGGGCAGCGGATGACGGGCATGGCCCTCAGAGGCGCGGGAGTGTGACCCCGCGCTGCGCCTGGTACTTCCCCCGTTTGTCGGCGTACGAAGTCTGGCAGATGTCGTCGGCGTCGGCTTCGAAGAACAGCACCTGGGCGATCCCCTCGTTGGCGTAGATCTTGGCGGGCAGGGGCGTGGTGTTGGAGATCTCCAGGGTGACGTGCCCCTCCCACTCGGGCTCGAAGGGCGTCACGTTGGTGATGATCCCGCAGCGGGCGTACGTGCTCTTCCCCACACAGATCGTGAGCACGTTGCGTGGGATGCGGAAGTATTCAATGGACCGCGCCAGCGCGAAAGAGTTGGGCGGTACCAGGCAGACCTCGCCGTGGTACTCCACGAACGACCGCTCGTCGAAGTGCTTGGGATCCACCACGGTCGAGTACACGTTGGTGAAGATCCGGAATTCGCTGGCCACCCGCATGTCGTAGCCGTAGGACGAAACCCCGTAGCTGATGACTCCCTGGTGGACCTGCGATTCCTCGAAGGGCTCGATCATGGCGTGCTCCCGCGCCATGAGCCGAATCCAACGGTCGGATTTGATGGACATGGGTAAGGGGGTCCGGCCCCTGAAGTGGGCGTGAAGGGCGGGTGAAACTGCGCTGGGGAAAGATATGCGGTCTTACCCGTTATGCCACTTGAGTTTTGCTTGACACTCCGTCCGAAGCCTCGCTAACTTCCTCCCCTCGAGCAAGTGAATTTTTTCACGAGTCCTCGGGACGGGCGATGATCCGCGAGTACGCGACCCTGCTGTTGTTCATGATCTTCGTGGTGGTCAACGGGATCGTGTTCATCGCCGCTTCGCACATCCTGTCCAACCGCCGGCCCACCGCGGTGAAGGGCACGCCCTACGAATCCGGCATGCCACCCCTGGGATCGGCCCGCGAGCGGTTCAGCGTCAAGTTTTACCTGGTCGCGATGCTGTTCATCGTATTCGACCTGGAAACCGTGTTCATGTACCCCTGGGCCCAGTCGTTCCGGCAGCTCGGGTTCTTCGGGTTGGTCGAAATGGGGATCTTCATGCTCATCCTGGCGGTGGGGTACGTGTACCTCTGGAAGCGGGGAGCACTGGAATGGGAGTGACCCCCCATCCGACCGCCGCGGCCGGGCTGGAGCTGGCCTCGCCCAACTGGCTCACCACCAAGCTGGACTGGCTGGTCAACTGGGCCCGCTCCAACAGCATGTGGCCCATGCCCTTCGGGACGGCGTGCTGCGCCATCGAGTTCATGGCCACCGCCGCGGCCCGCTACGACATCGCCCGGTTCGGCATGGAGCGGATGAGCTTCTCCCCCCGCCAGGCCGACGTGCTGCTCTGCGCGGGCCGCCTTCCCTTCAAGCTGGCGCCGGTGATCCGCCGGATCTACGACCAGATGCCGCAACCCAAGTGGGTGATCTCCATGGGCGCCTGCGCCTCGTCCGGGGGGATCTTCGACAACTACGCGATGGTGCAGGGGATTGACACGGTGGTGCCGGTGGACGTGTACGTCCCGGGCTGCCCCCCCCGTCCCGAAGGCCTCCTCTACGGCATCCTGCTGCTCCAGAAGAAGATCCGGGGTGAAACCCTGGCGGACCCGGCCATCCGGGTCGAGCGGTCGCTCGACGAGCGCGGCCTGCCGCTGGCGCCCGAGCGGATCGACGAGCTGTCGGAGCCGTTCGGGAACTCGCTCCACCAGACCCGCTCGGCGTGATCGCCCGATGAACCCGTCGGCCGACGCCCTCCAGCGCCAGTTCGGCGCCGCGATCCGGCGCGTGACCGAGTCCTGCGGCGACACCATCGTCACCATCGATCCCGCCCGCAACGTCGAGATCCTGGGCTGGCTCAAGGACGCGCCCGGCCAGGCCTACGACTACCTGGTGGACGTGACCGCGGTGGAGTACCGCGACGCCGAGCTGCCGCTCGAGGTGGTGTACGAGCTGTTCTCCCTGAGCCGCAAGGCGCCGCTCCGGCTGAAAGTCCCGCTCCTCAAGGACCGCCCCCTCGAGCTCGATTCCGTGGTGCCGCTCTGGGCCGGGGCCAACTGGCTGGAGCGGGAGGTGTTCGACATGTTCGGCGTCACCTTCCGCGGGCATCCCGACCTGCGGCGCATCCTCATGTGGGAGACCTACGCCGAGGGCTATCCCCTGCGGAAGGACTTCCCGCTGCGCGGCCGGTTTTCCCGGTCGGAGCAAGTGCGGCAGGCGCTGAACGCCAACCCGGAAGCCCACTACTCGATGGACGAGCTCCACATCGCCGAGGCGTACCACGAGCTCCCCGGGGACATGCGCGAGCGCCTGGCGCGGGGCGAGCGCGGGCGGATCCCGGAGCCCGAGAGCGGCCGCGATGACTGAAAAGCGCACGGTCGAGGTCGCCCTGGGCACCAGCGGCATGGACGAGCGCGGCCGGCCGGTGACCGTTCCGCTGGGCGTCCAGACGACCGAGCTGGCGGTGGACGAGGCGCCGGACCTGGGCGGCGAGCACATGCTCATCAACATCGGCCCCCAGCACCCGGCCACGCACGGCGTGTTACGGCTGGTGGTGGAGCTGGATGGCGAGGTGGTGGTGCGGGTGATCCCGCACGTGGGCTACCTCCACTCCGGGTTCGAGAAGCTGGGTGAGTACCGCCACTATAACCAGATCATCCCGCTCACCGACCGGATGGACTATCTGGCCCCGATGTCCAACAACGTCTGCTTCGCGCTGGCGGCGGAGAAGCTGATGGGCATCGAGATCACCGAGCGCTGCCGGGTGCTGCGGGTGATCGCCTGCGAGATGAGCCGGATCATCTCGCATCTGGTGTGGGTGGGCACCACCGGCATCGACCTCGGCGCCTTCACGCCGTTCCTCTGGCTGTTCCAGGAGCGGGAGCGGATCTACAACCTCCAGGAGGAGTGGACCGGCGCCCGGCTCACCACCAGCCTCACCCGCGTGGGCGGCCTCATGGCCGACATCCCAACGGGCTTCGAGGACCGGCTCCGGCAGTTCCTGAAGACCTTCCCCGTGGCCCTGGACGATACCGACCGCGTGCTCACCCGGAACGGCGTGTTCGTGGGCCGGACCCAGGGGATCGGCGTGCTCACCGGGGCCGAGGCCATCAACTACTCGCTCTCCGGCCCCATGCTGCGCGCCAGCGGGGTGCCGTACGACGTCCGGAAGGACCGGCCCTACCTCGGGTACGAGACCTACGACTTCGACGTGCCGGTGGGCGAGCACGGCGACGTGTACGACCGCTACCTGGTGCGGTTCGAGGAGATGCGGCAATCGGCCCGGATCCTGGAGCAGGCGCTGGACCGCCTGCCCGACGGCCCGATCAACGTGGACGACCACCGGGTCATCCTGCCGCCCAAGCACGCCGCCATGAACGACATGGAATCCATGATCCATCACTTCAAGCAGGTGATGGAAGGGGTGCCGGCGCCGGTGGGCGAGGCCTACTTCCCGGTGGAAGGCCCCAAGGGCGAGCTGGGCTACTATCTCGTCTCCGACGGGACGGCCAAGCCGGTGCGGTGGCGGGTTCGGCCTCCCGCGTTCATCAACCTGGCCGCGATCGAGAAGATGTCCGTGGGCCACCTGCTGTCGGACCTGATCGCGATCAATGCCAGCGTGGACATCGTGATGGGAGAGGTGGACCGCTGATGAAGGTGACCGGGACGTACCAGCCGGTGTTCACCGGCGCGCGCCGGCAGCGGCTCGACGAGACGGTAGCCCGCTACCCGACCCGGGCGGCGGCGCTCCTGCCGGCGCTCTGGCTGGTGCAGGAGGCGAACGGCTGGATCTCGGACGAGGCCATGACCGAGGTGGCCGAGGTGCTGGGACTCACCCCGGCCTACGTAAAGGGCGTGGTCACGTTCTACACCATGTACCACCAGCATCCGGTCGGGCGGCACTTCATTCAGGTCTGCACTACCACACCGTGCAGCCTGTGCGGGGCGGAGGGCGTGGTCGAAGCCTTCCTCAAGCACACGGGCTGCGGCGAGCTGGGCGCCACCTCGGCCGACGGCCGGTTCACGGTGATCGAGGTCGAGTGCCTGGGCGCCTGCGGCTTCGCCACGCCGGTGCTGATCGACGAGGACTTTATCGAGGGCGTGACGCCGGAGAAGGTTCGGGATCTGCTGGCGAGGTACACATAAATGGGGTACCCGCATCGGCCGCATCCCAAGGAGACCCCCGTCCTCTCCCAGTATTTCGGCGACCCCGAGGCGCGGACCTACGCCGGCTGGGTGAAGCGGGGCGGGTACGAGACGCTGAAAAGGGCGCTGGGAATGACGCCGGCCCAGGTAGTGGACGTGGTGAAGGAGTCGGGCCTGCGCGGGCGGGGCGGCGCCGGCTTCCCCACCGGCATGAAGTGGTCGTTCATGCCCAAGGAAAAGACCAAGCCGCACTACCTCTGCTGCAACGCCGACGAGTCCGAGCCGGGTACGTTCAAGGACCGCGAGATCATGCGCTGGACGCCGCACGCGCTGCTCGAGGGCTGCGCCATCGCGATGCACGCCATCCAGGCCGAGGTGGGCTACATCTACATCCGGGGCGAGTTCACCGAGCCGCTCCGGATCATGCAGGCGGCGCTGGACGAGGCCTACAAGGAGGGGGTGCTGGGCCCGAACGCCTGCGGCACCGGCCGCCCGCTCGACATCCATCTCCACCGCGGGGCGGGCGCCTACATCTGCGGCGAAGAGACCGCCCTGATGAACTCCCTCGAGGGCAAGCGCGGCAATCCCCGCATCCGGCCGCCGTTCCCGGCCCAGTTCGGCGTGTTCGGCAAGCCCACCACGGTGAACAACGTGGAGACGATCGTGGCCGCGGCGCAGGTGCTGAGCCGCGGGGCGGCGTGGTACAAGGGGCTCTCGCTCGGCAACCCCAAGAGCACGGGGACCAAGTTGTTCAGCGTGTGCGGGCACGTGGCCCGGCCGGGCAATTACGAAGTCACCATGGGCTTCCCGCTCAAGGACGTCATCTACGACATGGCGGGGTTGCGGCCCGGCCGGACGCTCAAGGCGGTGCAGCCGGGCGGCTCGTCGGTGCCCATCATCAACCGGGAAGAGGCCGAAGCCGCCCTGCTGGACTACGAGGGCTGCGTGGCGCAGAACACCATGCTCGGCTCGGGCGGGCTGATCGTGTACGACGATACCGCCGACATGGTCTACCAGATCATGCGCCTGGCGCGCTTCTACGCCCACGAGTCGTGCGCCCAGTGCACCCAGTGCCGCGAGGGCACCGGGTGGACGGTGCGGATCCTCGAGCGCATCCTGGCCGGCAAGGGGGAGATGAAAGACCTGGACCTGCTGCTCGATCTCAGCGAGCAGATGACCGGCAAGACCATCTGCGTCCTCAGCGACTCGTGCGCGGCGCCGGTGGTGAGCGGCATCAAGCGGTTCCGGAGCGAGTTCGAGGCGTACATCACGGGCGCGCGCCAGCCGGCGCCGGCGCTCGCGTAGGGGAGTCATGGCCGACCAGCCGCAGATTACGCTGACCGTCGAGGGCGTGAGGGTCTCCGTCCCCCGGGGCACGATGATCCTGGAGGCGGCGAAGCAGGCCGGCGTCCTGATCCCGCACTACTGCTACCATCCGGGACTGCCGGTGGCGGGCGTCTGCCGCATGTGCCTGGTGCACGTCGAGGGCCTGCCCAAGCTCCAGATCGCCTGCGCCACGCCGGTGGCCGAGAACCAGGTGGTGAGCGTCTTCCACCCGCAGGCCGCCGAGGCGCGCAAAGGCGTCCTGGAGTTCCTGCTCATCAATCATCCGCTCGACTGCCCCATCTGCGACCAGGCGGGCGAGTGCGAGCTGCAGGACTACGTCTTCCGGGAGGGCCGGGCGACCACGCGGTACACGCCCGACTACCCCAAGCGGTTCAATCCGGTGGAGGACTTCGGGCCCGACGTCCTGTATGTCGCCAACCGGTGCATTCTCTGTACCCGCTGCGTCCGCTTCATGGAGCACGCGGCCCAGGAGCCCATCCTCAACGTGAGCGAGCGCGGCGACCGCGCCTTCATCGGGATGCACCCGGAACGGCGGCTGGACCATGCCTGGTCCGGCAACGTGGTGGACCTGTGTCCGGTGGGGTCGCTGCTGTCCCGGGACTTCCTGCACAAGGCGCGGG
>Ga0214473_10006488_pt1 | contig 13947 bp, 14 predicted proteins | sample RVTome_7_FD_203509 | JGI IMG/M metagenome (GOLD analysis project Ga0214473, IMG submission 203509) | Soil microbial communities from uranium-contaminated site in the Upper Colorado River Basin, Wyoming, United States - RVT98D197 | ecosystem: Environmental > Terrestrial > Soil > Contaminated >... | reverse complement strand
GATCGTGGCTGTATTTGGGTGCGCGGGGGCGCATCTGGGGTGGCGGTCGGGAGTCGACGACCAGGGCTATTGTGGAGTTTTTTGTCCTCTTATAATATCCGGGTCATGGGTACAGCTCCGCGCGATGACCGGCACTTGGTGGGATCGCGGCGATGGCCATCCTGATCTCCCGCGGTGCCCAGCACGCGATCAAGGCGCTGGTGCGCCTCTCCGAGCTGCCTGCCGGAGGGGCCATGCCCGTACACGAGCTGGCCCAGCACGAGTCCATCCCTCCGTCATTCCTGTCCAAGGTCGTGCGCCGCCTCGTCGAGGCCGGCGTGCTCGACGCCACGCGCGGCCGGCGTGGCGGCGTACGCCTGGCGCAGGATCCCGCGGACATCTCCCTGTTGACGGTGATGGAGGCCGTGGACGGCGAGCGGGCGTCGGCCGGCTGCCTCCTCGGACGCGAACGTTGCCGCGACGCGGAGGCGTGCAGCGTGCACCGTGCGTGGAAGCGCATCCGGGACGACCTCACGGTGGCGCTGTCGCGCATCTCGCTCGCGGAGGTCACGGGACCACCGTCGCCCGGCGGCCCGCACAAACAGCTCGCGCTCTACCCCCCGGCTGGGGGCTAGCGATGGCGGCGGGCGTTCGGCGAGCCCTCGGGTGGGGACCAGTCGTCGGCGTCATGGTCCTCGTGCTCCCCGCCTGCGCCGCGCAGTCGCCGCGCGCGCACTTCGAGGAGCACGTGATCCCGATCCTCGAGCTGCGCTGCGCGTCTGCGATTTGCCACGGCGCGAGCGAGTCGGCCGTCGGGGAGGTCGTCGACTGGGACCGCCTGTTCTTCCGGGTCGACGACGCCGGACGCATTCGCGACGTCGGCGGGGCGTACGAGGCGTGCAAGCGGTTGATCAACACCGCCGAGGACCCGAGCTTCTCGTCCCTCCTCCGCAAGGCGCTCCCCCGCGCGCACGGCGGTCTCGCCCACGTCGGCGGCGACAACTTCACCTCTCCCGAGGATCCCGCGTACGTGGCGGTGCGCGCCTGGATCGCCCGTGAGTCCGACGGCGGCGAAGACGTGCCGCCCCTCGACGGGCTCGAGGCGCGATTCGAGGCCGCCGTGCAGCCGGCGCTCCTCTCCGCCTCGTGCATGAACGCCAACTGTCACGGGCCCGAGAGCGGCGTGCCGTTCCGCCTCGATCCCGGCTACGGGGGCGCCTTCCCCTGGGCGGCGACCCGGGGCAACTACGCGGCGTCGCTTCGCATGTTGTCGCTCGACGGAGAGCCCATGCTCTCGAGGCTGATCCGGAAGGGCACCCCGCTCCACGCGGGCGGGATCGTCCACCGCGGCGGCAACGCGGGGTTCTTCACCGGGCCCGACGATCCGCGGGTCGAGGCGATCCGCATGTGGGCCTGCGCCGAGCGGGAGGCGCGGCTCGGGCTTCCCTGCCCCGAGACCGCGAGCGCGCCCATTCGCGGTTTCGTGTTCGTCCGCGGACCGATCGCGGCCGGGGACACCTTCGACCTGGACCGTTTCACGCCGGGCACCGATCTCTTCATGGCGCGCGTCGAGGACGGCTCCCTCGTGCCCGCGGGCGTCGAGAGCTTGACCCGCGCCCTGCACGCGGGCCCGGCCGACATCCGCGACCCGGCGGTGGACCCCACCGGCCGCAAGGTCGCGTTCGCGATGCGGACGTCCGCTGACACGGGTCACGACCTGTACGAGATGGATCTCGAGACCCGCGCCGCCCGGCGGCTCACGGACGACGCGGGTCCGCTCGCCGGAGGCGGGCTGCGCACGTACCGCGACCCGACATACGGCCCTGACGGACACGTCTGGTTCGTGTCTACGCGCGGCGGCCACGTGGCCGATGGCATGGCGCTCCTCGACTCGGATGTCTACGAGCTCGACCCGGATCGCGGCGCGCTGCTGCGACGCACCGTGACGCCCCACATCGAGCGCAAGCCCGTGTTCCTCGTGCACGGGGAGGAGAACGGCGGCGAGGTCGCCTTCACCGCGGTGCGGGCGGCCGTCCCCTCCCGGAGCCGCGCGCACCCGTTCCGGTTTCCGCCGGGGCTGGCCACCGAGTACCACCAGCACTTCGGCATCACTCCACCCGAGAACGTGCTCCACGATCTGCGGGAGCTGCCCGACGGCCGCTACGTGGTGACCCTGTCCGATCTCGGCGGGGTCTGGGAAGCCGGCCGGCTCGGCGTCATCGACCGGAACTTCGGTCCCGAGATCCCCGCGTCGATGGCCACCGCCGAGCCCGCCATGCCCGGCTACGCCCCTCCGCTCACGCGGCTCGATCCCGACGCGCGCGCGAGCGGCGAGAGCGTCGGGATCTACCGTGACGCCGCTCCCCTGCCCGACGGGCGGCTCCTCGTCTCGTACGCGCCCGAGACCGTCGACCTGTCGGACCCCGGCGCGGTCTTCGACCTGCGCATCGAAGTGCTGACCCTGATCGAGCCGCCCGACGGCTCGGGACCGCGCATCGCCGAGCGCCGGACGCTCGTCGACACGCCGGGCGTCGCGGACTGGGACCCGGAGCCCATCTATGCGCGCCAGCCGGCCCCCGACGACGAGCCGCTCCGTTGGGACGCCAGCGCGGAGACCGGCGTGCTCCTCCACAACGGCTTCCCCATCATCGACGCGATCCTCGCGAACCTCGCGCCGGCCGGGCCCAAGCGCCTGCGGACCGACTTCGCCTTCGTGCGCCTCGTGGAGCCGCTCCCGTTCACTCCCGCCGGCCTCGCGCGCCCAGTGACGCTGGGGGGGGCGTCGCCGGCGCGGATCCTCGCGGAGCTCCCGCTCGCCGAGGACGGGACGTTCCAGGTCGAGGTGCCTGCCGGCGTGCCGTTCCGCGTGCAGGGGCTCGACCGCGAGCGCATGGCCGTCGGCACGATGCACAACCGCTGGTTCTTCGTGGCTCCGGGCCAAAGGCTCGTGCAGGGCACGCCGCCGAGCGCCTACGACCAGGGGTGCAGCGTGTGCCACGGGTCGCTCGACGGGAACCCGGAGCATGCGTTCGTCGCCGCCGATGTCGTGAGCGCGGCCTCCGTCAACCTCAGCCGCTACGAGAACCGCAACCCGCGTAGGCCCATCGCGCCGTCGCAGGTGGGTGCAGGCACGCGCATCGAGGTCGACTTCCTGCGCGACGTTCAACCGATCATCGATCGTTCGTGCGCCGTCGCGGGGTGCCACGCCGGCGCCGCTCCGGCAGCGGGCCTCGGCCTCTCCTCGGCCCCCACCTCCTGGTTCAACGAGGCCTACGAGACGCTGCTCGCAAGCCGCGGGCTCGAGGAGCCCCTCGTCGAATCGCGCGATGGCTCCGCGGCGCGGAGCCCGCTCCTGCGCGCGCTCGAGACCCACGCCCCGTTCGGCGCTAGCGCGCCGCCGCTCGGGGCAGACGACCGCCTCACCCTCGTTCGTTGGATCGATCTCGGGGCCGCATTCGTCGGTCACGTCGAAGGAGCCTCGCCGTGATCCGGCTCCGGAACGCTGTGCTCGCCCTCGTTCTGGCCAGCGCGTGCGTCGACGGTCCGATGTGGTACGAGCAGGCGACCCCGGCCAGCTACGCGGCGTTCGTGGACGAGGTCCAGCCCGTCCTCGAGCGCCATTGCGCGAACCCCAGCTGCCACGGTCTGCGAACGCGGCCGCTCGAGATCTACGCGGTCGGCCAGCACCGGCTAGACGCAGAGGAGCTGCACCTCGAGGAGCCGCTCCGGGAGGAGGAGCTGCGCCTCAACTTCTGGCGTGCCTGCGGATTTCTCTTCGAAGGCGGCGCGCCCGAGCGCTGCACGCTGTTGTCCAAGCCCCTCGCGCCCCGCGCGGGCGGCAGCGGGCACGGCGGCGGAGTGCAGTTCGAAGATCGGGAGGAAGCCGACTACCAGACGTTGCTCACGTGGGTCCGGAGCACGGCTGAAGACGCAGGAGGGCCGCCGTGAGACCGCGCGCGCTGTCGGCGTGGGCCCTGCTCGCGGCCCTCACCTTCGCGGGACCGGCGTGCGCCACGGTCCATCCCTGGGAGCGCGAGGACCTGGCTGCGCGCAGCATGGAGCCGAGCCCAGACCCGCTGGAGTCGACTCGGGACGCCCACGTACACGCCAACCGGGAAGGGATCAGGGGAGCAGATGGCGCCACGGGGGCATCGTGCGGGTGCAACTGACCGCATGGGCGCTCGCCCTCGGGGCGAGCCTCGTCGGCCAGCCGGCGGTCGCCCAAGACCGCCTCGAGGCGGCGACGAGGGTCGACGTGTACGCGGACGAGTGGATCACGGTGGTGTCGCCCGCCACGAGAGTCGTCGGCCGACCGACGGAGAGCGTCGAGGTCGAGATGCGCTACAGCGCCGACGTCGTCTCGGGCGCGACGCATGCGTACACCGTCGACGCGGTCACATCGGCCACGCTCTTCTCCGAGGAGCGCCACCAGGTGGTCGCGTCCGGCGCGCTCGAGGTCGCCCCGACGTGGTGGCTGGGTGCTTCCTACACGGGCAGCCTCGAGCCGGACGCGGTCGCCCACGTCCCCGGCCTCTCGATGTCCGGCGAGGTGCTCGACCGGATGGTGCGCATCCGGGGCTCCTATCGGCTCGAGCTCGCCGACCTCGGGCTCGTCACCGACGAGCAGTTCTCGCAGCGCTCCGCGACCCACATCCTGGAGGCGCAGTGGACGCACATCCTCGACGCGAGGACGGTCCTCGCATTGCTCGTCAGCGGGGACCTCGCCGTGTGCGACGAGCTCACCGGGTGTCATTCGAGCCCCTACCGCTATGTACCCGTCGTCGTCGATGGCGGGACACCCGGGACGACGCAGGTGGCCGTGCGAGAGCGACATCCCGATGCACGGCTGCGCGGCGCCGCCGCCGCGCGCATCTCCCACCACATCGGCGACGGCTGGGCCGCACACGGTGGCTATCGCTTCTACGGGGACAGCTGGGAAGTGATCGGGCACACGTTCGACGCGGCGCTCGCCAAGGAGCTCCTCGGAGGGGACCTGCTCTTGCGCCTGGACGGCCGCGTGACCTGGCACAGCGCCGCCGCGTTCTTCAGGCCGACGTACGCGACCGCGGCCACCTCGGCGCGGATCCCGGCATATCGGACCGGCGATCGCGAGATGTCGGGGCTCGTCGACGGCACGGTTGGGTTGCGAGCGGAGTGGGCGCTGGGCCAGCTCGGGCCGCTCTCCCAGCTCCGGATCAGCGGCCGGGTCGCGCGCCTCTGGTATCGCTACCCGCGCTTCGAGGCGCTTCCCGAACGCAACGCGTGGCTCATCGGAGGGGGTGCACATGCGATCTTCTGAACCGGCGCTCGCGAGCGTGCTCGCGGCTCTCATCGTCGCGAGTTGCGGCCCACCGGGCGAGGGAAGCGGAGACGGCGGGCCCGGTGATCGGGTCGAGGTCGCCTGCGACCTGGGCACGACGGTCCCGGAGGGGACGTTTCAGCCGCTCGAGGACGCGGAGCGCGTCGAGCTCGTCCTCGGCTTTCAGGGCTTTCTGTTCGTGGTCGTCAGCGCCCAAGCCGAATGGCCCGCCGGCGCCCCCGTGGAGGTGTCCACCAGCCTGACGCTCGAGGGAGGCGAGCCCTTCGGAGGCACGCAACGCGCGTCGATGCGCGCCGCGGGCAGCGAGGTCTCCGTGACCGAGGACATCAACGTGTTCTTCGCGTCCTCGAACATCGCCGAGTACCGCGACAGGGACGCGGTCGTGGGCCTACGCCTCACGGGCGCGACCTGGTACTGCGTGACGACGGCAAGCGTGCGGCTGGTCGACGACGACCCGTGCATCCACACCGGCGAGACGCCGGTCTGCCCGGACGGAGGCACATGAGCCGCACGGTGATCGCGGCGTTCCTCGCCCTGACCGCGTGCACTGGGTCGCAGGACGAAGAGCAGCGGTCGCTCGCCCCCTACCCGAATCCGTTCGGACCTGCGGCGCCGCAGTGGGCACCCCAGCCGCACCGGGAGAAGCCGCTCGAGATCACGCTAGGCCCTGACGGGGAGCGAGCCTTCGTCTCGCTCCAGGGCATCCCGGACGCGCCGGGGCATCACGTCGCCGTCGTCGACGTCGGATCGGGGCGCCTCATCGCGCGTATCGAGGTCGGAGCGGGTCCGACCGGCCTGGCGCTGCACCCCAACGGCCGGCTGCTGCTCGTGCTCAACCGGCTTTCGAACTTCGCGTCGGTGATAGACACGAAGACGCTTCGCGTGCGCGCGACCCTGCCGGTGGACTACTACGCGACGGAGGCCGTCTTCACGCCGGATGGTCGGGCGGTGTGGATCACCAACCGGTGGACGGACTCGGTGGCCGTGTGGGACGTGCACGCGGACTCCGACCTACGCGTCCTGAGGCGCACGGAGCCCGGGATCCCGGTGGGCGCGAATCCGCGGGACATCGCGATCAGCCCGGACGGCCGGACGGTCGCCGTGGCGGCGCTCACGGGTCTGAGCGTGTCGCTCATCGACGTGCGCACGAGGAGCGTGAGACGTCACCTCGACGTCGGCGCCCCGCCCAACGGCCTCGCGTTCGCCGGTGACTACCTGGTGGTCACCACGCTGTCGGCATCGACCCACCACCCTCCCCTCGCCGGACCGGACTCGGACGGCGACGGTGTCCCGGGAGACGGAACCCCGAACGTGAACTTCCAGGACCTGCAGAACGAGATCGCCGTGTACCGCGCGGCGAACGGCGAGCTCGTCCACCGGTACACGTCCGACACGATCTGCTGCAAGGACTATCGCGACGTGCGCCCCGACGACCTCGCCCGCCACGGCGAGCTCCTTCCGCCCGCCGAGACCTGGATCGTCGGCGGGGCCCTGCCCGAGCAGATCGCGGTGTCGGGGACCACGCTCTTCGTCACGTACTCGGCCTCGAACGAGATCCAGCGCTTCGAGATCGATCCGAGCACGGGGGCCCTGACGCCGGGACCCGTGTGGACCACCGCGGGACACAACCCCCACGGCATCGCCGTGGCGGGCTCTCGGCTGGTGGTCGCGCACAGGCTGAGCGAAACGGTCGGCACCTACGACGCGGAGACCGGTGATCTCGTCGCCGAGGTGGTCGTGGGCGACACGAGCGGGGGGCCGTTCCCCGCCACGGACGCGGAGATCGGGGAGCTGTTCAACTTCGTGACCGCGCCGTTCACCGTCGATGGCGACCAGTCGTGCGCGCACTGCCACCGGGAGGACGGGAACATCGACAAGGCGCTCTCGATGCCGCTCACGCGCTACCGCGGCCTGGGCATGCGGATGACGATGGCGTACCGGGGCGCCGCGGACACGAGACCCTGGTTCTTCGAGTCGGCCATGGACCAGAGCAACTTCAAGCCGGTCATCAACGAGCTCGCCCGCATCGAGAACTTCTGCTGCACGGACTACACCCTGTGGCCCACGGGGGCACCGGCCGACTGCCGGACGAATCTCCCGCCCGAATGCGCCGCCGCCAACCCTGCCTCGGCGGACGGCTTCGAAGCGGCGCGCGGCGGCGAGGTGGCTCCGTTCGAGAATCCGCGCCCGACGCCGTTCCCGTCCCGGGACGAGCTCTTCGAGGCGGCGGCCGCGCGGATCATCGGGCGGACCGCTTCCTACGGGGACGGGCTCTTCTTCGAGGATCCGCTGACCGGAGAACGCCGACCCATCCGGCTCGACTTCGAGGGCATCACCAAGGCCCTCGGGCTGTTCCTGCTCGCGAACACGCGCCTGCTTCCCAATCCAAACGAGATCACGGCATCGGTCCGCAGGGGCCGCGCCCTCTTCGAGAGCCCGGCGACGGGCTGCGCCGCCTGCCACCCGGGCCCGGCCTTCGCCGTGTCGAGCGACGTCAATCCCACAGGTGCGCCGATGAGAATGGGCCCGGTCGTGTCCCCGAGGCGCGCCGCCGACGGGACGAACCTGGACCTGTTCGCCGGCGGCTTCGTGGACACGTTCCCGCAGAGCGAGATGGAGAGCTGCGAGGCGGTGTGCGGCGCCGACGCCTGCGCGGCGGACCCGAGCGTCTGCGACCGGTGGCGGAACGTCTCGTTCGGCGTGCCGAGCCTTCGCGGGATCTGGGACCGCGCCCCGAGCATGCTTCACGACGGCCGGGCACGCGGGCTGCGCGAGGTCGTGTGTACCCCCGGACATCCCGCCCTCGGGCCCGGCGAGACCGGCCACAACGAGCGGGACGGGGTGCCCGACTCGCACGGCGGGACGAGCCACCTGTCCCCGGCGGAGATCGACGACCTCGTCAACTACCTGCTCACCCTGTGATCCGCGCATCCATCGGCGCGCACCCCCAGCCGCCGCCGCCCGGCGTCTCGACGCGCACGCGCTCCCCTGCGCACACGTCGACGGTGGCGCGTCCGGGGGCTAGTCAGCCCCTTCGAAACCTCCGGAGTGTCATCTTTCGTTCAACGCGCAATACGTCCACTTTTCTAGAAGGCTCGAGAGGGCGTTCATGTCGACTACACACAAGCCGGCACGTTCGAGGGCACCGGCTCGAGGCAGCGCGCGGAGGCACAGCCGAGCACGCAGGGAGTCGTCATCGGCGTTCCGGCGACGCATGTCTCGAGAGAACCCCCGACGCAACGCGGCGAGAACGCGCAGCCGCCGTCGCGCGGACCTGCGTCGCGCGGACCTGCGTCACCGGGACCCGCGTCCCGCGATCCGGCATCGTCGGACGCGGCGTCGCGCCCTGCGGCGTCCACGCCGCCGGAGTCGCGTCTGCCGGAGTCGATTCCGCGCGCCACGTCGGCGCGAGCGTCCCTCGACGACGCGCCCGCCGCGCCCGGGCCACCGTCGAGGTCCCCGAGGCCCGTACGGTTCACGGAGCAGCCGACGACGAGCACGAAGGTGGCGACCGGGGCGCGATGCCCGCTCACATGTCCACCTTATCGTACCGGCGACGCACGCGCTACCTGGACAAGGAGTCGGTGTGACGGCCAGAATCGGGCGGCTCGTCATGCGATTGCGAAGCCGACGCGCGCCGCTCGTCGCGACTCTGGTGTTCCTGGCTTGGGGGTCCTCCGGTTGTGGAGCCGCCAAGGTCGGCGGTGAGGCGCCACGCAGCCACGGCGCCTCGCGCGAGCCGGAGGCCGGCACAGACCCTTGTCGCGCAGAGTCCGACGTCTCGGCCACGGAGCTGGCGGTGGCTTGCTTCGAGACTCGGGTGAAGCCCGCCCTGCTCTCGCTGGCGCAGAGCGGTGACAGCTCACGATACCGCTTCGGCTCGCCCGACTACATCCGCCTGTGCATGGGGATCGCTCCCACGGTCGTCGCCGACGAGATGACGGGAGAGGCGGTCCGGACGACGTTCTTCGATCAGATGCCGGAGTCGCTCGGGGCGCAGGTGATCGTGATCGGCGATCGAGCGCGCCTCGAGGATGCTCGCCTCTACGATGTGGTGACCCTGGGGTTTCGCGAGGAGACCTTCCCGACGGATGGCGACATGCACCTCGTGTTCCTGATCGAGCGGGATCCAGCGGCAGTCGTGCTCGTCTTCCGACGGCTGCACGGCTAGGGGTCGACCAATACGAGCCCTCGCGCTCTCAGATCAGGATCGAACCGTCCCGTGCGGGCACGACCACGTACACGTTCCGCGTGTCGAGCGGCGTGCGGCCCGGCAGGTCATGCACTTCGATCTGCGCTCGGAAGATGCGAACCCGGTCCTCGTGCGGGAGGAAGTCGTTCACGAATTCGACCTCGAAGGTCACCGTCGTGCCGCCCGGCACGCCGTAGAACGTCGTCGCGTCCATGCGCTAGACAGCCCCTTCGAAACCTCCGGAGTGTCATCTTTCGCATAATGGAAGCCTTCTATCCGAGCCGGACCGTGCCGCAGAGGGCTTCGCGGACCGCTGACGTTGGTCGGTCCGGGTCGGATAGAAGGCTTCCATTTCGGCACGAACACGATGTGGTACTTGCAGTACCATCGTACGTGCGAAAGGCTCTGCCACTCTCGCATGACGGTCTCCTTCCGCGTGAACGGTCAGGTTCACGCACGGGGGACCGTCGCCTTTTGCTCGCCGTAACGGCAGAGCCTTCTCGAGTCACGCCGCCATAGGCGGCGGCTTACCCTTGCGAGTTACGAAGGGACCTCGGCTCCCGTTCGCATCAGCTGGTTCGAGGATCGCGTCGAGATCCAGAGCCCAGGCGGACTCTATGGCCAGGTGACGCCGCAGAACTTCGGTCGCGTGGCGGACTACCGCAATCCGCTTCTGGCAGAGGCCATGAACGCGCTCGGTTATGTGGAGAAGTACGGGACTGGCGTCGCGAGGGTGAAGACCGCCCTCGAGAAGAACGGCAGTCCGCCGCCCGAGTTCACGTTCGAACCCGAGTATTTCCTCGCACTCGTGAAGGCACGCCCATGAGAACCCTCGTGCTTTTCAACAACAAGGGTGGGGTGGGCAAGACGACGCTCGCCTATCACCTCTCCCACATGTTCGCCCGCCTCGGTCACCGAACACTGGCGGTCGACCTCGATCCGCAGGCCAACCTGACGTCGGCGTTCTTCGACGAGGATCGGCTCGAGGAGATCTGGGAGGACGGCAAGGAGAGCATCCTCGCCAGCATTCAGCCGAGACTCAGCGGCACGGGCGATATCGCTCCGGCCAAGGTAATCGAAGCTGCCGACAATCTCTTCGTCCTTCCCGGCGACCTTGGCATGAGCCGATTCGAGGACAAGCTCTCTCAAAGTTGGCCTGGAGGTTTCCAGAACGACGAGAACGCGCTTCGCGATACCACCAGCTTCTACCGGATCGTCCAGGGAGCAGGCGCAGAGACGGGTGCGTCGATCGCGGTCATCGACGTCGGGCCCAATCTCGGCGCCATCAACCGCGCCGCGCTCCTCGCCGGCCGCGCGTCCGGCGCCGACGTCGACGAGGTGCTCGTGGACATCACGCCGCACACCCTGTCGGTCGGCGCGCTCGACAGGGCGATCGGCTCGCTCGACGCCGATGAAGGCGACCTCGCCACGGTCCCCGTCATCCCCCGCGGGACGGCCGTCCCGGTCGAGCGCTCCGAGACCGTGCAGACCGTGGTGCAGGGCCAAAAGGAGGCCCACCTGCCCATCGCCCAGGGCGAGGCCGCGCGCCTCGGCGACTGTGCGCGCCTCGGCACCGTGCTCATCACCGACATCCCGCGGTCGCCGGCCGGCAGCCCCGTCGACGTGACCTTCCGCCTCGACCTCTCGGGCGTGCTCCACGTGACCGCGGTCCACCGGCCCTCCGGCCGCGCCACCGAGGTCACGATCGCGGACGGCCCCGCCCGGCTCACCCACCGGCGGCGGGCCCGGGCCCGGAAGGCGCTCGCCGAGCCGCGCCGCGCCCCGGAGCCGGAGGCGCCGCCCCGGGGCGCCGGCCCGGGCGAGACCGAGCGGCTCCTCGCGCGCGCGCTGTGCGAGCGCGCCGCCCGCGCCCTCGCGGCCCCGGAAGGCGTCTCGGCCGACGCCCGGGAGCGCGTCGCGCGCCTCACCCGGGATCTGGAGCGGGGCCTGGCCGAAGGTGTGCTCGACGACCTCGCCGCCGCCGCCCGCCGCGAGGCCCTCGCCGACGCCCTCCTCGACCTGTGACGGCGTCGCGGCTCCGGCCGCCGCAGCGCTCCATCGGCCGCGCGTCGATGTTGAAGGAGGGTGGCTCGCGCTGACGGCGCCGGGCGCCGACACGGTCCGCCGGCGGCGGGCCCGGGCGCGAACCGTCGTCCGCCGGGGCTCGCGGGAGCTTGCGTCGAGCCCCCGGCCCAGCGCACACTCGAAACGAGTCATGTCGATCCGCCGTCTCGGCCTGTGCGGTCTGTTCCTGGCCGTGGCCTGCGGTCGCGTCGGCTACCCGGAGGGCGGGGGGCCGGTCGAAAACGACGCCGGGGCCGACGCGCCCGGCGACGCGGCCCGGGCGGACTCCGGCCCGGACGGCTGCCCGGACGGGCTGGATGCCGATACGCTGGCGCTCTACGACATGGAGGATCTGACCGGGGGCGTGCTCCGGGACCTGACCGGCGCTCACCCCGGCTCGTTCACCGGCGCCCCGCAGGCGGTCAATGGCCCGCCCGGCTGCGGCAGCGCCGTCCGGTTCGCGGGCGGCGCGTGGGCGCTGGTGCCGGACGCGCCGGAGTGGGACCTGGAGGAGGGATCGGTCGACCTCTGGGTGCGGCCGCCCGCCCCGTCCGCGACGGGCTCCGTCCTCGGCGTGCTGTCCCGCGACGCCGACAACACCGCGCGGCCGGGACACCTCAGCATCTTCTACGCGCCCGACGGCCGCGTCGGGGTCCGCCTGCAGACGCCAGCATCGCACATGCGGTGCACCGAGGCGGCGGTGCCTCCGGGCCGCTGGGTGCACATCGGCGTGAATCTGGGCCCGCCGGACATGGAGCTCTACGTCGACGGCGTCCGCCAGGAGAGCACCGCCCGGTTCCCCTTGACCGAGACGATCGTCTACGAGTGCGGCACGCCGACGGCGAGCGGGATCTCCGGCAACGACAACCCGTGGACGATCGGCGCGAGCAGCGGCGGCTCGGTGGAGGGCGAGGCCCAGCCGGTTGGCGGCTTCCTCGACGGTGGCGCCGTCGACCAGCTCCGGATCAGCCGCGTCCGTCGAGCCTTCGGCGGTTGAGCCGATCTGCCGCGGGACGGAGCCGCGAGCGCGCCGGCGCCGGCGGCGGGCGCGCCGAGAGGCTCTCCGCGATCTCGTCGAGGAACGCCTCGTCGAGGGTCAAGACCTGACACACGAGCACGACCGAGGGGCGATGGAGACCGGTATCCGACGCCGCGAGCAGGACGTTGCCGATCGCCTCGGCGCAGCGGCGCTCGTCCTCGCCAGCGGCACGACACGCCGGCAAACGCTCGAACGAGGGAATCCTCGGTCAGGATTCGGACGCCTTCTGCCAAGGTGCTGGCCACGATGGCTCGGTCAGCCGGATCGCGATGATCCCACGGCAGCGCGAGACTGGTCAGCCACGTCGTGGTGTCGACCGGTAGCAGCGTCACCACGGCGCTTTGAGCGGTGCGAGCGTGTGGAAATGGATGTTGAGATTCAAAGCGCTGCCGGCGCGCTGGATGACGGCGACGCTGCCGCCGCGGCCGTTCGGGACGCCGCGCGCGCGGGCCTCGAGGCGGTAGTCGCCGAGCGGGGCCCGACTCCAGATCCGCACCACGGCGGGGCAAAGCGCGTGGTCGAAGGCGAGCCCGTGGCGCAGATCGAAGAGCAGGCTCAGCACCCACTGGCGCACGGGGACGCGAGGCAGCACCCGATCGACCAGGTGGGCCGAGCGCTCGGTCATGCGCCACCCCGCGAAGCTCGGGCAGAAGCCACGGCCCTTGCGCGAGACGCGGGGGCCGGTCATCACGAGCAGGCCGTCGAGCAACCGGCGCAGGTGGGGGTCGCTCAGGACGAAGGGGGCGCAGCTCGGAGAGCTCGAGCCGGTCGCCCAGGAACGGCGCGTGCGTGCGGGGTGCGGGTGGCTCGGGCCGCGGCACGGAGCGGAGTCGCTCGGTGGGCTCGGGCGTCGGGGTGGGCGTGGCCCGAAGCAGCGGCGGCGGCTTGGGTACCACCGAGCGGCGCCCAATCTGGGCCGGGGCGAAACAACCGTGGCCGGTTGGTGATCGACGCACGGCGTCAGGACCCGGTGTCGAGGCAGTCCATCCCGACGCACTCGAGCGATGCGTCGTCGCACGTCCGGCCCGGGCAGCAGACGCCGAGCCGTGCGCCGCAGGTGCGGCAGTAGTCGACCGAGTCGCAGGCGAGGCCGGAGTCGCACGCCCCGCTGGCGCAGCACCGCTGGCTGCTTCCGCCGCAGTCGCCGCAGTAGCCGTCGAGGCAGACCCGCCCCGCGTCGCAGGTGTTTCCCGCGCAGCACCGCTGACTGCTTCCCCCGCAGTCGACGCAGTAGCCGCCGATGCACGTGCGCCCCGCGTCGCAGCCCATGCCCGAACAGCACCGCTGGCTGCTTCCGCCGCAGTCGCCGCAGTAGCCCATGATGCACACGCGCGTCCCCTCGCACGCGCCACC
>Ga0214473_10006487_pt1 | contig 13948 bp, 12 predicted proteins | sample RVTome_7_FD_203509 | JGI IMG/M metagenome (GOLD analysis project Ga0214473, IMG submission 203509) | Soil microbial communities from uranium-contaminated site in the Upper Colorado River Basin, Wyoming, United States - RVT98D197 | ecosystem: Environmental > Terrestrial > Soil > Contaminated >... | reverse complement strand
GCGGCGCGCAAGACGCGCGCCGTGAATGCATCGTCCCCGCAGAGGGCACCGTCGATCTCACCGGCGTAGGCCATCAGTTCCTGTTCCGTCAGCCGTTCCTTCACGGGCGCGATCCGCAGACGCACATCGCAGGCATCGAAGATCGGCCGGAAACGTTCGAGCACGGGGAGGAAGTACGGCGCCGAAACCAGAACCTCAAGTGACACCTGGGAGCCTCCCTCCGATTCCCGACCGCCGCTGGAGCAGGGACTCCACGACTTCCAGGTCGAGCTCCTCATCCACGTCCCAGGCTTCTTCGCGGTCGATTTCAAACAACCGCGGATTCCGCCCCAAGCGATTTCGGCGTTCGATGAAGACCTCCCGCCGGAATAGATACAGGCAAGAGTTCTCCTGGTACACGACTGGCAGGTCTTGCGTTCGCAGAAGCTTTCCCGCATCGTGGTTGATGGCCGCGCCGTCGGCCGACCACAGCCGCACGTTTACGCGCGTGACGGAGAACAGCGAGTCGTGCTCTCGATCGCTCCGGAAAACGTCGATCGCCCGCGCGACGGTCTGCGGACGGAGCAAAGGGTTCGTGCTGTGGGTCTGCAGGTAGGCCTCGGCTGGAACTTGCTCGACGTCGTGCAACAGGACATCGTTCATCGATACGTCACCGGCGCGCAGATACTCCGGTCGCTCCAGCAGCATCACCGACGGGAACTCGCGGGCAAGCCCTTCGCGGATTGCCGGGCTGTCGGTGTCGACGACGATGCGATCGATCTCCGGGCAGTTCGACAGGGTTTCCAGGATGTAGGCATACAGGGGTCTCCCGGCGACCATCCGGTGATTCTTTCCCGGCACCCTTTCCGACCGATGCCTCATGGGGACGAGCGCGACAAGTTGGATGGTCCACCCTCCTTCGTCACCGACTCCGATTCCGTCGGGGGACCCGCTGGCGCGGACCATAGGACCCGTCGAGCACGGAGTAGTCCAGTGGCAGCCCGACGCGGTTCTCGGAGCGGGAGATGGGGACGGGCCGCCTCGGATAGTAGAAAGCCTCTTTAAGCTGGTGGGTCAACGGGCCGGCGGTGCGGAAACCTCTGAATGTTCCCCACAACTGCATCCAACGGAACCACAGGACCTCCAGCAGCTTACGGCGGAGAAGGCCCTGCCCCCATGCATCGCGGAGATCTCCGATCCAATGGACGATCAACAAGCGCGCCAGGTCCGATGCGCCGAAGTGTTCTTGGGGCCGGATCCGCTTGAGCGCCATCGCCTCGCGGCGATAACGGTTGAAGACCGCCCGCGGGTCTTCATCGTGGACATGGACGACCTCGGCCTCCGCCCGATAGGAGACGAAGTAACCTTCCCCGAGCGCCCAGGTGGCCCAGTCCACATCCTCCAAGGCGGGAAGGTCTTCGTTGTAAGGGCGTCGCCGCCACAGGCTTTTGCGAATGGCGGCATTGGCGTTGTTGCAGAAGGGCGAGGTTTGACGCGGAACCGAGGCCTCGGGGAACCACTGGCGAAAGACGTGGTGCTCACTGAAGCGAGTGGTCGCGTTTCCCCGCTGCTTCCCGTACACCACCGCCACCCGGTCGTCCTCCAGGGGTTCCAGCAGCCGCTCCAACCAGTCCGGATACACCGGGTAGACGTGCGCGCTGGCGAAGACGATGAACCGCCCGCGGGCTTGCGCACACCCCAGGTTCAGCGAGCGGCCGAAGGAGAAAGCGGCCGGGTCGATGTGAAGGACACGCACCGGATAGGAGGAGGCGATTGCCAGAGTTGCATCCGTGGAGCCCGAGTCGACGAGCAGGATCTCGACCTCGCCGACCGTCTGATGGAGGATCCCCACCAGCAACCGGGCGATGTGCCTTTCCTCATTGTAGGCGCGGATGATGATCGAACAGCGCGGCGCGGCGCGCGACGGCCGTACCACCCCCACCTCAGGCCTCGTATCCCAGGATCTGGAGGAGGTCGCCGGCCGCCTCGCGGAAATGTTTCCGATTGCTCTCCGTGAAGTGCTCCCGCCACCCTCCGCTTCCTCCCTTGCGGAACGTCTCGGATCGCTCGGGTGCCATCCGTTCCCGCAGCCGCCGCCTCGAGGCCTCGTCCGTCCCGGCCGCGGCAAAGCCGCGTGCCTTCAGGTGGCGCAGGATGTCACCCACACTTCGATCGGGATCTTGCACCAGGTGCTCGTATCGAATCAGGCATACTCCCGGGCGATCGACCCACGGGAGGTAACGGTCGTATTGCTGGCGGACGCCGACCCTGCGCAGTGGGCCCTCCGGAATTCCCCGGATCATGGTGTCGATCCGAGCTTCCATGTCGGGGAGTGACCGGAGGAGGCCATGCAGAGCATGCCCTTCGTGCATGTCCATAGCGTAGTAGATGGCCGAGACGAGCGTGTCTCGTGGATCTCGTAGGATCAGATAGGTGGCCCAACCCTCCCGGCACAGGCGCGCCTCGGTCTCCGGATTCCAGGGGAGGTAGCCGAAACGGATATCCCCCGCCCCGAGGCGATCCAATTGCGTGTTGATGTAGGACTGGGGCGTCGGAAGCCCTCCCTCGAAGGGCTTGATCTCCTTCAGGCCCGTGTCTACGAACGGGCCGACTTGTTCGAGCCCGCGCAGAATGTTGAAGAGCAGCTTCGATCCGCTCTTCGGCATGGCGTTTCCAAAGACGATTGGAAGCTGGCGGATCTCACGCCGGCTGTGGCGGAGCGCCCGGCGAACCTTCCTCCACGTCCATCGGGCCGTTCCGCGCAGCTGAAAACGACCACCGATCAACATTCCCTCCTCGGAGACGTCTTGCCTTCACCTTCTCGTGCCATGGCCGGCCGCAGCATGCTTCACGAGGAGGGCGGAGGACCGCCGGGAGCGTCAAACTGGCCGATGATGCGGAGGATATTGAACCCCTCCGCGAATGGCCGTTCAGCCAGGGCGCCGTGGCGGATGAGAGTCGATCGCACGACGTCCGGCGTGAAGTAGTACTTGTCGCAGTATGTCCCATACTCGAGGAGGCTACGCACCTTCTTCTCCACGTCCTCTTCCGTAACTTCAACCAGGAAATTCGGAAAGAAGCCGTAAGAGCTTCGGAGGACGTCGTAACCCAGGACGGTCGTTCCACGAAACGCCCGCAAGGCCTCGACGGTGGTCACTGAGTGGTCCTGGTGGATGTCGGACTCTGTGTGGGCGAACACCACCTCAGGGCTGTAGCTCCGGTTGAGCTCGAAGAGGTATTCCAGGATCTCTTGACGGTCCCTGGGGAAGTTGCGTGTCTCGAAGGGGCCCAGAACGATCTTCTGCCTGTCGATCCCCAGTACGGCCATGCTTCGGTAGTGTTCGTCCACCAGATTCTGCAACGCTGGATTCTTCTGGTTGTCGGACAGGGTTACACAAAGAACCTCGGCTCTGTGCCCGATGTTCGACAGCAAGGCCCCGCAACCCAACTCGATGTCGTCTGGATGGGCGCCCAGGAACAGCAGTTTGCGGCCATAGAAATGCACGTCCCAACCTCCCTACGCGGTAGCGACGAAGCCCCCGACGACCTTCGTCATCACGAGGGTCCCGGTCTCCGACAGCCTGCGTGCGGCGGCCTTCGAAACCTGGGCCATGATCTGTTCAAATTCCTCGGCCCCGGAGAACAGGCCGGTCCAAAGTTTGCGGTCCTCGGACAGAGATGCCCGGGTGTAGTCCAGGAAAGGGGCAAGGCTCTCAAACACCAAGGGGTTTTCAAAGACGTGGACATGGACGGCGGCAAACAACTCTCGGATCACCTGCAGGATCTCGCTCCCGTATCGGGAGCTGCCGGGCATAGGCGGGATCGGCTTGCCCGTCGCCTCCTGGAGAATGTCGTAGAACAGGCGCTTGTTGTCCGGCATGGGGCCCGTCGTGAACAACGTGCCTCCGGACCGGAGGACTCGATGGATCTCCCGCAGGGTATGGTGGGCGTCCGCCGCATAGTAGATGGCGAAACAGCAGGAGACCAGATCAAAGGAGCCCCCCTCGAAGGGGAACTCGCGATTGAAATCCATTTCCCGCAGGGTGAAAGGACTCCCCAAGCGCTCGTTTACACCCTGGGCCTGCGCCAGCAATTCGCGCGAGACATCCACGCCGACGATCGTGGCCTTTCCTCCTGTGAAGCGATGGAAGGCCTGGAGTTGTTTTCCTCCTCCACACGCGACGTCCAGGATCCTCGCTCCTGGGGCCGGCTTGAGGACCTCGAGCATCCACGCGTCGATGTCCTTGGAACCGTACTTGTCGTGAATCGCGATGCGCGTCTGCAAGTCCTTCGTCGTTTCCTGGTATTCGATCTTCATTCCGTCTCATCTCTCTGCTTGAGTCGATCCCCTGCCGAGAACCGGCTGCAGGGGCCGCAGCGCGGCGTCTCAAGCCGGTCGACAGGTCCTCCCGACTCGAGTCGCCGATCGTATCCCAGCCAACCTATGTCGCCGCCCCGCCCTCTGGAAGGGCAGACCGGGTCATGCTGACAAACGGCTTCCCCTCCAGGATCCCCTCTCGAAGGACCCGGAAGGTATCCGCTTCCGCCAGTCGGGCGGGTGCGAAATTCGAGAAGCGCACCATACCTTCCAGTTCCGGGTCCGTGACGACGAACTCCGACAGATCCAGCGAGGCATGAAAGAGCTCGTAGTAAAGAAAGGTCCTTGCGTTCCGGGATTGAGCCTCTGTCACGTCAACACGCTCCGCCGCCAAGAAGGCCTCGAGAGTTTTGAGGTAGTCGGATCGGCTGGTCGGGAAGGTGGTCGTCGGCATTTGGGTGAACCTTGCCCTGCCCGCGCTCAGTGCCGGTGTTCCCAGAATCAAGGCTTCGAGGCCCACCGAGGAATTGTAGACCAGGACGAATTTCGAGGCCCGGATCAGTTCGTAGGAGCTGAGAGGCTCGTCCGGACCCACAAAGACAACATTCTCCGGGCGGTCGAGGAGTGTCTCCTGGACCCACGCCTTCACACTCTCCTGGCTTTCCTTGCCGCGCCGGGATTCGTCCGGATGGGCACGGATCACAAAGAGGGTGTCCCTCTCTCTGTGCATGATGCCGGCGAGGGCGTTTAACCATTCGAACATGTCATCGAAAAGCACGTTGGCGTGGACCTGACTGGTGTCGAAGACAACGTTGGTGAAGACCGAGACCAGCTGCCGGAAGGACCGGCGTTTCTCGACGAGCGACGCCGGCAGCGACTTCATCTCCGGCCAGAAGCGGACACCCGCCATGGTGAACTCGCCCTGGAAGCGGCGACCGAGGACTTGGTCCAGTTGGTCTTGCCGTTCCGGCGTCCATTGGAGGCCTTCCGGAATTTCCACTTCGCGGAAGGTGGCCTCCCGATGCGAGAAGAAGGCCGAGCCCGGTTGAAGCCCCACCTCATGCGTGATGACCGGCAGGCCGGCTTCTTCCGCCACCCGGCGCGCGACGGCTTCCGGGTAGAAGATCCCATTGAACACAACCATCGCCCGAGGTTTCCATGCCGCCAGGAGGGTTCGTACCTGCTGAGCGACCGTGACGGCCGAGGCGAGATAGCCGGCGTACAGGCTGCGGACTACGGCCGAGTCGACGAGGCGGTGCCGATGCAAGACCCACCGAACGCTGGCTTGGGTCATCTCTCCCAAAGGCAGGCCTTCATGTTCCCAGGCGACGAGGGCCTCCAGCGGAAGGCGTTGCAGCCCGCGGTAGAGGCCGTTCAGCCGAAGCGGGTCCTGAGTCAGAGGAAGGACCGCCGATGGAGGAAAAAGGGCCGTGCTGAGGTCGAGGCAGATGCGACACGGGGGAGAGGCCTCGGGCGAACGGCGATCGGTTCCCAAGACGCAGGGGCTCATCCCCGCATGGCACACCAGATACTTGACCTCCTCGCCGGCCGCGCGCAACCCCCACGACGCCAGCAGGCTGAAGGCCCCGTTGAGGCTCAGCCGATGGATCCGCGTCGAGGCGTTGAAGAACATGACCGACCCGGCCCCCCCGTGGGATTTGGTGGGCTGCCTCCCCAAGTACTCCTCGACCCGGCCGATCTGCGTGGACAGGTCTCGTAGAAGTTCGCGCTGGCGCCATCGGGCAAGAGGGTTGGTAAATCGCACGAAGCGCGTCCCTAGTCCATCACCCGTCGAAGTCGCCTCAGGGAGGGCAGTTCGCTTTCATAGACTTTCTTCACCCCGTCCCCCAGGCCGGACTCCGTTACGCGAATGTACTTGACCAACCTCTCGAATCCGCCCGGCTCCACCGACGCCGCCTGGTCGCTGCCCCACATGGCGCGGTCGAGCGTGATGTGGCGCTCGACCAGGCAGGCCCCCATGGCCACGGCCACCACCGTTGGGATGAGGCCGACTTCATGACCGGAATAGCCGACCGGGCATCCGAACCGCTGGCGCAGGGTCTGGACCATGCGCAGGTTCAGTTCTTCGGGCTCGCAAGGATACGTGCTCGTGGCGTGCATAAGGATCAGGTTCTCCACCCCCACGGCCCTCACGGCCCGCTCGATTTCGTCCATGGTGGACATTCCCGTCGACAGAACGATCGGCTTCCCCTTGGATCGAACGTGACGCAGCAGGTCATGGTCGGTGAGCGCGGCGGAGGGGATCTTGTAGGCGATGGGATGGAACGCTTCCAGGAAATCCACCGAGGGCTGATCCCAGACGGAGGCAAACCAATCGACCTCACGGTCGCGGCAGTGCCGGTCGATCGCCTGGAACTCACGTTCGCCGAATTCCACCTTCTCTCGGTATTCCAGGTAGGTGATGTATCCCCAGGGAGTATCCCGCTTCACATCTCGCTGATCGGCGGGGACGCACAACTCCGGCGTTCGCTTCTGGAACTTCAGGGCATCGACCCCGGCGTGGGCGGCGGCATCGATGAGGCTTCTGGCGATCTCGAGGTCACCGTTGTGATTGATGCCGATCTCGGCCACGACGTACGTCGGTTGACCGTCGCCTACCATACGCTTGCCCAGCGCGATCGTCCTTTGCATGTCCTCTCCTTCCGGGCTTGGGGTTGCGTTCCCCGGTTGCCCGGCCCGTCGTCCGCTTAGAAAGTCGGCCTGTGGGCCTCTGCATCCCTGGGACTCGGCAGGACCACGGCCAGCCGCCTTTCCTGCAGCAAGGCTTCGGCCCGCTCGAAGTCACGCGGCGAGTCGATATCCACGGCGTACTCCGGTTCCACCGGGATGGGGAGAACGCGGGTGCCCGTCATGCTCTTCTTGCGCAGGATCGTCTCCGGTCGGACAACATCAAGATGCCCGGTCTGCCAGAAGGTCCGTGGCAAGAGCTGCCGGGGCATGTTGAAAGCCTCGTGGAAACCGTTTTCCAGCAGCGGAATCATGAATCCGCCCTCCGCTTCCCGCCACATCTTGAAGGGATTCTGGCCGGAGGGGACCACGGCCCGCGCCGAGTCGGCCGAAGGCTCCGCCAGAAGGATCTCGATTCCCCGGTCCAACAGCTCCGGCGGACGCAACGGCGAAGTCGGTCGAAGCTGGACGACGATCTCGGGGCGATAGCTTTCGTTTTGTATCAACCATTCCAGCGCATGCTGAAATACAGGCAGGTCCGGCGTGTCGTCCTGAGCCAAGGGTCCGGGCCGGAGGAACGGCACGTCCGCTCCATAGTGGCGGGCGATGTCGGCGATTTCCTCGTCGTCCGTCGATACGACGACCCGGCCCACTTTCCGTCCGGCGAGGCCGGCGGCAATGCTGTAGGCAATCAGAGGGTGGCCGGCGAGCATCCGGACGTTCTTGCGCGGCAGCGATTTGGATCCGCCCCGGGCCGGGATCAGGGCCAGGACGTTCACGCCGGCACCCTCCGGCCTGGAATTCGCCACGCGACGCCGCCCTTCACCGCTCACTCTGATCTTCCCCCGTCGAGCGCAATGCCCCTTTCATCCTCGCCACGAGGCCGGCGAAACGGTCGCCAGGGGCGAGGGGCCGCATCAGGGAGTAACCCAGCCTGGCCATCTCAGGTTCCAGCAGCCGTTCGAGTCTTCGGGTGTCGGGCTCCGCTAGCTCGTTGGCGAAGCGACCCACGGGCCGCGCGCTGATTCCGTCGAAGGCTTCACCGAACATCGAGTTGCCCTTCCATGGGCGGCCGTCACGCGTCGGGGAGCGTAAGGCCTCCGCCTCGTCGACGCCCAGGAAGTCGACGATCCGGGCTATCGTGTTGTCAGTGGCGAGGATCAGGTCCTCATAGCGCAGGATCCAGTATCGATGGATGCCGAAGTGCTTCTGATTCCTCCACCCTCGACGAGTCGATTTCAGCCAGGAATAGGCGAAGGCCTCCGGCGACCAGTCCGGATGCTTTTTCCGGTAGGAGGCGTAGTTGTCGCGAGGATCCCGCACCACGTGCAGACAGCGCGCCTCCGGCCACCAGGCGAAGATTCGCCCTGCGTGCCTCTCGTTATACGGACTCTTCTCCACCCATCGCAGGGAGTTCGGCCCCAGCCGGCCGGCGACCTCCCCGTACGCCAGAACGGCGGCCGACAGCAGTCTCCGCGGCTCGCCGGTCCAGCCTTCGAGGCGCCTGCGATAGGCCGCCTTCACCTCTTCATGAGCCAGGTGACCGTAGTCGCGATCCAGGAATCCCACTTGAGACGGAGAGGGAGACTGGGCACTCCACTGAAAGATCTGGAGAATCCGGTCCTCCACCACCCCGGCCGCTTCCTCTATCCCTCGCCCGGCGGCTTCCGGCAGGACGCGGCGGAAGAACTTCGTCTCCTCCGGGAACACGACCAGCTGGGGGTGGGAATCCAGCATGCCCCGGACAAGACTCGTTCCGGATTTCGGGTGGCCGCAGATGAAGGTGGCGTTGTCTTCCAGCACGATGGCAGGCAACCTCAAAGCTCGATTGGACCCGGTGAAGCCTGAGGGACGGCCCAGCCCCTGCAGCCCGCGGCCATCGCTACCACGCCGTCCAACCCCCGTCGACCACCAGGTTGGACCCCGTCATGTAGGAGGAAGCATCGGAAGCGAGGAACAACAGGGCGGCATTCATCTCGTTCGGCTCCGCCATGCGCCCCAGCAAGGTCCGAGCGGAATAGCGAGCGACGAACTCAGGGTCATGGCCCTGAAACACACCTCCGGGGGTGAGGGCGTTGACACGGATCCCCCTGCCGGCGTAGTAGGCGGCAAGATACCGGGTGAATCCGAGGATTCCGGCCTTGGTCACGGAGTAGTAGACCGGCTTGAATCGGGCGGGCCGACCTTCGCTCTGATAGATCGTCTGGTCCGGACCCACAAGTCCGTAGGTGGAACAGATGTTGATCACCGTTCCCGCACCCCGCTCCAACATCCCTGGCACAACGGCCTGTGTCGCGAGGAAAGCGCCCGTCAGGTTGACCCTGACGGCCTCCTCCCAGACAGTGAGCGGAAAGTCCTCGAAAGCATTGGAGGCGGCCTGGCGGTGGCTCGGATCGAACTTCGGATCCTTGGCGGCGCAGTTAACCAGAATGCCGACGCCTCCCAGATTCTCCTGGGTCAGGGCGACGGCCCGTTCCAGCGATTTCTTGGAGGTGACATCGGCCGAGACAGCCTGCGCCTTTCCACCCAGCCTGCGGATCTCGGCCGCAACCGCTTCGGCCCTCTCGCCATCGATGTCCAGGACGGCGATCGACGCGCCGGCCGCCGCCAACGTCTTGGAGAACTCCGCGCCGAGAAGCCCGGCACCTCCGGTGACGATAGCCGTCCGATTCGCCAGGCGAAAGCTATCCAGCGTTGGATTCGTCATCCTTCGTCCGTCCTCTGGTGCCTCGTCAAGTTGCTTGGTAGCCCATCGGTCAACCGGCCATGGCCGAGAGTCCACGTGCCTTCGGATGGAGCAGGGTGACCTCCTTCATCGGTCCCTCCAGCCTCAACGGAATAGATCGACCCATCTCTATTCCCGAAGAGCGGCTCCAAGGGAAGAACGAGCTTCAATTGTTTCTCGGTTAGGCTTGCACGCCACTTGAGGTCGCGGAAGTAGGCGACGACTCCGCCCTCCAGCAGGAGCTCATTCCTCATCTGACGGACAGGGGTTGGGATGTCCGTGGCGCTGAGGGTCGAGTCCGAAGACCAGGTGGGCATCATCCTCGAGTCCTTCCCCGTCAGGATATACAGAGCGTCGGGCCCGTTGGTGTAGATCAAGGTGTCATCAGGAAGATCCTTGAGGTAGCGGATGAGGATGGATTCCGACCAGGAAACCCTGGCGTACCCCAACCCCTCCGCACTCACATCGCTGACCCATTTCAAAGTATGGACCAGGTTCAGTCCCAGCCAGAGGAGAATCAGCAGAGACGAAAGAAGGGTCAAGGGACGCCAGGCCCAACCGAACCGCAACCTGCCAACCAGCCAGGCCCTGAGCCGGGCAAAGGCACTCACAGTCAGACCGATGCCAATCACAAGGAGGGCCGTATAGGGGAGGGTCAGGATCCTGTTTGAGATCGGGCCGGGAGGAAGGAAGAGCACTCGACTCAGGGCGAGCATGAATGCGTAACCGAACACAAAGAGGGCTAACAGCTCGGTCATCCGAGATCGGCCGCCGTTGGGATACTTCTGGGCGAAGAACGATCGGCGAACGATGAGAACCACCCCAACCCCTCCCCCCAAGGCCAGGGCGACCCCGGCGGCCCAAAGCCGAATGGCGTCTCCGATTCTTCCCGGCACGAACCAATCGGCTACGACGGGGAGAACTCGGGTCATCGCCGCGAGCTCCTCGGGGCGGAAGGATAGCGACCTTCCAATGGCCTTTCCGGTCAATGACTGGGTGGCATATCCCCACACCACAATCGGAAGGAATGTCAGCAACAGGAACAAAGCGGTCCTGCCCCAGCGATACTTAGCGTCCTGCCCTTGAAAGAGGGCGACTCCCGCTACACCGCTGACGGCAAAGGCCAGGCCGGCATAACGGAGCAAGTAGGAGGTCGACAGCAAGACTGCCGCGAAGATGAATGCCCACCAATCACGCGTGGTCAACCCATGGTCGACAAGCAGCAACCCAAGGAATCCCGCAAAGATCGACAGGGGCTCTGTCCACAACCATGCATGCACGTAGGCGATGTCAGGCGAAAAGAGAAACGCTGCGCCGGCCAGCGCGGCCGCCCACCACGGAACCCTTGGTTGCCGGGATGTGAGCAGGCCCACCAGGAAGATATTCGCGGCGAAAAGAACCGCATTCAAATATCGCGCGGCTGGGACGGCGTCCAGGCCGATCCGGGTGGGAATCGATAGGAGGACAGGATACAGTGGCGCCCAGAGAGCCAGGGGCTCGAGATCGGCGTCCGGCCCGAGGATCTGGAGGCCATGCCCACTAGCAAAGTTGCGCGCGGCCGCCACGTACCGCGTGGAATCCGGAGAGATCCCGACCCCATGAAGCGTGGCGGTGAGTTGCAGCCCGACTCCCAAGAAGGCCAGCGCGAGAAGCAGGAGAACGCCCCGCACCGGCAACGCTCCGGGTGCCTCCATCCCTAAGAATGGTCTGTGAACGCTCAGCAACGGTCGCAAAGCTTCAACGCCTTCGGTCCCCCATGCTTGCAGGGACAGGGATCATCGTTGCTCCATGCCGTCAGGGAAGCTCGTTTCCCCCGGCAAGATGATGTATTCATCTCCATAGTAATGCACTCGAGTGGCGGAAATCTGATCGGCCATGAGCCCGAGCAGCCAGGCCAGGAGAGCGGCCGAAAACAGGAAGATGGTCGAGTTGGGGAAGACGAGTCGTCCCGCTTGGAGCAGCCCGGCGATCCATGCCAGAACTCCGAGCAGGCCCAGGATCGCGCCGGCGGGCACGAAGATTCGCAGCGGATCGTACAAGACGATCATGCGAACGATGAGTACAAGGAATCGTGCCCCATCGTCCCAGAGCCGGATCTTGCTCTTGCCACGGCTGCGCTGCCCCACATGGATGGGCACGAACGAAACGTTGTACCCGGCCTTCAAGAACGCCAGCGTCGTGGTCGTCGGCGCCGAGAATCCTTGCGGGAAAAGGGGCAGGAAGTGCAGGGCCACCTCGCGGCGCATGGCGCGGAAACCCGATGTCAGATCCTTGATATCCGTCTTCGACAGCCAGCTCGAAAAGGCGTTGTAGAAGCTGTTGGCCGCTCGCCGGTACCAGCTTCCGGCGTACGAGTCCGTCCGCGCGCCGACGACCAGGTCGTACGGCGGCATTTCTCGCAGCAGCGAGGGGATGTCTTCTGGTGAGTGCTGGCCATCGGCATCCATCGTTACTACGATGTCCCCCCGCGCCACCCGAATGCCGCTTCGAAGCGCGGCCCCGTTCCCCTTGTTGGCCAGGTGCCGGACGACGACCAGGTGACGGCGGTGACTCGATCGCAACTCGTGAAGCACTTTCTTGGTCTCGTCCCTCGAACCATCGTCAACGGCCACGATCTCGAACGAGGTTCCCTGCCTGCGCAGCGTCGTCACAATCCGCTGCATGAGGTCCTTCAACATCGACGCTTCCTCGTACACGGGAAGGACGACGGATACCTCGACCGGCCGAGGGTTTCGAGGCGCCGCAGGGGACGTTGAGCGCCGCTTCTTCTGGAGTCCAGTCTCTCTAGCCATCCTCGATCATTCCTCTCAGTCCCGGTGGACTTTGCGCTTCAAGAGTCTCTGTTCGCCGCGCTGCGGGTTGCAGCTGCACTCACGGGATCCGATTCCTCGCACGCCGGGCGCGGGCCTCCTGCGTCCCTGAAGATCCCTGCCTCCGGGCCACCAACCGTGGCCTGCAGCCCTTCGAGCATGTCCTCACGCGCCGCCGACTCAGATAGGACGTTCGACTTCCCAAAGAGGACGAGCACGGCACCCTCTTGCTCCAGGCGCTTCCGCATCAGGCAGTAGTCCGCATGGTAACCCGCGAGCTCCCGCCCCGTGATCGGATCGTAGCGCAGCGGCAGCCCATAGGCGTACCTCCCGGTGTAGTAGTACACCGCGCCGATATCGTCGGCGTAGCTCAGCGCAGGGTCCAGCGTTTGAAGAGCCCGGACCACACCCGAATGCTGCCACGCGGCGCTGGTGTAGCCCTGGCCATCCCTGGAAAGACGCTCAACCAGATCGCGGCTGGCATAGGCCTTGAAGAAGAGAAACGAGGCTGCAACGATAAGGGCCGCAATCCTGGCAACCCTTGATCCGGCGACAACAACAACCCCGAGAGTTGCCGCCAGCAGGGCCAGGGCCCCGGCGAAAACAGGGGCGAGATTCCGTGTGTCCACGTCGGGGCCGGGGTACGAGAACCAGGTAGCCAGGAAAACGGCCGCCAGATGGGAAGGGATCAGCAGGAAAGCCACGAGCCAAGCCCGTCGAAGCTCCGGCCGCCATCCGGCAAGGGTAGCCCGAAACCGGAAGCCGAGTGCCAGCAGCAAGAGCGCCCCAAGGGCCAAGACGGCTCCGGCAGGGATGTTCCACGCCGCAAGGACGTTGAGGACTCGGCCCGGTGCGAACCAGGACTCCACGACGTGGAATCTCTCTTGCCAAAAGGAAGGATCCTGGGGAAAGAAACCCAACCTGCGATTGGTGAGGGATCCTGTAAGGGAGTAGTTCCGCGCCAGCCAGAGCGCGCCTGGCAACATCGCAACTCCCAGGCCCGCCGCCGCGGCGCGGGCTTTCACCCGCGGGGCCTCGCTCGAGACCAGAGATGCGGCCAGGGGTACGGCCATCAACGAAATCCCCACGTAGCGCGTCAGCAATCCCAGGCTCGACCCGCCCCACATCAGGAGGCGGTCGCTCCGCCGGCCGCCGTCGAGCACGGCCCGCATTGCGCCGACGACGCACAGGAGGGCAAAGAAGAGATACAGAGCGTCCGACATCGCCCAGGAATGGACGGATAGCGTCTCTTCGCTCACAGCGAACAAGAGGGCCCCCAGCACGGCCGCCACTCCCGACGAGGACAACAGCCCCGCCAGCAATCCCACCAAGAATGTGTTCGCTCCCATCAAGACAGCTTGGAAACCTCGCGCCGCCTGATCCGCCGAGGGAAACACACGGAGCCAGAAAGACAGTCCCACGGAGTAC
>Ga0214473_10006486_pt1 | contig 13948 bp, 11 predicted proteins | sample RVTome_7_FD_203509 | JGI IMG/M metagenome (GOLD analysis project Ga0214473, IMG submission 203509) | Soil microbial communities from uranium-contaminated site in the Upper Colorado River Basin, Wyoming, United States - RVT98D197 | ecosystem: Environmental > Terrestrial > Soil > Contaminated >... | reverse complement strand
CATGGTCAGGCGCTCCGAGAGGGCCGAAAAACGCCGGGGAAGCCAGGCATCCGTGGCCATGTTGGCCATGACGCTGGGGCCGCCGGAAAAACCGGACTGGGCGCCGACCATGAGGAGGGCCCCCTCCGACAGGATGGTGATCAGGGCCAGGGCGCCGCCCAGGGGCCAGCCGCTGAAGGTCAGATCGGCCAGGATGGCGTTCAGTGTCCTTCCCGGGGCGGGTTGGATGTCAAAAAGGGCGTAACAGAAGAGAAGACCGGAAGCGGTTACGGCGAGGGAGACGGCCAGGTAGACCATGGTGCGCTTTCCCGTCTGCACCTTCGGCTCCCGCATGACATTCATGGCGTTGGAAACGGCCTCGATCCCCGTATACGTACCGCCCCCCATGGAGAAGGCCCGCAAAAAAATCGCCATGATCCCCACAAAACCGATCGTTGACAGATCCTGATTCATACTTCCGCGGTATTTTTCCACGACCGGTCCGATTTCGCCCAGATGGGTTCCCAGGCCATAGCCGATGAGAAGAATATGGGTGACAACAAATACGATGAAGATCGGCGCGAGAAAAGTGACGGACTCCTTCACCCCGCGAAGATTGAGGAAGACGAGGAGGATAATCAGCCCAACGACAAAGGGCAGCTTGTAATGCAACAAGGCGGGGGGGAGATAGCTGAAGATAGCGTCCCCGCAGGAGGCCAGGGAAACGGTGATGGTCAGGACATAGTCCACCAGCAAGGCCGACCCGGCAACGACACCCGCGCCGCTACTGATGGTATGGGTGGAGACCATATACCCGCCGCCGCCGTGGGGAAAGCGCTCAATGATGCGGGAATAGGCGTAGGCAATAATGAAAACGGTGAGCGCCGTTGCGAGGGCAATAAAGATGGCAAGATAGGTGTGAGGTCCCAGGGCCTTGAAGGCCTCTTCAGGTCCGTAGGAGGATGACGACAGACCGTCGGCCCCCAGACCAATCCACGCCAAAACCGGGATCAGCGAGATCTTGTAAAAGAGAGACGGCTCATTGATATCCCGCGGCGCGCCGATAAAGCGACGACGCAAGCGCTCATAAAATGTTTGTTCCGAATCGCTATCGGGGATATTCATTCAATGGGATTATCCACATAGACCCCATCGGCGATGGATCCGCAAAGGAAGCCGTGCGTGGCATTGAGCTGCGTCCCCTGCTCGTCGTAGATGCCGATCGCAAAATTCCGGGCGTCGACCTTCAGGTGGATGGTCCTGTTATCCGCCAGCTTGACCTGAATCGGCTTGCACATACTCGGCAACCCTTCTTCATTGCTGCCCTGGACGGACAGCTCATATTCCCCCGGTTCCAGATCAAACGTATTCGTCTTCAACGGTGTGATGGTACCGCCGGCATGACCATTGAGTAAAATCGTATAATCGTCGCTGCGACTGAGGTTCGAAAAAATGATTTTTGACGCCATAATCTTCTGAAATACTGCTCCTTCAAAGTGTTTCTCAAATCGTTCGTGTGTTATTCTACCGTGCCTTACAGGGGAAATGCAAGGCACATTACTTTCCCAGAAAAAAGCGCCCGGTAGAAAGGGACACTGACGGCTGCGCGGGTGGGAAAGAAGAGGGTGCTATTGCAGGGGTTTCGACATGGCCTCGACAACTTCCACAAGCTGTGATGAATCTTCATTGCCACCGCCGCGGCCGATCAGGGCATTGAACATCTGCGTAACCAGGGCGGTCCCGGGCAGCGCCATGCCGAGGGTATGGGCCTCGTCCAGCACAATCTGGATGTCCTTGTAGTGGAGGCGCGCCTCGATCCCGGGGGCGTAGTTCCGCTCCACCATCCGTTTCCCCAGCACCTCCAAGATCCTGCACTGGGCGGCGCCCCCCGATAGCGACTCGTACACCCGCTGGGAATCCAACCCGGTTTTGCGCGCGAAGGTGAACGCCTCGGCCAGACCCTGGAGGGTGGCGAGCATGACGACCTGGTTGCAGGCCTTGGCGACCTGCCCGGCGCCGTTCGGACCGACGTGGACGATTTTTTTCCCCATGCAGGCAAAGAGCGGCCTGACCCGTTCGAAGATCTCCGGTTTCCCCCCCACCATGATGGAAAGGGTTCCGCTTATGGCCCCGATGCCTCCACCCGAAACGGGGGCGTCGAGGGCCTCGATACCGGCTTCGGCGAGCCTTGCGGCGATCGCACGGGTCGCGGTGGGCGAAATGGTGCCCATATCGATTACAATGGCGCCCGGCCGGGCGCCGGCGATGACGCCTCGCTCCCCCAGGACGACCTCCTGGACATCCCGGGTTGTGGTCACCATGGTAAAGATGACATCGCACTCCCGGGCCGCCTCTTCCGGCGACCCGCAGGCGACGGCGCCGGCCTCCACCAGGGGGGCCATTGCCTCTTTGCGCCGTCCGTAAACCCGAAGGCGGTAACCGCCCTTGATCAGGTTCAGGGCCATGGGCCTGCCCATCACCCCCAAACCGATAAAGCCGACGTTCGGCAGCATCTTTTCACCTCCCCCCTCCCCTCAATCCCCTCCCGCCAGGGGAGGGGAAATTTACTTTTTATGAGAGCATCATTACTTGCTTTCATTCAATCGTTCAATCACCTGAACGAGGGCGGATGAATCGAGCTCCCCCTCTCCGCTCCCCCCGAGGGCGTTCATATGCTGGGCCGCCAAGGCCGAACCCGGCAGGGCAAAGCCAACCCTGTGCGCCGTCTCCAGGATGAGCCTGAGCTCCTCCTGGTGGAGACGCGCCTTGAAACCGGGCCGGAAATCACGCTCCAGCATCCGTTTCCCCTGCACCTCCAGGACGGTGCTCCCCGCGAAACCGCCCAGGAGGGCATCCCGCACCCGGAGAGGATTCACCCCGTTTTTCCGGGCGAAGGCGAACGCCTCGGCCACCCCCTCGAGGGCCAGTGTCACGACGATCTGGTTGCAGGCCTTGGCCAGTTGTCCCGTCCCGCCGGGGCCGACATGAACGATATTCTTCCCCAGGGTCTCGAGGATCGGTTTGACCCGCTCAAACACTTCCGGCTTTCCCCCCGCCATAATGGTAAGGGCGCCGCTTGCGGCCTCCGGCTCGCCTCCGGACACCGGGGCATCGAGCATCTCGATCCCCTGGGCCGAGAGTTTATCAGCGAGGGTCCGGGCGAACTCGGGGGAGACCGTGCTCATCACCACCACGGCGGCGCCGGGCCGGGCCCCCGCGAGGACCCCGTTCGGTCCCAGGATGACCTGCTCGACCTCCCGCGTGTCGGATACCATGATAAAGGTAATATCGGCGGCGCGGGCTGCTTCTTCAGGCGACGCGCACACCCGGGCGCCGGCGGCGGCGAGCGGCGCCATGGATTCGACCCGGCGGCCGTAAACCCAAAGGGGGTAGCCGCCTTTAATGAGATTCAAGGCCATGGGTTTCCCCATGATGCCCAGACCGATGAAACCCACGTTAACACTCATGTTCGCCATCCTTATTCACATCCGTTCATCGTAAATGAACATTGATGCCCTCGGAAAAAATCCGAAATTCCCCTCCCCCTCCCCTCAATCCCCTCCCGCCAGGGGAGGGGAAAATTGTATCATTCCGCCGCCGGGGGGGATAATTTACTTTTTGCGAAGTGGTTGACCATTCCTTTTTGAAGACGGCCTCCATCTCCCGGCGCAATTTCACCCTTTCGTCAGAAGATGATGGAGAGTCACGGCTTCTCCCTCCAGGAGAGGAAGGAAAACAACCCTTCACACCAATGGGCCGCAGAGAGCGCCCGGCCATCCTTCCCCCGCGGTCCCACGATCTGCAATCCCAGCGGCAACCCCCGGGGGCCGAATCCGACCGGGATCGTAATGGCCGGGACGCCGCAGAGGCTCCAGATGGAGCAGAAGGTGGGATTACCCGTCTGCTCCAGCGTTGCCGGCGCTTCTCCCGTGGCGGGCGGCGTGATGATGGCATCGTATTTCGTCAGGAAACGGTCCAGTTCGTCTTGCAGGGTGAGGCGCATCTTCAGGGCCTGCAGATAGACCACCGCCCGCACATCCGTTCCTTCGACAATAAAATCCTTCAAGGTTGAACTCAAGAGGGGGGCCTGTTTGCGATGCAGCTCCTCCAGGTTCAAGGCCGATTCGACGGCCATGATGGTTTGGATTGCCCGGTGGGCATGGCTGAATATCTCGGGCAGTTCGACTTCCTCAACGCGGGCGCCGCCTTTTCGGATCGTTTGGATGTTTTCCCGGAAATTCTGCTTGGCATCGTCCTCGGCCTGTTCCCAAACGGGGGTTTGGACCGCCGCCAGGCGGGGAGGCGTTGATCGGGCGTCGATCGACGGAGAGGGATTTCCCCCTTCGCCGGTCAGCGAGGCCGCCAGCCATGCGGCATCCTCCACGCAACGGGTGAAGATGCCCGGCTGATCCAGGGTGTGGCTGAACGTCAGGGCGCCCTCGATCGGAATGAGCCCCTGGGTCGGTTTGAAGCCGACAACCCCGCAAAAGGCGGCGGGCCGGATGACGGAACCGTTGGTTTGCGTACCCAGGGCGGCCGGGACAAAACCCGCCGCGACCGCGGCGGCGGAGCCGCTGGAAGACCCACCCGGCGTATGCCGTGGATTCCACGGATTGCGGGTCTTCCCGGGGAAGAGAAAGGCGCATTCGGTGGTCACGGTCTTCCCCAGGACGAAGGCCCCCTGCGCCTCGAGCAGTTCGATCACCCGGGCCGACTGGGTCGGAACATGGCCGGCAAAGGCGGGAGAACCCATTTCCGTAGGCACGCCGGCGGTGGCAAAGATGTCCTTCACCCCCAGGGGAATCCCCTGAAGGGATCCGGGTGCCCCGTCGGAGCGAAGATAGTCGTCGGAGAGTCGGGCGGCCTTGAGCGCCTCAGCCGGCTTGAGCCAGGCCCAGGCCCGGATTTTTCCATCCAGCGACGCGATCCTCGCCAGGAGGGTCTCTGTGTACGCTTCGGAGGTGAATCGCCGGCTCAGGATCCCCTGCGAAGCTTCGATCAGGCTTAGGGTATGCAGCGGTTTGTCCATGATTTTATGACCTCTTCTTAAGGGGACGGATTTCAAATCCGTCCCCATCGGATTTTAAATCCGTCCCCGGAGAGCTTCCGGATTTAAAAGGTTCGGGGGGGTTCCGGTTGTTAGGGCTGCGACGCAATTTTCCGCGGCCATCATCGCCATTTTGAAACGGGTTCGCTCGGAGGAACTGGCGATATGGGGCGACAGGACGACGTTTTTCAGCTCCCGGAATCCCGGATGGATGGCGGGTTCCCCTTCGAAGACATCGAGACCGGCGCCGGCAAGGGTTCCCTTCCGGAGCGCTTCAACCAGCGCCGCATCGTCCAGCACTCCACCCCGGGCGGCGTGGATGAGAATCGCCGACGGTTTCATGAGGGCGATCTCCGCGGCGCCGATCGAATGGTGGGTCTGCGGGCTGTAGGGTATATGAATCGTAACGATGTCCGCCCTGCGGAAGAGCTCATCCTTTGTCACATACCTGGCCCGGCAGGCCGACTCGATCTCGGCGGAGGCCCGCCGCACATCATGGTAGAGCACCTCCATCTCGAAACCCATCGCGCGGCGCGCCACGACCTGACCGATTCGTCCCAGACCGATGATGCCCAGCGTGGCATGGTGGACATCGAGGCCGAGAAACTGCTTGAGTTTCCACTTGTCCCACCGTCCTTCGCGGACATAGGCCTCGGCCTCGTTCAGCCGGCGGGCCGTGGCGAGGATCAGCGCCCAGGCAAAATCGGCGGTGGTATCGTCCAGGACGCCGGGGGTGTTGGTGGCCATGACCCCATGCGCATTGCAGGCGGCAAGATCGATATTGTTGTATCCCACGGCGATGTTGCATACCGCCTTCAGTTGGGGACAGCGGCTCAGCAGATTCTCGTCGATCCTTTCGGTCAGCGTGGTCAGCGCCCCCTCCTTGTCGGCGAGAACCCGGGCCAACTCTTCCGTGGTGAGGACTTTGTCTTCCTGATTGGCCGCAACCTCGAAATGGGGCGCCAGAAAATCCAGGACCTTGCCAAAAACCTCCCGGGTAATAAAAATTCTTTTCTTCATCTTACCTGCCTCAAATTGTTTTGAATGAATCCGTGGAACGGCATGAGCGACTTTTCCGCAGCCTATATCAGTTTTCTGCGCAAGGAGTAAACGGAAAATTTCAATTTTTCCCTTGACAAGTAATTTCTCAGGATGTTATCAATATTGGGGTTTTTACGCGTCTTGTTGATGTATTACGAATCATGAGGAGCTGTATCGAATAACCGGGGTCAAGAAGGGCTTCGGAAGGTTTGTGGCGATCGCGTAAATGGTTTTTTGATTCAGACCGTCATTCATCAAGAAAACATGGGAGGAAGATTATGACAAAGAAAGAACTGAGCAAAGACACAAAGAAGACGGGTGTATCACGCCGCAATTTCCTCACCGCCGCTGCCGCAGCGACAGCCGGGGTCGCGACATTGGGCTTCCCGATGATCGCCAAGGCGCAGGGGCCGATCAAAATGAGATGGCAGAGCACCTGGCCGACCAAGGACATCTTCCACGAGTACGCCCTCGACTTCGCCAAGAAGGTCAACGACATGACCGGTGGTGATTTGTTGATCGAGGTGCTTCCGGCGGGCGCCGTGGTGCCGGCCTTCAACCTGCTGGATGCGGTCTCCAAGGGGACGCTCGACGGCGGCCACGGCGTGCTGGTCTATCACTACGGCAAACAGAACGCCCTGGCGCTGTGGGGATCGAGCCCCGCCTTCGGCATGGACGCCGACATGCTGCTCTCCTGGCATAAGTATGGCGGCGGCAAGGAGCTGCTGGCGAAGGTCTATGCGTCCATCGGCGCCAACGTCGTCTCTTTTCCCTACGGGCCGATGTGGACGCAGCCGCTCGGCTGGTTCAAGAAGCCGATCACCAAGGTTGCGGACTTCAAGGGCCTCAAGTTCCGTACGGTGGGCATTTCGATCGACCTGTTCAAGGGACTGGGCGCGGCGGTGAACGCGCTGCCCGGCGGCGAGATCGTGCCGGCGATGGACCGCGGCCTCCTGGATGCGGCCGAATTCAACAACGCCAGCTCCGACCGCCTGCTCGGCTTCCCAGACGTGTCCAAGGTGTACATGCTCCAGAGCTACCATCAGAGCGCCGAGCAGTTCGAGATCACGTTCAACAAGACCAAGTTCGACGAACTGCCGGCCAAGATGAAGGCGATCATTGAGATTGCGGTGGAGGCTGCGTCGCAGGATGTGACGTGGAAATCGATCGATCGCTACTCAAAGGACTACATCGAACTGCAGACCAAGGACAAGGTCAAGATGTACAAGACGCCGGACTCGGTACTCCAGAAGGAACTCGACATCTTCGACGAGGTCATGAAGGAATATTCGGCTAAGAACCCCTTTTTCAAGGAGGTCATCGAATCGCAGCGTAAATTCGCAGAGCGCACGGTGAAATGGAAGCTTGACACCGTGGTCAGTGCGCGCATGGCCTATAACCATTACTTTGGCAAGAAGGCCGCACCCAAGAAGGCTGCACCCGCGAAGGCTGCACCGAAGAAATAGCTGAAGGGTTGTTTTCCTGCATAACCGCCAATCAGCCATCCGGGCGCCGCCCGGATGGCTGATTTTTGAAAGGTTCGAATATGCAGAAATTGCTGCTTACCGTCGACAAGATTAGCACATGGGTAGGTCATATCTTTTCCTGGCTCATCGTGTCGCTCACCCTGCTCATCACCTGGGAAATCTTCTCGCGCTACGCCCTCGACAAGCCTCATGACTGGGCCTTCGACGGGATGATCATGATGTACGGGATGCTGTTCATGATGTCGGGCGCCTACACGCTCTCGAAGAACGGCCATGTGCGGGGCGACGTCCTGTACGGCTTCTTCCCGCCGCGGCTGCAGGCCGGCCTCGATCTGACCCTCTACTTCGTGTTTTTCCTCCCCGGTGTGGTCGCCCTCTGCTGGGCCGGCTACAACTATGCCGGCGAATCCTGGGCGATCTTGGAACACTCTGGCATAACCGCCGCCGGACCGCCGGTCTATCCTTACAAGACCGTCATTCCGGTCGCCGGGGCGTTCTTGCTCATGCAGGGGATCGTCGAAATCATTCGCTGCGTCCGCTGCCTGCAAGAGGGGAAGTGGCCGTCGCGGCAGGAGGACGTCGAGGAGGTCGACGTCGAAAAACTAAAGGAGCAGATGCACGTCAAGGACGAGGATATCGCCAAGCTCGATGAGTTCGTGACGGCCGGGAAAGGGAGCGACAAGTGAGAAAAGAGGCCTGGTTCGGGCTCTCGATCATGGCCGCGGTCGTGATTGCCCTCTTCATTATGATGCCGTCGCTGGATAAGATCACCAACGGCCACCTGGGCCTCCTGATGCTGGGGCTGATCGTCGTGACGATCATGCTCGGCTTTCCCACGGCGTTCACGCTGATGGGCATGGGGACGATGTTCGCCTGGTTCGCCTATTACAGCGTGAATCCGTCGCTGGCGGTCCAGCAGACGCTCGATCTGATGGTGCAGCGCGCCTATTGGGTGATGAACAACGACGTCCTGATCTCGGTTCCCCTGTTCGTCTTCATGGGCTACCTGGTCGAGCGCGCCAACCTGATCCAGGCGCTGTTCAAGGGCCTGCATTTGGCGACCACGCGCATCCCCGGATCGCTGGCCGTCGCGACGGTGGTGACCTGTGCGATCTTCGCCACCGCCTCCGGGATCATCGGCGCGGTGGTGACGTTGATGGGTCTGCTCGCCTTTCCGGCGATGCTCAAGGCCGGATACAACGTTCGGCTCGCGGCGGGCGCCGTGACCGCGGGTGGTACCCTCGGGATCCTTATCCCGCCGTCGGTCCTCCTGATCCTCTACGGCGCCACCGCCGGCGTCTCGGTCATGCAGCTCTACGCCGGGGCCTTCTTACCCGGCCTCATGCTGGCCGCGATGTACGTCGGTTATATCATCCTCCTGTCGATCATCAGGCCCAGCGTCGCGCCGCCTCTCTCCGAGGAGGACCAGTACGTGCCTCTGCCCAAATTCGCGGAAGTGATTTCCGAGACGAGGAGCAAGAACGTTATGGTGGGGCTGATCGGCGCGATCAAGGGGAAGCGCAACGCCGACGTCCCGATGCGTACGGTGGTCGGTCATCTGGGCATTGTGCTCCTGCCGGTGCTGGCGGCCGCACTGCTGATGGGACCGATCTATCTTGCTGTGACGGCGCCTACGGTGGTGGATACGACCGGCCTGCAGGAGATGGGCATGGCGACCGACGAGCAAGCCGCGGGCGCTGCGGACGCGCAAGACCAAACGGCGTTGGAACAGGGAGGTCTGCAGGAGCCGGAAGCAGAAGGCGGACTCCAGGAACCCCCGGCTGAGGCCGATCAGGGGGCGCCGGCTGCGGCCAAAACCGAGGCCGAGAGTCAGGCGCCCGCCGAGGTTAAGCCGGCCATGCCGGCTGCGCCCGTGGCCGCCCAGGCCCAGCGCGTGCCCGCCCCCATTGGCTACTGGATCGCGCTGGGCATCTGTGTCACAGCGCTCGTAATTTTCTACGCGATCTTCACCTTCGTCCGTCTCGAAATCTTCAAGATGCTCCTCACGTCGTTCTTTCCGCTGGCCCTCTTGATCGTCGGGGTGCTCGGTTCCATCATCGCCGGCCTCGCGACGCCGACCGAGGCGGCGGCGATGGGATCGTTCGGGGGGTTGTTTCTCGCGATCGCTTATGGACGGTTCAACCTGACGATGCTCAAGGAAGCGGTCTTCCTCACCGCGAAGACCTCGGCCATGGTGTGCTGGCTCTTCGTCGGGTCGGGCATCTTTGCCGGGGCGTTCGCGCTCCTGGGCGGCCAGGAGATCATCAATACGTGGGTGCAGTCGCTCGACATGACGCCGGTGCAATTCATGCTCATGGCGCAGGTGATCATCTTCCTCTTAGGCTGGCCGCTGGAGTGGACCGAGATCATCATCATCTTCCTGCCGATCTTCCTCCCGCTCTTGACGCACTTCAACATCGATCCGCTTTTCTTCGGCCTGCTGGTGGCGCTGAACCTCCAGACGGCGTTCCTGTCGCCGCCGGTGGCGATGGCCGCGTTCTACCTGAAGGGCGTGTCGCCGCCGCACGTGACGCTCAACCAGATCTTCCTGGGGATGATGCCGTTCATGGTGATCCAGGTAATCGCGATCTTCATGCTGTACATGTTCCCGGCGATTGGTTTGTGGCTGCCGTCTCTGGTGTACGGCCATTGAGGACCACGGCCGCGCGCACCGGCATTTTGGCCATCTCTTCCTAACACACAATCCCGGGTACATTGGGTTTCGGTGCAATTCCGAAGGCATATAGGGCAGTTCCGCTTTGATGGGGCTGCCCTAATCTCTTTTTCCGAGACGCAATGTTGCTGAGTTCAGGATACTTGCTTACATCGTAAGCGAGATCTTATGAGCAGGCACCCCGGTAAGGGCCTGTCCATCTTTAACCCCGCTCGCGACTTTTGCCTGGGGTCGCGTCGTGAATGGCTGGCGGAGATCACGCCTAAAGAGAACCGGGCGTATTTCGATGCAGAAGAGCGTTCGCAGATTTCTGCAACAACTATTTGCCGGTATCTTTTTCTGATGTTGTTTCTTTGGGTTGTATTCTGGCCAGGCTGTATACAGCAATGAACACCATCAGAGCGACAAGCGCGGCCTTGACCCCGCCGTTCATGTCTATAAAACTTAAGAATATGATGGTCCCGACGGCACCGAATACAGCAATACCCGCAATAATGACCTGCAAGTGTGAACTCCCTTTCTTGAGCATAGGCCGCAACGGCAGATGGTTGCGGCAATTGAACCCACCATATCCAACACCATGACTGTGGCCGCGAAGTTCCTATGTCCCATACCGCCTCAGAACGGCCATGACGAACACAAGCACTAAAAAAGCCATAAAAATCAATGTAAGGGCGATTCGTATATATTTCTTGGTCTTGCTTTCCTCCTCCGGTCGAGCCGTCCCTATTACGTCCCGTAATATGCCCCGTTCTTCTTTCATGTGACACCTCTAAAAACAGTTATCAGGAATGTGGGATCATACCGCGCGTCCTGTGATACAGAAGTTAGCGTTTACATGTACAATAGTTAATGCAAACTAACTTGTCAAGAGGAATTGGTGCAAAAAAAGAATATGCGTTCTTGCGGGGAATGACTTCAATTTAACGGGGGTTTCTGATGCACTCGCGGGAATAGGAAAGGCGACGCATCCTGCGGGTAAAAAAATTATTAACGAAGGCGAAACCGGCAGAGGATTTTAGCGACGGGCGACGGCGTCGCGGTAGATCTGCCAGAGGGAGGTGTACCTCTCGGCCAGCTTGAAGCTGCCCTCGCTGAGGGCCCAGATGTTCACCAGTCCCTGGATGAGGGCGAAGAGCAATGTCGCTGAGGCATCCAGGTCAATGTCCTTGCGGACAGCACCGTCTCGGACCCCGTCGGAGAGGAGTTCCTTGAGGCGGGAGATGTATTTGCCGATCGCCTGAGATGCCTGTTTGTTAAGTTTTCGATCGCCGAGGCTGATGATCTCGGCAATGACCTGAAAGGAGATTCCCTTGCGCAGGTCAATTGCGGAGAAGTGATTCCCGATGATTTTCTCGATGGTGTCGAGCGTAACCGGTGCCGCACCCGCACTCTCCGGCGAGATGTCCCTGAGAAGGACCTCTTCTATATGGCTGAGCAGGAAGGAGAGGATACTCTTCTTGCTCGTGAAATGGCGGTAGATGGCCGCTTCGGAGATACCGACCTCATGGGCGATCCTCTTGACGGTGAGGTGTTCGCTGCCGTATTTGAAGATCAGCTTCGCCGCGGCCTCGATGATCTGCTGCTGCCGGAATTCCGTATTTTTTCTCTTCGTAACCATCGCCTCCGCTCCTGGAATAGATCCGCCGGTCCATGCTCCGGTCACGTGGCCAAAAAACCGCGACAGTTTTGATGTGCCGGAGGTACGAACGTATCGGAAGTTTCACTGCCCGAGGATGCAATGAAATATCGGTAGCAGCATAATGAAACTCGAGGACAAAATCAAACTATTTTCTCTGATATACCGGGAAAATCGCTGAAGATCATTGAAGCTCTCCACGGCAACCAACGGATGAGCACCGATCCTTAAGAGGAATAACCTATTTCGCTTTCGCCCGCTTTACCGAGGTGTGTCCTTTGAATGACGGATTGAACGACTGGGGAGATAAACGATAGAGACGCAGGGACGAAGCCGGCGCGGGAACATTGCCCCTCACAGGGAGGCGGGGCATCCGCGTGCAGTGCTCCTCAGCATCGGGCATGCCTATGGCACGGGCATTCACTGCCCCGATCAAGATTCCCTGAACCGCTCCCCTCTCACCGAGAAGCGAGGGCGACGATAAAAAGCCTCCCCGGAACCTGCGCCCAGGAACGAACAAGTATCCGGATCAGATATGCATCATGATGCCGTCCCTTTCATGGTCTTACCGACCTGGGGAGCCGTCTTGACCCGGCGGGATGATGTCAAAATCGGCCCCTCAGAGAAAAGAAACACAATACCGACGAGGCAGATAATGACGCCGACAAACGCCAAGGGAGCTGTGATGAATACCGATAGATTCAGCATCTTTATACCCCATAACGCCGCAATTGTACCAATTATGGTAACGGCAGAACCTACCTTTTCCACCATATTATATCTCCATGCATACGTGATTTTAAAAAACGGGATCACCTGCTCCGACGACCGGTGCGGATTCCCGGAAAAAATATGTAAGTGAATGATCGCTACTAATATAGTTAATGTTGACTTATGTAATAGTTAATGCTGACTCACAATGTCAAGATAATTTATCGTATTTGCAAATAGTTGTGTTTATTAAGTTGTTTTCAACGATTTTCAGAGTATTTTTTAATCATTCCGCTTGACATCGATATTTGTTTGGTATGTCATAGAATAAGCATAAGAATAACTGTTAGATGGACTTCTTCGATAAAAAGGCGGAAAGATGAAAATGGATAAGAATCGAATTTGTGATCTTAGCTGGTCTGTGGCTGGTGCTTCGATCGGGATAGCGATTGTGCTGTGGCTAGACGCCGATGGGCGTTCGCCCTTTTTACTGGCTTCCCTTGGAGGATCGATGGTTTTTCTTTTTGCCCTGACTGAAACCGAGGCGGCACAACCGAGAGCATTGTTCGGTGGGCACTTGGGAGGAGCATTAATTGGAATCCTAGCGTTCCGATTCTTTGGGGATGCACTTTGGGTTTCCGTACTCGCTGTGGTGTTAACGATGGTTTTTATGGTTATTACGCGAACCATTCACCCTCCGGCGGGTGCCAACCCCTTATTGATGGTTCACAATCATGCTGGGATTTACGTCCTGTTGAAACCGGTCTTGCTCGGTGTCGGGATTTTGTTTCTCGTTGCTTTCGTTTGGAGCCGGGTTCGTCCGGGAAAATCCTATCCTGTCAATTGGAGATGACCATGAAAGTAGGCATCAGCCGGGTGAACCAATTTTATTGCCGTTGAAAGCGCTCAAGTATTTGTGATCGTTATTGCTTGACATATCGTTCCAAGGTTTGTATGTTCGACACCAATCAAAGCCGGTTTTTCCATTAACCCAAACAAAAGAAAGGAGTACGAACATGTTCAAGAAGTCTTTGACTATGGTTGCGTTGATCCTCTTGCTTTGCATCGGGTTCACCGCCTCCGGCGAAGGCGCGGCTTATCCCTCCCGGCCGTTGGAGATCGTGGCGCCTGCGAATCCGGGCGGCGGGTGGGATGCAATGGCCCGGACGATAAACCGCGTCCTTGAGATCGAGAAGCTCTATCCTCAGCCCGTATCTGTCCTCAACAAGCCGGGCGGAGGCGGTGCGGTGGGGATGGCGTACATCAACATGAAGAAGGGGGATGATTACGAGCTGGTGGTCTTTTCGCCGCCGTTGATCATCAACACGATCAACAAGACGTTTTCTCAGAGCTATACGACGCTGACGCCG
>Ga0214473_10006485_pt1 | contig 13948 bp, 10 predicted proteins | sample RVTome_7_FD_203509 | JGI IMG/M metagenome (GOLD analysis project Ga0214473, IMG submission 203509) | Soil microbial communities from uranium-contaminated site in the Upper Colorado River Basin, Wyoming, United States - RVT98D197 | ecosystem: Environmental > Terrestrial > Soil > Contaminated >... | reverse complement strand
CTATCCTGGCGCCACTGTCCAACCATCCATGGGCGTAGTTGATGCACGCAAAGGCGTTCACGAGGTCTCCCTTGTGCGAGAAGTCCTTGGCGTCCTCGAAATACGCCTTGGCCATCTTGAGGAAATCATCTGCGAGTCTTCTGTTGAATGACTTCTCTGGCGCAGCGATCTTCAACTTACCCAGAGCTTCTGAGGTCAGATCGATGTACCGTTCGACCCGTTCCTCTGTCAACATGACGCCCTTAGAGGCCATGTCTACATCCTTCTGGACGGGATGACCTCTACGCTCTCTCCGCCGTGCTTCGATTCCCTGGGCCTTATCTCAACAAGCAACGGCATCGAGACCCCGCCACCGGTGATGATGGCTGTCCCTATGGGGAGTCTCTGTATCTCCTCCTCCATTCCCACGGTCAAGCCTTCGATCGATGACGCGATGGCCTTAAGGTCGTTGGGGTTCGTCACCTTCAGTATTATCTGGGTATTGCATTGGCTGAGAACGTTCTTGTCGACTTTGGCCGCTCTCTGCGTGATGATCATAAGCCCGAGGCCGAACTTCCTGCCCTCGGATGCAATGGTCCTGAACACCTTGGAGCAAGCGACTACGCCGGACTGAGGACAGAAGTTGTGCGCCTCCTCGACCACCAGCATCATGGGCGGTATCTTGCCGACCTTGCGCAGCTCGAACAGGGTGTTCCCGATCCTGTTAACTATCAGCTCCTGGATGTCGGGCGGAGTCCCTCTCAGGTTGATGATGGTGCACTTGCCCTTCTGGATGAGCTCGTCTATCTTAGTGCCCTGGTCCGCGAACACCTCTATCTCGTTCAGGTACTCGAGCTCGTTGATGAGCGTGGCGCACGAAGGTTCAGCGTTTGCTTCGAGGACCGCGATGATGTCGTTTATTGAGTAGTTGCCCTTCGTCTCCTTGAGGGCGTCCACGGCCTTCCTGAGCATCGTGAGGAACGACCTTACGTTCTTGATGTTCGTGAGCCCAAGGATCTCCCTGGCATCCAGGTTGTGCAGAGTGAACTTGAGCGGCTTCGCCCCCTTGTTGATGTTCGTGTCAGTTGCGAACTCCACTATCTTGTCATCGTACCCTTTGGGGGTGACTCCGAAGTCACGCGTGGTCTTCTTCACTGTTCCCTTGTGCTTCATGGTACAGTATTCGCCGTGAGGGTCCAGGACGCAGACCGTGACATTGTGCTTCATCAGCTCCTCAATCAGAGCGCCGGAACAGTACGACTTGCCACCGCCGGTCTTGCTGAGAATGCTGACATGCTTCTGCACCATCGTGTTGATATCCAGCTCAACCCTGATGTCATGACCTGATAGAAGTCCAATGTAGGCCCCCGTGTCAGGGTGCTCCTCGATCCCCACTATCTTCCGTATGAGGTCCTCCTTGGCACGGAAGACGACCTCCCCGGCCTTCAGGGGGGTTCTTGGAACCTGCAACAGATTCCTCTCGTCCCTGTAACCAACCACCGAGATGACGGCAGTCTCCTTCTCATCTATGCTCACGGGCGTTCCCTGCGCCATTACCTCGACGCCCTCGATCGTGAAGTCGGTCTTCCTGACTATCTCGGAGACCTGTCCCAGAATCCAACCGTTGATCTCGTGCTTGACCTGCACGTATTCCATCTTCTCCAGCGGTCCCGTCACGCCGCAGTTGAAGGTGATCGTGCCAACGTTGCCGTATATCATTCCGACAGGCTCGAGCCCATCAGGTGTGACCTTCCTCTTCGAGAGTAACCTTGGCCTAGGCGTCTCATGTGGAGCTTGCGGAACTGTTACGTGCATACTCTGGACCTGTACCCCTGGCGAAGATGGGTACGACTGGTCGATGATCTCGTTCAACTGCATCCCATCGCTGTTCCGTAATATATGTACCAAGTGTATAAATGTTTTCGCACTGGGAGTCGAGCCCCTCGGGGCCGTGAAGATATTAAAGAAGGGACATCATTCCCCGCACCGCAGATACCATGTTCGTCGTCGGGGGGTCGGCATCTCAGCTCCTCTCCAAGGAGCTGGCGAAGAGTCTGAGAGCGAAGCTCGCCAAGGTCGAGATCAAAAGGTTTCCTGATGACGAGTGCTATGTCAGGATAGATGAAGACCTGGACGACCAGGAAGTATTCCTCGTCCAGACCTCCTGGCCGGACAGGAACATCGTGGAGTTGTTTCTGCTCCAAGATGCGATCAAGGAATTCGATGTCGACTCGCTCACGACGGTTGTCCCGTACTTCGGCTATGCCCGTCAGGACAAGCAGTTCAAACCTGGGGAACCGATAAGCGCGCGTGCGATCGCGCGTCTCATCCAGATGAACACGGACGAGTTCATCACCGTGGACGTGCACGCCCCGAGCGTCACGGACTGGTTCGAGGGCAAGTCGGCCAAGAACGTGGCCGCGTACCCCGAGATCGGTAAGTATCTCAAGGGCAAGGGGATCGAGCTTATTCTATCGCCGGACGAAGGAAGGGCCGACAACGCAAAGCGCGTCGCCGACGTCGTCAACTGCGAGGCGGACTTCCTCGTGAAAGAGCGCTTGGACGGGGAGACGGTCAAGATGACCCCAAAGCGTCTTGATGCGAAGGGCAAGAAGGTCGCAATCGTAGATGACATAATCTCCACCGGCGGGACAATCGTCAAGGCGGCGGAGCAGCTGAGGAAGCAGGGCGCGGCCAAGATCTACGCCGTTTGCACACATGGCGTCTTCGCGGGGAACGCAATTCCCAAACTGGAAGCTGTCTGCGATGACATCTGCACGACAGATACGATCGAGAATCCAAAGACCTGCATTTCGGTGGCTCCTCAGATTGCCAGGATTGCCAAGGATTGAAGGCGTTTGCTGACAAGGCAACCACACGCACGCGGCGGAGGCGGACTGAGAGGAAGGCAGCGGTAAATATGTGCTATGCCATTCTGCGTTCTGGAAGTAGCTAGTGGGGAGATGATTCCATCGAGGTGGGTCGGAAGGGTCGTTCTGACGACGATGTGTGCGGTTGTCCTCGCAAACCTGTCCTTGACAATGCCTCTTTTCGCGGTCGGCCATGTGAATGACCAATACGAAGTCGCTGTCTACCACAACGACATCCAAGACGACTACGGTTTGAACAGAGGGCTGTATTCAAGTGATTCGAGTCTCATTTTGACTGACTTCACCGCGATGATATGGATCTGGATGCTTCTCGCGGTTGTGTTCGTTGGGCTCCTGTTGTTGGACGTCAGATGGGGGAGTGTGCTCCATGGATGGGTTCTGACGATCAACGGCATGGTTGCGCTCTCATTCTTGACAGCGAAGCTTGGAGCAGCCAGCGGAGGCCTGGTATATGGCCCGGACATCAAAGGATTCTATGGGCACGTGACCGACTCGGCAGGAGTTGAATGGGGCTGGGGACCAGATTTCGGTTGGTGGTTTCTGGTCGTAGCGGTGTTTCTGCAGACCCTGGTGGTGGCCATGCGGACATATGTGGTGTTTCGTGAACACCAGGATCAGCTAGTTCGGATCGGACCCCCTCCGGTTAAGGACACACCAAAACCTACATAAGGCTCCCTTTGTTTCCAGACCATGCCATGAAGAAGGCAGATGACTTCAGCGAGTGGTACAACGAGATCGTCGAGAGGGCCAACCTGACGGACAAGAGATACCCCATCAAGGGGATGAACGTCTGGACGCCCTACGGCTGGAAGATCATGCAAGCGATCGACTCCCAGATAAGACAGGAGTTCGATGCGACGAACCATCAGGAGGTGTGCTTCCCGCTTCTGATCCCGGAGGACCAGTTCGCGAAGGAGAAGGAGCACATCAAGGGTTTCGACTCCGAAGTGTTCTGGGTCACGCATGCAGGTCTGAACCCTCTGGACGTCAAGCTGCTCCTTAGGCCCACCAGCGAGACGGCCATGTACCCGATTTTCGCGCTCTGGGTTAGATCACATGCAGACCTTCCGCTCAAGACCTACCAGATAGTCAACACCTTCAGGTACGAGACGAAGCAGACCAGGGCGTTCATCCGTGTCAGGGAGATCCATTTCTTCGAATCGCACACGTGCCACGCGGACTTCGACGACGCCGAAGGACAGGTCAAGGAGGACTACGCTATTCTGAAGGTCCTGGCCAAGAAGTGGTGCATTCCGTACAAACTGCTCAAGCGCACTCACTGGGACAAGTTCCCAGGGGCATTCTACACCGTCTGCATAGACACGCTCATGCCCGACGGCAGGAGCCTCCAGCTCGGCTCGATACACCAGTACATGGAGAACTTCTCGAAGCCTTACGAGATCAAGTACGAGGATGAGAATGGTGAGCACAAGTACGTCCACCAGACCACCTTCGGCATGAGTGAGCGATTGGTCGGCGCGGTCGTGGCGATACACGGGGATGACAAGGGCCTCGTCCTGCCCCCCGATGTGGCGACCAACCAGGTAGTGATCGTTCCTGTCCTAGCCAAGGGCGAGACAGAGAAGGTCTCTGCCGCAGCTAGGGAATTGCACGACGAGGTCAAGGCCGCCGGGGTGAAGGTGAGCATCGACGAGAGGGATGTGAGGCCAGGCGCGAAGTACTACGACTGGGAGCTCAAGGGCGTCCCGCTCAGGCTGGAACTGGGCAAGCGGGATATCGAGAAGGGCGTGGTCACATTCGTCCGCAGGGACACGGGTGAGAAGACCCTGAAGGACCGCAAGAATGTGGCAGCCGAGGTCAAGGATATGCTCGCGCTCATCGCCAAGGACATGATGGCTAGAGCGTCCAAGGAGATGGAGAGCGGGACTGTGACAATGGATAGCCTCGACAATCTACCCGAGAAGATGATAAGAGTCGGTTGGTGCGGTGGGGACGATTGCGGCCACGAGATGGAGACAAGATCGGAGATGAACATCCTCGGGACGCCGGTAGACGACGAGCATTTCTCAGGCTCGTGCGTTGTATGCGGCAAACCGACCAAGTCCCCAGTCTACCTGGCGAAATCCATGTGACGGTCGTCTACGCTCTGGATGGCTTCTTCCAGTTGAGGAGGATTCCGAAGACCCCGAATGATATCAGGAGTATGTAGATCGTGTAGATTCCGATGTTGCCTCTGGTGAACGGGCTCCATGTGCCATAGAGAATGCCCCAAGCCCAATAGAGTGCTATGCCTGCGACCAGCAGAATCATGTAGAACGCCAATACGACCTTCCGCTGGAACCCTTCGCCCTCTGCCATCATCGCGCCCAATGGGTTGGTCGTATAAATTGGTTTCTAGCCTCCTGTGAAGGTGGCAGCATGGGTCGGAACCCCTGGCGGCCAGGAGAGAAGGGTTTATCAGACCAGTTGCCAATTAGCTGCGCGTCCTAGTATTCGTACAAAGCCTGTCAGGGAGGATTGTGGGAGCATATTGCCATATGGATATCCCGAGGAGAAACGTGCTGGAACAACAACTGCTGAACTGATTGGTAGGCAGAAAGTGCGCGCATTCGCCTGCGTGATAGTGATTGGGGCGCTCCTTTTGTCAGGCCTACCGGCGGGGGCTACTGCTCAGGACGGAGATGCGCATAAGACAGTCCTCAGAATCGGCATGATCGAGCCGATCGACAGTCTCAACCCGTTCATAGGGGTCAACAATAATGCCTATGTCTTCTATGGTCTCGTCTACGACTGTCTCATGACGGTTGACGAGGACCTGAACCCTGTCCCCAATCTCGCAAATAGCTGGTACATCGTCCCGGAGAATGACTCTTTGATGGTTCTCTCAGGAGAGCCCTACGGGTCCGTCTGGCAGTACAACCTCAGTCACAACGCCTACTGGCACGACGGGGAGCCGTTCCGTGCGAACGACGTCGTTTTCACCGTCAATTACCAGACAGGCTCTAACTACGACATCATGTGGGCATACCAGCCGTACACGAGATTCATCGCGAGCGCGGAGGAGATAGACGACTTCACTGTCAGGCTACACTTCCAAGACTTCGAGGAGAAACCTGCCCCATGTCCCTGGGGAGACATGATGACATTCTGGATTGTTCCAGAGCACATATGGAGCCAGATATCCGTTCCTGATGCGGGTTTCTCAGTGACCAACTACCACGCGATCGGCACCGGACCTTTCATGACCTCTGAGAAGACGGAGGATGAGTACCTGGCCGGGGACGTACTCACGCTCACCACGAATCCGAGGAACCACTGGAAAGCAGACTACGGCAAGGAGGTCAAATTCGACGAAATCAAACTCAAGTTCTACATCGAGCCGGCGGCCATGCTCGCTGACATAAAACGGGGGGACATCGACATCGCCGAGCTCAACGCGCCCAACTACAAGAACTTCCTTGAATGGCTTAAGGACAACCCAGACGAACCCGTCGGGCACGACGCGGGCCTGACCCCCACGGCCTACTCCATCGAAATCGCGATATGCATGAACGCGGGCTCGGGCGAGGGCACAAACCCCCTCAGGCTCGACCCGGACGTGAGGAGAGCGATGGCCCACGCTACGAACAAGTCGTTCATTCGTGACCATGTCTACCAGGGATTTGCGGAGATAGGATACACGATCATCACACCCGTCTATGGCGGGATATACTGGGAGCCTGGTCCTGACGAGGTCATCGAGTTCAATATCACGAAGGCAAACGAGATTCTGGACCTGGCGGGATACGCGTGGAACTCCGAGCACACCTTCAGAGTGGCGGGGCCCGACAACGACTACGGCGTGCAAGCAGGGACGCCAATGAGCTTCGAGATCATAGCTGAGACAGAGATTGTGGAAGACAGGGACACCGCGCTCTACCTCGCGGACGAGTGGGCGGAGATCGGCATCATCCTACGTCCGGTGTTCGTCAACACCGCTGTCTGGAACACGAGGGTGTACGGAGGCGCCTACGACCTTGCGATGACATATTGGTCGGGCGACCCGGACCCGAACTACCTGCTCTTCGTCCAGTCTACCGAGGCGCTCAATGGATGGTCCGAGAACTGGTATTCGAGCGCGGAGTACGACGCGAAATACATTGCTTCCTCGTTGGAGATCGACCCAGATCTGAGAATGGAGTACATGAAGGAAGCCCAGAGGATCATGTACAATGATTCGGCGTTCATCGTCACCGTCTACCCGTACGGTTGCTACGCCTGGCGGACCGATTCCTTTTCTGGCTGGGGCGACTGGGCGAATCACCCTGGAAGGTCAATGACTCACTTCTGGGGCGCCAATCCGCTCTTCTTCGACCTCCAACCTGGGGCGCAGAAGGAGCGGAGCATGATCCCGTTCTATTTCGTCATAGGCGGAATCGTGGCGATTGCAGTCGTCGGCGTGTTGCTGACTAGGAGGCGGAGACGCAAGGAAGAGGATCTCAAGCTACCTTAACCAGGTTCAGGGATCCTGCAACGAAGGACAGCTGCCACTTAGGCAATTTCCTTGATCATTGACAGGGAGAACCAGATATGCCGGAGAACATAACCAGATACGTGGGCAAGCGCCTTCTCTACTTGGGTATCACGGTCCTCCTGATCATCAGCTTCAACTTCATTCTCTTCCGGGTGATGCCCGGAGACATCGAGAACATAATGTTCGGGAAGAACGCCACGATTGAGACAAAGGCTGAGCTGACGAAGTACTACGGACTCGACAAATCGATGCCCGAGCAGTTCATCATATACCTCGAGCAGGTGTTCACGGGAGAATTCGGGAAGAGCATAACCGTCTACAAAGGATCGACAGTTGGCAGCGTTCTTGGGCCGTTCCTCCTCAATACTCTCATCCTGGTTGGCTTTGGGACTGTACTATCTGTCTGGGTGGGGGTGATGCTCGGAAGAGTGACCGCGTGGAAACGAGGCAAGGCCGTCGATAGAGTCGGAAGCTCGTTCTTCCTAATATTCTACTGTATGCCCACGTTCCTGTTTGCGTTGTTCATGCTCATGTTGTTCGCGAGATACGTCCCTGATTGGCCCATCAGTGGGGCGTACAGCGACGACTACAGCGAAATGGGCCTGTTCGAGATGATCACTGACCGAAGCTATCACACGCTCCTTCCGCTCTTCGCACTGGTTATAGAAACGATCGCGACATTCTCGATCATCACCAGGAGCTCCCTGATCGACGTCATGACGGAGGAGTACATGACGACGGCCGTCGCGAAGGGTTTGGGCTCGCGCGACGTTCTCCACAAACACGCGATGCCAAATGCAATGTTGCCCGTCGTAACCGTCGTCGCGATGAACGTCGGTTGGATAATCAGCGGCTCAATCATGATCGAGGCGGTTTTCTCATATCAAGGCCTCGGCTATCTGACGTACAGGGCGGTCATCGGCTACGACTACCCACTTCTGCAAGCGGTTTTCATGCTCGAAGCGATCGCTGTCATCGCTGCTAACTTCATCTCGGATATCGCCATGCTGAAGATGGATCCCCGGGTGAGGATATGAGCCCCCCGATATCCAATCCGAAACATCACGTAGGCATGTTCGCGTCGATTCTGACCGAGAGCCGCAAGGAGAAGTCTCGCCTCCTGTACAAGTCATCTATCCAGGCCTGGCGGCGCTTCAGGACCAACACTGCCGGCATGATCGGGCTTGGGATGCTTGTCGCATTCGTAATCATGGCCCTTGTCGCACCGCTACTTGCGACACACGACGGCCCTCTGTCAATCAAGTGGGCCGAGGTGAACCCGCAATACGCCGGCCCCTCTCGGGAATTCCCATTCGGGACGGACTATTATGGGAGGGACGTATGGTCTCTTACCCTCTGGGGTACCCGCGCCAGCCTTATCGTAGGGATGCTCGCATCACTCATATCGATAGTCCTGGGCACTTCAGTAGGTCTCGGCGCTGGATACTTCGGGAAGATCGCAGACGAGATCCTTATGCGAGTGACCGACTTCTTCCTCGTGATCCCGTGGTTCCCGCTCATGATCGTCTTCGCGATGCTGCTCGGGCAAACGTTTCAGAACGTGATCATCGCAATAGGCATAACAAGCTGGCCTTCGACAGCGAGAATCGTGAGGGCACAGGTTCTGTCCGTGAAGGAGCGGACGTTCGTCGAGAGGGCAAGAGCGGTCGGTGCTGGCAACGGAAGAATCATCTGGAAACACATCCTGCCGAACGTATTCCCGCTGATATTCGCGAACACCGTCCTCCTCATCGCGAACTCAATCTTCTCGGAATCATTCCTCGATTTCTTCGGCCTTGGCGATCCGACAGTGATCAGCTGGGGGACGATGCTGGAGTCCGCCTACGAATACAACGCATTCTCCAGCTTCGCGTGGTGGACGATACTTGCACCTGGACTGTGCATCATCCTTTTGATCATGGCCTTCTATCTCATCGGCGACGCCCTCGACGAGGTCCTCAACCCGAAACTGAGGAGAAGATAGTCGAGAAAGGCCGAGAAGGATACGATAGAATGGGGTTTGAGGGGATTGGCAATCCTAGGCGTGGCCGCCTAGCGCTCCTGGCGGGGCGGAGGTCCCGAGCTTCAGGAACTCCTCTTCGTCCTTGAGGGCCTGCTCGAAGATCTCGAAGCCCTTCTCGAGCTGTGCCTTGGATATGCACAGCGGCGGAGCGATCCTGAAGACATTCCCGAAGAACCCGGATGTAAGGGTCATCAGGCCAGCCCTCCAGCACTTGCCCTGTATGTTGGTCGCCTCGTGCGGCTCCTTGGTGTACTGGTTCTTGACGAGTTCGACACCTATCATAAGGCCTCTCCCTCTGACATCGCCGATGATCTCTCTGCGCTGCTGCATCTCCTTGAGCAGCTTCATCGAATACTCACCCAGCTTCGCGGCCCTGTCTACGAGGTTCTCCTCTATGATCGCCTGCACATGCGCGAGACCGGCCGCCATCGTTATTGCGTTCCCGCCGAATGTGGAGGAGTGTGAGCCTGGTCTCCATTTCCTCATGATGTCGTGCTTCGCGATGATCGCGCCGAGCGGTACGCCGCCTCCCAGCGCCTTGCCCATGACCATTATGTCTGGAATCGTGTCGAAGTGTTCGCATGCGAACATCTTGCCCGTTCTCGCGAAGCCTGTCTGGACCTCGTCGAAGACCAGCAGTGCGCTCTGTGCATCGCACAGCTTCCTCAGCCTTGGCAGGTACTCCTTCGGGGGCACGATGTAACCGCCTTCGCCCTGGATGGGCTCAACGAACATGCTCGCGATCTGGCCAGTGGTTCCGCCCATGCTCAAGACCTGGTTCTCGATGTAGTCGACACAGTACATACCGCATTCCGGGTACGTCTGCTTGAACGAACATCTATAGCAGTACGCGAACGGCGTGAATATGATCCCCGGGGACATCGGGCCGTAACTGTACCTCAGCTTCAGCTTGCTCGTGAGCGCCAGACCGGCTCCGATCCTTCCGTGGTACGAGCCGAAGAACGCGAGGTGCTCGCTCCTCCTGGTGTAATACCTTGAGAGCTTCAGGGCGGCCTCGACCGCCTCTGCACCGCTGTTCCCGAAGAATGTCCCCCTGAGCGCCTTGCCAGGGGATATCTCGGACAGCAGTTTCGCGAAGTATGCCTCCTTGTCAAAGTACGCATCGTTCGCCATGCTGTGGATCAGTTTCGCGGCCTGCTCCTGAATCGCTCTCGTGACCTTGGGGTGCGTCCACCCAGCATTCTGGACCGCTATGCCGGACGAGAAGTCGAGGAGCACGTTCCCGTCAGCGTCCATTACCGCCGATCCTGCGGCTTTGTCGATAGTGAACGTGAAGCATCTGTCGTAGGCGTAGGAGACGTACTCCCTGTCGATCTTGATGATCTCCTTGCTCTTCGGGCCTGGGGCTCGGACCACGATCTTCGGGGCGTCCCGTGCCCACTGGGGAATCCAGTCAGGCTGGGGGAATTCCTCTGTCGTCGCTCTGGCCTTCTCCTGGTCTTCGATCGGTTTTGCCAGCTTCTCCGGCTCAGCAACCGACTCGTTCTCTGTCATCTCACTCATCCCTCACTCCTCCCGAGACTTGTCGAGAGTCAACGCGCCCGGCGAACAGACCTTGATGCAGGCAGGATCTCCAGCACAAAGGTCGCAAGTATATGCAGTCTCAACACCAAAGGCACCTTCGAAGAATATGCCGTCATATGGACATCTAGGGATGCACGCCATGCATGCGAAACATCTGTGTTCGTCGAGCGTCCAGTACTTGCCCTCGTTGTGGTACTCGAGGAGCGCGGACGGGCACAGCTCGCTCGGCGGACACGTCTCGCAATGGACACACATGATAGCCTTGTGCTCCTTCCCATCATTGGTTACCTTTATCCGCGACTTACCAGCAGCTACGCTGGAGGGATGTGCCTTCACGCAAGCTTTCTCGCACTCCAGGCAACCATTACACTTCTGGGGGTGGAAGACCAACCCGAACTTCTTTTTGGCAGAGCTCATCAGTGCATCCTCCTGAGTTGCCACGCCCTTACAACCTGCTGGGCGTGTTGAGTCAGGCCGACTCACTCCGGCGATTCACAGTAAGTTGCTGATTCCATATATATCCTTGCAAACTGTGGTATTTCTAGGTTGTCAGTGTGCAGTTTCCAGTCGAACTTTATGAAAAATTTTCAATCATATATGGTCAAAAGTTGAAAATTTCTCAATAAAACCATGCCAATTGCTAATCGTTCGAAAACAACAGAACCAATAATGAAAAGGGGTCGAAAGCAGGGGTTATTATTGCGAACACATGATATTATTCTATAACCACGATCGATTGCGACCGGCAGCCCATCCTTCGGATCATCTCCGGCATACTGGCCCAACTAGTTGTACATCGCTACTCACAACTGGCCATCGGCAGGTCGATGACAAAAGGGCCGTCAAAAAGACGATGAGAACGATGTGATTTCGAGAATTTATATATAAATGTGAAGAATGAAATGGTTTCGGTTGACCAGCCTCTAGATCCGGCACATGGGGTTCACTTGAGGTGCGGAAGCTTCTTGACTATCTCTCCGAGCCCGACATCTACGAGAGCCTTCTTGGTCGGCCTGCCCTGGTCGTCCCAGTCCCACAACTTGTAGTACTCGCTGAGCATCTTCTCGAAATCCGCCTTCGGCACGACATGGCCCTTCGGCTTGCCGTCCGGCAGGGGCTCCTTCTCCATGCGCTCCGGGAGCGTGTCGTCCTTGCGCGTGAACCCCTCCCTCACGTTGAAGGCCCTGGTCAGGTTCCAGATCCTCCGGCCAACCTTCCTGAGGTGATCTTCGTCCGCCTGGACTCCCGTGACAGCGGAGTAGTACTTTGCCATGTTCGGAAAGCTCACGCTGTAGAAGTCGCAGAAGATAAAGCTCCACTTCACGCTCGTCCTGGTCTGGTCCTCGACACAGATTGCCGCCTTGCCATCGGGGTTCCACGGGTCCTGGCTGCCGTAAGCGTCAGCCGCCACCGGCCACGCCCGCAGATGGCACGCGCCCCTATCGGATGTGGCGTATGCGAGTGCCATGCCTATGGTCCCTCTCGGATCGTACGCGGGATACTCAAGCCCCTTGACCTCGACCGTGAGCTTCTCGGCGCCCTTGCCAATCTTCTTCGCTGCGCGCTTCGCGCCGTCCGCGAGGACGTTGCCTATCGCCTGCCTGTTGGCAATCATTGCGGGCATCTTCGAGTATGCCTCCTCGTTCCCGAACTTCAGGTCGAGCCCGCCAGTGTCCTTCTTGGTCAGGACACCCCTCTCGTACAGGTCCATGGCGAGAGCAACGACGTTGCCTGCCGAGATGGAATCCAGCCCGAGCCTGTCGCAGTCCTCCACGAACTTGACAATGGCCTCGATGTTCTTGATGCCGCAGTTGGAGCCGCAGAGCCCGAGCGTCTCGTACTCAGGACCTTCTGTCGCGGCGCCCTTGAAAATCCCTTTGTTGACCTTCGCATAGCTGCCGCAGGCGATCGCGCAGTCGAAGCACGCCTTCTTGCGGACGAACACGCGGGACTTCAAGGCCTCCGAATCGATGCCCTTGGAGTCCTCGAACACGCCCGTGCGCCAGTGCTTCGTGGGCAGGATGCCGGCATCGTTGCTCATGGCCACGAGTATCGGGGTTCCATCAGTGATCATTCCTGCATGGTCGGGGTTCTCTACGACGTCCTTCAGGATCATCTCCTTGGCCATCTTCGTGAACTCCTCGATGTTCTGCACTTCGACGCCCATGGAGCCCTTCACAGCGATGGCCTTCAGGTTCTTGGACCCGAAGACAGCACCAGTCCCTCCCCTCGCGGCGTTCCTTGTGAGGTCGCTCGTGACGCTGGAGATGAGCCCGAGCTTCTCGCCTGCGGGGCCGATCGCGGCCACCCTGGCGAACTTGTGCCCAACCTCCTTCCTGATGAGCTCCTCGGTCTTGTATGTGTCCTTGCCCGCGAGGTTCTTCGCGTCTCTGATCTCCGCCTTGCCGTCCGTGATCCACAGGTAGGAGAGCTTCTTTGCCTTCCCCTTGATGATAACGCCATCGAAGCCAGTGTACTTCAGCTCTGAACCGAAGAAGCCGCCGGCATAGCTGTCTAGGAACGTGCCCGTGAGCGGAGATTTCGTTACTATGACGTACCTCCCGGTCAGCGGAGTCATGGTCCCTACGAGCGGCCCGGTCCATATCGAAAGGATGTTGTCAGGCGACAACGGGTCAGTCCCGGGCTTCAGCTCCTCGAACAGGTATTTCGCGCCCAGGCCCTTGCCGCCTATGAACTGCTTCGCCCACTCCTTGTTGAGGGGCTCGGTCGTGATCTTCTCGTTCGTCAGGTCGACTCTGAGTATCTTACCTTGGTAACCGTCTCCCATCTCAATCACCTCTTCAAGACGCCTTTGGGGCAGATCTCGACGCATTGTGGCTTTCCTCCGCACAAGTCGCACTTTATCGAATACGATCCTGACGGATCGAGCCAGCAGCCGCTGTACGGACATGCCTCGACGCACGCTCCGCATGCGGTGCACAGTTCCTTGTCTACGTAGTAAGTGCCCTGTCCCTCGTCAAGCTTGATCGCCTCTGCGGGGCAGGATTCAACGCACGGGTGCTCGTCGCAGTGGAT
>Ga0214473_10006484_pt1 | contig 13951 bp, 14 predicted proteins | sample RVTome_7_FD_203509 | JGI IMG/M metagenome (GOLD analysis project Ga0214473, IMG submission 203509) | Soil microbial communities from uranium-contaminated site in the Upper Colorado River Basin, Wyoming, United States - RVT98D197 | ecosystem: Environmental > Terrestrial > Soil > Contaminated >... | reverse complement strand
CTCGTCGACCGGATGCTCGCAACGGACGGGCGCGTGCGGATCGAGATCTTCCCGAAGCAGGACCTATCCGACCACGCGTCGCTCGCGACCTTCGTCGATGACGTGCGGGGGGTCATCCCGGAGATCGCGGGAAGCGCCGCGGAGATCCTCGAGTCCGGGCGCGCCGTCGAGCGGGCGCTGACCCAGGCGCTGCTGACCGCGCTCGGCGCCATCACCGTGGTCCTGCTCCTGGTCTGGCGCCGCGTGGTCGACACCGCGCTCGTGCTCGCGCCGCTGCTCCTCGCGTCCGCCTTCACGGTGCAGGCCGCGGTGCTCCTCGAGATCCCGTTCAACTTCGCGGACGTGATCGTCCTGCCGCTCTTGATCGGCATCGGCGTCGACGCCGCGATCCACATGGTCCACCGCGCCCGCGCCACGGGCGGGGGCGCGGTGGAGCTCCTCACCACGAGCACCGCGCGCGCTATCGCCTACGGCTCGCTCACCAACGTCGCGAGCTTTGGCAGCATGGGCCTCGCCTCGCACCTCGGCCTCGCCACCATGGGCCAGCTGCTCACCGTGGGCGTGGTCCTCACGCTGGTGTGCAACCTCGTGATCCTGCCGGCGCTGATCCCCCGCGGCCAGCGGCCCGCCGCGGAGGTGCCCCGCCGCCGTGTGCGTACGGCCGAGACGGCCCCTCCGCGGCGCGCCGGCCGCGGCGGCGGCTGAGGTCGTAGCAGCTTGGGCCCCCGCGCTTCGCGCCACCTCCGCTGCGTCGTCGGATCGGCGCTGCTCGGCTGCGCGCTCGCCGGCTGCGCAGCCGACGGCGGCCCTTCCGAGCAAGGGCCCCCGCTACTCTTCGTGCGCCAGCGCGGCGTCTGGGTCCCGGAGGACCTGAACCGCGACGTGGCCGAGTGCATCGACCTGTCGCACCCGAAGCTTCTGGCCGACGCGAGCCTGCAGGTCGGCCCGCCCGGGACCGCGCGCAACGCGTTGCGCGAGCGGATCGTGGCGTGCATGGACGAGCGCGGCTGGAGCACCGGATCGTCGGCCGAGCCGGAGGAGTGGGCGCAATGAAGGCGACGAAGGTTCGGATGGGGGCGCTCGGCGGGATCGCCGCGGCCGTCCTCGTGGCGCCGCTCTTCGGCGGCTGTGCGAGCGGACCCGGAGAGCTGCAACGCCTGCGGGTCGAGAACGAGCTCCTGCGCGAGGAGGTCCGCATCGTCCGCTCGAACTGCAGCTACTACCGCGACGTCGAGATGGAGGTCGAGGAGGAGCCGACCCCCGGCGCGCGCTGAGCGGCGCGCGCGGCGGCCCGCAGCCGCCCGCCCTCGGGGCGAAGCTCGAAGGTGATGCCGACGAAGGGGGCCGGGCCGGCGCGCACGTGCCCGACCTCCTCGTGGTCGTCGTCCTGGGTGCGCAGCTCGTGCCTCACCACCGCACCGCCGACGAGGGTGACCTCGACGTGCTCGCTCGCGTCCCAGCGCAGCCCGAGCGAGACCGGCAGCGAGCGGTCCCGCAGGCGCCCTTCTCCCCCGAGCGCGCTGCGGTCCTCGGTCAGGAAGCTCCGGCTCTGCCTCCGCGCCCCCGCGAAGACGGTGTAATGGTCGTCGATGTCGTACTCGAGCTGGGCGCCCTGGCCGCGGCTGCGCAGGCGCCAGCGCTCGGCGAAGCGCCACTCGACCTCGAAGACCGGCTGGAACGAAATCCCCCCGTCGAGTAGACGCGTCGAGGCCCCCGCGCCGACGAGGATCTCGAGCCAGTCGCCGATCTGGTAGCCGACGCCGAGGGCGCCTCCGCCCGTGATGGAGGAGCCGAAGCTCGCGCCGCGCTCCCAACGCGCGCGCGCGCGTCCCTCGGCGACGAGCGTCCAGCGCTCCTGCTCCGAGAAGAGGCCGCTCCAGCCCGGCCGCAGGCCGCCCTGGAGCTCGAAGCTCGAAGCGTAGAGGTCGTCGAAGGGGTCCCCGGTCGTCAATGTCCCGAAGAGGTTGGTCGAGACGTCGTCGAAGTCGTACAGCAGGGCCGAGCCGCGCACGACCATCCGGATCGCCGCGTTGTCGGCCACGGGCAGCGTGACCTTGAGGCGCCCGCCCGGCTCGTAGGAGGTCGCATCGAACTCTCCGAAGTCGCTCCCGATCACGAAGTCGGAGCCGCCGTAGAGCCGCAGCTGCACGAGCTCGCCGAAGCTGCGCGCGCGCTGCGCATCCTCTTCGGCCTGATCGAGGGTCCCGGCGCGCTCGTCGATCTGGCGGCGCGCCGCCGCGGGCGAGGCGACGCCACCCGTGATTCCCACGACGAGCAGCGGGAGCAGGGTCCCTCGCAGCGCGCTTCCCGCGAGACGGTCGGCCATCACACCCCAGCGTATCGGCATCCCGCGAGCGGTGGCGTGAAGCCCGATGCCGCCTCGACAGCGTCGAGCGGCGTCGGGTAGAGTATCTGACGCTCCATCAGATCGGCACCCGCGCAGGAGGTCGGCATGCGCCTCGAGGAAATGATCCTGGTCAGTGTCGACGATCACGTGGTCGAGCCTCCCGACCTCTTCGACCAGCACCTCCCGGCCCAGTGGAAGTCGCGCGCGCCGCAGGTCCGGCGCCTGCCGGACGGGAGCGAGGTCTGGGTCTTCGAGAAGCAGCCGATCCCCAACATCGGTCTCAATGCAGTGGTCGGCAGACGTCCGGAAGAGTATGGAGTCGAGCCCACGGCCTACGACCAGATGCGTCCGGGATGCTGGGACGTGCACGAGCGCATCCGCGACATGAACGCGAACGGCGTTCTGGCTTCGATGTGCTTCCCGAGCTTCCCGTCCTTCTGCGGTGCGCTCTTCGCGCGGCAGCCCGACAAGGAGCTCGCCCGCGTGATGCTCCAGGCCTACAACGACTGGCACGTCGACACCTGGTGCGGGAGTCATCCCGGCCGCTTCATTCCGCTCGCGCTCCCGCCGATCTGGGACCCGAAGCTCATGGCCGAGGAAGTCCGCCGGGTTGCGCGCAAGGGTTGCCACGCCGTGAGCTTCACGGAGAACCCCGAGAAGGTCGTGCCGGGGCTCCCGAGCCTGCACAGCGAGCACTGGGACCCCTTCTGGAAGGCGTGCAGCGACGAGGGCACCGTGGTGGCGATCCACATCGGGTCCGCCTCCGGGATGCAGTTCACGAGCATGGACTCGCCGGTGGACGTGATGATCACGACCACCCCGATCAGCATCATGAGCTTCGCGGCGGACCTGCTGTGGTCGCCGGTGCTGCGCCGCTTCCCGGGCCTCCGCTTCGCGCTCTCCGAGGGCGGGATCGGCTGGATCCCGTACTTCCTCGAGCGCGCGGACTACGTCTACCAGCACCACAAGGCCTGGACGCACCAGGACTTCGGCAGGAAGCTGCCGAGCGAGGTCTTCCGCGAGCACGTCATCACCTGCTTCATCGACGACCGGATCGGAATCGAGCTGCGCGACGAGGTCGGCGTCGACATCATCACCTGGGAGTGCGACTACCCGCACTCGGATTCGACCTGGCCGCGCGCACCCGAGATCCTGTGGGAGAGCCTGCGCGGAGTGCCCGAGGACGAGATCCACCGCATGACCCACCGCAACGCGCTCGAGCTCTTCCGCCTCGATGCCTTCCGCCATCGCCCGCGCGAGCGCTGCAGCGTGGAAGCCCTGCGCGCCGAGGCGGAGGACGTCGACCTCTCGCCGCACAGCGCGGGTGGCAGGGCCGCCGCGGACGCCGGCCAGATCGTGACGGCGAAGCACATCGTGTCGCAGCTCGCGGCGCTCTACGCGACGAAGCTGGAGTAGGGCGGGCGATGTCCGGACCGCGCGTCCCGCCGCTCGCCCCCGGCGAGTGGAGCCCCGAGGCCCAGGAGGTGCTCGGCCCCTTGCGCGGCGCCATGGGCGGACGCGCGCTCAACATCTTCGGCACCCTCGCCCACCACCCGGAGCTCCTGCGCCGCTGGCTCGTCTTCGCGAACCACGTGCTCGGGAAGTCGACCCTGCCCGCGCGCGAGCGCGAGCTCGCGATCCTGCGCGTGGGCTGGCTCTGTCGCGCCGAGTACGAGTGGGGTCAGCACGTGCTCGTCGCGCGGCAGGTCGGGATCGACGACGCCGAGATCGCCCGCGTCGCCGCCGGCCCGGATGCACCCGGCTGGACGCCGCGCGAGGCAGCCGTGCTGCGGGCCGCGGACGAGCTGTGGCGCGAGGCAAAGGTGGGCGACGCGAACTGGGCGGAGCTCTCCCACCACTTCGACGTGCCCCAGCTCCTCGACCTCGTCTTCGCGATCGGCCAGTACACGCTCGTCTCGATGGCGCTCAACACCCTCGGCGTCGAGCGCGACCCCGGCGTCCCGGGCTTCGACGAGACCGCCGGATCCCGTCCCGGGGGCGCCCCGGGTTCCAGCATGGGCGGATGTTAGGCAGTACCGGACGCGTGGACGGAAGTCCGGAGGCGCTTGGCCTCGCGTCCCCCTTAGCGGGGGAGGTGTGCCAGGGTGCAGGCCGTGCAGACGGGATGGAAGGCGAGCGGGTGCGTCGGCGGGTGGAGCGTGTCGCAGCGGGTGCAGGTCACGAGCATCGCGTCGCTTGCGGCGGCGTTCACGCGATCGACGCCGTCTTCGTTCTGGCTCTTGCTCATGCGAACCTCGTGTCGCGCACCCGACCCCGGCGCGCGCAGGGAACCCGCGCAGTCGAGGGGATGCGATTTCGGCTTTGCTGGGAGACTTTCGAACAGCAGCAGTTCCTGGGAGATGTCCGATCGGGAGGACGGGAGGCCATCCTCCTGGTCGAGAACCGCTTCGCAGGTCGATTGCAGGTCTGTCTGGGTCCCTGGCGCCGAGCCCGGTAGAAGCAGAGCATACCGGAGCACGCTGACTCCGCCAAGCCAGTCCGTCGCCGATCGGCTATCCTGAAGCGGTCCATCGGGCTCCGAGTCCGCAGGCGCTCAGACAGGCACGTGGGGTCGTCCCATTCCCGGGAGCGGCCGCCGTCTAGAACCCGCCCACCCCTAGCCCGGGTTTCTGATCCGTTGCGGTCTGGCCGAGTGGCGCGTGTCCGCGCGGAGCCGAGCGTCTCCCAAGACCCGTCGAGGTGGGCACGATGCATCCGATCCGCGTCTTCGCGAGCTTCGACCGGGATCGCGACGGCGATCTCCGCGAGCGACTGCTCGGGCAGTCCCGCAGCTCCGATTCGCCCTTCGAGATCTCCGACTGGTCCGGTAATGGCGCCGTCTCGGGAGGCGCGGACGGAGACGGGAGCCTGCACGAGCGCATGGACCGGGTCGACGCCCTCATCGTGCTCTGCGGCGAGCACACCGATTCGTCCATCGACGTGAGCCTCGAGCTGCGGACCGCACAAGACCAACGCAAGCCCTACTTCCTGATCCGGGGTAGGCGGGAGCTCACTTGTACGATGCCCGTGGGCGCGAAGCCCGACGACAGCCTGTACACGTGGATCTGGCAGATCCTGAAGCTCCGGATCGGCTCGGAGATGCGCAGGGTTGCTGCGCTCGGGAGCGCTGCGTGAGAGCAGCCAACGCCGCCAGGCTCGAGGGGGCGCCGCAGGTCCCCGGCATGCGGTGCCCCGCGGCGTGGGGGCATCGCTTTGGCTCGCGCCTCTGCTGCGAGTGGTGCGCGGCGACCTGGGACGCGCACCAGCTGCATCCGCGGCCGTGTCCGCGAACGCCGGAGATCCGGGCCGAGCGTGCGCGGGCGCTTCGCGACCGGGGAGCGGCCGAGATCCACGCCGTCGCGCTGCGAGACGCAACGGGTTTGACGAGGCAAGAGATCGTCTCGTAGCCTCTCTGCATGTCCGAGAAGCCCTTCCGCGTGCTCCCGCGCGTGACCGACCAGAACCGCCACTTCTGGACGGGCGGTGCGAAGGGGAAGCTCCAGTTCCTGCGCTGCCGCCCCTGCGGCACCTGGGTGCATCCGCCGGCGCCCCTCTGCCCGGCGTGCCTCTCGCGCGACGTCGCAGCTTCGGCCGTGTCGGGACGCGCCAGCGTGGTGACGGTCACGCTGAACCACCAGCCGTGGGTCCCCGCGCCGGATCACCCGTACGCGATCGCGATCGTCGAGATCGAAGAGCAGCCGGGGCTTCGCCTGATGACGAACGTCGTGAATTGCCCGCCCGAGGCGGTGCGCATCGGCATGCCGGTGCGCGTGGTCTTCGAGCGCCACGACGACGTGTACGTCCCGCTCTTCGAGCCCGCCGGCGCCTGATGGAGGTCCTCGAGCGGCGGGCCTGCATCAGCGGGATCGGGCAGTCCGAGGTGGGTCGCCGCCTCGGGTGCGACCCGCTCGGCCTGACGCTCGACGCCTGCCTCGCCGCAATCGAGGACGCGGGGCTCACCCGCGATCGGATCGACGGCCTCGCAACCTACCCCGGCGCGATGGGCGGCGCCCCCGGCTTCACGGGGGCCGGCGTTGCGGAGGTGCACGACGCGCTGCGCCTGCGCCTCGACTGGTACGGCGGCGGGATCGAGCAGCCGGGCCAGCTCGGCTCCGTGGTGAACGCCTGCATGGCGGTGGCCTGTGGCCTCGCGACCCACGTGCTCTGCTTCCGCTCGGTCTGGGAGGCCACGGCGCAGGGGAAGGGCGGGCGGGCGGGGATCGGCGTCGGCGGAGGAGGGGGCTTTCGCGTCTCGGGCCCGCTCGAGTACGCGCTCCCCTTCCGCGCGTACTCCGCCGCGAACTGGATCGCGATGAACGCGCAGCGACACTTCCACGAGTACGGGACGACGCGCGAGCAGATGGCCTGGATCGCGCTGAACGCCCGGCGCAACGCCGCGCGGAACCCCCGGGCCATCTATCGCGACCCGATGACGCTCGAGGATTACCTCGCCGCGCGCATGATCTCGACGCCCTTCTGCCTGTACGACTGCGACGTCCCCGTCGACGGCGCCACGGCCGTCGTCGTCTCGCGCCGCGACGCCGCGCGGGACCTGCGCCGCAAGCCGATCGGCGTCGAGGCGGCCGGGACGGCGCTGCGCGGGCGCCCCTCGTGGGACCAGTTTGACGATCTCACCACGATGGCGCTGCGCGACGCGGCCGCGATGCTCTGGGAGCGCACCGACCTGCGCCCGCGCGACGTCGACGTGGCCCTGCTCTACGACGGCTTCAGCTTCATCAGCATGGCCTGGCTCGAGGCCCTGGGCTTCTGCGGCAAGGGCGAGAGCGGTCCCTTCATCGAGGGAGGCGAGCGCATCGCGATAGGCGGCGAGATCCCGCTCAACACGCACGGCGGCCAGCTCTCGGCCGGGCGTCTGCACGGCTACGGCTTCCTGCACGAGGCCTGCGTGCAGCTCTGGGGCGAGGGGGGCGCGCGCCAGGTACCGGGCTCGCCCGAGGTGGCGGTGGCGGCCGCCGGCGGAGGCCCACTCGGCGGCTGCCTGCTCCTCACGCGGGCCTGAGCGAGGCGCTGGCGTGCGGGGCGCCAGGCACGGCGGCGCAGCGTTGCGATGGCCTAGGATGGGGGAAGCGCGCAGCAGAGGAGACCCGCATGCGCTCGGACGCCGCTGGGCTTCCCGATCTCCCCGGTACCCTCCCGGACGCGCTGCGCGAGTTCGCGCGCCACAAGAGCCCACGCATCCTCGCGGCGCTCGCCGCGGGCTTCGCCGCCGCACGGCTCACCATCGGCGACTTCACGGCGTGGGATCTCGTCGCGGCGGGTGCGGTCGTGGCACTCTGGCCGATCCAGGAGTGGTTGATCCACGTCGGGATCCTGCACTTCGAGCCGCGCCGGATCGGCGGCCGCACCCTCGATTTCCTCGTGCCGCGCATGCACCGGGCTCACCACCGCGACCCGTGGCGGCTCGAGCTCGCCTTCATCCCGCTCCCGGTGTACCTCGGGGTGCCGGCGATCCTCGCCGCGCTCCTCTGGCTCGCGCTGCCCTCGCTCCCGCGCCTGCTCTCGGTGCTCGCCGTCTACTTCGCGCTGGCGCTCCACTACGAGTGGATCCACTTCCTGATCCACACGCGCTACCCGCCGCGCCGCGCGCGCTACCGCCGCCTGTGGCGCAACCACCTGCTCCACCACTTCAAGAACGAGCACTACTGGTACGGCGTCACCATGCTGGGTGGCGACCGCTTCTTCGGCACCGCCGCCGACCCGGACCGCGTGCCGACTTCGCCAACGGCCCGCAGTCTCGGCCCCGAGCCCGCGCGCTGACCGCGCGGCACTCAGGCGGTCGGAGGGGTCTCGGGCCCGTTGGGCGCAGGGCCGCGGCCTCGCTTGCGGCGGCCTCCGCGGCGCCCGCGCCTCCCGCCACGCCGACCGCGCCGCGCGCCATCGCTGCGCGGCGCCTCGGACTTCGGCGCGCCCGGTGCGCCGGCGGAGAGCTGCGGCTCCGGCGGACGTTCGTGCCGTTCTGCGTCGGTAAGCAGCGGCACCTGCTGCACGCCGCGGGCCGCGCCGTCGCTGCGGGGGCGCCCGCGCCTCCGTCCGCGCCGCGCTTCTTCGCCGCGCGGCTGCTCCTGCGGCCGTCCGCGCCGCGCCGCTTCGCGATGCGGCTGCGCCTGCTGTCGGCCGCGCCTCGCTCCATCCCCACGCGGCTGCTCCTGCGGCCGTCCGCGCCGCGACGGATCGCCGCGCGCCTGTCCCCGCCTCCGGCCGCGCCTCTCCCCTTCGGGGCGCTTCGAAGGGGCGAGCGGCGCGAAGAAGTGGTCGGATCGGGCCGGACGCGCCTGGCAGGTGTCGCACAGGCCGCAGGCCTCGCCTTCCTCCTCGCCGAAGTAGCTGCGCAGGAAGGCGGCGCGGCAGCCGGGCGCGGCCGCGTACTCGCCGAGCGAGTCGAGGCGGCGCGAGTCCTGCGTGCGCAGCGTCTCGAACTGCCCCGCGAGCAGACGCGCACGGTCGTCGATCCCTGCGCCGTCGTCGGCCGGGCGGATCTCCGAGTCGTCGCGTGTCACGAGCCCGGCCTCCTCGAGCCGGACCAGTAGCGCCGCCGCCACGCGCGGACCGAGCTCGGCCGAGAGGGCCAGCGCCTCGAGCGAGGGGTGGCGGCCCTCGTCGAACCACGCCGCGAGCGCGTGTCCGAGCTTGTAGAGCTGGTCGGGACGCACGCGCGAGCGGGCGAGGAGCGCTTCGTGGATCTCGCGGTCCGCCGGGTCGTGGAGCAGGATGCAGTTCGCGCGCAGCCCGTCGCGACCGGCCCGCCCCGCCTCCTGCACGTACTGCTCGAGCGACGCCGGCGACTGGAAGTGCAGCACGTAGCGGATGTCGCTCTTGTCGATCCCGAGGCCGAAGGCGCTCGTCGCCACCATCACGGTGCGACGGTTGGGCCGCATGAAGGCTTCCTGCTCGGCGGTGCGCTCCGCCGCACCCATGCCGCCGTGGTAGCGATGGGCGGGGACGCCGAAGCGGCTGATCACCGCGTAGACGAGCTCGACCTCGCGCTGCGTCGCGCAGTAGACGAGGCCCGGGCGCCGCAGGCGTTGCACGAGGCGCAGCGCGGCGCGCAGGCGCGCGTCGCCGGCGCAGGGCAGCACCTCGAAGGCGAGATTCGAGCGGTGCGGCGAGCTCGCCACGACCACGGGATCGCGCAGGCCGAGCGAGCGCACGATGGCCGAGCGCACGTGCTCCGTGGCCGTCGCCGTGAGCGCGAGGATCGCGGGCGCATGCAGCGCCCGGAGCCCCGTTCCGAGCCGCGAGTAGGCGGGCCGGAAGTCGTACCCCCACTCCGAGATGCAGTGCGCCTCGTCCACGGCGGCCAGCGAGAGGCCCGATTTCGCGAGCGGCTCGCGCAGCGCCGGCGTCTCGAGCGTCTCTGGGGTCGTCAGCACGAGCAGCGGCCCGCCGGCCTCGATCCGGCTCAGCGCCGCCGCGCGCGCGCGGCCGCGCACCGTGCCGTCGATCCGCACGCAGGGGATCTCGCGCGCGAGAAGCTTCTCGTGCTGGTCGCGCAGGAGCGCGAGCAGCGGGGAGATCACGAGCACGGGCTTCGGGAGCAGGAGCGACGGGATCTGGTAGCAGGCCGACTTCCCGTAGCCGGTGGGAAGGATCATCAGCACGTCGCGCCCGGCCGTTACGTCGGCGATCACGCGTTCCTGCTCGGGGCGCAGCTGCTCGATGCCGAGCCGGCGCGCGGCCTCGGCGGGCGTGAGCTCGGGGACGCGCGCCTTCGCGCTGGTCTTGCGGCGGGCCGCGGCCATCGAAGCCTCCCGATCGGTCGGGGCACGGCCCGCACGGCCTGCCCGGGACGACCGACTTCACCTCGCCCCTGCGGCGCTCTCGCGCGCCAGGCGGCGAGGCGGCACGCTCCGTATGGAGGGCGACCCCATGACCTTACCGCGGGAGCGCCGCGCCCGCCTCTGGGTCGGGACCTCGGGCTGGCAGTACGACCACTGGCGCGGGCGCTTCTATCCGCGAGCGCTGGCCCGCCGGGACTGGTTCTCCCACTACGCCGCGCACTTCGAGACGGTCGAAATCAACAACACCTTCTATGGCTTGCCCGGGGAGGGGACCTTCGACGCCTGGCGCGCGGCCGCTCCTCCGGGCTTCCTGTACGCGCTGAAATTCAGCCGCTACGCCACCCACCTGAAGCACCTGAAGCAGCCCGCGCCCGCGCTGCGCGCCTTCCTCACGCGCGCCCGGCGCCTGCGCGACCGGCTCGGGCCCATCCTGGTGCAGCTCCCGCCGCGCTGGTCCCCCGACCTCCCGCGCCTCGCGGGGTTCCTGGCGGCGCTCCCGCGCCGGCAGCGCTTCGCCGTGGAGCTGCGCGATCCGCGCTGGCTCACGGACGCCACCTTCGCGCTGCTGCGCGGGCACGGGGCGGCGCTCTGCATCCACGACGCACTCGACGACCATCCGCGCGAGGTCACGGCCGACTTCGTCTACCTGCGCTTCCACGGCCCGGGTGTCCGGTACGCCGGGAGCTACTCGCCCCAGCGCCTCGCGGCCGAGGCGCGCCGCATCCGCGCCTGGCTACGCCGAGGCCTCGACGTCCACGCCTACTTCAACAACGACGCGGGCGCGCACGCGGTGCGCAACGCGCTCGCGCTGCGGCGCACCGTGCGGGGTGCGGGTAGCGCGGGCCCAGGCCCGGGCCGGTGCTAGGTTCCCGCGCCGCCACCGAGAAGGGGCTCCATGACGAGCAAGTCTTCCGACGCCTCCACCGGGGAAGCACCCGAGCTGGCCCTCTCGCTGGTTCGGGGCGACGCCCTCTTCCGGCTCCAGCGACGGATCGGGCTCGTCCCCGCCGAGGGGCTCGGTGTCGGCCGGCGCGCGATCTTCTTCGCGCTCCTCACCTGGGCTCCGATCGCGGTGTGGGCCGCTCTCGCCCACCGCGCGCTGCCGGGCACCGTCGCCGAGCCGCTGCTCCAGCACTTCGGCGTCCACATCCGCTGTCTCGTGGCGATCCCCCTCTTCATCGTCGCCGAAGGGGTCGGCCACGCGCTCACGACGCGCCTGATCCCGTTCCTCGCGACCTCGGGTCTCGTGCGCGAGTCCGATCGGCCGCGGCTGCGCGAGATCCTGCGCGGGGCCGCCCACCTGCGCGATTCGACGCTCCCGTGGGTCGCGGTCGCCGCGCTCGTCGTCGCCTGGACCCTCCTCTCGCCGAATCCGGCCGAGCTGCACGAGGTCGTCTGGGCGGACGAGAGCGGTCCCCGGCCGCGCATGGGCTTCGGCGGCTTCTGGTTCCTCTACGTCGCGCGCCCGATCTACGCGGCGCTGCTCCTCGGCTGGGTCTGGCGGGTCGGGCTGCTCTTCGTGCTCTTCTCGCGGATCGCGGCCCTCGGCCTCCAGATCGTCCCGACGCATCCGGACGGCGCGGGCGGCCTCGGCTTCCTCGAGCAGCTCTGCGTGGTCTGGAGCCCCGTCGTGCTCGGCATCTCCTCGGTGCTGGCCTCGCGTTGGGCCCACGAAGTCGTCTACCACGACGTCGCGGTGCGGAGCCTGCGCCTCCCGATGCTGGCCTTCGGGGGGCTCGCACTCGTCCTCTTCCTCTCGCCGCTCCTCGTCTGGATGCCGCGCCTCGGCGCCGCGAAGCGGGCGGCGCTGCTCGAGTACAGCGCGCTGGTCGGTCGACACGGACGCCTGGTGCGGCGGCGCTGGATCCTGCGCGAGCCGGTCGACGACTCCGGGCTGCTCGCCGCTCCCGAGATCGGGCCGGTGGCGGACACGCTCGCGCTCTACGAAGCGGTCCGGAAGATGCGCGCCCTTCCGGTCGGGCGGCAGGCGCTCTCTGCGATCGTGCTCCCGGCCGCGCTTCCGATGCTCGGCGTCGTCGCGATCGAGGTGCCGGTGAAGGAGCTCCTGCTCAAGGTGCTCTCGACGCTGGCGTAGGAGGCCGACTCGAAAGTCGGCCTCCGCGCAGCGAGCCGCAGGCGAAGCGCGCAGCGAGGCGGAGCCGAGCGGAGCTCATCGGGCACGCGAGCGAAGCTCATCGGTCCAGGCGGTTCCGCGTCGCGGAGCTTCAGTAGAGCCCGGCGCGGTCGGCGAGGCGCAGGAGCGGCACGCCGAGCCAGCGCAGACCCACCTCGAGGCGCGACCGGAAGAGCAGTGCGCGCGGCGGCGATACGGGGAGCGCGAGCCCGCGAAGGTCGTCCTTTGCGAGCGCCTCGGCGAGGTGCCGCCCCAGCGCCGGCGCGATCGCGTTGCCCTCGCCCGAGAAGCAGCCGAGCGAGAGGAGCCCCGGTGCGGCCTCGAAGATCCGGGGCAGCGTGTCCGGCGACCACGCCGTGGCCCCCGTCCAGTAGCTCTCGAGCGCGAGCGGCACGCCGCGCAGGCGCGGGAACGTGCGCGTGAGCCAACGTCGCGCCTCGCGCAGCGGCGCAGCCGCGCTCTCGGGCCGGAGCGGACCCGGGAGGAGCGACGTCACGATCCGCCCGTGCCCGTCGACCAGCATCGGGTGGAACCCCGTCGGGAGCTGCATCATCGCGCCGCCGCACGGCAGGATCTCGCCGCGCAGCGCCTCCGGCAGCGGCGCCAGCGCGAGCCCGTACGCCGCGAGCGGGTAGAACGTGCGCGCGAGCCCCGGCACCACGTCCGTCGTGTACGCGTTGGTGCAGACCACGACGCGCTCCGCGCGCAGCGAGCCCGCGCCCGTGCGCAATCGCCAGCACGCTCCGTCGCGCTCGACCGCCGTGACGGGTGAGCGCGCGAACACGCTCGCCCCGGCGCGCTGCGCCGCGCGCGCGAGCCCTCGCGTGAAGCGCCAAGGATTGATGCGCCCGCCCGCCTCGTCCACCGCCGCCGCCGGGAAGCGCTCCGTCCCGAGCGCCCGGATCGTTTCGTCGCGCCCCAGCAGGCGGAGCCGGAACCCGAGCTTCCGCCAGCGCTCCACCTTCCGCTCGGCCCCCGCGATCTCGCGCGCCTTCTCCGACACCATGAAGTACCCGGCCTGTACCCCATCGCACTCGATCGCGTGCCGGCGCGCGAGCCCGTACACGAGATCCCCCGCGTCCCGCAGCAACGCGAGGAATCGCTCTCCGCGCTCGGGCAGCGCCGCCAGCGCCGCCGCCGCGTACTCGCGGTGAGAGACGACGTGGCCCGCATTCCGCCCCGAAGCCCCCCACCCAGGCTCCCGCGCCTCGACGACCGCGACGGTCGCGCCGGCCTCGGCGAGGTGGAGCGCAAGCGAGGTGCCCGCGAGCCCCGCGCCGATGACCGCGACGTCGGCCGTGTGGTCGCCGGCGAGGGTCGAAAAGGGAGGCGCTTCCGATCCTTGGCTCCCCTCGGACGGGCGGGTCCAGCCGCTCGCAGAAACGTCGACCAGTCCGCGGGCGTGGAGAGTGCGGGGGGTGGGCATCGAGACTCCGGAGTGGTCGTACGTGTTCACAGTAGCGGAGCGGGCAGGGCGGTCTCGAGAGATGCCTCGCAAAGCTCCCCTGGTGACGTCAGACTCCCCGGGGAAGGCGGAGGACCAGACGCGATGCCCCCCGATGCGAGATTTGGATGGGGCTCCGACTTCCCCCGCTTTCACGACACACCCGCTCGAGCGATTCGAGCGTCCCTGCAGGAACTCGTTCGCGACGCCAGCACCGAGCAGATCAG
>Ga0214473_10006483_pt1 | contig 13955 bp, 10 predicted proteins | sample RVTome_7_FD_203509 | JGI IMG/M metagenome (GOLD analysis project Ga0214473, IMG submission 203509) | Soil microbial communities from uranium-contaminated site in the Upper Colorado River Basin, Wyoming, United States - RVT98D197 | ecosystem: Environmental > Terrestrial > Soil > Contaminated >... | reverse complement strand
TCGCCCACGATCGACCACGACCAGTCAGCCGAGTTCACGAGCGATAACTGCGACGAGACCGTGGCCAGATACCCGTTCGTCGACACGCTGCTGAGCGCGGGCTTACTCGCCGTCTCCGTGATCCAGGAAGCCGAGAGAGCCGTGGCGGGAATCCACCCCTGCTGCCCGGTCGCCTTCCACTTGGCGGACAGCACCAAGTCCCCCACGTCCTCGGTTGAGTCGCCATCGACGCGGACGTCGACGTAGGGGACGGTGACGGCCGCCTCGATTCGAGCCGGAAACCCCAGGGCGAGAAACCCGCGAACGTTGAGCACTCTCGGATCGGGTTGAGAACTCGCGAGCAGGTCCAGACGGTTCCCGGAGCTCCCGTTTACAAGCAACCCGCTCACTCCGACTCGGACTTTCCATGGAGACAGGACATCGGCGTTGCTGACCAGGACCACCCCGGAATGACCCAACACCGTGGGGGGCGCACTGCCCAGCTCAGCCGCCGATCCCACGTCAGGATTCATCGACCAGCTCGCGAGTACCCCGATGAGGAAAAGAGCTCGACCCGCTCTTCCTCGGCCGCTCGCGGAATGTCTTCGGCAACGGGGGGGCACGCTCAACGCTTCTCGCTCGGGACCGTGTCCGACCGCTCATGCCGCAGGAACGCGACGCGGCGGCCATGGGATAAAGGAGGGCTGAGTGTAGCAGAGGACCCCGGAGGCAAGCAAGAGGCCGTCACGCACCCGGGGTGAGGAGGGCGCGTCCCGCCGCGATCAGCTCGTCGACCCGCCCCTGTTCGGCGGCCTCGGCGTACACCCGCACGACCGGCTCGGTGCCCGAGGGCCGGATGATCATCCAGCTCCCGTCGCCGAAGTAGAACTTGAGGATGCCCTCGACCTCGGCCCGCCGCGCGATCGGGAAGCCTCCGACCGCCGATAGCCCCTTCAATCGGGCGGCGAGCGCCGTCGCCTCGTTCGGCGCGAGCGGACGGTCGACCCTCCGGTAGTGGCGGGGGCCGACCAGCGCGGTCAGCTCGTCGAGTTGCCGCCGCAGCGGTTTGCCGGTGCGCGCCGCCATCTCGGTCAGGAGCAGGCACGCGATGATGCCGTCCTTGTCGGGCACGTGCCCGCCGATCGTCAGCCCCTGCGCCTCTTCCCCGCCCGCGACCAGCTTCCCGTCGGCGATCAGGCGGCCGATGTATTTGAAACCCACGCCGGTCTCGTAGACCTCCCGGCCGTGATGCGCGGCCACGGCGTCGACCAGGTGACTCGTCGCCACCGAGCGCGCCACGCCGCCTTTGGCGCCGCGGGTGTCGATCAGATAATTCACCACCAACGCCAGGACTTCGTTGGCGGTCACGTACGTCCCGTCAGCGTCCAGCACCCCGAAGCGGTCGGCGTCGCCGTCGGTGGCCAGCCCCAGGTGATAACGCCCCTCGCGCATCAGCGCGGCCAGTTCGGTCAGGCGCCGCTCCGAGGGATCGGGCGCCGACCCGCCGAAGAGCGGATCGCGTTGCTCGTGAAGGACGGTGACGTCGCAGCCCTCGGCCTTGAGCAGGGCGTCCAGATATCCTCTGGCGGTTCCGTAGAGCACGTCCACGGCAACCCGCAGCTTGGCCGCGCGGATGATCGGGAAGTCGATCAGCGTCCGCAGGTGGGCCAGATACGCGTCGCGCGGATCGAAGGGCTCGATCGACCCGGTCGGCTCGCCCGGCCGCGCCGCGCCGGGGACCTCCGACTCATCGCCCAGCGCGACGATGCGATCCTCGATCCACCGCGTGGTCTCCGGCAACGCGGGCCCGCCCCACGCCGGGGAGAACTTGACGCCGTTGTACTCGGGAGGATTGTGGCTCGCGGTGATGTTGATCCCCCCGGCGGCGCGGCGATCCAGGATGGCGTGCGAGACGACCGGGGTCGGCACGTCCCGCGAGGTGAGCAGGACGGTCCACCCCCGTTCCGCAAGGACCGCGGCGGCCTCGCGCGCAAAGCGATCGGACAGAAACCGGGTGTCGTACCCGACGATCACCGGTCGCCCCTGAAGCCCCTGGTCGGCAAGATAGTCCGCGATCGCCCGCGCGACAAGCCGAACGTTGGCGAACGTGAACTGGTCGGCGATCACCGCGCGCCACCCGGATGTCCCGAAGGCGAGCCTGACTCCGGATCCGATCCGGCCGGGAGACGACATGGAGCTTCTTATAACAAACCGCGTTCCCGAGGCGCAAGACGCCTCATCGCGACGACGCGCGAACCGCTTCGTACAACGAGAGCATCTCCCGGAGGTGTCGTTCCAGCGAATACCGCTCGGCCACACGCCGACAGGCGGCGGCTCGGCTCGGACCCCATTCCAGCACGGCGTCGACGGCCGCCGCGAAACCCATCACGTCCGACGCCGCTTCGACCACGACGCCCGTCTCCTCGGTCAGGATCTCCGCCGCGCCGTTGGCCGCGCTCGTGACGACGGGCACGCCGCACGCGAGCGCCTCCAGGCACACGTTGGCGAACGGGTCGTACACGGTGGGCAGGAGCAGGAGATCCGCCGCGTGGTACCACGTCGTCACATCGGTCGACGGCCCGACGAAGCGGACGCGATCGCCGATTCCGAGCGACGACGCGAGACGTTGGTACGGTCCGCCATCGCCGCGCCCCACGACGACGAGCGACGTCCGTCCGCACGATCGCACCCCCGGCCTGGCGAGCGCCCGCACGGCCGCCTCGACGCCCTTGCGCGCAAATCCCGACCCCACGAACAGCGCAACGCGGTCGTCCCCGGCGAATCCCGCGTGCGCGCGGGCCTTGTTCCGGCCGTCCGCGTCCGGCGGCCGAAAGCGGTCAAGGTCCACACCGTTGTAGATGACGCGGACCCGGTTCGGGTCGGCCCGGTAGTGGGCGAGGATCTCGGCCTTCCCCCGCTCCGAGTTCGCGACGATCGCCCTGGCCCGCCCTTCGAACAGGCCTCGTTCGAGTGCGAGATAGACCAGGTGCAACGGATTGAGCGACGGGATCGACCGGCGCCACGCCGGTTGCGCCGCGCGACGACGGCGCAGCCACTCGCGGTGCACGCCGTCTCCCGCCCGGTAGATGTCGCAACGCCGCACGCGGTCGAAGCTGTGGACCAGATCGTAACCGCCCTCCGCGGCCAGGCGGGACGCCCGGACGGCGAACGACCACGCCTCGGCCCACCGCGTCGCCCTGACGATCGGCACGCGATGGAGCACCAACCCGTTTCGGGATTGCCCCGTCTCGCCCCATTGCGCGGCGAACAAATGCACCTCGCACGCCCGGGACAGTAACGCGTCGACGAACCGATCGACGTGGCGCTCCGCCCCGCCGAAGGGGGTGTACGCCTTGCGGATCAGCGCGACGCGCATGGAGGGGGGCGGCGTGCGTTGCGGCGCGTCATCGCGACGCCTTCCGCATCTGCGACAATCGCTCGTAGAACGCTTCCAATTGGTCCAGCATCCGATCGAGGCTGTAGTCGCGCTCCACCAACCGGCGTCCCGCGCGGGCCATCGCCAGGCCGTCGGCGGGCGCGCCGAGGTGATCGAGAATCGCGTCCGCCAGCGCGTCGGGGTCGTTCGGCGGCACCAACCGCCCCGTCTCGCCCGCTCGAACCACCTCGGGAATCCCGCCCACGTTCGACGCGATCACCGGTTTCTCCATGGCGAGCGCCTGCAGGATCGCTTGGGGAACTCCCTCGTGCCCCGTCGATGCCAGGACCACGAGGTCGAACGCCGCGAAGGCCCGCTCGACATCGGCGCGATGCCCCGCCATCCGCACGTGTCCGTCGAGATCGAGGTCCTTGATGCGTTGATCGAGAAGCGCGCGGCCCGGCCCGTCGCCCACGATCACGAACAACGCGTCGGGCCGCGTGCGGACGACGCGACGCGCCGCATCCAGCAACACCATGTGCCCCTTCCACGACCGCAGGACGCCGACCGTGCCGATCACCGGGCTCGCCGGGGGAATCGACCACTCCGCCCGGAGGCCGGCATCAACGGTTTGGGGGTTGAACCGCGACAAATCGACACCGGTGGGGATCGACACGATCCGGTCGCCGCGGAACCCGTGGCGGTGCACCAGTTCCGATCGGATCGCGTCGCCGGTCGTCACGATGCCGTCCGGCAGGCGGTCGTACAGCAACCGACTGGTCAGCCGTCCCGAAATCGGCGTGGAGAGGTGCCGGGTGCGCACCAGCAGCGGCCGCGACCCCGAGGCGTAGCTCGCGATGGCCCCGATCCAACTGTCGGCCGAGCTGTGGGTATTGACGACCGTGATCCCTTCGCGGCGGATGAGTCGGCGAACGGCGAGGCACGCGCCGACCCACCGCGAGCGCCGCATCGCGACGGCCTCGACCGGGATGCCCCGCTTGGTCGCCTCATCAAAAATGCGCCCGTCGCGCGGCGTGGCGAGCAAGACACGGTGACCCCGTTTCCGCAACCCATCCATCTCAAGGAGGATGCGAATCTCCTGTCCTCCCCATCCATTGGACGCCTCGGTATGAAGGATGGTCCGGCGATTCACGCGGTGTCCAGTCCCGCCGCGTCGCGCACTCGGCTCATGCGGGCGCGCCGGCGAGGGACAGCACCTGCGCCAAGACCGGCTCGACGGGGATCGAATGGAGGCAGTCGCTCACCTTGCTCCCGCCGCAGCCGTCCAGGTTGCACGGCCGACACGAGTAATCCAGGGCGACCACCCGCCCGCGCGGATTCCGCCACGGCCCCCAGGCCCGCTCCGACGAGGGACCGAACAGCGCGACGACGGGATGGGTCAGCGCGCTCGCCATGTGCATCGGCACCGAATCCATGCACAGCAGACAGCGGCTCGCCGCGATCACGGCGCCGAGTTCCTTGAGCGTGAGCCGGCCGGCGAGGTTGATCACCCGCGCGCCGGACGTCCGTTTGACGATATCGTCCACCATCGACGTCTCGCGTTCATCGGGCCCGGAGGAGAGGACGACGGGCCAACCCCGTCCGTCCAGGCTGCGGATCAGTTCGGCGACGCGCGCGGTCGGCCAGCTCTTGAACAACCACCGCGACGTCGGGTGGATCAGGATATAGGCGCCGGGTGTGAGGCCTGCGGCGCGGAGGCGTTCGCGGGCCGAGGCCTCGGCATCGGCCGGGATCACGAAGAGCAGATCACGTTCTTCCTGGGTCGGGAAGATCCCGATGCGGCGCAGCGCGTCCAGGTTCTGCTCGACCATGTGGCGAGGCGTGGCACAGCGCTTCACCACGTGGGTGTACAACCGTTCCTTCCAGGGCACTCCTTCCCCCAGGGGATCGACCCCCACGCGGCAGGTCGCCCCCGACAGCCACGCGGTGAACACCCCCCGATCGCCGTCGGTGAGGTTGATGACCAGGTCGTACCGCTCCCCCCGGATCAGCCGCGCGAGGCGCCATTCCTGTCCCGCCCGCTCCCCGAGCGACCGCCCGTCGGATCGGTCGAACCGATGGAGCTGCGCGATATCCGGGTGGCCCTCCAACATCGGCGCCGCATCGCGGTAGACGTAGGCATCGACCCGCGCGCGCGGCATCGCCCGGCGCAGCACCCGGTACACCGGGGAGGTGAGCAGCACGTCGCCGTGCTGCCGCAGCTTGATCACCAGGACGCGCTCGACGGCGTCGAGGTTCGGATAGTCGCCGTAACTCACCCGACGCCCACGACCGTCGTCAGAAACTCGCGGTACCGGCGCGCCCGCTCGGGGAACGCGTACGGCTCGACCCACTTCCGCGCCTGAGCCGCCAACCGCCGGCCGAGCGATGCATCGTCGCACAGCCGTCGGACGGCCGCCGCGAGGTCTTCCGCGGAATTCGGTTCGACCATCAGGCCCTGCACCCCGTCCTCGATCAGGCTCGAGGTCGTCGGCTGGCGCGTCACGATCATCGGGACGCCGCTCGCGGCATACTCGAACAGCTTCATCGGACACGTAAAATATCGCGAGCGCACGTTGTCACCCAACGGGAGGAGGAGCCCGTCGGCGTCCGCGAGAAACGGCGGAACCTCGTTCGGCGCCAACCAGCCGACGTATCGGACCCGGTCCTCGACGCCGAGGGCGAGGGCGCGCGCCTGGAGCGCCTCGCGCGTGCCCCCCTCGCTCGAGACCTTCCCCCCCGCGATGTCGACCACCACCGACGGCGGAAGATGCCGGAGGGCATCGAGCATCAGCATCGGGTTCTTCCAATCCGTCAGTTGCCCCGCGTACCGGAGATGGAATCGGCCGTCGCTGAGACGCCGTCGGGCCGGTCGTTGAAACGAGAACGACTCCAAATCGACCCCGTTCGGCAGCACCACCGACGGCGCGTGTCCCGGCACGAGTTCGTCGAGGAGACGCGCTTGCGGTTCCACCGTGCAGATCACCCCATCCACCCGACGGAACACGTACCGCTCGATCGCGACGCTGACGGCGGAACGGAGCGCCCGCCGCTCCTCCTGGTACACCATGTGCGGCAGCGCGGTTTCGTGGAGCTCGATCACGACGGCGAGACGGGCGCCCTTCAGCCGGCGGCGGATCGTCAAGGCGGCCAGGGCGTGATCCAGGGTGCGGACCACCATTACGGTCCATCCGGCGCCCCGTGATCGGACGATCTCGGTCGCCAGACGCTTGAGACGCCGTTTTCCGCCCGGCCCTTCATCCGAAACCGCGTGGAGCATGAACGTGGACAGCGGCGCCAGACCGTACGGCGCGAGAAGCTCGTTCACCGCGTCGGCCGACCGGGGTTGTCGCGCGCGGTACATGATGTGGACCGTCTCCCCCGCCCGCGCCAGCGCGTGATAGTCGCGCAACACCTGGATCGTCTGGCCGGATTCGGAGGGAAAGTGCAGCCGGTGAAAGTAGATCAGCGTCCGATCCCCGGTCGCCGGGGACCGCCGCTCGCGCCCGTCGCGGTCGGAACGCGCGTCGCGCATCGCTCCGGTGGACGGCTGTTCCTCGCACAACTCGCGCAAGACCTCGACGAGTTGCGGCGAGAGACGCGCCAGACTATACCGCTCCTCAACGGTCCGGCGCGCCGCGGCGCCGACCCGGGCCCGCAAACCGGCGTCGCGGGCCAGTCGGGACAGCGCATCGCCCCACGCCGCGTCCGAGTCCGCGAGAAATCCGCTCACGCCGTCGTCGATGATCGTACGGTTCACTCCGACCGGGGATGCCACCGCCGGCAGCCCGGACGCCATGTATTGGAGGAGCTTGAACCCGCACTTTCCCCGCGTCCACGGGCCGTCATCAAGCGGCATGATGCCGATATCGAAGCTGACGAGCTGGTCGCTCTCGGTCTCGATGGTCCAGGGGACGTAGTCGATGGGCACATCATCCCAGTCCAGGGCGCGGTCGCACACCACTTTGAGCCGCAACGGCACGCCCTCGTCCACGAGGCGCTTCAGGACCGGTCGCAGCGGATCAAGACACCGGAGATTCCCCGCCGTCCCGATCCACCCCACCACGAGACGCCATCCGGCCGACCCCGGATCGGCCGGACGTTTCACCCGGTACGACGCCAGATCCACGCCCGTCGGCAGCACGCGCACGCGCGGGTGCGCCGAGGCCTGGTTCGCCAGATACTCGTTGCCGGCGATCACCAAATGGCACCGGGCGAGCGTCGCGTCGAACCGGCGCGTCCGAACCGGGTCCGGCCCGGCGCCGAACGGCCCGACGATCACCGCGTCGTCGAAGTCGTACACGAGCCGCCCGGCCTTGCGGCTCACCAGCCCGAGCTCGGCGGGCCGAAAGAGTTTCTTCTGGATCACGACGACGTCGTAGCGCGCGAGCGACCCGAGGCGGGCCAGACGCGCGAGCGGCCCGCGGGGCACGTCGCACACGTCCACGCGGAACCCCGCGGCGCGGAGCGTCGGCAGGTGGCTCCACACGCGGAGGCGGCTGCTGGGCGTGTTCCGGCCTTCGGTCAGGAACAAGATGCGCCGGGCTCCGTTCGCGGATTTTTGCCCCACCATGAGATCAGGCACGGCCGGTCTTCGCCCAGATGCGATCATACGCCTCGATGAGCGAGCGCTCGTATCGATCCCACGTGAATTCGAGCGCGCGCTCCCTCGCCTGGCGGCCCATCATCCGCCGCCGTTCCTCGTCGTCGTACAAGAGCCGTATCTTCTCCTCGATGGCGGCGACATCGCGAATCGGCACCACGTATCCATCGACGTCGTCGCGGACGGGCGATCCCGCGTTGGGCGTCACGATGGCGGGCAGGCCGCAGGCCATCGCTTCGTAGGTCACCTTCGCGCTGCCCTCGATGAGCGAGGGCAGGACGAAGACCGAACTGTCTTGATAACACCGCGCCGGATCGGGCACGAAGCCGGCGAAGCGAATGGTCGGATCCGGCGGCAAGGTCGCCAACCACGGCTTGACCTCGTCGTGCACCGACCCCACGATCAGCAACTCGGCATCGCGCAGTTTCAGGCGGCGCCACGCCTCGATGAGGTATCGAATGCCCTTGCGGATGCTGACCTCACCGACGTAGATGACGCGGAACGGCCCGGCCGTGGGCTCGCCTGGAAACGGCGAGAAGCGCTCGCAATCCGCGGCCCTCGGGATCGTCACGACTTTTCCCGCCTCGATGCCCCGGTCAATCAGCGTCCGGGCCACGAAGTCCGATTGCACGACAATGTAATCCGCCAGCCTCAGTTCTTCCATCGCGGTCGTCCGATCGCGCTGGATCGCGTTGATCCGATTCATGGGGTACCACGTCTGTCCCGCTTGTCCTCGCGCGCCGAACCGCTCGTACTCCTCGGACAGGATGTCGTCGGTATAGTCGGGATGAGGCGACGCTCGCTCCACGAGCCCGATAGCCCCTAGTCGCCTCACCATCTTAAGGGATTGCAGGCTGGCGTGCGACCACCCGTGAAACAGGTCACACCCCGACCAGCCGATCCAGCGGGCCGTGACCCAATCAAGTTGAATCCGTTTGAGCGAATAATAATAGCGGGCTGGGAGGGATGAAAACACCTTGGTTGGCTGAAACCAGACGTTGAGGATGTATCGCTTCGGGACCTCCCGCTGGCGATTCCCGTACACGATCGTCTTCTTGAGATAGCCCGCCCGATAGATTCCGGTCACGGCTCGCGCGACGACGTGCGCCAGCCCTCCGCCCCCAAGCGGATTAGCGGCACTGTATACGACCTCCATCATCCACCGACCACGATCAACCCGCCATGCCGCACATGACCACGCTGCTCAAGCCCATCCCCCCCCACCCATGCCGCAATCCATACCGATAAAATAGGCGCTCAAGGCGCACTTTGTGATGGACCGACACCAAGACATTCGTCTTGAGCAGCGGGCTCAACACCCGCTTGAAACCGGCACGGAAAAACAGACGGGCCAGCTCATCATACGTATAGACATGTAAATGCAGCGTCCCCTCAGCCTCGGCGCCATGCCGATACCCATTGGGAGTGACGACAATGTAGCGCCCGCCGGGCCGAAGAACCCGGCGTACTTCGACGAGATGGGTTAAGACATCGTCGGGATGGAGATGCTCGATGAATTCGGTACTGATCGCGCAGTCGAACGTGGCATCGGGAAATTTCAGCGCCACGCCGTTTTGACGAAAAAAACTCACGTTGCCGACCTGGGCCGTATCCTGGTTTCGCCGGCACAACTCGATGCACTGATCGGAGATGTCGATGCCCGTCACGGACCGGTTGCGAACGGCTAACGTGATACTCAACCACCCCTCACCGCACCCTACCTCCAGAACGTCCCGCCCGCGCCCCACGAGATGCACTTCCGACAACGGGCGCAACCAACCGGGGACGAAGCGGTCCGTCAGATCTCGAATTCCCTTGCGAGACGACGCTAAACGGCCCGTAAATCGAGGGGGAGGACGCCGATACAGAAACGTTTTTCGTGAAGCGTCGGTCTGCAGGTGCGCGTGAAGATCTTCATACACTTCGCGATACGCGGACTCACGCGCGGCGGGCTCCGCCTCCAACAGGCGTCCAGCCAGTCGCGATTCGAGTTCCCGTTCCCCTTGGTTCATTCGGAAGATCCTCCGGCGTTGGAATAGCCCACCCCTTTTTTGCGTTCGTGCTTGGCCCAGAGCTCTTCATAGTACTGGGATGTCCGCTGGACATACCGTTCGACGGAAAACGAGCGCTCCACATGGCGGCGCGCCTCAATCCCGAGCCGTGCCCGAAGCTCGGCATCCACCAATAATGCTTCGATGGCGCGAGCCAAACCGGCACTATCTTTCCGAGCGACGATCAAACCGGTGCGCTCGTGCTCCACGCCCTCAAGATTCGTGGGACAGTCCGAGACCACCACCGGGCACGCCATCGCCATCGCTTCCAGCACGGATATGGGAGGACCGCCTTCCTGCAACGTCGGGAGCACGTACACGTCGAAACTCCCCAACCACTGGGACACATTCCGCTGCATTCCAACAAACTGCACGACGTGGTCAATACCGCAGACCTTTGCCTCGCGCCGAATCTGGTCCTCGTGCTCCTTCGCCCCGGTGCCCACGACGATCCATTGAACATCGACACGGTCCAACAATTCTCGAATTGCCTCAAAAAAATACCGATGTCCCTTTGAAGGAAGCAGACGCGAAATCATCCCCACGACGGGTCGGTCTGGATCGAGTCCCAACCGCTTTTTCTCCTCGCTCCTCGATGAGACCGGTGAAAATTGCGCCAGATCAACACCGTTATAGATTACCTCGATTTTATCGTCGGCGTACCCATACCAACTGATCAACTGGCCTTTGACGGCTTGACTGACGGTAATCACGCCGTCCGTAAAAGGATCGAGCAGGCGATTGATCAACACTCGTGCCCAGCGCTTTCGATCAAACAGCGTATGCTCATGCATCACCCGAACGGGAACCCGAGCGATGATCGCGGCCAAGCGAGCAACCCACCCTGAGTAGAAATTCGCGGCATGAGCGATGTCGATTTGCCGCTGTCTCATCAGGCTGATCAACGCGAGAATCGTGGGGATCGGTCTGCGGACAAGGCCCAGGTTGACCACCTCAAACCCCGCCGCCTCAATTTCAGCGCCGATCGCACCACTATTTTCAACGCCACACGCCATCGGACGAAACCGTTTGGCATCCAACCCCCGGAACAAATTCAGCACGGACTGCTGCATTCCGCCCTGATGAAAACCTGGGCCAACATAGAGAAGGTTGAGCGGCCGTCGCATCACTGCGCCCCGAGAGGGAGATCCGAGTCCTTGACCGGCCTCAACGTGAACCGCAGCATGTAACAGGGAACCATCCAGCAAAAATTTTCTTCGTAGAACTCTTGCGTGTACCGATTCACGTTCACGAGCTTGGTCAGGAGCGCCTTGACCCATCGGCGCGCCTTGAACGGCGAATAGAAGCTCATCGAACGGCTGAGGATTTCGAATTGACAGCCCGCGTAGTGGTCGGGCACCACGCGCTTCATCCGTTGAAATCCTCGGGGGACGAAGTAATCGAAGGTATAGAGCCCGAAAAATCGACGATGGGTCGAGTCGGAATAATAGTAGGGATTTGAGAAGTGCGGAACCCCCACGTGGATCTTCGCGGTCGCTTTGCACACCCGGTGAATGTCGCGCATCAAGCCGTCGAAATGTTCCACGTGCTCCAGGAAGCTGTCGGCGTACACCACGTCCACCGAATCCTCCCTCAAAAACGGCAATCCGTGCTCCAGATCGGCGACGACGTCGACGGTGGACAACGGAATCCTGTCGATGCCGATCGCCCCCTCCCGGCGTCGGCGACCGCAACCGATATTGATCGCAATCGGTTTCACCGGCTCAGCCCGCGCGGGCCGCCCCCCACCTCCCGCATGATCTCGACGTACCGTTCCGCAAACCGCGTCTTCGAATAGCGCGCTTCGATCAACGCCCGGCCCCTTCGGCCCATCTCCCGCCGTTCCGCCGGGTGGTCAATCAGGAAGCGGAGGTGTTCGATCCACTCCGATTCCCCGGAGGCGAGAAACCCCGTCACCCCTGGCTGAATGAATTCCGTATTGATCCCCACCGGAGACGCGACCGCCGGCACGGCCACCCCCATGTATTGCAGAATCTTGTACCCGCACTTTCCCCGGGCCCACAGCGAGTCGTGAAGCGGCATCACCCCGATGTCCACACTCTGGAGCGCCGCGACCTCTCCCTCCAGCGACCACGGCTCGTTGACGATGGGGACACCGGGAATCTCGATGAAGCGATTCGAGATAATCTTGAGCCGCAACGCCGGGTAGTCTTTCGCCAGTCGTTGGAGTACGGGAGCCAATTCGGCCAGGTAGTAGAGGTTCCCCCCGAGCCCGACCCATCCGATCGTCACCGCGTCCCCATGACCGGCGTCGCCCCTGGGACGATACCGTTCGGTATCGATCGGTGTCGGCAACACGTGCACCCTCGGACAGTTGGGAGTCGCGAACGCCGCGAGGAAGGCGTTCCCGGCGACGACCGCGGCGCAATGATCCACGGTCGCCAGGAATTTAGGAAAGTGCTTCCCCGTCAGCGACCGGCGGTGCTCGAGTTCGTGAAACATCACCGCGTCGTCGAAGTCAAAAATGATGCGCGGATTGAGCCGCCTTAACAGGGCGAGTTCGACACGATGAAGCGACGTCTTCTTCTGAAGAACGATCACATCGAAACGCGGGGCAAGTCGCAGCAGCCCGAGTCGGCCGAGGATGCCCGACGGGATGCGGATCGCCGTGCAGTCGATTCCGGCCGCCCGATACAGATCAAAACAGTCGGTCATCCGGATGCGACTGCTCGGAATCGGCCGCTTGGTGAGGAGAAATAACGCCTTCACGCGCCCCGTGACCCGGTCCGCTTGCCCAGCATCGACTCTGCGCTCATCCGCCGCGCCGTCCCCTCTTTCCCGAGCAACAGGCCATCAAGCTCCTCCAGCGCGCGCTCGACGGTCACCGCCCCCAGCGCCGCGGTGATCTGCCCCTTGCGATCGAGGCGCGCCGCATGGCGCGGCGTCGCCGCCTCGATCACCGTGTGCCCCTCGCCCCACGGCCGCCAGTGCGTGACCGATCCGCTCCACATGATGGCCACGACCGGGGTGTTCACCGCGGCGGCCATGTGCATCGGGGCCGAGTCCACCCCGAAGAAGAGGGCGCAGCGCGCGGTCAGCGCCGCCAACTGCTTGAGCGTGGTGCGCCCCAGGAGCGCCGCGGGCCGGAGACGACAGGCGTTCACGATGCGCTCGGCCTTCTCCACCTCATACGACGCCGGCCCCGCCGTCACCACCACGCGCAGGCCGCGCTCCTGCAGGGCGTCGATGACCCGCGCGTTCTTCTCCTCGTCCCAACACTTAAAGAGCCAGCGAGAAGTGGGATGGACCTGCACCACCGGCTGCCCGCCGTCCAATCCGCACTCCGCCCACCAACGATCGACCGCGGCGTCGTCCTCCGACGCCCAATGCAGGTCGACGCGGCGGTCGGCGGTCGTCATGCCGAACGCCTCGACGAGCTCGAGGTTCTGCAGGACCGTGTGGCGGTCGTTCGCAGGGCCAGGGGCTGTATGCGTCCACAAGAAGCGCTTGCCCCACATCCCCGCGCGCGCCTCGAACGCGATCCGGGTCGGCGCCCCCGACCACCACGCCGCGAACGCCGAACGGTCGCCGCCGGTCAAATCGATCGTCAGGTCGAACCGCCGGGCGCGGAGCGCGCGCAAAAACGCCCACTCGCGCGCCAGGCGCGTCCACGGCCGCTCGCCCGGCGGGCGAGCGAGCGCGATCACCTCGTCCAGCACGGGGTTGCCGGTCAGCATCGCCTCGGTCCCGGCGTTCACGAGCGCGGTCAGATGCGCGTCGGGGAACCGCTCGCGGACCGCGCGGAGCGCGGGCACGGTCAGCAGCACGTCGCCGATGTGCCGCAGCTTGATCACCAGGATCCGGCGCACGGACGAGGCGGGGACCGTCAGATCCACTCGCCCCACCACATCTTGAAAATCACCACCGCCACCGCGCCGGCCACCGCCGCCCACGTGCGGAATTCGCGGTGCTGGCGGACCAGCGC
>Ga0214473_10006482_pt1 | contig 13956 bp, 13 predicted proteins | sample RVTome_7_FD_203509 | JGI IMG/M metagenome (GOLD analysis project Ga0214473, IMG submission 203509) | Soil microbial communities from uranium-contaminated site in the Upper Colorado River Basin, Wyoming, United States - RVT98D197 | ecosystem: Environmental > Terrestrial > Soil > Contaminated >... | reverse complement strand
ACGAGGTCGGGCAGGGCGGCGCGGCTCGGGCCGGACCAAGTCGCCCAGAAGGCCAGCACGTACACGCGCGTCGCGCCGCGCTCGTGCACGATTTCGGGTCCCCCACCGAGCCAGGTCGTCGCGCGGATGGGCGGGGCCGCCGTGCCGACGTCCAGGGACGGCGCACTGGTCGTCGGCAGGGACGTTGGTCCGACCGGTTGGGTCACCGTCGGCGGCGCCGCTTCCTGCGTCAGGCTGCGATCAGGACGGAGGTCGGACGCGTGGGCCAGACAGACCGCTGCGACGCACAGAGCTGGGATCAAAGGCGGCATCGTCGTCTCCCGTGTTCGGGCCGGTCGGTAGGATACTCTCGTATACACCAGGCGCGGAGAAACGTCGCGTTTCAGAGCGCTGTCCCCCGCGGGGCGTGACGCAGTGCGGGTCGCAGTGGCGGTGGTTTGCGGCTCCCTAGCCAACGAACCATGCGCCCGCCGTTCGGGCGGCGACGGAAACGCCCCAGGCCGCGAAGTACGCGATGGTGGTCATGCCCACGAACGACACGACCGGCCAGACGCGCGAGCGCGTCTCGCGGCCGATCATGACGAGCGTGCTGGCGCACTGGGCGCACAGGGCGAAAAACACCATGACCGAGAGCGCGACGGGCAGCGTGAAGAGTGGTCGATCCGAATGGTCCCACGTGGCGGTGCGGATCGCCGTTCGAAGCTGCTCGGAACCCTCGTCTTCGGTTTGTCCGAGGTTGAAGAGCGTGCCGAGCGTCGCAATGACGAGCTCGCGGGCCGGGAAGGACGCGAGCACGGACACGCCGATCCGCCAATCCCACCCGAGCGGTCGAATCACCGGCTCGAGGCCCCGCCCGAGGCGACCGAGATAGCTGTCGCGGAGGTAGGCGCCGGCCAGCTCGGCGTCGAACTGCGCGTCGTCCCAGCCCGCGGTGCGCCGTTCCTGCTCGACGCGGGCGTGCGTCGCGGCGCTGCGGGGGAAGTACGCCAGCGCCCAGACGACCAGATTGACGACGAGAATCACGGTGCCCGCGCGCATCAGGAAGCTGCGGGCCGACAGGTACACCCGTTGCCCGATCGCGCTGGGCCGCGGCCACTTGTAGCTCGGCAGCTCGAGCAGGAACGTCGGCGTCGGCCCGGACAGCGCGGTCTTCCGCAGCAGCCAGGCAACCGGAATGGCGACGACGACACCCACAAGGTACATCGCCAGCATCACCAGCGCCGGAACACGGACGACGCCACCCAGATATCGCCAATCGGGCACCAGGGCGGCCGTCAGCACCAGGTAGACCGGCAGCCGCGCGGAGCAGCTCATAAACGGGATCAGCAGGATCGCGATGAAGCGCTCGCGCCGGTCCGCGATCGTGCGCGTGCCCATGATCGCGGGCACTGCGCAGGCAAAGCCCGACAGCAGCGGGATGAACGAACGCCCGCTGAGGCCCAGGGCGCGCATCAGGCGGTCCATCATGAACGCCGCCCGCGCCATGTAGCCGCAGTCTTCCAGAATCGCGATGAAGGCAAACAGCAGCACGATCTGCGGCAGGAACACGACCACGCCGCCCACGCCGCCGATAAGTCCGTCCACGATCAGGCTGCGGAGCATGCCCTCCGGCACCGCCGCGCCGATCACCGCGCCCAGAGCCGCGAACCCAGTTTCAATGGCGCGCATCGCCGGACCGGACCAGTAGAAGAGCGACTGGAAGACGACGTACAGCACGGCGAGCAGAAACACGGCTCCGCCGACCTTGTGCGTGAGCACGCGGTCAATGCGGTCGGTCCAGGTGACCACGGGCTCGTCGGGTCGTGCGACGACTCCGTCCAAGAGTCGGCCGATCCAGGCGTAGCGCGCGCGGACTTCCGCGGCCGACAGGTCGGCCCCGTCGGAGGACAGGCGTTGCCGCAGCGCGGCCAGCCGCGTAGCCGACCCGCCGCGCGCCAGATAGTCGGTCTCCGCGCAGCCAGAACAGTCCAACAGAATCCGCACGCCCTCGGCGAGCGAAACGCGCCCGGGGTTATCGACGGCGAGTTGCGTCGCCGCCTCCAGGAGCGGCGGGGGGAGCGGAGCACGGACCGCCGGCGCGGGTGTGTCCGCGGCGGCTTGGAGCGCTTCGAGGAGCGGCCTCACCGTGCGTTTGTTGGTCGCGACGACGGGAACGACCGGAATGCCCAATCGGCGGGCCAAGGCGGGCGCGTCGATCTCGATCCCGCGCGAGCGTGCAATATCCATCATGTTGAGCGCGACGACGACCGGCACGCCAATTTCGAGCAACTGGCTGATGAGGTAGAAGCTCCGGCGAAGATTGGACGCCTCGGCGATTGCGAGAATCACGTCGGGTTGGCCGTGCCCGGCGGCACGTCCGCAGAGCACGTTGGATACGAGCATCTCATCCGGCGAGACCGCGGCGAGGCTGTACGTGCCGGGCAGATCCAGCAGTTCCAGGGGAGGCGCCGCACCGCGGATGGGACCCCGCCCGGCATCGACGGTGACGCCGGGATAGTTGGCCACCTTCCGCCGGTAGCCGGTCAGTGCGTTGAAGAGGGTGGTTTTCCCCGTGTTCGGATTGCCGACCAGCGCCACCAGGCGCGGCCGCGTGGGCGAAACACTCGATCGGATTCGGCGGTCAGCGCTGGTTTCGAGGGGCGGGGCGGCCCTGGTCGTCAACGGAGCACGCTTCGCTCATCCGTGATTCGATCGGCGTGTCGAAATGGCCTGGAAGATCGTTCCTGCTCGTGCCGCTCAAACCGAGGATACATCGACCAGCCTGGCTTCGCTGGTGCGCAGCGACAGCTCGGAATCGCCGAGACGCACGTGCAGCGGGTCCCCGAGCGGCGCGCGACGGACCACCTGGACCTCGGCGCCCTCGATGAGACCCATCTCCATGAGTCTTTGGGTGAGTAGACCGCCGCGACGTACGCCGAGGATCCGCAGCGTCTTTCGGATAGGCGCGTGGGCCAGCGACATTTCGGACCTCCGCGACAGCGCCGTTGAGCGCATGTCAGTCGGGCTGCCGTTTGCTTTATATTTAAAGCATCGGTATTGTGCGCGAACAGGTCAAGCATGTCAAGCGTGGAAGCGGTACAAAACCCGGCCTTGGGCGTTACCGATAAGCCGTTGCTGGAATATGACTTATGGTTTTGACGGGTCCTTGATAATCAATCGGCCCGGGGCGACGGATGCCAGCTCGACCTCCGGGTCACCGGGATTGCCGACAGGCGGCGCGATGTACCCGAACACGTAATACGTACCGGGGGCAAGCGTATTGGGAACCTGCCAGAGGTAGCTGTCTTCGACCTCGCTCTTGCCGCCCGCCTTCCGTCCGCTCAGGATCGGAGTTTCGATTTCCCCCTCGCCCGGGTTCGGATCATCGTCCATGGTGATGCGGATCGTGGCGTCCTTGGTGGGGTCGTCATCGCGCCAACGGATGCGGACGTAGTCGCCCGCGTTGACGGTCAGGATGTCTGCCGGCGCAAGCATCGCGATCAGCGGCTGGCGGGCCGTGTTGCGGCGATTGACCAGGCCCTTGCCCTCGGCGGTTTCCGGCTCGGCGCCGCCCGTGTTCATCACGATGACCAGGCGGTAAATGCCGTTCGGGGCGACGGTCCCGTCGGCATACTTGCCGTTCCAGGAGAATGTGTCGGTTTGCGTGCCGCCGGACACGAGCCGCTGCGACAGGATGGCCCGCTCGTTGCCGTTGTTATGGTTGTCGTCCGTGTCGATTTTGAGGTCGATGAGCACGTCGTTCAGCTCATTGACGCTGAACTTGATCTCCAGGGGTACATCGCTGCCGAGGAACGACACGTCCTGATCCGGGCTGACGATGCCGAGCGTGAGCGGGCCTTTGTTCTCGCCCTCTGCCGGCACGGTGATCTGCACGCCGGCGTCGCCGAACGTCTCCGGGTTCGTCTCGTCGGTCAGTTGGGCGAAGAGTTTGTAGGTGCCGGCTGCGACCGTTTTTTCGTCGAGGTCCTTGCCGTTCCAGTCGAACGAGCCCTCGGTGGTCGACTCAGCCAGTGTGGCCTCGTGGAGGTAGATCTCGTTCCCGCCGGTGTGATCGGAGTCGGGATCGAGGCCGACCTTCGCTTTCCCCTTGCCGCCTTGATCGAATGCGGACCAGGCGATCTCGAGATCGGCCGAGCCTTTCGCGACGTTCGTCGTCGGCTTGGTGAACTGGAAGGTCGGTGAAGCGTCCACGGTCACGCGCCCGAGACCGGTGGCCGAGGCGGCGTCCTCGGAGGTGCTGATCTTGGCGTAGATGACGTAGAGACCCTCGGCGAAGCCCGCGGTGTCCCAGGAGGTCGTAAGCTGGCGCCGCCCGCTCACGGGCACGCCAGCCTCGATCACCGTCTGCTGCAAGTCGACGCGGGACTCGACGAGCAGTTGCGCGGTGGCCGCCAGCTCGGTGTCATTCACGGCCGTCCACCGGATGTCCAGCACCGTGCCCTGCGGCACGTTTCCGTCGGCGACGGGGGCCTGGATCGAGACGCCCAACGGGTTCCCCGGCGGCAGCTTGGGCGCAGGTTCCTGGTACAGCGGAACGCACGTGGCCCCCAACACGAGCCAAGCCAGCGTCAGAATCAGCAGCAGTTCGCCTCGCGTCACAATGCACCTCGTGTGGGCTGAGGAGCGAAGCTCCCGCCCAGAATAGCCGATAAGAATATCGGTACCGGCACCGGCGTCGATGAAGGCCGGACGGCTCCGCCGGCGCTGCACGGCGCAGCGAACACCCGGCCCGAGGGAAGCCGCCCTGTCCATTATTCGAGGTCGCGCATGTCCGTCAACCGGTCGACGCCTGCGTATGAGGCCGGACCAGGTCGGCCGCAGTTGGCAGGCCGGTCGCGGGCCGCTAGGATAACAGCGAGTCGCCGGGCCGGCACTCGGGTATGCATAGTGTGAAATACCGGCGGCGAAGTCACAAAACGAGTGATTTGGGAAGCCATGGAATGACCGCGCGAACCCTGGTTGCCGTTGGGGCGCTCCTGCTAGCGGGCAGCGTCGTCGTCGTCGTGGGGACCGGTTGCTTGGGCACGCTCTGGCTGAACCAGACCGGCGAGCGTAGCGGGGACGTGACGGTCGTGTTCAACAACGGAACGCCTTATCGGGCCTCATTCTCGTATGGCAGCTATGACGCGCTGGACCGCAATCCGCCCGGTCCGGTGGACTTCCAACAGCTTCGCCTGGAGGGTAACACGGCCAGCGCATCGATCACCGTGACCTGTCGCCGCAATCTCGCAATCGGCACGCTGGCGCTGTATCAACGGGCGCTGGACACCAAGGCCACGCAGACGGATGCGTTCGATCCCGATGCGTTTGACACCGAAGTGCACTTCTCGGACGCGGCGAAAGAGTCCGAGCTGGCCGCCAAGCCGACGGTGGGGACGGCGTCCGGCGACGAGCGGCTGCTGAACGTGGACTACCATTGCCGGGACCAACTGGTCTATACGTTCGTCGAGGATGCAGCCGCCCCAGGCCGCTTCCGCATCGACTTCGCCCTCATCCCGGCTCGACAGCCCTGAGACCACCGATCAGCACTCCGCCCGCGAGGGCGGGGCCCGGGGCGCGATCGGCGTCGCGGAGTGGCGTGCCCAGGCATCACACTCTAAGCTAGCTGAGGTCGCTCCGCGCGGCGCGCCGCGTGCCATGCAGGGACGCGAACGCGCGTCGGGCGCGCTGGGTGCCGGCTCCAACTGGGCGAGGAAAAGCATGTCCCGGTCAGCGATCTCCCAAAAAGTCGCCACGGATATGAAGTCCGCTTCGTGGATCCGCGAGATGTTCGAGAAGGGCCGGCAGCTCAAGGCGGAGTTTGGCGAGGACCACGTGCACGACTTCTCGCTCGGCAACCCCAACGGGGTTCCGCCGCGGGCCTTTTTTGAGGCCCTCAGCGCCGTCGCCGCCGAACGAAAGCCCGAGCTGCACCGTTACATGCCGAACGCGGGCTTCGATGAGACCCGCGCGGCGGTGGCGCGATTTCTGACGCGCGAATACCGCCTGGAGTTTGCGGCCGCGGACGTCATCCTCACGAGCGGGGCCGCCGGCGGCATGAACGTCGTGATGCACGCGGTTTGTGACCCGGGCGACGAGGTCATCCTGCTGGCGCCGTACTTCCCGGAATACCGGTTTTATGTCGAGCAGGCGGGCGGAACGCCCGTTGCGGTTCAGACGGACGCACAGTTTCAGCCGGACCTGGGTGCGATCGAGGCGGCGCTGACGCCGCGTACGCGGGCCATCCTCGTCAACTCGCCCAATAACCCCAGCGGCGCGGTCTACACCGAAGAGCATTGCCGTGGCTTGGCGGCTCTGCTCGCGCGACACGACCGGCCGGACCGGCCGCTCTACGTCGTGCTGGACGACCCGTATCGCCGCATCATCTACGATCTTGACTGGTGCCCGACGCCGGCGCGGCATTACGCCCGCACGATCATCGTGTCCAGCTACTCCAAGGACCTGAGCATTCCCGGGGAGCGGGCGGGGTACGTCGCCGTGCCGCAAAGCGTGCCCGAGCGCCAAACGGTGCTGGGGGCGATGACGATGCTCAACCGCACGCTCGGGTTCGTGAACGCGGCGGCGTTCATGCAGCGGGTCATTGCCCGCTGCGCGGACGCGCTGTGCGACGTGAGCTTCTACCGGAAGAACCGCGATATGCTGTGCAACGCGCTGCGCCAGTACGGCTACGATCTCCAGATTCCCGGCGGGGCGTTGTACGCGTTTCCGAGAACGCCGATCGCCGACGACCCTGAGTTCATCGCCGTACTGATGAAGCACCGGATTTTGGCAGTGCCGGGGCGGGGCTTCGGGCGGCCGGGCTACATGCGCGTCAGCTTCTGTGTGGACCGCCGGACGATCGAGCGTGCGTTGCCGGGCTTCCAGGCCGCGATCGAGGAAGTCCGCGCGTGGTCATCGCGGTAGTCAACAGCAAGGGCGGCGTCGGTAAGTCCACGCTGGCCGTACACCTGGCGGTGTGGCTCCGTGAGCAGGGTCGGCACGTAGCGGTGATCGACGCGGACGCCCAGGGCAGCACGGCGGAGTGGCTTTCGCGGGCGGAGCCGGAGATTCGGCTGGAGCGCTGCGCGAGTTCCGCCGAGATACTGGATCGCTACCCGCGACTTCAGGCGCTCCACGACGCGGTGGTGATAGACGGACCAGCGGCACTGAGTGCCGAGACCGTGACCATCATCGGCGTTGCGGACGTGGCGCTGGTGCCGATCGGGCCGTCGATGATGGATATCAGCGCGTCATACCGCACGGCACGCCTCATCTACAAAGTACGTTTCAACCCCAAGCGCAACGGCCGCCCGGACACGTTCATCGTGCTCAATCGCGTCCAGCCGCGAACGCGCCTGGCTCGCATCGCGGCCGCCGCGATCCTTCAGTACGGCTTTCCGGTCGCCAACAACGCGCTGCAACTGCGGCAGGCGTACGCGGAAGCGTGCGGCGAGGGGACCGTCGTGTGGCGGATGGGGGCGCGCGGCCAGCACGCCACCGAGGAAATCCGGGCGCTGTTTGCTGAAGTGCTGGAGAAGACGGAGGCGGCGCGTGTGTGATGGGGTCCGGTCACGCCGTTTCGTCGGTCGGCAGTTGTTCAGGCGCGATGGCTGGCGCGAGTCGGCGGAACTTGACTGCTAGGGGTGAAGAGCCGCGCGAAGCGTCGCGGAAATACGTTAGCTGCTGGTCGGGCGTGAGCGTGCGGATTTCTTCGTAGATCTGCTGCTGAATTTCGTTCTTCATCTTCACGCAATCAATCGGTTTCGGGTTCATGGACCAGCTCCCGGGGGCTTCGGATTTCGATCAGGGGGTAACCGAGGCGCAGGTTGACGGCATTGAATTGCCGGATGCGTTCCAAGTGAACCAAGTGACGGAAGTTCCAGCTCACCAAGGCGTCGGCCCGGGCCACGGTGGCCAGCGCCACGTGAGCCGCGTCATCGATCCAGCGTACCGCCAGCACGCCCGCGGATAGGTATTCGTCTCGCAACGTCAGACTTTCCGACGACAAGAGGACACGCTCGACTTGTACGTCGGGAAGCTCTAGGAAGACCCGTTGCACCGCGTCCGGACTGCGCTCCAGCTCCCGCAGGGTGACGTCGGAAACGATTAGACGGTACAGACCCGCGCGCACGTCTTCGAACAGGCGCCGCGACGAGCGGTCAAACGCCGTGTCAAAGCAACCGCCGAACACGGAGGTATCGCTGTAAAGACGCATGGGCCGAGGTTGGGCGAGCATGGTTCGGTCTCCGTTTCCGCACGGGTAGCGCATTGTACCGCCGGGGTGTCCAGGCGTCAGTTAGCGCTGCGCGCGGCGCGTGAAAGCTGTGTCTCGAACACTTAGCTGAACGCACCATGCAGATGCCACCGCTGCTCATCGAGCGCGTGGAAGAGCCAGAACTGCTCGCCGGTCTCGGCGGTGACGCGGAAGTAGTCACGCCGCACGTCCGGGCCGCGCCACCAGGCGGTCTCCAGCCGCTCGGGGCCGGTCGCCGCGGCCACGACGTATTCGCGACCGCGATACGCGAACCACGTCGGCGGTCCGTCCGGTACCAGCGCGATGACCCGAATGGGAACGGGACGGGCCAGCAACTGCACTGGCCGCGGGCACGCGGTGGGGGGGTTCTGTCCCGTGGTGCACGACTTCGATCCCGCTTCCGACACGCTCACGTATCGAAACGCCGCCTCGGGCTGGTAGTCGTCCAGCAGCTCCGTTCGCACGACGGCGTCGGGGCCCAGCCGAGCAACCAAACGATCGATCAGGTGGCCGAGTTCCTCTTCCTGTTCCGGCGCGCGTGACTCGAACAGCTCCACCTGACCGGGCCGCCAATGCGCGGTCTCCTGCGCCACCAGCATCAGCCCGCACACGCCGGCGAACAGGTCGATCGGCTCGAGTCGCTGCGCCAGAAGCTGTTGCACGTGCGCCGTCGATCGGGACGGCCGCGACAGGGCAATCGAGAGCACCCTGGGCGGCATATGCTCAAAGTACAGCACGCAATCCAGCCGCCGCAGGGCGAGGTCGCGCTGCCCCAATTGCGTGAAGAGTTCGCTCAGCAGATGCTCGGCGGCGGGCAGGAGCTGGGGCAGCTCGTGGGCGGCATGCTCGAAACTCAGCCGCACGTGCGGTACGTCCTCCGGCACATGCGTGGCGACGCCCTCGAAGACTTCGCCGAGCGCCTGCTGTAACCGCAGGACGAGCTGCGGACCAAAGCGGGCCGGCAGGGCAGCGCGTGGCAGCTTGAGCAGGTCGCCGATGGTCCGCACGCCCAGCGCGTCCAGCCGCGCCGTGACGGCGGCGTCGAGGCGCAGTGCCGCCGGCGGGAGCGGGGCCAGATATGCCTCAGTCTGCCCCGGCGGCACAATGACCGGGTCATCCGGGTCGTAGGCGTGGCCCCGGCTTCCAGCCGGTGTTAGACGGCCCAAACCACAATACGCGAGCGCATACGCCGCTCCGACCGTGTCGGCGATCGCAGCCCGTGTGAAAAAGCCCATGCGCCGCAGGCCCTCGACGGCCTGGCGGGCGATGTTGCCCTCGCCGCTGAAAAGCCGCTGGCAGCCGGTGATGTCGAGCAGCAGGGTGTCGGGCTCGACGGCTTCCACCAGCGGGCTGAAACGGACGGCCCAGCGGGCCAGTCGGTGCAACGCCGTTCGGTCGCGTTGCGGGTCGTGGGGCAACGCCGTCAGGTGCGGCGCGATGGCGTGGGCCTGGCCGAGCGTCATCCCCGCCCGCAAGCCCAGCCGCGCGGCGTGTTCATCGACGCAATGGACGACCACGGACGCCCCCGCACGGCCGGTCAGCACCAGCGGCGTGTCGCACCGCTGCGACGCGATGGCACTATCGCGTCGGGCGCGGTCGGCCGCAAAGAAAGGCATGCACAGGCACAGTCGGCGGAAGGCAGCCATTTGTCCGCCTGGCGTTTTTACCTAACATATTCCAAACAATTATAGACGAGGGACGGTACAGGAATCAATCCCCGGTTGCAGCGCGCTAGGCGCCCGTGTGCGCCCGGACGGGGCGGGCCAGGGCGCGGTTGCCGAGTTGGCCGCAGGCGGCCATTTGGTCGCGGCCCTTGGTGATGCGGCGCAGGCACGGCTGGCCGGTCGCTTCCAATCCCCGCAGGAAACGCGCGACTGCGTCATCGGTTGGCGCCGGCCAGGGCGAATCGAGCCGGGGGTTGTAGGGGATGATGTTCGCGACGCACTTGAGCGGCCGCAGATACTCCGCGAGCTGGCGGGCGTGTGCGGGTGCGTCGTTGACGCCGGGGATCAGGACGTACGCGATCATGAAGAACTGGCAGTTGCGCAGGGGGTAGGCCAGCAGGGCGTCACGCAGGACGGCCAGCGGCTCGAGCCGGTTAATCGGCATGATCCGCGAGCGAATCTCGTCATTCGGGGCGTTGAGCGAGATGGCCAGATTGAGCCGTCGCCAGCCGAGGCTGGCCAAAGCCCGGATGCCGCGTGTGCGGCCCGCCGTGGAGATCGTCAGCCGCTCCTTGGCCAGCGACAGGCCGGACGGGTCACTGAGGACGCGGAGCGCCTGGAGCACGTGGTCGTAGTTATCCAGCGGCTCACCCATGCCCATGAAGACGACGTTGCGCACGGGCTGGCCGAACTTGCACTGGGCGGCGACGACTTGGCCGACGATTTCGCCGGCGGTGAGGTTCCGCAGCAGGCCGAGCTGGGCCGTCTCGCAAAATGTGCAGCCGCGGGCGCAGCCGATTTGGGACGAGACGCACAGCGTCTTCCAGGTCCGCCAGCGGCCGTACATGGGGACCAGGACGCTTTCGATCTCCAGGCCGTCGGGGGTGCGCTGGACGAACTTGGTCAGCTCGCCGTCGCGTACGTCGCGCACGATCGGGAGCAGGTCGGCACGGAGGGGCCCGTCGGCCATCTGGCCACGCATAAGCTGGCGGTACGTGGCGCGGAGGGCCTGGATCTGCCCCGGCCGCGGCCGCAACGCCGCGGCCACGTCATCGAACGTCAGCCCCAGAACGTCCATAGTCACCCTGACACTCCCGCGGGCACACAGAGGCCGGTTGCCAACCGGGCGAGAATACGCAATAATACAGGGTTCAGAGGATGACCGATACACATACCGGCCCGGGCCGGCGAGCGGACGAACGACCATGAAGGCGAAGATTCATCCAAAATACGTGGACGCCCAGGTGCTCTGCGCGTGCGGCAACAGCTTCAAGACTCGGGCGACCGTGCCGGAACTGCGGGTCGATATCTGTAGCGCCTGCCACCCCTTCTACACCGGTAAGCAGAAGTTCATCGACACGGCCGGCCGGGTCGAGCGCTTCCAGCGGAAATTCGGGGGCGAGTACTTCAAGACGAAGGCCAAAGCGGAGGCCAAGCCGCGAACGCGGCGTTAGCTGGCTGGTATGAGACGTAGGGCGCGGCCCACGGGGATGCCCCGTGGGTCGCCGCGTTTGGTCCCCGGCGCCGTGCTTAGGGACGACCACCCATGCCCATGACGCTGACTGATCCGCCGTGGCTGACGCGCGTGGAGCAGATGGCGCAGCGCGCCCAGGAAGTGGCCGAGCAGATGAACCGGCCGGAGGTCGCGGCCAACGGGGCGCTGCTGGTCAAGCTGGCTCGCGAGTACGGTGAGTTAGAGAAGGTCGTCAAGCCCTATCGCGATTATCGGGCCGTCATGAAGCAGCTCGAGGAGACGCAGCAAATTCTCGATGATCCGCACTGGGACGCCGAACTGCACGAGCTGGCCGACGGCGAGCGGACCGGCTTGCAGGCCAAACGCGAGCAGCTTCTGGACGCTTTGAAGGAGAAGCTCGTGACGGGCCACGAAGCGGCCATCCGGTCCATCATTCTGGAAGTGCGGGCCGGCACCGGCGGTGGAGAGGCGGCGCTGTTTGCCCGGAACCTGCTCAACATGTATCTGGCCTACGCCAAGCGTAAGGGCTTCGAAACCGAGCTGCTGTCGATCTCCGACTCCGACCTGGGCGGCGTGCGGGAAGCGATCGTCAACATCACCGGCGACGAAGTGTACATGCACTATCGCTTCGAGGCGGGCGGGCATCGCGTGCAGCGCGTGCCCAAGACCGAAGCCCAGGGCCGCATTCACACGTCCGCGGCTACGGTGGCCGTTCTGCCGGAGGTCGAGGACGTCGAGGTGAACATCGACTGGGACAAGGACGTCCTCGAGCACGTCAGTTGCGCCGGCGGCCCCGGCGGGCAGAACGTCAACAAGGTCGCCAGCGCGATCAAGCTCGAACACATCCCCACGGGGATCACGGTCTCGACCCGCGACGAGCGCAGCCAGCACAAGAATCGGGCCAAGGCCCGCCGCATCCTCATGTCCCGCGTGTACGAGCACTATCAGTCGCAGCAACGCAAGCAAATCGACGCGGACCGGCGGAGCATGGTGGGCAGCGGCGACCGTAGCGACCGCATCCGGACGTACAACTTCCCGCAGGACCGTTGCACCGACCACCGCATCAACAAGGACCTCTTCGGGCTGGATCGCATCCTGGGCTCCGGGCGTTTCGACGAGTTCCTGGCGGAGCTGCACGACCGCGACCTGAAGATGCGGCTGGAGGCGCTGTAGCCCGGTCGGCGCGGCGGGCTTCCTAGGGGAAATCCCTATTCCCGACAAAATTCGGGGTTTTGCTGTTGCAAGCCTCGGGAAAGAGCACTAATCTAGTGCCGTATTAATGGGCCGGGGTGTTGAGCGGTCGAAGGGACGGAGATGAAGCGGCGGGTGGGCGCGCCGGAGCAGACGCGCCCACCCGGCTTGTGGCTCCGCAATGCATCGGACCTGCCGCCGGACGTGTCCGGATGATTCGTCCCGCGGGAGTGCGTGCTCGGTCGCGCCGCGCGACGCTGCTGCGGGGACCGGCGGACCCGGTCTCGTCGAGAGGATTCTTCTCGGGGTCGGAAGGGTTGGGACGCCGCGCTGGAGGCGGCGGGGCTTGGGAACCCGCCGCCTCGTTTTTTGCGCCGACGCTGACACCGCGCGGAACCGTGAATGAACCGTCGCGGCGCAGCGTCACCACGCTCGTCAACACGGGGTCCTGGTCTAGAATCACGACAGCCTGGGAGGTGGACGATGCCCGAGTTGGCAACGAAGAAGTGCGTGCCATGCCGCGGCGGCGTTCCGCCGCTGAAGTCGGAACAGATCCAGACGTTGCTGCGGCAGGTGGACGGCTGGGAGGCGGTGCGCGAGCACCACATCACCAAGAACTTTGCGTTTCCGGATTTTTCCGGCGCCCTGGCATTCGTAAACCAGATCGGCGCCGTTGCGGAGGCGGAGGGTCATCATCCCGACCTCTACCTGAGCTGGGGTAAGGTCGGCGTGCAAATCTGGACGCACAAGATCGACGGCCTGACCGAAAGCGACTTCATCCTGGCCGCCAAAATCGATCAACTTCCGCACGGATAGTCCCACGTAAGACAAACCGCCAAGGCGCCAAGAGCGCCAAGGACGCCAAGGCACTCATAGGGCGCGGTGGGATCAGGAGAGCCGCACGTGCGCGTCGCCGAAACGTGCTCCTCCATATAAAATCTCGCTCATGGACACGTGCGGTTCGCTTCACGTCAAGACATTCGTCGAGGCGATGTTCCAGGAGAACGGGTACCTGCTCTGGCCTGCCGATCAGACGGACGGCTGGATCGTTGATCCCGGGTTTTCGCCGCAACCGGAGGAGCTGGCCGATGCGGTGCGCACGCGCGGGCTGACGCTCAAGCTGGTGCTCCTGACCCATTGTCATCCCGATCACCTCGCCGGCGTGACGACGATTCGGCGCCGGTTTCCCGATGCGCCGCTCTGGGCGCCGCGGGATGAGGCGCACATGCTCACCGATCCGCAGGCCAACCTCTCGGCGTCGATGGGTTTCCCCGTCGTCGCACCAGCGGCTGATCGGCTGCTCGCGTCGGGGGACACTCTGATGCTGGGCGAGCTGGCTTGGACCGTGCTCGACGTGTCCGGTCATTCACCCGGCGGGCTGGCATACTACTGCC
>Ga0214473_10006481_pt1 | contig 13956 bp, 6 predicted proteins | sample RVTome_7_FD_203509 | JGI IMG/M metagenome (GOLD analysis project Ga0214473, IMG submission 203509) | Soil microbial communities from uranium-contaminated site in the Upper Colorado River Basin, Wyoming, United States - RVT98D197 | ecosystem: Environmental > Terrestrial > Soil > Contaminated >... | reverse complement strand
CCTGCACAAAGACGGCGCCCTCTGGAGCACCTCCGGAGGCTGGCTCCTCACCACACCTCCCTACTACCCCGGGACGGACTACGCCCGTGCCCTGCAGCTGGTGGGGACCAACTACGTGATCCTGCACAAGGACGGCGCCATCTACGATTCAACAACAGGCTGGGTTCTCACCACCCCGCCCTACTACCCTGGTACTGCGTATGCGGTAGACCTGCAGGTGCGGTAGCATTGCTATAAAAAGGGGGGAAGGGCCTTGTCTCCCTTCCCCCCCTTTTTTGTACCCTGCTTTATAATAGTGTGCCGCTTGCATCGCCTGGCAATCACTACTCCCAGCCCCTTAGTACATTTAAGTATTGTCTTTTTTCACAAATATGCTACAATTTAGCCCAATTGAATCACACAATGCGTAGCATTCGCCCAACCTGGTGAGGGGTATAGGGGGGAGAGGGTCGCTTGCGAAGCGGTGTTTTGGGAGTTGCAAGGGCATTGCTAATGAAAAAATTAGTTTTTTCTGCTATATTTTCTCACACGGAGAGGGGGTGATTAAACAGCCGAAGCGATCGAAGATAAGGGGTGCATGCTCGTAGCGTGCAGTTGCCTGCAGGCTACGTTTGGCAACTTTTAGTACGCTTGTTTAATAGAGGGCAATCATACAGGTGGTCTACAGGTAGTAGACCCAGAAGGAGTATAGCAATGAAAAGAATGCTCGTGCTTCCTGTCATCATGGTAGTTATCACGGCTATTTCCTTTGTTTTTGCTCCCCCCTCCTTTTCACAGAAAGATATTCAGCAAAAAATCAACACCCTACGCCAGAATACCAAGCTCATCGAGCCGGCCTTGGTGATGAAGGATTTTGAGCAGGGAAAGACAACGACCCGGGTGATCGTCAACCTGGCACAGCCGGCACAGTTCCGGGCAAGCGGGGATTTTACGAATATGGCCTATCGTGCCACAATGCAGGCACAGGTGCAGGCGGCCCAGGATCGGGTCATCAGCCGTCTCGATACCAGCAACGTACAGGTGAAGCGGAGGTTCACCTATGTCTTTGGTTTCTCCGCCGAGGTCACCCCAGAGGGCCTTGAGGCATTGACTCAACTCGATGACGTCGTCTCCATCAACAAGTCCAGGATCTTCAAACCCCATCTAGCCCAGGGCATACCCTTGATGAAGGCTAGTACCGTGAGAAGCGCCTATAACGGGTACGGCCTTTCCATAGCCATCTGCGACACCGGTATCGACTATACCCACCCCGACCTGGGCGGTGCGCCGCTCTCCACCAATACCAAGGTCATCGGGGGATTTGACATCGGCGACGACGACCCCGATCCGATGGATTTACAAGGACATGGCACCTGTTGTGCCGGCATCGCCGCCGGTGACATCCCCAGCGTGGGCGTTGGGGACTATATCGGCGGTGTAGCGCCCGGCGCCAAGCTCTATGCCGTGAAGATAGTCGAAGGGGCTACCGGATCCTCCTCCGAGGATATCATGATCGCGGCGTGGGAGTGGTGCATTACTCATAAAAATGACAACACTCACTACCCCATCCAGATCATCAGCACGAGCTTCGGCGGCCCCTGTGACGACGGTGAAGGAAATCCGGTTCCGTGCACAAGTCCTTGTAATGTCGCCTTACCGGCCTTGAGCGCGGCTGCTGCCAACTGTGTTGCCGCCGGCATCACCCTCTTTGTCTCCTCGGGAAATGACGGGTACTGTAATGGCATATCGCAGCCTGCCTGTATCTCCTATGTCAATTCGGTCGGGGCCGTCTATGATGCCGATATAGGCGCGGCCGGCCCTGGGTGCATCAGCGAGGCTTCCTGTAATGACTATCCCGTTGCAGGCTGTGGTACCGATCCTGAGACAGACCCTATAGGCCCTGGGTGCGCTGACCTAACGACGGCGGCCGACCGCGTCACCTGCTATTCCAACACCGCCTCCTTTTTGCATCTCCTGGCCCCGAGCGACAATGCCTACACCACCGATATCGTGGGTGCGGGTGGTTATAACAATGCAGGCGATTATTTTGATAGCTTCAACGGTACCTCGGCTGCCTGCCCCTATGCCGCCGGAGCAGCCGCCTGTCTGCAGAGCTGGTCTCGAGCAACCCGCAATGCTTTTTTGTCACCCACCGAGGTACGGGCAAGGCTTATGAGCACCGGCGATCCGGTTACCGATACCAAAGGCAACCATATCAGAATCACAAAGCCGAGGATCAATCTCGCTGCCGCCGTTGGCTTTCATCCCATTTTGCACAGGGATGGGGCCATATACGATACGGTTGAGAGCTGGATCACCAGCACCCCTCCCTACTATCCCGGCAGCGACTATGCCAGAGGCCTGGTGAAGCACCGCTCCATCGGCTCTTATCTCATCCTGCACAAGGACGGTGCGCTTTACGATTCCGATACGGGCTGGCTCCTCACTTCCCCCCCGTACTATATAGGTGCTGATTATGCGCGTGACCTGGAGCTCAAAACTGTGACCATCTTTGCCGAGGATTTTGATGGAAGCCCCTTCCCACCCACCGACTGGACCGTGGTGAATAATGGGGGTGATTGCAGCTGGGACCTGAATTCAACCGTGGGGCGGTCCAATGTCACCGGCGGCACCGGGGACTGCGCCGATGCCGACTCCGACAAGTGCGGGATGCCAACCACGATGGACACCGAGCTCTGGACGCCGGTCTTTGATCTCTCCGCGTTGTCTTCAGCTACCCTCTCGTTCCGCGCATCGTATGAAGACAACACGCTTGCTCTTCTGAACGATTATGCGGCAGTGGACATCAGTATAGACGACGGCGGCAGTTGGACCAACCTCCTGACGTGGGATGAAAATCATCCGGGAGAACTGGTCACCCTTGACCTCACCGACTATTGCGGCAACGCGTCCGTCATTGTCCGATTTCACTATGTGGCGCCGGAGTGGTCTTGGTGGTTTGAGGTGGACGATGTCCAGGTCACGAGCGATACGACCACCATCCTCCATAAAGACGGCGCCCTGTGGAATAACATCGACGGATGGAATTTAAGCACCCCTCCCTACTATCCCGGCACCGACTATGCGCGAGCCCTGGCGTTCCGGTCAAACGGCAGCTATCTGATCCTGCACAAGGAAGGGGCGGTGTATGATTCCGCCTCTGGTTGGTTAACCACAACCCCCCCCTTCTATCCCGGCATGTCCTGGGCCGTGGATCTGAAGCTCAAGGCAAGTGATGCAGGCTACGTCATACTCCATCAGGATGGCGCCTTGTGGTCTAGCGACAAGGGGTGGAACACGAGTACCCCGCCCTACTACCCCGGCACCGCCTATGCGGTGGATCTGGCGTTCCCGATTGATTTTACCGGCAGCGCGACCCCTAATGAGCCTCTCTATATTATCCTGCACAGGGACGGTGCTATCTACGATTCGGGCGTCGGTTGGAACCTGCACACGCCCCCGTACTATCCTGGCTCGAACTACGCCGTGGACACGGAGTAAAATAAAAACTGTATGGCGGGAGGGCCTCAAGCCCTCCCGCCTTTTTTATTACGCCCTCAAAAGCCCACTCATAATTCCCGCCTAGTAGGGCATCATTACTATTTACATTTTGTGAAGAAATTTTTTACTTGCAATTTTAAAACAATCTTGCTACGAGAGGGCATCTTCTTTTTTCGACACTAGTAAAATTGGAATCCGATGAAAGGAGGTATACTTCATGAAGCTTAAACAAGGCCTTGTAGTTGTTTTTGCGGTGGTTCTTGTATCGTTGCCTGCAATCGCGTGTGCAGCGGTCTTCACTGTCAGCGACGTGGCAGGGTTCCAGAATGCCCTTGTTTCCGCATCGAGCAACAGCGAGGATGATACCATCAATGTAGCGACAGGGACGTATGACCTATCCGCAGGTGCGCTTTACTACTACCTGGGGGATGCGGGATCGGGTTTTGGAAGCGACAACCATGCCCTGACCATCCAGGGCGCAGGCACAGGTTCAACCATCCTCGATGGCGGGGTTGCCACGCAAAATTTGGTTCTTGATACCACGGTTATCTCCGACTCCGGCGCTCACATAACCGTCAGGGGCATAACTGCCCAGAACGCGCGTACCGGGCCGTCCCTTTCTGTTAGGACAAATGCCGCCAACGTAACCGTAAGGGAATCGGAATTCAAGGACAATACCTCCGGCTACGGCGCCGGCGCCTATCTTAGAACCTTGACCGGCGCAGTCACCGTTGCAAGCTGTATCTTCACGAACAACGCTGCCGATTCCGGTGCCGGCGGCGGCACGCTGGTGGATACCAACAATGCGCTGGTATTTCTCACCAACAGTATCTTCAATAACAACTGGGCTGATGAAGACGGCGGGGGCGCCTATCTCTATACCTTATACAACACGATAACCGCGACCAACAATACCTTTACCAATAACTATGCGAGGGACAGAGGCGCCGGTTTCTTTGTGTGGATGGCCTGGGAAAGTGGTTCTCAGGCAAACATCTACAACAATATAAGCTGGGGCAATACCGGCGCTTCGTCCGGCCGTGATATATACGTGGATGATACAGAGAATGATACGACCGGCTATCCCGTCTACCTGTATAACAACGATTTTACCTACTTCACGAGCACGTGTCAGACCACGGGCGGCTGTACCCCGGCGATAAATCAGGGCAGCAACATCAATGCGCCCCCCTACCTGTTTACAGATTCTCACCTCCAACCCGGCTCACCCTGCATCGACACCGGCTTAAACAGCGCCCCGAGCATCCCCAGCGAGGACTTCGAGGGGGACCCCCGGATCGTTAATGTCACGGCGGACATGGGGGCAGATGAGTATAATCCTATTGTTTATCACTGTGTCAGTAGTGCCGAAGAGCTCATAACGGCCCTGAGCACCGCCGCAGCCAATAGCGCGGATGATATCATCCAGGTGGTTATGGGGACCTATACGGGGAACTTCTTCTATCAGTCAACTGAAGGCTACAGCATCACCCTGGAGGGCGGCTACACAGCCGCATGCTCGAGCAGGGAGGTTAACCCCGCCAACACGGTGCTGGATGGGGGCAATACAGGCGGGGTGATTCTTCTCGAAAATGTGACCAATGGCGGCGACATCGGAGTAGATGGCTTTACCATACGGAATGGAAACCAAACTGACAATTCTGGCGGCGGAATATATACCGCTTCTGCTTCGGATTCAGGTTCGGCAGGTAATGTCCTCCTCACCAATAATATCATCACAGGAAACACCGCAACCCAATATCAAGCCGGCGGGGTATTTGCTCGCTCAATTTCCAATACGGGCCAGGCAGGCACCGTCACCCTCATCAACAATATCATCGCGGGAAATAGCGCTCCACTCGGGTGGGGTGGTGGGGTCAATATCTCATCCGAGTCAAATTCTTTTCCAGGGAATACCGTCACCCTCGTTAACAACACCATTACAGGGAATACCGCTGCAAACAATGGCGGTGGAGCACTTATTTACAAGGATGCTAACACCCTCCATTGCTACAACAACATCATCTGGGGAAATACCGCCGCAACGGCGGATGATATCTATGTGGGTGGCGGCGGCACAAACTATGGCTACAACAACGACTATCATGAGATGACCGGCAGCTGGAACGGCGGGTCTGATGACAACATCGATGTTGATCCCCTGTTTGTCGGCGGCGGTGACTACCACCTGCGCTCGGCCTCCCCCTGCATCGACAGGGGAGAAAACAGCGCCCCCAGTATCCCAAGCACGGACTTTGACGGTAATAGCCGGATCATCGACGGCGACTTTGACAGCTACGCCGTCGCAGACATCGGGGCCGATGAGTTTTTGCCCGTCTATGTGATCCTGCACAAAGACGGCGCCTTGTGGAATGAAACCGACGGCTGGCTCCTCACCACCCCGCCTTACTATGCAGGCACTGCCTATGCCAAGGCCTTTGAGCGCGTGGCAGACGGCTACCTGATCCTGCACAAGGATGGGGCGCTCTACAACACAGCCACGGGTTGGACTCTGACCACGCCCCCCTACTACCCTGGTAGCGCGTATGCCGTAGATGCGGCATATACAGGTGAGGGTTACTTCATAATCCTGCACACCGACGGAGCTATCTGGTCATCCGATAGCGGCTGGGCCCTAACGACCCCTCCCTACTACCCCGGCACTGCCTATGCCAAGGCCTTGAAGATGCGGGGTGAGACAAGCTACGTCATCCTCCATAAGGATGGTGCGATCTACGACTCCGGTATCGGCTGGAACCTGAACACCCCACCCTACTATCCTGGTAGCAACTACGCCGTTGATCTGGAGCTTGATGCAAACAACGAATTCGTCATCCTGCACAAGGACGGCGCCCTGTGGTCATACGATGACGACTGGGAACTAGGCACTCCTCCCTACTACCCCGGCAGCGACTATGCCCGCGCCCTGGAGCTCGTCGGGACCAACGGCACCTATGTGATCCTGCACAAGGACGGGGCCATCTACAACTCGGCCACTGGCTGGGTTACCACCACGCCACCCTACTATCCAGGCGTTAACTATGCAATAGACCTGGGGGTGCGGTGAGCTATGCGTCGCGTGTGAGCGACCAAGAGTGAACTTAGCAGAAGGGGCTGGCCGATCTCGGCCAGCCCCTTTTTTGGCAAGAAAAGGATTTTATGATCTCATCGATCATGCTATGACAAAATAGGTAATAAAACCTGCCGAAAATTGTCCCTATCGCTGTCACCTCTCTCCCCGCACGGCTAAGATGATAGTCTTTAAAGGATTTTTTAATCGGTACGGTGGCACATTCTATGCTACATTACCACCAAGAAGGCAAGGCAGGAGGTGCAATGAGCAAGGCAGTTGTCTGCATCCTGCTCGTCGGGCTAGTGTTGTTATCCAATGCCACGACCGTTGTCGCGGGCGCGACTACGAGAACTGCCCTTACGCGCGCCGGAGAGGTCGGGCAGAGGGGGAATAATGTCGCTATCCGCGCGGACGGACAAGGGGAGGGTTTTGCCTTTGTCGTCACCGCGGATATGAGGAACTTTGCAGGCGCCGGTGAGTACGACACGGCTCACTACTTCCGAGGGGCTGTTGAGGCCATCGCCGCACTCGGCGGCAACGCCTTTATGGTTACCCCTGGCGACGATGACCCACCTGACGGAGCGCTCTGGACGATCCAGCAGGTCTTGGGTGCTGACTACCGCTGGTATCCGGTGGTGGGGAATCACGAGCTGCCGGGGCAGGGGGAGGAGGCTTATCCCGGTGCAAACCTGGCCTGGCTCAACAGCTATGATTACGGAAGTGTGAATCCCGGTCCGACAGGATGCCCGCAAACGACCTACTCCTTTGACTACGGCACGGCGCACTTCGTGATGCTGGACCTCTATTGCGACAGCACGGGGCAGAACACGACCGCCGGCGACGTGCCGGATCATTTGTACGAATGGCTGGAGAATGATCTCAACAGCACCGCCCAGGAGCAGATCTTTGTCTTCGGGCACGAACCGGCCTTTCCGCAGCCGGATGCCGATAACGGCAGGATTCGGCACGTCGGGGAGAGCCTTGACCAATACCCTGATGATCGAGACCGTTTCTGGGATCTTTTGCATACGAGAGGCGTAGCAGCCTACCTATGCGGCCATACGCACAACTACAGTGCGGTGGAGGTGAATGGTGTGTGGCAGCTCGATGCAGGTCATGCACGGGGATTGGGGGACACCGGCGCCCGAAGTACCTTCCTCGTTATTCGCGTCGCCAGCGGCATGGTCACCTATGAGACCTATCGCGATGACGCCAATGGCGGCCTTTATGCGCAGAGAGATGGAGGGCGTCTGTGGCCGGGCGCGGTATCTATGATCCTCCATAGAGACGGCGCCCTCTGGTCATCAGATACCGGCTGGGAGGTGAATACCCCTCCCTTTTACCCCGGCACGGCCTATGCGAAGGATTTAGAGCTGCTCGCTGATCGGTATCTTATCCTGCACCAGGACGGCGCCATCTATGATTCCGTGAGCGGCTGGAATGTCAATACCCCACCCTACTATCCAGGCACTGAATATGCCGTGGAGTTGGAGGTCACGGCCAGCAGTGAAGAGATCATCCTGCACCAAGACGGCGCTTTGTGGTCATCCGATACCGGCTGGACCCTGACGACACCTCCCTACTATCCCGGCACGGCATATGCTAAGTCCTTAGAGGTCCGGGAGGATACAAGCTACGTGATTCTGCACAAGGAGGGGGCGATGTATGACTCTGCCTCAGGCTGGGTTGTCACCACACCACCGTACTATCCCGGCACAACCTGGGCAGTAGATCTGAAGTTTGATGCGAGCGGCTATGTGCTCCTGCACCAGGATGGCGCCATCTATGATTCGGCAACAGGCTGGATAACGACCACACCGCCATACTACGCAGGCACTGCCTATGCCCGCGCCCTGGCCCTGGTGGGGAGCAGCTATAAGATCCTGCATAAGGACGGCGCGATATACAACGCTGCTGTTAACGGCTGGGATATCACTACCCCGCCCTTTTACCCCGGTACGAACTATGCCGTGGATCTGGAGATGTACTAAGGCATAAACAGGAGCGAAGCGGACTTAGAGGCCGGCCCTTATTCTCACCGAAAACTTACCTGAGGAGGAAAAATGACGCGTCTAACTATCATCAGCATCGCCCTTGTCCTGTTGCTCTCGACCGTTGCCATGGCAGATACGGCAAACGATCTGATCTTCATCCACCATTCCAGCGGCAGCAACTGGCTCGGCAACAGCCTGGACAGCGCCCTGCTCGCCAAGGATTACATCGACGAGCGCAACGACATTACCTATGGCACGGATGTCCCCCCTGATGCCGGTCGGCCGGACTCGCTGGCCTCCACGCCGGGTGATAACACCAACATGAACCACTGGATCCTTTGGTTCAACGACTATTTTCAAGGGGTAAGAAGCCATGATTGCACCGATGGGTTTAACCGGATCATCATGTTCAAGAGCTGTTTTCCCATCAGCGATGTTACGGGCGACGGCACCGAGCCGGGCGATCCCTTCAGCAGTGAGCAGACTATTACCAACTATAAGGCGCTCTACCGCCATCCTGCCGGAGCGGGAAATACGTATATCCACAGCGGCAACGGCTATACCTACAAGCCCCTGGAAGACATCTTTGCCGAGCATCCCGATATCCTCTTCATACCAATCACGGCCCCTCCGCTCAACTATGCGAGCACTACCGATGCGAATGCGCACCGCGCCCGCCTGTTCAACAACTGGCTCAAAAACGATTGGCTTGCCAATTATAATGCAGCCCACCCCGGGTTAAACAACGTCGCGGTCTTTGACTGGTTTAATGTGCTGGCCTATCCCGATAACGACCCCTTCCATCCCAACCGCCTCAAGGCAGAGTACGGCGGGGCAACCGGCGATTCACACCCCAACGGCGCGGCCAACGCCTACTCGACACAGATCTTTGCCACTAACCCGGGCAACTTCATCGACGACGCGTGGGGCACCTTTTACACTCCCCTCCTTACCGTCCTCCACAAGGACGGCGCCTTGTGGTCATCGGATACCGGCTGGACCCTGACTATGCCCCCCTACTATGCAGGCACTGCCTATGCCCAGGCCTTGCAGGTGCGGGGGGATGAGAGCTACGTGATCTTGCACAAAGAGGGTGCGGTGTACGACTCCGCCTCTGGATGGATCACCACCACACCTCCGTACTATCCGGGCACGGCCTGGGCCGTAGATCTGAAATTTGATGTGCTAGGATACCTCATCCTGCACCAGGATGGTGCCCTGTGGTCATTAGATACTGGTTGGGCCCTCACCACCCCTCCCTACTATCCTGGCACTGCCTATGCCCGCGCCCTGGAATGGCGGGAGGACGCAAGCTATGTGATCCTGCACAAAGAGGGAGCGGTGTATGACTCTGCCACGGGCTGGCTTGTCACTACACCACCGTACTATCCCGGCACGACTTGGGCAAGAGATCTAAAGCTTGTGGAGTGGGGGTATATAGTGCTGCATCAGGACGGCGCCGTGTGGGACAGCGCCTCTGGCTGGACCCTCACCACACCTCCCTACTACCCCGGCGCCGACTACGCCCGCGCCCTGGAGCTGGCAGGGAGCAGGTATATGATACTTCATAAGGACGGCGCTATCTATGATTCAGTCGACGGCTGGAATGTGAATACCCCTCCTTACTACGCCGGATCGAACTATGCCGCGGACCTGGTAGTAAGATAGGACCTCACAGGGGGAGGGTTCATAAAGCCCTCCCCCTCTTCTCTAACCCAATCTATGCCCACCTCCTCGATCAACAGGCTCGCCTATTGACAGCAGATCAAAAAACCATTAATTTAGATATATAGAATTTTTTGATGAACTGGTTTTCACGCATAAAAGGGATTAGCAGGCGGGAATTTTTAAGACAGACGGTTATCGGTCTCGGACTCTCGTTATTAAATCCCTTCAGCCGTGTTGCCAAGGCGGCAAGCCCCCCCGGCAATGACCTCTTCTGGATCAGGAATATCCCCGACTATCCTTTTGTCTGCGGCGGAAACGGAAACTACCATGCCGGCATCGAGAGCCTCATCCACCTGATGGGGGCCCGGGGGCTGAAGTTCTACCGCTCAGCCCAGGCAACCATGCTGAGCGGCCCCCTGGGATTGATCGCACCTCATGACGTGGTGCTGATCAAGGTCAACGCCCAGTGGAAATACCGCGGCTGCACCAATAGCGACCTCATCCGGGGGCTCATCCAGAGGATCCTGGATCATCCCGACGGCTTCTCAGGAGAGGTGGTGATCATTGAAAACGGGCAGGGGCGGGGGAGCCTCAACTGCGACACCAACCAGGCGTATGGAGGCGACACGACGGTCCATGCCAATGCCAATGACGAAAGCCACAGTTTTCTCTATCTGGTCAATACCGTCTTCAGCGGCCGGCCTGTCTCCGCCTATCTCTTTGATCCTATCGCAGGGACGTTTATCGGGGCAAGCGATCATACTACCCAGGGTTACCGCTACTATGAAAATGTCTCGTATCCCTGTTTCACCACAGGGGGGGGACGCCGCATAGAACTGCGGGAGGGCATCTGGAACGGGAGCGGTTACAGCCAAAACCTCAAGCTGATCAACTGCCCCGTGCTCAAGCATCACGATCAGGGAGGCTCTGAGATTACGGAGTCCCTCAAGCTCATGTACGGTATGGTCTCCATGCAAGATGGTCAAAGTCCATTCCGTCATTACGGCGGCTTGGGCGAGACCTGCGGCAAGATGATGGTCTCCGTGCGCACGCCGGTCTTAAATATCATCGATGCCATCTGGGTCTCTCATTTATCAATTGCCGGCTATCCGGCCAGCCAGACCTTTCGCGCCAACCAGATCATGGCCAGCCAGGACCCCGTTGCCCTCGATTATGCGGGTGCCAAATATATCCTCTATCCCATCAACAACAATAGCCGCCATCATCCCGATTTTGCCGGCATCGATGCGTGGTTGACTAGCGCCCGCGACACCATTAATGGGCGCGGCGGCCTGTACAACAGCAATAGTGGCATTGTGGTCAACCAAGTGACCAAGATAGAAGCTGATATGCGCTTTCACGTAGTCGGTGCCCCGTCCTATTATGTCTGCGCTGCCCATGATTTCAATGGGGACGGCGCTGCCGACAGAGCGGTGTGGAGACCGACAGACGGCTGTTGGTACATCATGGGGAATAATCCGGTGCCCTGGGGGCAGGCAGGCGATATCCCCGTGCCAGGAGACTACAATGGAGACGGCGTTGCCGAGCTCGCGTTCTGGAGACCGTCGCAAGGGATATGGCACATCAGGGGCATGGCCCGGCAGGGGTGGGGTCAGCCCGGCGATATTCCCGTTCCTGGTGACTATAACGGTGATGGTGTTGCCAAGATTGCCGTGTGGCGGCCGAGCACGGGGAGATGGTACATTAACCAGGTGGGGTCTTACCAGTTTGGTCAGCCGGGCGATATCCCGGTGCCGGGCGATTACAACGGCGATGGCGCCACGGAGATCGCCGTCTGGAGACCGTCAACCGGCGAGTGGCTTATCATGGGCGCTTCCTCCCAGGTTTTGGGGCAGCCGGGCGATATCCCGGTGCCGGGGGATTACAACGGCGATAGCGCTACCGAGATCGCAGTCTGGAGGCCGTCAACCGGTGAGTGGCTGATCATGGGCGCTTCCTCCCAGGTTTTGGGGCAGCCGGGCGATATCCCGGTGCCGGGGGATTATAACGGCGATAGCGCTACCGAGATCGCAATCTGGAGGCCGTCAACCGGCCAGTGGTTTGTACAAGGAAGCACCAACTATCAATGGGGCGCTGCCGGCGATATCCCCCTCGTGCGCTGATCGCTACATATATCCTTCCTGACACAAGCATTTATAAAAGCAAAGGGCGTGGCCCAAGGTCTCACAGCAGGCCCTGGCACGCCCACCAGCTTTGGTACGTACGAGCCTCGCCGCAAAAAGAAGGTACGCCCGCCCTTATCTCACCTCAATATCCACTGCCCAGTTTGCCGCGGGATAGTATGGCGGGGTCTCCAGAATCCAGACGTTGAGAGAGTCATATACCGCCCCATCCTTGTGCAGGATCAGGTAGCTCGATTCATCCCCCTTGACCGCCAGGTCGCTGGCATACGCCGTGCCCGGATAGTAGGGGGGGGTACTCAGCACCCAGCCGGTATCGGAAAACCAAATCGCCCCATCCTGATGGAGGATTGCATACTGCAATCCACCGGAGCTGATTTCTATATCCCTTACGTAGGCAGTTCCCGGGTAATAGGGGGGGGTCGTGGCAATCCAGCCTGTTACCGAATCATAGATCGCCCCATGCTTGTGCAGGATTACATAACTGCCATCGGATCGGTACTTCAGGCTCCGGGCATAATCGGTGCCCGGATAGTATGGCGGAGTACTGAGGAGCCAGCCGTCGGTTTCATTCCACAAGGCACCATCTCTGTGCAGGACAGTGAAATCCGCTGCCTTTACCTCGAGGCGCACATCATCAATCGCCAACCACCAATCGTAGTTTGCATTTCCGTAGCGGAAGCTAAGCATGATCGCTGAGCCTTTGCAATAGGGCGTCAGGTCTACCGTGAACGGCCCTTTTCTATCAGCCGCGGCCACGCGAGCGACGGTCTCCCATGTGGCTCCTCCGTCACTGCTGATATCAATAGCGGCATACTCGTTCCCGCTCCATCGTTTAAAATCAACAAAGAAAGAGAGGGTCGCCAAGGCAGCTTCGGGGAGGACGATCTCAGGGGTCCAGAGCTCCGTATCCATGAGGGTGTTCTTTCCGCAGACATCGGCATCGGCAAGGGCGCACGCGCCGCTGCCTCCGGTGGAATTCCCTATGCCCAAATCCGTGTTTCTCCGCCAGACGCAATCCCCGCCGTTATTAAGGACCCTCCAGCCGGTGGGCGGGAAGGCACCGGTTTCGAACCCCTCGACGAGGATGATTGTAGCCGTGCCTGGCTTTAACGCCAGGCCCTGGGCATAACTCGTGCCCGGATAATAGGGCGGCGTGCCCATGAGCCACCCGCGGCTGCTATCCCACATGGCACCATCGGTATGCAAGATGCCATAGGTGCCATCGGCCCGGTACGCAAAATCTATGGCATAGGAACTCCCTGGATAGTACGGCGGGGTAGTCAGCTCCCACCCTGTGTCAGATGACCAGACAGCGCCGTCCCTGTGCAGGATCGTTACTCCCTCGCACTGCCGGGCAGAGAACAGCCCTGCACCGACGAAGATACAAACCATTATCACCCACGTCGCTACGTCCCTTTTTATTGCTTTCATAGGACCCTTTCGTTACTGAGACTATCTCATAAAATATATGCCTAGCCTCCGTAAAAAGCAATGTACTTGCTCTCAACACCCCCTCCCTGGGGGTTTTACTTTCCTATTGACTTTGCCCTTCCATACTATCCAGGTAATGTCTGGGCCGTGGATATGAAGCTCGAGG
>Ga0214473_10006480_pt1 | contig 13957 bp, 10 predicted proteins | sample RVTome_7_FD_203509 | JGI IMG/M metagenome (GOLD analysis project Ga0214473, IMG submission 203509) | Soil microbial communities from uranium-contaminated site in the Upper Colorado River Basin, Wyoming, United States - RVT98D197 | ecosystem: Environmental > Terrestrial > Soil > Contaminated >... | reverse complement strand
ACACTCGCGCTTTCAGGGACTTCACGGTGTTCTGTCGATTATCGGTGGCTATCACTACTACTACTACTACTCCAAGCCAAGAAGAGGGTGATGAGGGACCATGAAGCTCACCATCCAGAAGACCGACCTACACCGGGGCCTTTCCCGCCTCCAAGCCGTCGTCGAGAAGCGCAACTCGATGCCGATCCTCGCCAATGTCCTCCTCTCGGCGAGCGGCCGGGGCGAGCAAGGCCGACTCGAGCTGGTGGCCACCGACCTCGAGGTCGGGGTCCGTGACGTGCACACCGTGCTGGTTCAGGAGGCTGGGAGCACCACTGTCTCTGCTCGCAAGCTCTTCGACATCGTACGCGAGCTTCCGGATGACGCGATCGACCTCCAGGCAACAACCGATGCTCGCCTCCAGATTCGCTCGGGACGGATCCATTTCTCCCTGGCTGGAACGGCGGCGGAGGAGTACCCGAGCTTGCCCGTCTTCTCGGCGGATCGCTTGGTTTCCCTCCAGGCGGCGATTCTTAGTACCATGATCGAGCGCACCATGTACGCGGCGTCGGTGGATGAGACCCGGTACAACTTGAACGGCGTGTACTTCGAGGTGCTTCGCGAGAGCGGAAAGATCCGCATGGTCGCAACGGACGGTCACCGCCTTGCGCTCGTCGACCGCGCTATCGGAACCGAGGTGGAGGGCCTGGTCGGGGATGTCATTATCCCGCGCAAGGCGCTCGCGGAGCTCAGGCGCCTGGTCGACGAGGAGGACGCCGACCAGATCGAACTCGGCTTCGAGGGAAACAGCGGCCTGGCGCGAAAGAGCTCGGTGACGCTGCTGATGCGTCTCATCGAGGGGAAGTTCCCCAACTACCAGCAGGTGATCCCGACCCATCTCGACCGGCAGGTGACGCTTCCCGCAGAGCCTCTGATCCACGCCGTGCGGCGGATGGCGCTTCTCTCCGTGGAGCGGAGCCACGCCATCAAGCTCGAACTCTCGAAGGGTGTGTTGCGCCTCTCTTCCAGCAATCCCGACATCGGTCAGGCGGAGGAGGAGCTCGACGCGGACTACGCTGGCGAGGATCTCGCAATCGCCTTCAATGCCAAGTATCTCCAGGAGTCGCTGGCCGCGTTCGCGGCAAAGGAGGTCCGGCTGAGCCTCCACGACGCGAGCTCGCCCGCCATCCTCCAGCCGACCGACGACGCCGACAGCCTCGCCGTGGTGATGCCGATGAGACTCTGAGGTGACGCCTGGCTCCGGCGCCTGTGGCACACTCCTGATTTCCCGTCGCACCTCGCGCAGAAGCCTCTACCAGGGGGCGCTCCTTCTCCTCTTCTAGAGCCTTTACGCGGACTTAGACTTTCGGTAATCTAATCGCGCCGCGCGCAGATCGCGCACCCCCCCGGCCTCTACGGAGGGAAGCAGCTGGGCTGATAGCCCGCGCGGAGCTGGATCTCTGGTGAGTTACGACGCGAGTTCCATCGAGGTCTTGGAGGGCCTCGAGCCGGTTCGAAAGCGCCCGGCGATGTACATCGGGACGACTGGTCCGGATGGTCTCCACCACCTCGTCTACGAGGTGGTGGACAACTCCGTCGACGAGGCGCTGGCCGGTTTCTGCCGGGAAATCTCCGTCGTCATCCACGACGACAACAGCGTGACCGTGACCGACGATGGCCGCGGCATCCCCGTCGACACCCACCCGACCGAGAAGCGTCCGGCGGCGGAGGTGGTCCTCACCACCCTCCACGCCGGTGGCAAGTTCAACGAGGGCAGCTACCAGGTTTCCGGCGGGATCCACGGGGTCGGCGTCTCGGTCGTGAACGCTCTTTCCGAGTGGCTCGAGCTCGAGGTCAAGCGCGACGGCAAGGTGTGGTGGCAGCGCTATCGGCGCGGTGAGCCCGAGACGCCGTTCAAGGAGATCGGCACCACCGATCGCACCGGCACCAAGGTCAGCTTTCTTCCCGACCTCGAGATCTTCTCCAGCATCGAGTTCTCCTTCGACACGCTCTCGCAACGGCTGCGCGAGGTCTCCTTCCTGAATGCCGGCATTCAGATCCACGTCGAGGACGAGCGCTCGAACAAGAGCCACCACTTCTGCTACGAGGGCGGAATCGTCTCCTTCGTCGAGCACCTGAGCCGCACCAAGACGCCGCTCCACGAGCCGCCCATCTACATCTCCGGCGAGCGTAGCTTCACCAGCCACGGCAAGGTCACGCCGGTCTCGATCGAGATCGCCCTCCAGTACAGCGACTCCTACAACGAGAGCGTCTTCTCCTTTGCCAACAACATCAACACCGTGGAGGGAGGCGCCCACCTGGTCGGCTTCCGCACCGGGCTCACGCGGGCCCTCAACCGGCACATCGTCACCCAGCAGCGCAACGGACGGAACAGCGCGGAGACGATCAGCGGTGACGACGTGCGCGAGGGTCTGACGGCGGTGATCTCGGTGAAGCTTCCTCAGCCGGAGTTCGAGGGGCAGACCAAGGGGAAGCTCGGGACCAGCGAGGTCCGCGGCCTGGTCGAGGGTCTTCTCTACGAGCAGCTGATGGAGCACCTCGAGGAGAACCCCGCGATCGCGCGAGCGATCCTCGGCAAGGTGGTGGACGCGGCGCGGGCGCGCGCCGCGGCGCGCAAGGCCCGCGACCTCGCTCGCCGCAAGGGCGCGCTCGCGGATTTCAGCCTCCCGGGGAAGCTCGCGGACTGTCAGGAGCGGGACCCCGCCAAGTGCGAGATCTTCATCGTCGAGGGAAACTCGGCGGGTGGCACCGCCAAGCAGGGTCGCTTCCGGGCGACCCAGGCGATCCTGCCTCTGCGCGGGAAGATCCTGAACGTGGAGCGCGCTCGGCTGGATCGGATGCTCTCGAATGCCGAGATCCAGTCGCTGATCGCGGCGCTCGGCTGTGGGATCGGGCCTGACTTCGACGCCTCCAAGGTTCGCTACCACAAGGTCGTCCTGATGACGGATGCCGACGTGGACGGAAGCCACATCCGCACCCTGCTTCTCACCTTCTTCTACCGCCAGATGAGGGGGCTGATCGAGCGCGGGCACATCTACATCGCCCAGCCGCCGCTCTTCAAGGTCAAGAGGGGGAGGACCGAGCGCTACGTGAAGGACGAGGCGCAGCTCGAAAGCCTGCTCCTCGATCTGGCCCTGGAGACGGTTCGGATCGTCTCCGGCGGCGCGCAGCAGCCGCTCTCGAGCGAGGCCGCCCGCGCGGTGCTGAAGGGCGCCGGGGAGTACGCGCGGCTGATCGGTCACCTCGGCCGGCGCAGGCTGGACGAGCGGCTGGTGGACGCTGCGATCTGGGCGGGAGGGCCGACCCAGGAGGATCTCACCGACGAGGTGGCGCTGCGCGAGCGAGTCGCTCCCTCCATCGAGGCACGGCTGCAGCGGATCCATCCGGAAGCCCTTCCGGTGCTGTGGAACGTGGCGCCCGATCCGGAGCACGCGGGGCATCGACTGGTGGCGGTGACCCGGCGGGCGGGTGCCGTGACGCGCACCAGCTTCGACGCGGAGTTCTGCCGCTCCACCGACTCCCTGCGGCTCCGCGGCATCGCCGCGCGGATCGCCGCGGCGGGTGCGCCCCCCTACCGCCTCACCCCCGCGGAAGGAGCGCCTGGAGAGGAGCTCCCGGCTCCGGCGCAGCTGCTCGCCGAGATCCTCGCGATCGGCAAGAAGGGTCTTTCCATCCAGCGCTACAAGGGCCTCGGGGAGATGAACCCGGAGCAGCTCGCCGAGACTACCATGAATCCAGATTCTCGCACGCTTCTCCAGGTGCGGATCGAGGACGCGGTGGAGGCGGACCTCGTCTTCAGCTCCCTGATGGGAGACAACGTGGAGCCAAGGCGGGAGTTCATCGAGCAGAACGCCCTCTACGTCCAGAACCTCGACATCTAGCGGTATCACCAGCTTGGCCGAAGAGTCCGCGGAGATCGAAGCACAGGGCGAGGGCGGCGCGCCGCCGGAGGGCGGGGGGACCCACGGGGGCGGCGGCGCGGGAGAGCAGCCCCCGGGCGAAGGGGCGCAGCCGGTCGCCATCGAGGACGAGGTCCGAAGCTCCTTCCTCGACTACTCGATGTCGGTGATCGTGAGCCGCGCGCTACCCGACGTGCGCGACGGCCTGAAGCCCGTCCACCAGCGCATCCTCTACGCCATGAACGACGAGGGGCTGCTTCCCAACCGGCCCTTCTCCAAGGCCGCCGGCGTGGTGGGCGAGGTGATCAAGCACTACCACCCCCACGGCGACGCGGCGATCTACGACGCCCTGGTGCGGATGGCCCAGGACTGGTCGCTGCGCTATCCGCTGGTCCAGGGCCAGGGGAACTTCGGCTCCATCGACGGCGACCCCCCTGCGGCCTATCGCTACACCGAGGCCCGTCTCCAGCCTCTCGCCCTCGAGCTCCTCCAGGACATCGACCGCGAGACCGTCGACTTCCGGCCCAACTTCGATGGGACTACCCGGGAGCCCGTGGTGCTGCCGGCGAAGTATCCCAATCTGCTCGCCAACGGCTCGCAGGGGATCGCGGTCGGGATGGCCACCAACATCCCTCCCCACAACCTGGGCGAGCTGATCGACGCGGTCGGCGTGGTCGCGCGCGATCCGCAGTGCGGCGTCGAGGAGCTGCTGGAGAAGCTGCCGGGGCCGGATTTCCCCACCGGCGGCCTGATCTGCGGCAGCGAGGGAATCCGCGCCGCCTACCAGACCGGACGCGGACAGATCACCGTCCGCGGTCGGGCGCAGTTCGAGGAGGGGAGGAGGGGCGAGCGCATCGTCATCTCCGAGATCCCCTACATGGTGAACAAGGCGGTCCTGGTCGAGCGGATCGCCGAGCTGGTGCGCGAGGGGCGGATCGACGGCGTCGCCGATCTCCGCGACGAGTCGGATCGGTCCGGAATCCGGGTGGTGGTCGAGCTGCAGAGGGACGCGCCGGGAGAGGTGGTTCTCAACCAGCTCTACAAGCTGACGCCGCTTCAGACCACCTTCGGGGTGAACATGCTGGCGCTGGTCGGCAGGCGACCCCAGCTCCTCTCGCTCCGGGATGCCCTCCAGCACTTCATCGACTTCCGTCGCGAGGTGGTGGCGCGTCGCGCGGCCTACGATCTCGGCCAGGCCGAGGCGCGGGCGCACATCCTGGAGGGCTTCGTCACCGCCCTCGACCATCTCGACCTGGTGATCGCCATCATCCGCGCCGCCGCGGACACCGGTGCGGCGCGCGACGCGCTGATGGGACGCTTCGGGCTGAGCGAACGCCAGGCGCAGGCGATTCTCGACATGCGGCTGCGTTCGCTCACCGCCCTCGAGCGCCAGAAGGTGCTGGACGAGCTCGAGGAGCGCCGCGCCACCATCGCCGAGCTCCGCGGTCTGCTGGCCAGCGACGAGCGGATCCTCCAGGTGATCCTGGAGGAGCTCGAGGAGATTCGCGGGAAGTTCGCCGACGAGCGGCGCACCGAGATCACGGCGGCCGTGGAGGGGCTCAGCACCGAGGACCTGATCGTCGAAGAGGACATGGTCGTCACCCTCTCGCACCAGGGCTACGTCAAGCGGAATCCCATCACCCAGTACCGAGCCCAGCATCGCGGCGGCAAGGGGCTCAAGGGAATGCAGACGAAGGACCAGGACTTCGTCGAGCAGCTCTTCGTGGCCTCGACCCACTCGACGCTGCTCTTCTTCACCAACCGCGGGCGCGTCCACTGGAAGAAGGTCTACGAGCTTCCGCAGCTCGGCCGCGCGGCCCGCGGCAAGGCGCTGGTCAACCTCCTCGCGCTGGCGGAGGGGGAGCGCGTCCAGGCGCTGCTCCCGGTGCGCAGCTTCGAGGAATCGGCCGACGACTTCGTGGTGCTCGCCACGCGCCGGGGCGTGATCAAGAAGACCTCGGTGAGCGCCTTCTCGAATCCGCGCCGGGGCGGCATCATCGCCATCCATCTCGACGCGGACGACGAGGTGATCGGCGCCCGCCGCACCAGCGGCACCCAGGAGGTGGTCCTCGTTACCAAGCGCGGCAAGTCGATCCGCTTCCCGGAGACCCAGGTGCGACCGATGGGGCGGGCGACCGCCGGAGTCCGCGGCATCACCCTGGGCGCGTCCGACGAGGTGGTCGGCATGGAGATTCTCTCGCCGGGAGCCACGCTGCTCACCGTCACCGCAAACGGCTTCGGCAAGTGCACGCCCCTCGAGGCCTACCGCGTGCAGAACCGCGGGGGTCAGGGCGTGCTGACGATCCGGGCCACCGCCCGCAATGGCGAGGTGGTGGGCGTCGCCCAGGTGATGAGCCACGACGAGGTGATGCTGATCACCAACGGCGGGAAAGTGCTCCGCTGCAAGGTCAAGGGGATCTCGGTGATGGGTCGCGCGACCCAGGGCGTGAAGCTGATGGAGCGCGCCCCCGGCGAGGTGCTGGTGGCGATGGCGCGCATGGTGGAACACGACGCCGGCTCCGGCGATGCCCAGGCGCCGGAGCCGTGAGACGCGGCTCCGCTCTCGAGCCGGTCTCGCGGCACGGGTGCTGTGCAAGGCGGGCGGTGTCGGAGCCCGGGGCTGAAGGGGACGTCGAGTGAAGGTGGACCGATCGCGAAGGCTCTTCGCGCGCGCCAAGCGGGTGATTCCGGGCGGCGTCAACAGCCCCGTCAGGGCCTTCGGCTCGGTCGGGGGCGTGCCGCGCTTCATCGCCTCCGGCAAGGGTCCCAGGGTCATCGACGTCGACGGCAACTCCTACATCGACTACGTGGGCTCCTGGGGTCCCCTGATCCTGGGCCACGCCCACCCGGCCGTCGTGAAGGCGGTTCGCGAGGCGGCTTCGCGGGGAACCAGCTTCGGTGCGCCGACCGAAGCGGAGGTGGAGATCGCCGAGCTGATCCGCGGGGCCCTGCCCAGCGTCGAGCGCCTGCGCTTCGTGAGCTCCGGGACCGAGGCGACCATGAGCGCGATCCGCCTGGCCCGGGCCGCGACCGGGCGCAGGCGCATCCTCAAGTTCGAGGGCTGCTATCACGGCCACACCGACGCGCTCCTGGTCGGGGCCGGCAGCGGCGTCGCGACACTCGGGATCCCCGGATCTCCAGGAGTGCCAGAGGAGTTCGCCGCCCTGACGATGCAGGTGCCCTACAACGACCTGGCCGCGGTGACGAGCGCGTTCCGGAGCCGCGGTGAGGAGATCGCCTGCGTTCTCGTGGAGCCCGTCGCGGGGAACATGGGCTTCGTTCCTCCGCTTCCCGGATTCCTGGCCGGCCTCCGGGAGATCTGCGACCGCGCCGGGGCGCTCTTGATCTTCGACGAGGTGATGACGGGCTTCCGGGTCGCTTGGGGGGGTGCCCAGTGCCGCTTCCGGGTCCGCCCCGACCTCACCTGTCTTGGCAAGGTGGTGGGAGGCGGGCTTCCGGCGGCGGCGTACGGCGGCCGGCGCGAGCTGATGAAGCAGATGGCACCCGAGGGGCCGGTCTATCAGGCGGGCACGCTCTCGGGGAATCCCCTGGCCATGGCGGCAGGCCTCGCGACGTTGAAGCGGCTCTCGGAGCCGGGTGTCTACGCGACGCTGGAGGAGCGGGCGCGGGAGCTCACCGAGGGGCTCGTCGAGATCGCCCGGGGGAATGGGGTGGAGTTCACCGCGAGCTGCCTGGGGGGGATGTTCGGGTTCTTCTTCCATCCCGGCCCGGTTCGCAACTTCGAGGACGCCAAGAAGGCCCGCGGGGAGCGGTTCCGGCGCTTCTTCGCCGCCATGCTCGAGGCGGGCATCTATCTGGCGCCCTCGCCGTTCGAGGCTGCCTTCATGTCCCTGGCCCACCGCCGGCGCGAGATCGCGCAGACCCTGGATGCGGCCGCCCGGGCCATGAAAAGGGTCGCCCGCGTGCGTTGAGCGGACTCGGACCCTCGGCTAGTATGCGGCCGCCTTTCGATCGGTAAGCGGAACGCGCCGCACCGTGAGCAGGCCTTGAAAATTCGCCAGCAGGAGAAGGATCCCCAGGAGAAGTCCGGCTCCCTCTTGAAACGAGGGATGAAGGCCTATCAAGGGGCGCTCGAGGCGGTTCTCTCGATCCCGATCGGGATGGCGCTCGGCTACCTGGCCGACCGTCAGTTCGGGACGGGTCCCGTATTCCTTCTCCTAGGGCTGGCGGCGGGTTTTGCCTCTTTCGTGATACGGATCAGCCGCCTTCGGGTGCTGGTCGACGACGCGCCAGAGGACGGCAGCGAGCCGCCGAGCGAGCAGTGAGCGAGCAAGAATTCGACATCCACCGGGTCGAGGGGCTGAACCTGGGTCTCTGCGCTGGAGCGGTCGCCATCTCCTGGGTGATGCTGTCGCCGCTCTTTGCAGTGAGCCTGGCCGCCGGGGCGGCCCTGGAGGTCGCCAACTTCCGCTCGCTGCGGCGCTCCTGCCGGGCGATCTTCCGGGCCGGCGTCTCCGGCAGCGGGCCGGCGGTGAGCGCGTTCGGCCTGCGCTTCGCGCTGCTGGCGGCGGCGGTCGGGCTCGCGCTCTACCTGGGGGCCCACCCGGTGGGCCTCCTGATCGGGCTCTCTCTCATCGTCCCTTCGACGATCATCGCAGCCTGGATGGCGCGTCCCGAGCCGGCCCCGCCGACTCCCGCACCACCGCCCGACGATCCCAGCTGGGACGAGTGGAACCCGTGGCTCGCGCGGGAGCGGGAAGCCGAGGAGGATCAGTGAACATCTTCTTGACCCTCGAGCATGCGACCCACGTCTCGTGGGTGATCTGGTCCGCCCTCTTCGTCGGGCTGCTCCTGGTGCTGACCGGCGTGATGGTGCGCTTGCGCCTGGCCGCAGCCGGAGGAGGAATCATCCCCGACGAGGGGCTGACCCTGCGCAACCTCTGCGAGCTGGTGGTCGAGTTCCTGTCCGGGCTGGCCCAGCAGACCATGGGCGAGCACTGGCGCAGGTACTTCCCTTTGATGGGCACCATCTTCCTCTTCATCCTGGTCTCGAACCTGACCGGCTTGATTCCCGGGATCGGCGGCGCCACCACCAACGCCAACACCACCTGGGCCTGGGCGGTGATCTCCTTCGTCACCTTCCAGTACGTGGGCATCCGGGAGCACGGCTGGTCCTACATCAACACCTACCTCGGGCCGAGCATGTTCGAGATGGAGATCGGCGGGAGGAAGGTCCACATGCGGGTGCTGGCGCCCCTCTACGCGCCGATCGAGCTGATCGGCCACCTGGCCCGGATCTTCACGCTCGCCATCCGGCTCCTGGCGAACATGTTCGCCGACCACACCGTGGTGGGCGTCTGGCTGATGCTGGTGCCGGTGGTGGTGCCGGCGGTCTTCATGGGCCTGGGCGTGCTGGTCGCGGTGCTTCAGGCCTACGTGTTCACGCTGCTCTCGATGATCTACATCGGCTTGGCGCTCGAAGAGGCCCACTAGCGGGCTTCCGGTCCCGGCCACTCACACCAAGGAGACTCAGTTCATGCGGACACTCGGAACGGTCGCACTCTGGACCCTCGCCGTCCTGCTCCTGCCGATGATGGCGGGTGCCGAGGAGGTGGCGGGGGCGGCCGCGGACACCAACTCGTGGGGCTACGCGCTGGGAGCCGGCATCGCCATCGGGTTTGGCGCCCTCGGCTGCGGGATCGGTCAGGGCCTGACCGCCGGCAACACCACGGCGGGGATCGCGCGGAACCCCGGGGCCGCCGGCTCGATGTTCACCAACTTCATCCTGGGCATGGTGCTGATCGAGTCGATCTCCATCTACGCCCTGGTGATCGGGCTGCTGCTCGTCTTCCGGGTTCCGTCCTAGGAGCCCGAGCTCGGCTCGAGGGAGATCTGCCCCGGGGCGGCCGCTTCTTGCCGGCGGCCCCGGGGTCGGGCTCGTTGATCGGCGCGGCACGGTCGGCGCGCGAGCGCTGAGAGACACCGGGCGGGAGCAGCGACGCGGGCCTCACCCCGTTTGTTTATCCCGCGCCGCAGCCGAGCTCCCGCCCGGTGCCTCCGGCCCACCAAGCCCCCGGTCCCGTTAGAGGGGCATCGGTGGACGACGCCTCTCGGCGTCGCCCTTTCCCAGCAGCAACTCGCGTGCCACCCTGCGTGCGTGGGGCGCTGCGCTCGGAATCCTGGCGATTCGGCGGGTTACGCGCGAGCGGTGCGCCCGACCGGGCCGCCTCGTGATCCGGCGGCAACGGAGTGGCCGTGAAGCGAGGTTCTCTGATCGTCTTCGAGGGAGTGGACGGCAGCGGGAAATCCACCCAGCTGGCCCTGCTCGCCGAGGCGATGCGCCGCTCCGGCCTCGAGGTCGTGGAGACCGGCGAGCCCTATGACTGCGAGTGGGGCCGGAAGATCCGCGAGATGGCGCGCTCGGGCGGGAGCGCAACTCCGGAGCAGGAAGTCGAGTGGTTCTTCGAACAGCGCCGCGTTCACGTCCGGGAGGTCGTCGCCCCGGTGCTCGCGGCGGGTCGCGTCCTGCTGAGCGACCGCTACTTCCTCTCCACCGTCGCCTATCAGGGCGCGCGGGGCCTCGACCCGGATCTGCTCCTCGCCGAGAGCGAGGCGGAGTTCCCGATCCCGGATCTGGTCCTGCTGCTCGAGATCGATCCCGGAAGCGGGCTGCGCAGGGTGGCCGAGCGGCCTCGCCCTCGAGAGCCCGCCTTCGAGGAGCAGGCCTTCCTCGAGCGGGTCGCGGCGATCTTTCGCGGGATCGACCGCGGCTACGTTGCCCGCGTCGCAGCCGAGGGGAGGGTCGCCGAGGTCCACGAGCGAGTGCTCGCGGCGGTGCGCGCGCGCCTGGCGCTCTTCTGACCTCGCCCTCCGGTCACGCGGCGAGATCGTGGAACAGGGACGCTCCGGTCCATCCCTGCGCAGGGTGACCGCGGCCAGCAGGTCACGCGCGGAGCACGGCGGCGAGCACCCTCCCGGTGTGGCTCGCCGGCTGGCTCGCCACCTCCTCCGGGGTGCCCGAGGCGACGATCTCGCCGCCCTTCTCGCCTCCCTCCGGGCCCAGGTCGATGACAAAGTCCGCCGTCTTGATCACGTCCAGATGGTGCTCGATCACGACCACGGTGTTGCCCAGGTCGACCAGGCGGTTCAGCACGTCGAGGAGCTTCTCCACGTCGGCGAAGTGGAGACCGGTGGTCGGCTCGTCGAGCAGGTAGAGGGTCCGCCCCGTCCCCCGCCGCGAGAGCTCGCGCGCGAGCTTGATGCGCTGCGCCTCGCCGCCCGAGAGGGTGGTGGCCGGTTGACCGAGGTGGATGTAGCCGAGGCCCACCTCGTAGAGGGTCTGGAGCGGGCGGCGGACGCCAGGAACGTTCTCCATGAACTGAAGCGCCTCCTCGACGGTCATGTCGAGGACGTCGGCGATGCTGCGGCCCTTGTAGCGGATCTCCAGGGTCTCGCGGTTGTAGCGGCGTCCCCCGCACACCTCGCAGCTGACGAAGAGATCGGGGAGGAAGTGCATCTCGATGCGCAGCACGCCGTCGCCCTGACAGGATTCGCAGCGCCCCCCCTTCACGTTGAAGGAGAAGCGGCCCGGTCCGTAGCCGCGCACCCGCGCTTCGGGCACCTGGCTGAAGAGCTGGCGAATCCCGTCGAAGGCATTGGTGTAGGTGACCGGGTTGCTGCGCGGCGTGCGGCCGATGGGCGCCTGGTTCACGTCGATCACCTTGTCGAGATGCTCGATTCCCTGGAGGCGGTCGAAGCTGCCGGGGAGCGTTTTCGCGCCGTGGAGCCGCCGGGCGAGCGCGCCGTGGAGGGTGTCGTTCACCAGGGTGGACTTGCCCGAGCCCGAGACCCCCGTGACCACCGTGAAGAGCCCGAGGGGAATCCGAAGCGTCAGATCCTTCAGGTTGTGCTCTCGGCAACCGCTGAGGGTCAGGGCTCGATCGGTGGGGGGGCGGCGGCGCTTGGGCACGGGGATGGAGAGGCGTCGCGAGAGGTAGGCGCCGGTGAGCGAGGCGGGATTCGCCGCGATCTCCTCGGGGGTGCCCTCGGCGACGACCGTGCCCCCGTGGATGCCGGCGCCGGGGCCCATGTCGAGGACGAAGTCGGCGGCGCGGATGGTGGCCTCGTCGTGCTCCACCACGATCACGCTGTTGCCCAGGTCCCGGAGCCGCTTCAGGCTCTCGAGCAGCCGGTGGTTGTCGCGGGAGTGAAGCCCGATCGAGGGCTCGTCGAGCACATAGAGGACGCCCATCAGGCTGGAGCCGACCTGGGTGGCGAGGCGGATGCGCTGCCCCTCGCCGCCGGAGAGGGTGGCGCTCGCGCGATCGAGGGTCAGGTAGTCGAGGCCCACGTCGGCGAGGAAGCGCAGCCGCTCGCGGATCTCCTTCAGGATCCGCTCCGCGATGATCTTCTGGGTCGGGGCGAGCGTGAGTCCCTCGAGGAATGCGCTCGCCTGCGCGAGCGAGAGGCGGGCGAGCTCGTGGACGGCGAGCCCTCCCACGCGGATGCTTCGCGCCTCGAGGCGCACCCGCGCGCCGCGGCACTCGGGGCAGGGGCTCGGGCTCATGTAGCGGCGCAGCTCGTCGCGAGCCGTCCCATCGCCGGCCTCGCCCACGCGCCTCGCGAGCTCCCCGATCACGCCGTCCCAGGGTCGCTTGATCCGCTCGGTGCCGCCGCTTCTCTCGAGGCTGAATGGGACCAGTGTCGCGCCGGTGCCGAAGAGGATGGCCTCGCGCGCGCGCTCGGGCAGGCGTTGCCAGGGCGTCTCGGTGTCGACGCCGAGGTGCGCGGCCAGGGAGGCCAGGAGCTGGGCGTAGTAGCGCGGCATCCGCCTGGCGCCCCAGGCCTCGATCGCGCCCCCGGCGAGCGAGCGCGTCTCGTCGGGGACGATCCGGGCGGGGTCGAAGGTCTCCTCCGTTCCGAGTCCGTCGCAGCGCGGGCAGGCACCGTGCGGGCTGTTGAAGGAGAAGAGCCGGGGCGCGATCTCCGGGAAGGAGACGCCGCAGTCCACGCAGGCGCTGCTCTCCGAGAGCAGCCACTCGCCCTGCTCCGCCCCCGCGTCGATCTTGACCAGCCCGCCCGCCATCTCGAGGGCGGTCTCGATCGAGTCGGCGACGCGGCTTCGCGCGGCCTCCTTCACGATCAAGCGGTCCACCACCAGATCGATGTCGTGCTTGCGCTGCTTCCCGAGGGAGATCTCCTCGGCGAGCTCCCGGATCACCCCGTCGATTCGCGCGCGGACGAAGCCCTGGCGCCGGAACTCGTCGAGCTCCTTCTGGTACTCGCCCTTCCGCCCCCGCACCACGGGAGCCAGGATCTCGGCCCTCGCGCCCTCCCCGAGCGCGAGCACCCGGTCGGTCATCTGCTGGACGGTCTGGCTCGAGATCGGCTTCCCGCAGCGGTAGCAGTACGGCTCGCCGATCCGCGCATAGAGCAGCCGCAGGTGATCGTAGATCTCCGTGGTGGTGCCGACGGTGGAGCGGGGATTCTTGCTGACGGTGCGCTGTTCGATGGCGATCGCCGGGGAGAGCCCCTCGATCGACTCGACCTCGGGCTTGCTCATCTGCTCGAGGAACTGCCGGGCGTAGGTCGAGAGCGACTCGACGTAGCGTCGCTGCCCCTCGGCGTAGATGGTGTCGAACGCGAGGGAGGACTTTCCGGAGCCGGAGAGCCCGGTGATCACGACCAGGCGATCGCGAGGAATGCGGACGTCGATTCCGCGGAGATTGTGCTCCCGGGCGTCCTGGATGACGATGTGGCTGTGGCCCGGCGAAGCGGCGCGCGTCAAAACCCGGGGCTTCCGAGGCCGAGATCGGTGGGACCTGCGCCGGCCTCGCCCCCCTCACCGAGGCGCTCGGCGTCGGCGAAGATGCCCTTGCGCTCGATGTAGGTCTGCTCGCGCAGCTCCTCGATGAACTTGGTGTACTCCTCTCCCAGGCGCCGCTGGTAGAGGAAGTCGGCGAGGCGGCCCCGCGCGTTGTCGTAGCTGACCTCCTGGTAGGGTCGCTTCTCGTCGACGTGGAGGAGGTTGCAGCCGAACTCCATCTCGATCACTTCGCTGGTCCCGCCGACGGGAAGGGATTCGACGGCGTTCGTCA
>Ga0214473_10006479_pt1 | contig 13957 bp, 12 predicted proteins | sample RVTome_7_FD_203509 | JGI IMG/M metagenome (GOLD analysis project Ga0214473, IMG submission 203509) | Soil microbial communities from uranium-contaminated site in the Upper Colorado River Basin, Wyoming, United States - RVT98D197 | ecosystem: Environmental > Terrestrial > Soil > Contaminated >... | reverse complement strand
TTCGACGCTCTCCCCGTCACGGGCCCACTCGACGAGGGTGCGGGTCTCGTCCTCGCAATGCTGGAGCTTCTCGATGATGTCGATCTCCCCCCGCAGATGGCTCCGCTCGCGGGAGAGCTTCTCGCCCTTCGTCGGATCCGACCAGACCCCGGGGTCGGCGAGCTTCTGCTCTACTTCGGAGAGGGATTTTCGGAGGGCGGCTTCGTCAAAGATAACCTCGAACGTCGCTCGCGCGGCGGCAGAGGTCCTCGTATCGGTTGATAAGCTCGTCTTTCATCATCGGCATCATCGGCATCATCGGCATCATTGGCATCAATGGCAGGGGTGGTCTACTGGGTGATGTAGGGTCTGAATTTCTCTTCGTCGCGCAACTTGGCGGCGACCGTCTCGGCCTCGGCGCGGGTCGCGAACCGGCCGACGCGAACCCGGTGAAGTCCGGCGTCGGAGCCCGCCTCGAGATAGGCGCGGTAGTTCTTGCCCTTGAGGCGCGAGAGCAGGGACTGCGCCGCGTCCTCCGTCTTGAGGGCGACGACCTGAATGGTGAACGGCCCGCTGTCGGCGCCCAGGGTCGAAGCCCGTCTCGGTGCGGGCGGGGGCGGCGGCGGCGCCGCAGTCTCGGGGGCCGAAGCTCGCGGCGCCGAGGCCACCCCTCGAGGAGTCGGGCTCGCGGTGTTCTCGGGGCTCGTCGAGCGCATGGGCTCGAGACTCTTGGGTACTTCGTCGCTCTCGAGGCGGGGAGTGTAATCGAGCTCGGGCCGCGCGGCGGCGGTCGTGGCACGCGAGGCCGACGTCGCTTTCGGGAGCGTCCTCGCGGCGATATCGTTCTGGGCCACGGCGAGGGTGGCGTCCCGGACGCCTCGGCCCACCATGACGCCGCAAAGAAACACGACCACGGCAATGGCAAGCGCCGCCATGAAGAAGAAGACCAACTGTTTGTTGTTCAACTGGACTTCGTAGTAAGCCCCGTCGTCGTACTCGACCATCGCCCACTCTCTCCTTGATTTGGCGCGAACTGGGAAGCTATCTGTGATTGTACCTCAAGTTTTGCTTGAAGTTTACAGGTTTATGTGCTCGGAATTCCAGGTTGGGTCTGGCTCAAAATCGTGGTCGCGACAGCCTCCTGCTCGGCCTTCCCGAACCTGCGGCCCACCTCTAGGAGGAGCCCGTAGGTGAGCTCGTTGAGCCCGTCCACCAAGACCGCCTTTTTCGCTTCGTGGGGCTTGTCGCCGAGGTTCTGGAGGAGCTGGTCGAAATCCACTCGGCTCGCGGTACCGAGCTCCACGTCCTCGAAAAGGAGCGGAAACTGCTTCGCGACCTCGCCGAGGACGTGCTCGGTAAAAGCGAGCGCCTCGTCGTCGTCGACCTTTTCCCGGAGGTACGCGCAGACGGCCTCGAAGCTCCGGTTGTAATGCTCGACGATCTCCTGGAGCTCGTACTCGAGCTCGATCCCCCACCTCTCCGACTCCACCGGCCCGCCGCGATCGAGCACTCCCGCGGACAAAAGCCCGAAGAGGATCCGGAGCGTCTCGAAGTTCGGAAGGTAGCTCATCGCGAGGATCTGCTCGACGTTCAGCCTTCCGTTCACCAGAGACAAAACCTGCGATTCGTCCTCGTCGAGGCTCAACTTGTGGGTGAGACCTTCGGCCCCTTCCGAGGGCCGCAGCACGGTTTCGAGCGGACCGACGCCGGCATAGATCCGCGTGTAATCCTTGAGCCTCCGGATGCCTTCGAGGATCACGTTGCTGGAGTCGAGGTCCAGGACCATCGGGCCCTCCGCGGAGAGGTCTTTGATGACGAACTCATACTCCCCTCGAATCCATTCGAAGAGACTGTAGACCACCGCCTCCGCGTGGCGGTGAATGGCGACGAACAGATCGTCGGGACTGATGATCCCTTGGTCCACCAGGACGGCGCCGAGCTTCTTGTCAGGCTGGATGAGCTTGCTCGCCTCGAGGAACTGACGGACGGTGACTTTGCCGGTCTTCAGCAGGAACTCCCCCAGGCGATCGTCCTGGGCGTTCGACATCGCGTAGATGATTCGTCCCTCTTTGAAGTAGATCGCCTTCCACCGGCCGGCGTCGTGGAAGTTGAGGATTCCCGTTTCCTTGCTCCGGCTGATCGAGGCGAGGAGCTCGGGAAGGCTCGACTCGGAGAGCGAGCCCCGAATGCTCAGGTCTTCACTTTCCACGCTCATCGGGAGCACCTCCAGGCAAACGGTTGAGGAACGGAGTGACCAGCTCGATGGGGAGCGGGAACACGATCGTGGAGTTCTTCTCGGCAGCGATCTCGCTGAGCGTCTGCAGGTACCGCAGCTGTATTCCCAGGGGATGCTGGCCCACGATCTTGGCCGCGTTCGCGAGCTGCGCCGACGCCTGGAACTCACCCTCGGCGTGGATCACCTTGGCGCGTTTCTCCCGCTCCGCTTCCGCCTGCCGCGCAATCGCGCGCTGCATCTCCGTCGGGAGATCGACGTGCTTCACCTCGACCGACGTCACCTTGATGCCCCAGGCGTCGGTGCGGCGATCGAGGATGTCCTGGAGCTGGAGGTTCAACCGATCCCGTTCGGCGAGGAGGTCGTCGAGCTCCGCCTGGCCGAGAACGCTTCGGAGAGTCGTCTGAGCGAACTGCGTAGTCGCGTATAGGAAATTCTCGACCTCGATCACCGCCTTGATGGGATCGACCACCCGGAAGAACACCACGGCGTTGACCTTCACCGAGACGTTGTCGCGGGTGATGATGTCCTGGGGAGGGACGTCGAGGGCCACGAGCCTCAGGCTCACCCTCACCATCCGATCGATCGGCGAGAGGACCAGGACCATCCCCGGCCCTTTGGGCTTCGGCAGAAGGTTTCCCAGACGGAAAACGACGCCCCTTTCGTACTCATTCAGGATCTTGATCCAGTTCAGGAGGAAGATGGCGACGATGACCAGAACCGCGAGTGTCCCTGCCGATAAACCACCGAACATGATGAGACGCTCCTTCTTTATTAAGCTAGAGGCTATTAGGACTCGTTGACCAATGGTTCCACGTCGAGCGTCAGCCCTTCGATGCCGACGACTTTGACTCTCGCTCCCTCGGCGATTCGCTCTTTCGCGCGCGCGTCCCAGTACTCGCCGTGGATGAAGATCTTTCCCTTGCCGTCGATTTCGGTCCTCGCGGTGCCGATCATCCCGAGGAGCCCCTCCTGCCCCGTCACCGGGACACGGCGCTGGGCTTCGACGACCTTGCGCCCCAGGACGATCGTAACCGCGGCGAAGAAGATCGTAACCGGAAGAATCAACGACAAGCTCACCTCGAGCGCCGGGGTGGGGAGCGGCTGCTCTTCGAACAGCATGAGGGCGCCGAACAGGATCGAGACCACTCCGCCCGTGCCCAAAGCACCGAAGGACGGAGTAAAGGCTTCGGCGATCAGGAGTCCAAAGCCGACGAGGAGGAGAAGAATCCCGACGGCGGTGACGGGAAGAATCTCGAAGGCGAAGGCCGCGAGGAGAAGTGCTACGGCGCCGACGATGCCCGGCACCACCATGCCGGGGTTCGAGAACTCGAGGTAGAGCGCGGCGAGGCCGATGAGACCGAGAAGGATCGCGACGTTGGGGTTGGCCACCACCGAGAGGATGCGATCCTTCGTCGACATCTCCTCGAGCGTAACCGAAGCCCCCGCGGTCGCGACCACGACCTCACTCCCGTCGATTCGGCGGATGGTTGCCCCGTCGAGCTTCGTGAGAAGCTCGGCTTCGCTGGTAGCGATGTGATCGATGAGACCGGCATCGAGCGCCTCCTGCGCCGTCCAGGACTTCGCTTCCGTTACCGCCTTTTCCGCGATCTCTGGAGGGCGTCCACGCCTTTCGGCGATCGATCGGGTATAGGCGGCGGCGTCGGACTGGATCTTCTTCGCGAGAGTCTCTTCGATCTCCTGTCCCGTGCCGGATACCGGGGTCGCGGCGCCGGTGTTGGTGCCCGGCGCCATCGCGGCGACGTCGGCCGCGATGGTGATGAGAAAACCGGCCGAGGCCGCGTGGGCGCCGGCGGGAGCGACGTAGACGACGACGGGCCTCTCGCTCGCGAGAATGGCCTCGATGATGTCCCGGGTCGACTCGTAGAGGCCTCCGGGAGTCCCGAGCTCGATGAGGACGAGCTCGGCATCGTCGTCCGCGGCCTTGTCGATCGTTCGGATGATGTGGCGCGCGGAGACACCGTGGATGATGTCGTTGACCTCGACTTTGTAGATGAGACGCGACGGCTCGGCGGTCGCGGGGATGCAGAAGGATAGACCGACACAAACAGTTGATAGGACGCGAGATACTCCCATGAATCTCTTGCTGAGATTATACCCCATTTGTTTCGGCGAAAAGCCGGTGTTAGTTTCCGCCTCGTGCGACGGATAGCGCCCGCGGTCTTCTTCATCGCCGTCACCCTCGTCTTCACCCATCCCCTCGGCGTCCGGATGGGCTCGGCGGCCCTCGATCTCGGGCCCGACACCCGGCTCTTCCTCTGGACGCTCGGATGGGACGCCCACGCCTTCCGGACCGCTCCGCTCGCTATCTTCGACGCGAACATCTTTCATCCCGAGCCGCGGACTCTCGCCTACTCCGAGCACCAGATCGGAAGCGCCCTCATCGCTGCCCCGCTCATCTGGGGGACGGGAAACCTCGTTCTGGCGATGAACGCCGTCCTCCTTCTCTCCTGCTTCCTCTCGGGATGGTTCGCCTACGCTCTGGGCCGCCAGCTCGGGCTTTCGACGACGAGCGCGATTCTCGTCGGCGCGACATTCGCTCTGAGCCCGCCGCGGTTCTTCCGGATCGGGCAGCTTCACCTCGCGACGGTGCAGTGGATTCCGCTTTGTCTCGCTCTCCTGCACCGATACGCGCGAGGAGGCACACGCCGCCATCTCCTCGGGGCGGCGCTCGCTTTTTGGCTCCAGGCGCTCTCGGGAGGACAGAGCGCCCTGTTCCTGGCTCTCGCCGCGGCCGGGCTCATGGCCTATCTCTGGATCTTTGGCGAGCTTCGGCCGGCGGGCTCGGTCTGGAAGGACAGCGTCCCCGCGCTCGCGCTCACGCTCGCGCTCAACCTCCCTTTTCTTCTTCCTTATCTGCAGGTGCGAAAGGAGCTGGGGCTCGAGCGCAGCCTCGACGAAGCGGTCTTCTGGTCCCCCAACGCGGTGAGCTTCCTGGCGTCTCCCACCCACGTCCACCGAGCAGCCGCTTCTGCCCTCGGCCTTAAAGGGGCGAAGGCCTACCTATTTCCGGGGTTCGTCCCTCTCGCGCTCGCGCTCCTGGCCTTTCTCCCGGGGGGGAAAACCGAGCGACGCGCCTTACATGGAAATGAGAAGGCGAGCGCGTCGCTGCGAGCTCTGGACTTCGCCATCGTTTTTTTTCTTATCACGTCGCTCCTCATCGAAGCCGCGGGCGGACTCCGGTGGAATCTGGGCGGTGTCCGCCTCTCGGCCGCGGGCGGCGGCCGCGCTGCGCTCCTTTCGATCCTCCTTCTCGCCCTTCGCCTCGGGGTCTTCGGGCGGGCTCCCTTCGCGTTTCTAACGCGGCTGCGCCGGTCAATCGAGGGAGTCCGAAGCTTCCTCGAGCCCCGCATGGGCGTATCGGGGGGTTTTTACGTCGTTCTCGCCCTGGTCTCCCTGTGGGCCAGTCTCGGGCCGCGAGCCGGCCTCTACACCGCTCTCTACCGCCTCGTTCCCGGGTTCGACTTCATTCGCGTACCCTCGCGCCTCACCGTTCTCACCGTCCTCGCGCTCGCGGTTCTCGCAGGGATGGGAGCGGAGCGCGTACGCCGCGCTTTTCCCGCCGTCCTTCTTCTTCTGCTCGCGGAGCTCGCCGCATTTCCTCTGGACGCGCGACCCTACACCATTCAGGCGTCCCCGATAGACCAGGCGCTCGCCGCGATGGAGCCGGGTCCGGTCGCCGTGTTCCCGATTCCCGATCCCCGCGACACCATCGCCGCCGCGAGCCGCCACTCCCTCTATATGCTCGACTCCACCGTTCACTTCCTTCCCATGGTGAACGGCTACAGCGGTTTCACGCCCGAGCGACACGATCGGCTCTTTCGGGAGCTCGCTTCTTTCCCGTCCGAGAACGGCATGTCGGAGCTCGAAAAACTCTCCGTTCGCTACGCGGTCTTCCACCGAAGCGGCTACGACGAGGCCGAATGGAACGCGCTCCTCGAGCGAACCTCTCACTTCCGCGATCGGCTCGAGCTCCGGACGAGCTTCGACGAGGGACGGCTCTACTCGATCGTCAATCCAGGTCCACGAGATCGTGGATCGTCAGAAGCCTCACGATCTCGAACACCTTCAGCCCCGAGGGGGTCGAAACCGTGACCTCTTCGCCCTCTTCCTTGCCCAGGAGCGCGTGCCCGATGGGAGAGGTCGTCGAGATGAGGCCCTTTCCGGCGTCGGTCTCTTCACTCATCACCAGCTTGTAGATCACCTCTTCCTCTTTCTGGTGATCGTAGAGAGTGACCTGGGACCCGAACGAGATCTTGCCCTTGGGAATGCGGTCGAAGTTCACCATCGAGAGATCCGCCAGGCGCTTTCGGAGCTGCCCCAGGCGCGCATTGACGTAACCCTGGCGCTCCTTCGCGGCGTCGTACTCGGCGTTCTCCGAGAGATCGCCGTGCTCCCGGGCCACCTTGAGCGCCCGGGGAAGCTCGATGTGGAGCTCCTCCTCCAGGACCTTGATCTCTTCCTTCAGCTTTTTGAGGATTTCGCGGGACATGTTTTTCTGGCATGATATCCATCCCTCTCGCGCCATTTCAAGAGACACGTGAGACTTCTCGAGAGCCCGGCGAACCCCCTCATCAAGCTCGTGCGACGGCTCGCCCGTGGAGGACGGCGCGACCCGAGATTTCTCCTCGAGGGCCGGAAGCTCGTCCAGGCGGCGCTCGAAAGCGGGGTCGAGGTCGAATGCGCTCTGGTCTCGAGCGGTCGCGCGACCGACGAAACCCGGGCGCTCGAGGCGAGGGGGATCGAAGTGGTCGAAGTCATCGAGAGTCTCTTTCGCAGCGCTTCGACTCTGGAGTCGCCCGAGGGCATCCTCGCCGTCGGGCGCCGGCCCGCGCGATCGGTCGCGGAGCTCGCGGCGGAGGGCGTGGTCCTGGCTTCCGCAGGCATCCAGGACCCGGGAAACCTCGGCGCCCTCGCCCGGATCGCGGAAGCGGCGGGAGCGAGAGCTCTCGTTCTCTTGAAGGGATCGGCGGATCCGTTCGCGCCCAAGGCGCTTCGCGGCTCGATGGGAAGCCTCCTCCGGGTCCCGGTCTTCGAGATCGACGATATCGCGGCCCTGCGGAAGCGCGGGTTTCGTCTCGCGGCTCTCGTCCCGCGCGGGGGCGTCGATTTCCGTGCCGCCGACTTCCGGCCCCCCGTCGCTCTCCTGCTCGGCCGGGAGGCGAGCGGGCTCGACGACGCCACGGTCGCGGGCTCGGATCTGCTCGTGACCATCCCCATGCGGGGCGCGGTCGAATCCTTGAACGTCGCTACGGCCGCAGCCCTCGTCCTCTACGAGGTCAATCGACGTATGCTAGGCCAATGACGCAGAGGGATCTTTTCCGGGAAGCCTCCCCCGAGGCTCGGGCTCCTCTGGCCGAGAGAATGCGGCCGAGGGACCTCGACGAGATCGTGGGACAGGAAGAGATCGTCGGGCCGGCAACGGCGCTCCGGGCGGCGATCGAGAAGGACGAGGTCGGATCTCTCATTCTCTGGGGTCCGCCGGGAACGGGAAAGACGACTCTCGCCCGGGTCATCGCCCATCGCACCCAGTCCCACTTCGTGCCCTTCAGCGCCGTCGTCGCCGGCATCAAGGAGATCAAGGACGTCATGCGCCGGGCCGAGGACGAGAGGAGGATCTACGGGCGCCGCACGATTCTCTTCGTCGACGAGATCCACCGGTTCAACAAAGCGCAGCAGGACGCGTTTCTCCCCCACGTCGAGTCGGGAAACGTGTTTCTGATCGGCGCCACCACCGAGAACCCGTCCTTCGAGGTCAACTCCGCCCTTCTCTCCCGCTGTCGGGTCGTGATCCTAAGGCAGCTCACGCCCGAAGAGCTGGTGACCCTTATGCGGCGCGCCCTCGCGGACGAGGAGCGGGGTCTCGGCTCGAAGCTCGCGGTCGAGGACGAGGCCCTCTTCTGGCTCGCGCGCCAGGCGAACGGCGATGCTCGGTTCGTCCTGAACGTCCTGGAGGCCCTGACCGCGGTCGTCCGCGAGGGGGAAACGGTCGGGCTCGAGACGATCGAGAGGGCGATGCAAAGGAAGGCGCTCCTCTACGACAAGTCGGGAGAGGAGCACTTCAACATCATCTCCGCGCTCCACAAGTCGCTCCGGAACTCCGACGTGGACGCGAGCCTCTACTGGCTCGCGCGAATGCTGGAGGCGGGCGAGGACCCGCTCTACATCGCGCGGCGACTCGTGCGGTTCGCGTCCGAGGACGTCGGCCTCGCCGAGCCGGGAGCGCTCGCCCAGGCGATCGCCGCCAAAGAGGCGTTCCATTTCATCGGCATTCCCGAGGGAAAGCTCGCCCTCGCGCAGGCCGTCGTCTATCTCGCCCTCGCGCCCAAGTCGAACGCGGTTTACATCGGATACGCGAAGGCGGCCGACGACGCCTTGAAGGACGTGAGCGAGCCTGTCCCGCTCCATCTCCGAAACGCCGTCACCCGCCCGATGAAATCCTGGGGCTACGGGAAGGGGTACGACTACGCCCACGACCACGAGGAGAAGACCACGGCCATGGAGTGTCTTCCCGAGAGCCTTCAGGGGCGACGCTACTACCGGCCGACGGACGAGGGGTTCGAGAAGCGGCTCAAGGCTCGCATTGAGGAGATCTCCCGCATCAAGGAAACGCTGCGCAAGAAGGATCGCTGACGGCGCCTCAGAAGCTTTTCTCGAAGGCGACGTCTCTCACCAGCGTATCCAGCTCCGCCTGAAGCCTTCTCCATTCGGCTTCCAGCTTCGCCCGCTCGGCCCGAATCGCGTCGAGGCGGTTCTCCTGCCTTTCGAGCTCCGCCACGTACCGGCGGCGGAGGCCCTTTTCCTCGGAGCTGTCCCCGAGCTTCGACAGGTTCTCGCGCAGCCTTCCTTGATCGTTGAAGATGTTCGCCTGCTCGGAGTCGCGCGACTGGATCTCGCGGTGAACCGCCTCCACTTCGTCGCGCTTTGCGACGACCCGGCGCAGGACTCTCTCGATCTCCGAATCGATGGAGCGCTCCTGGAGCCAGATCGCGATCTGCTCCGCGCTCACGTTCGAAAGGGCGTAGGTGGTCTCGCGGGCGCTTTCTTCCTGGACGACGAGCTCGGTGGTAACGCCGGGTGCGGCCTCCACGCGAAAGCGATGCTCGCCCGCGGTCGTCTCGGCGGGAGCGGGTGTCTCGACGAGCGTCCATTCGGAGTCGAGAGGGTGCTCGACCAGAACGATGCGGCGCGCGTCGTCCTGGTTGCGCGCGGCGTAGGTGGTCTTTCTCCGGAGCTTCACATCCCGTCGAAATACTCCCCGGCCGATGGCGACTCTCGTGACTCGTTCGGGCGCACCGTCCCGGTGGACGGCGATATCGAGGTGCAGATCGAGACCGTAGCTCAGAATCCGCTTTTCCTTCGGTCGGATCACGTCCGTGAGTCCCTCGCCCGCAAACGCGTCGCCGTCGAGAACGGTGAAGCTTCCCGCATCGAGCGTGAGGCCGGTATCGTTCACGAGCGAGACCGCGAGGCGCGGCCTCGGATCGCCGTTGCTTTCGTTGTAGATCGATACCTTCTCCCCCGGGATCTCGGTCTGTACGATGGGGAGGAGTGCCGAGCGATTGCGACCGATGGTGACGGGGTGAGGGAGCCGATACTCGAACTGGTCGCCGAGTGCGGACGCCTGGGCGGTGTCGATGCGGCTTTCGCGAGGGGCGCGGGAGATCGGGGCTCCGGGAGGTGGCGCTGCCACCAATCCGGCGGTGCGTTCCGCCGCCCGGCCTTTGGCCAACTCCTCAACCCCAGACTCGAATACGGTCTCGCTGACCGTCCCCATGCCGAGTTGAAAGTCGAGCTGACGTGTCCGTCCGGGCGCGACATTCACGTCACGGTACTCCTGGGTCGAGAACCCCGACAGGCTCGCGGAGACGCGGTATGCTCCGGGGGACACCGAAAGCATGAAACGCCCGTCGCTACCCGTGGACGATGTGCTCACGAATCCTCCTGCCCGGTCGGATACCTGAACCGTCGCCCCGGGTAGTGCACTCCCGCTCGAGTCGACGACGGATCCCGCGATCCGCGTACCCTCTCCCGAGACGTCGAGCGCGGCGCCGTGCGTTTGAGGGGCCACCTGAACTCCTTCGGGAAGAGGAACCGTTGGCCTTCGCGAGTAGATCGGCTGCGAGAGATTCTGAATGAAGCTCACGGGCGCGCCCGCCACGAGCGAGAGCTCGACCCCGCTCCAGTCCGTGGCGCTCACGTTGTCCACGATGGCCCAGCCCTGAAGCAGGGGTTTCTCCCCTTCCTCGAGAGCCAGTCGATAGGTCGTCTTCCAGATGGGCGCCTCGGACGTGTAGCTCACCTGGAGCGAGCGCGGGCTCGCGCCGAGGGTCTCGATCTCGAGACGCCTCACGTCCCGCTCGTGTCCGGTGCGAAGGAGATCGAGGTAGCGCGAGACCTGCGAAGAAAGCTCGGTGTCGAGAAGGCGAATCGACGCCGCGGAGCCCAGCTCCAGGGAGCGCACCTGGTCCTGAGGGGTGAATACCAGCGCTTCCGTGGTCTGAACGGTTCCGCTCGAGCCCACCTCTCGCCTCTTCACTTCCGCCCCCATCAACTTCCCCGACACGACTCCCCCTCCCGTCTGTACCTCGACCCGGGCGCCCTTGATCTGATTCAAGAAATGCGCGAGGCCTTCGGCGGAAATGAGATCGAGCGCGATCTCGTCGAGCCTGCGGTCCAGGGGAGCGAGCGTCGTGTAGCTGACCCCGGCGACCTGACCGCCCTCGCCCAGGTCGATCACCGTGAGCGACTTCAAGACGTCGTCGAGCTGCGAGCTCGGAAGCTCGATGGCGACGGCCCGCTGGGCGCGGGTCTGACCTCGGTGCTCGAAGTAGCCGACGCCGTTCTTGTACAGAACGACCTTCCTCACGGGAAGTGGCGCTTCCGCCTGCGCGAGAACGGTGCAAACCGAGGTGAGGAAGACGGCGGCGTGGACGAGCGTGCGCATAGGGGGGATCCTCCCCTCTCAGTGTAGCTGAACGTCGTGTCAAGGCTCCGCGAGGAGTCGTTCGATCGCCGCGCGCATCTCCTGGTAACCGCGCCGGGCTTCGGGACGCGCGGCGTCTTTCGCGTAGAGCCCTCCTTCGTGAACGTGCCGCAGAATCCCGTCCCGATCGATGAGGAGCGAGGCGGACGTGTAGTCGGCATCGCGCACGCGGTCGAGCCAGAGCCGCCTGAGCGCGCTCCAATCATCGTCCACGGCGACGGGAAACTGGAACCCATAAGCCTCGACGTACTCGCGCACACGCTCGACCGGCACAGGCCGAGGCCGGGGCTTGGGGGTGTACATCCCGATGACCGTAAGGCCTCGAGAGGAGAACTCGCGGTGGAACTCGTTGAGCGCCGGAGCGGTCCCCCGGCAGAGCGGGCAGTCCGCGTCCATGAAGAACCGGATCAGCACCACTTGGCCACGCAGACCAGCGAGCGTGAGTGGTCCACCTTGCACCCATTTCTCGGGAGCCTTGGCGGGCCACTCGGGCACCGGCTGTCCGAGGATGGATAATCCCGCGGCGAGAACGATGGAGGCGATCATCGCGATCCCATCCTACTCCGCGTGGGTCAGGTCGGTGATGAACATATGTCCGGGGGCGTGGGTCATCATCAACTCTGGCTTCGACTCCTTGGCCACCGCCTGAGGAGTGACCCCGCAGGCCCAGAAGACGGGAATCTCGCCCGGCCCGAGCGTGACGCGATCGCCGAAATCGGGACGGTTCAGGTCGGCGATTCCGATCGCGTGAGGATCTCCCGCATGGACGGGGGCGCCGTGTGCGAGCGGGAGCTTCGCGGTGATTTCCGTCGCGCGCGCCACGAGACGAAAGGGAATGGGGCGCATGGAAACGACCAGAGGGCCGGCGAACGGGCCGGCCGGCGCGCAGGGCCGGTTGGTGACGTACATCGAAACGTTCCGTCCCTCCTCCCGATGCCGCACCGGGATTCCCGCTTTCTCCAGAAGGTCGTCGAAGGTGAAACTGCAGCCGAGAAGGAAGGCCACCAAATCGTCTTTCCAGGCTCGAAGGAGGTCGCTCACTTCCTCCTCGAGCTCGCCGCGCTCGTAGATTCGATAGAGCGGCAGGTCCGTCCTCAGGTCCGCTCCCGGCGCCGTGTCGCGGGGCTCGAACTCTCCCGGCTTCGTGGCTTCGAGCAGAGGGCAGGGCCCCGGGTTCCGCTGGCAGAAAAGCAGGAAATCGCCCGCGAGCCGTTGCGGCAGGACCACAAGGTTCGCCTGGACGTAGCCGTCGCTGCATCCGACTGTGGGGCCGGTCCACTCGCCTCGGCGAATTCGGGCCCGCATGTCCCTCGGATGCAGTCCCGCGGGGTTCATGACTTCAAGTACTTTTCGAACCAGCGCACGATCGAGACCGTCGACTCATTGGGGGCGAAAGCGCGGAATGATCTTGTCGCCGTACTCGGCGACGATGCGCTCCTCCTCGGTGTTCATCAGATAGATGTTGAACTGGGTGACGCCCGCCTCTTCGAGGGCCTTCAGCCGTTCCAGGTGCTGCTCGGGCGAGCCCAGGACCGAAAAGCTCTCGACGACGTCGTCGGTGACGAAGTCGAGGTGCTTCGCGTCTTTCTTCGCGTGCTGACGGTAGTCGTACCCCTTGCGGCGCTCGATGTAGGAGGTGAGGCTCGCGGGCACGAGAGCGGAGTCCTTGCCGTATTTTTCGACGATGTCGGCGACGTGGTTTCCCACCATCGCCGGGAACCAGCGCGTCTGCTCGATGCAGAGGGCCATGGGACCGATCCACGCGGGCGCGGCGGCCATGACCTTGTACTTCGACATGTCCCGTCCCGCCTTCTTTCCGGCGCTCATCGCTTCGCCGATGAACCAGCGGCAAAGCCCCGGGTCGGCGATCTGCAGGATCAAACCGTCACCGTGCTCTCCCGCCGCGGCGAGGGCCTTGGGACCATAGGCCGCGATCCACACCGGCAGATCGTAGCGGCTCCAGGCGAGCTGCACTTCGGTCGGGCAATCCGCGTAGGTCACCGCCTCTCCGCGGCAGAGCGCCTTGATGGTCCCGACGAAGTCGTTCATGCGCTCGACGCCCGCCGGTTGGAACTTCATCATCCGCCGCGAGCTGTCGCCGCGACCGACACCGACGTCGAAGCGTCCCCCGCTCGAGAGCGCGAGGCTCGCGAAGAGGCTCGCCGCGACCGACCAGTCGCGCACGTCGGGATTCGTCACGCACGGGCCGAAGCGCATGGTCTCCGTGTGCTCCATCGAGGCCGCCATCACGGGATAGGGATCGCGCCAGAGAATGTGAGTGTCGTAGAACCAGCAATAGCGGAAGCCCGCGAGCTCCGCCTGGCGGCAGATCGCCTTCGTCCGCGCGAAGCCCATGTCTCCCTTGAAGCAGATGGCGAAATCCATGGCAAGCCTCCTTCGCGGGAAGGTAACAGAAGTTGCGCTCAATGGCCATTCCACTGTAGAGATCGCCTCGCCAAGGAGGTACTTATGGGCTCTTACTTTCAGCGGGTGCGATTCGCGATTCTTTTCCTCGTTCTCCTCGCGATTGGCCGGCTCGTTCTCGGAGCAACGGGCGTTGCCTACGCGCAGGGCACGAATATCTTCAGTATCGTGACGTTCTCCTACTTCGCCTCTCTCCTCTTCGGCGCGTTCTCGAGACCGCTCTGGGGTTTTCGCTTGACCCAGGCGATGATGCTCGGAGTCGCCATCGGCCTCTCCGGCCAGATTCTCATCTTCCTCGCGACGCTCGGCTCCTA
>Ga0214473_10006478_pt1 | contig 13961 bp, 11 predicted proteins | sample RVTome_7_FD_203509 | JGI IMG/M metagenome (GOLD analysis project Ga0214473, IMG submission 203509) | Soil microbial communities from uranium-contaminated site in the Upper Colorado River Basin, Wyoming, United States - RVT98D197 | ecosystem: Environmental > Terrestrial > Soil > Contaminated >... | reverse complement strand
GAGTTCATCGTCGTCAACCAGACCCGCCTTCTCCGGCACACGGCGATCATCGACGCCCTCGAGGTCAACGAGAACTTGAGCTCGGATCAGCTGCGCCGCGTCCGCGAGCTGAAGCACGATTTCAAGATCGGGGTCATTCCCGAGGAGAAGAAGGCCCCGCCGCCGCCCTCGCCCAAGCTCGATCTGGGAAGGGGTCCCGCGGAGGAGGAGGAGCCGCCTCCGAAGTCGCGGGAGGAGGCGGAGGCGCTCTACGGCATGAGGGATCATACCGACGGAGAGCTGAGCCCGGAAGAGGAGGAGGAGAAGAAGAGTTTGTTCGCGCAGATCATGACCGCGAATCCCAGCGAGAAAATGATCATGGGGCTCAAAGGGTCTCGGCAGGCGCGGATGATGCTCATCCGCGATCGAAACCGCACCGTCTGGGGCGCGGTCCTCTCCAGTCCCAACATGAACGAGGCCGACGCCGAGGCCATCGTCCAGATGCGCAATGTGGCGCCCGACGTGCTTCGGGAGATCGGAAAGAAGCGCGAGTGGACCAAACGGTACAAAGTGGCTCACGAGCTGGTGAAAAATCCCAAGACCCCCCCGGAGATCTCCTCGCAGCTCTTGCCCCGAATGGCCGCGCGCGACTTGAAGGCCTTGACGAAGGATCGGAATGTGCCCGAGATGATCCGCAGGCAGGCGGACAAGCTGACGAAGCGGACGAAGTAGAGAACCATGGATCCCGACTACTACGCGATCCTCGGCATCTCCAAGTCGGCGAGGCCGGACGAAATCAAGAAAGCGTATCTGCAGCTCGCGAGAGACAACCACCCCGACCTCATCCGCGATCCCGCGCAGAAGGCAGAGGCCGATCGGAAGTTTCAGCTGATCACCGAGGCCTACAATCAGCTGCGTGATGAAAAGGCGCGTCGAGAGTATGATAGGACGCTCGACCGGAAGGTCCGGACTCCGGAGGAAGAGGCGCGTCTTTTTTTCAAGAACGGTGAGCTGCAAGAGCAGTCGAGGGAATACACGAACGCCCTGAGGTACTACTACGAAGCCATGCGCCTGCAGCCAGAGAAGCTCGAGTACATGATCGCCGCCGGGCGCATCCTCTCGATTGACAAGGCAAAGCAGCGCCAGGCGGCGGAGCTCTACGAGCAGGCGATGGCGAAGCACCCCGCATCACCCGAGCCCTGTCTCGAGCTCGGAGCGCTCTACATGCGCTCGGGGATGTACCTCCGGGCGATGCGGGTCTACGAGACGGCCATCAAGCAATTTCCCAATAATCCCGACTTGAAACGGAAACTCGCGGAAGCCGTGGCGGCGGAGAAGAAGGGCCCCGCGCGGGGAAGGTGAGCGAACCGCCGATGCGAGTCGACTCCAAATCGCTCACCCACGTGGGGCTGAAGCGTCCCCTCAACGAGGACAGCTTCTGCTCGAACGTCGAACAGGGGCTCTACGTCGTCGCAGACGGAATGGGCGGCCATGCCCACGGCGAGGTCGCCTCCCGCATCGCCGTCGAGACCATCGAGGAGTTCATCAAACTCACCTCGGGGGATACCGACGTGACCTGGCCCTACGGTATCGACGAGAGCCTTTCCCTCAACGGGAACCGCCTCAAGACCTCGATTCGCTTCGCCAACCAGAGGCTTCTGGAGCACGCGCGGACCAGCGCTGGCTGCGAGGGAATGGCGACGACGGTGGTGGCGGTCCTCGTCGAGGACAACGTCGCCGAGATCGCCCACGTGGGCGACAGCCGTCTCTACCTCGTCCGCGACGGAAAGATCACCCGGCTCACCAGCGACCACTCGTGGGTGAACGAGCAGGTGCAATCGGGGGTCATCGACAGCGAGCAGGCGCGAAACCATCCGCTGCGCAACGTGGTCACCAGGGCTCTCGGGGGCAGGCCCGACCTCGAGGTCGACGTCCAGGCGCTCGAGATGCTACCGGGAGACCGACTGCTCCTCTGCTCCGACGGGCTCACGACGATGCTGGACGACGATGAGATTCTTCGCATCGTGCTCGACGGCGAGGGCGGAGTCGACCAGACCGACGAGCTGATCCAGGCGGCGAACGAGAGCGGCGGAGAAGACAACACCACCGCCATAATGCTCAGAGTTGTTTGATTTTCACTTGACCCCGAAGAATGACCCGAAGAATCCCCCGAGTTCCTGCGAAACATGGCTGAGAAACAAACCGAGCTTCACGTCGGCAGGTTCACCATCCTGAGGCGCCTTGGCCGGGGGGGGATGGGGGCGGTGTACGAAGGGCACGATCCGGCTCTCGACCGCCGAGTGGCCATCAAGACCCTCACCTCGGACGCCATCGCCGACGCGGAGTCCCGCGGCCGGTTCGAGCGCGAAGCCCGGGCGGCGGCCAAGCTCGCGCACCCCAATATCGTCACGGTGTACGAGCTCGGAAACTTCGGCGGCAGGGAAAAGCCGTACATCGTGATGGAGTACCTCGAGGGGACGGACGTGGCCGCTCTCATCAGCGGCAGCCGCGGCGTACCGCTCGCGGAAGCGCTCGACATCGTCGCCCAGCTCTGCCGCGCCCTCGACTTCGCCCACCAGAAGGGTGTGGTGCACCGCGACGTGAAGCCCGCGAACCTCCGGTACCTCGACGACGGTCAGATCAAGATCATGGACTTCGGCATCGCCCGGGTCGAAGGCAGTCACCAGATCACCAAGAGCGGCGTCATGATCGGCACCCTCCACTACATGTCGCCGGAGCAGATCCGAGGCGAGAAGCTCGACGGCAGGACCGACATCTTCTCCGCCGGCTGCATCCTCTACGAGCTTCTCGCGGGCGTGCGGCCGTTCTCGGGAGAGTCCGCGACCTCGATTCTCTACAACATCGTTCACGAGACGCCGAAGCCGGTGGTGGAGGAGAATTCGGATCTTCCCCAGGAGGTCCAGCGGGTCATCGACCGGGCGCTCTCGAAGAAGGCCGAAGATCGCTTCGCTACCGCGTGCGAGATGGCGAAGGAGCTGGATAAGATCCTCGCCGTCTACCGCAAGACCTTCCCTCGGACCACCTCCACCCACGAGAAGAGTCTGCAGGAGCTCCAATCGCTCGCCAAGGAGCGCGACTGGCGCGAAGTGTCGAAGAAGGCCAAGAAGCTCCTTGAGGAGCATCCGCAGCTCGACGAGGCCCGTCGGCTTCTGCGCCGGGCGCTCCGGGAGATTCACCAGGAGGAGAGCGAGAGCCAGAGGTCCGTCGCGGAGAGGACCAAGCACTTCAAGGAGATCTACGGCGAGCTCACCGGGCTCTACGGAAGCGAGGTGGTGACGGCCCGCGGCCCTTCGGCGCTCGCGGAAACGAAAGTGGGAGAGCCGACGAAGAGCCCTCCGGAGACCGTCGGTTTCGACTCGGGCCGGGCGGAGACGTCGAAAGAGGGGAAGGGGTCGGATCCGGTGCGCGCGCTCGCGGCACCGATCTGGGCCCTGGTGGTCGTCGTTCTTCTCGGTTCCGGAGGCGGGCTCTACTGGATGTTCCTGCGGGAGCCGGAGGGTCCCAGGCCGGTTGCCCATACTCTCCGGGTCTACTCTGATCCCGTGGGAGCCGCCATCACTCTCAACGGGCGTCAAACGGGTCTCGTCACCGACGACGACGGCGTCGAGCTTCCCGTTTCGGGACTGGTGAACGACTCTGTCCTGGTCGAGATGCACATGGACGGCTTCGAGCCCGCCACGGCGGACGTGGCGCTTGGAGAAGTACCCCCCGACCCGCTGGAGTTCGTCCTCGCTCCCACCGTCCGCAAGTTCGAGCTCCAGACGTCCCCCGCGGGCGCGTCGGTTCGTCTCGACGGCAAGCCCCTCGAGGGGGTGACCCCGCTCTCGATCGAGCTCCCCGCGGACGGCGAGCACGAGATCGCGTTCACCAAGGCCGAGTACCAGACCGCGACCCTTCGGCTCGGCGGGAGCGAACCCGTGCCCCCGGGGCCCGTCGTTCTGACCGCCCTCGGAAGACCGGGCACGTTCGTCGTCGAGTCCGCTTACCCCGTGTCGATTCAGCGCGGAGCCTCGGAGCTCGCGCCCGCGACTCCGAGCCCGAGCGTCCAGCTCAGGCCGGGCGCTTACGAGCTTCGGCTGATTTCGGAATCGGTCTTTCTCGATCGGGTGGTTGAAGTGCAGGTGCGCGAGGGGGAGACCACGACCGTCCAAGCTCCGCCGCTAGGACGGGTCAACGTTCGCGCCAATCCCGGCAATTGCACGGTGAGCATCAACGGTGTCTCCGCGGGAGCGCCGCCTTTCATGAACCGGGAGATCGTGGAGGGATCCCACGAGTTCGTCTTCACCTGGCCGGGCGAGGTGAGGGACGTGCAGCGGGTCGAAGTCCAGGCGGGAAAACCGAGCTACGTCATCGGTCAGAAACCTTAGGGGGCGTGGTGAGAAAAGGGGTTTTCGCCATCTCGGTCATTCTCACCCTCGGCGCTTCGCTCTCCCAGGGGCAGGCGCCTTCGGATCTGGCGCGCCAGCATCTGGAGAGCGGCATCCAGTTCTACGAGCAGCAGCGATACAACCAGGCGCTGAACGACTTTCAGATCATCGTGACCTCGATGGCGACGAGCGAGTACGCGGACGACGCGCTCCTTCGCATCGGACGCTATTACCTCGACGTGGAGGAGAATTTCGCGAAGGCGAAAGACAACCTGGATACCATTCTCCGCGGTTACCCCACGAGCGACTCTGCGCCTGGGGCCTACTACTACCTGGGCGAGGTGACGTATCGCTCCGACCGTACGGGGAGGACGCTCGACGACGCGCTCGCGAACTACCAGAGGGTGTTCCTCTATCCCGACAATCCCTGGATTCCCGCGGCGCTCTACTCGACGGGCACGGCCCTCGAGCGGCAGGGGAAGTTCCAGGAAGCGGTCGACGCCTACTTCCAGGTGATCGTCGATCATCCGCGATCGGAGTGGACGGCCGGCGCCCGCCTCGGCGTCGGACGAAGCTTCGTGCGTCAGGGCGATCCGGTGGAGGCGATGACGCAGTTCCAGGAAGCGCGCAACACGCACCCCGACAGCAGGGAAGCGGAGTCTGCCCTCGATTGGCTCACGCTCCTCTTCCGGCTCTACGGGACGCGCATGCTGGGACAAAACGTCACCTTCCGCCGCGATCCGGGATTCAACCCCGTTCTCAAGGAAAAGCTCGACCACGTGGTGGCGGTTCGGGCCTCTGCGAGCGGCATCCACGTCCTCGAGCGCGACAAGAAGCGGGTCATGACGTTCGACCGCCAGGGGAAGCTCGCCGGGAGCCAGCAGGCGGTCGAGCCCTACGGTCTGTTCGTCGATGCCCGAGGAGAGCTCGTGGTCGCGAACGAGAGGGCGGTTACCGTAGAGGGGAAGCCCGTCACCTTCGCCGTGCCTTCGGAGAAAGGACCGAAGCCGCTCGAGAAAATCCGCTTGGCGGTGCGGGACCGGCTCGGGGAGATCTACGTCTATGACGAGAAGGAGAAGAAGCTCTTGCGGTTCAACCCGTCGGGAGATCTCGTCGGCCCCTTTCCCGACGCGGCACCGCGCGAGATTCTGAGACTCGAGATGGACCCCGTGGGCAATCTCCTGCTCCTGGACAAGAGGGACCGAGACGTGAGCGTCCTCAGTCCCGAGGGACGAGCCATCGCCCGCATCCAGACGCAAAAGGGGCAGTGGGGCCTGAAGAAGGCGGTGGATATCGCCCTCGACCCCGCCGGCTACCTGTACATTCTCGACGAGGAGGAGGCGAAGGTCGCGGTGTTCGACGCTTCGTATCAGTTCGTCACTCTCTTGACCCAGCAGAGCTTGGGTGGAGGGGCGCTGACGAAGCCGGTCACGCTCGACGTCGACGCCTCCGGAGATCTCTATGTCTACGACGAGAAAGAGAAAGCCATCGTTCACCTTCATTAAGGGGCTCGCCTCGCTCTTCAATCAGTGCGCCGGGGCCCCACCCCCGGCGCTGTCGCTGCGGGACTCGCTGCGCTCGCCCTGCGCTCCGGCTCATGGCTGCGCTCGCTCGCACGGGCTGGCCTTGGGGCTGGCGTTCCTTTGCGCGGTCGCCGCCTCGGCGCAGGACGACGAGCTGCTTTTGCGACTGTCGCAGCAGCTCACCGAGGCGAGGGTCCTGTTCGAGGACCCGCAGCGTCAGTCCCAGTCGATCGATTTTCTGGGACGGATCGTCGACGAGATCGAGGAGCGGCGGCGGTCGGGGAGCGAGGTGCCACCCGAAATTCTCGATCTCCAGCATCAGGCGCTCGAGCTCCGGGCGCGCGCTTTCTTCGACGCGGGACAGCTCCAGGGCGCCGGAGACGACTTCCGCCACCTGCTCCTGGACAACCCTCGCTACGCGCTCAACCCAGAATCCCTGTCACCCAAGATCGTCGATTTCTTCGAAGACCAGAAGAAGCAGCTCATCGGCTACATCGCAGTCACCACCGACCCCGCGGGAGCGCGGGTGAGCGTGAACGGGAACTTTGTGGGGATCACCAACTTCTTTCCCGTCGAGGTGCACACCGGGCTCGCCCGCATCGAAATCACCCTCGAGGGCTACCAGGGATACGTCGACGACAACCTGCGCATCGAGCCGGGCGAGATCAACACTCTCGATCTGGTGCTCACCCGCACCAGCGCCCGGCTCCCGATCATCACTGACCCGCCGGGAGTGGAAGTGGTGGTCGACGGCCAGGGGGTGGGGGCTACCTCCGGCTCCCTGCCTCCGGATCTGCGGAGCTTCATGCCCCCGGATCTCGATCCCTCGCGGCTGTCGTCGCCCTTCGAGCTCATGTCCCTTCCCCTGGGTCAGCACCACATCGAGCTGCGCCTCGAATGTTACGAGACCGTACGGTTTCTCTTCCGCGCCGACGAGCCCCGGGACTACACCGCCCAGATCGTCAAGCTCAACGACTCGATCGGCAGAGTCTCGGTCACGAGCAATCCCAGCGACGCGCGGGTGTTCCTCGACGGGGAGTTCAAAGGGAACACTCCCTTGGAGCTGAACCGCGTCTGCTCTGGAGACCACAGGCTCGAGGTGAAGCACCCCACGGGAAAGTACGTCGAGGATATCTCCGTGGGCGCCGACGAGTCCCTGTCGTTCGAGTGTCCCATCCGCCCGACTCTGGCGGTCGTCGAACTAATCGCGGACGATGGGGTTCCCGCGCGCGACCTCGAGGACATGCGCCAGAAGCTGACCGCGGAGCTCCGCAATCTCTCGGTCATGAACGTAGTCTTTCCCGATGCTGATGCCGTGAACCGGATCGTCGGGGCCGGAGGCGCCCGGAGCCTGGTGCCGGCGCTCGCGCCGACGACAGCTCCCCCGGAGCACATCCGCGAGGCTTCGGAGAAACTGGGGAAGGCCCTGGAGGTCGAGGCGATTCTTCTGGGGCACGTCCCCGCCCAGCGCCTGACGAAAGACGTGGTGCTCCATTTCCTCGCGGTGGGCTCGCCGGCTCCGGATCGATACGCCCTCAACTATCTCGACCGGGATGCACTTCCCGCCTTCGTCGAGAAACTGTCGATGCCGACGAAGCTCCATGGATCCTGGATCGGTCTTACCAGCGTCGACACCCGGCTCACCGAGGGTCCCATCGTGCTCGCCGTCGATTCCGGAGGACCTGCGGCGAAGGCCGGGGCCCAGATGGGGGACGTCGTGCAGTCGGTTGCGGGAGCTCCGGTGACCAAGGCGGTCGATCTCCTCCGGGCGGTTCGGGGGATGGAGCCGGGAGCGAGCCTCAGCCTCACTCTGGTGCGCGGGGGCGCGACCGAGACCATATCCGTCACCGTGGGAACGACCCCTCTCGAGATCCCTCTGAACGAGGACGGCTTCCTCTACAACAAGGCGATCGTCGATCTCCGGCACCGGATGGTAGTGGAGCCCGCGGTCGCCGGGCTCGCCGGGCTGAACGTGGCTCTCTGCTACATGCAGCTCGGCGACTACGAGACGGCGCTCAAGGAGTACCTGCCTCAGGTGGCTCTCGCCGAGACCACGGGCATCTCCCAGGGGACAGTGCTCTACTACACCGCTCTCGCCTATCTCCGCTTGGGCGAGCGGGCGGAGGCGGCGCGGATCTTCCAGCAGGCGCTCGCGTTCGAAGGGGCCACCATCCAATCGAACGATGGACCTCGCGTGGTGCCGCTCGCCCAGCGCCGCTTGCGCGAAGCCGGCCGGTAATTCTTTCTTACGGTCTCGTAAGAGCTCGCAGCAGCTCCGTAAAATCGATGGGCTTGAGCAGGTGCGCGTCGAAGCCCGCTTCGGCGCTCAGTCTTCGGGCTTCGTCGTCCCCGCGGCCCGAGACCGCCACGAGCGTCAGAGCCGTCGGCACCTCCGTGCGGCGAAGCGTCCGGCAGACCTCGTAGCCATCGATATCGGGAAGACCGAGATCGAGAAGCACCACGTCGGGCGTGAGCGCTTCGACCGCCTCCAGGGCCGAACGGCCGTCGTGCCGCACTTTAGTCTCGTATCCCGAGCGCGAGAGAAGCATCGCGAGGCTTCTCGCGGCGTCGGTGTTGTCGTCCACGACCAAGACCGAGAGCTCCTCCTGTCTCGAACGGGGAGGCTCTCGGTCCGCCAACTCGCGGTCGAGCGTCTCGGGCATCGACAGGATGAATCGAAGTGAGCGGTCTTCGTCCTCGTCGCGCTCCCACCAGAGATCTCCCCCCTGCAGGCGCGCGAGGGCGCAGGAGACTCCCAATCCGAGGCCGCTCTCGTCCGAAAGCGACAGGAGCCGCTCTACCCGGCCGTCGGAGATGGAACTCGGAGGGATCTCGACCCGCACTTGCGCCTTGCCTCCCGTCGTCCCGAGCGACAGTCGGATGCGATCGCCTTTCGCGGTCAGGCGGGCCGCGGCGTGGACAAGACTCGCAACGATCTTGCTCAGGCTCGCCGGATCGCCCGAGGCCAACGAGGTCTCGTTCCCCGCGTCAAAAATCAGCCGTCGTTTCTGGAGGAAGGCCGCGAGCTTGTCGACGGATTCCCGGCAAATGGTGTCGAGCTCGACCGACGAAGGTCGAAGCTCGACCCGGCCGTCCCGGAGCCGCGCGCGATCGAGATGGCTTTCGGTCTTGCGGATGAGGTCGTATATCTCGCGATGGGTCAGGTCGCGGATCTCGGGATTCGACGCCGCCCCCGGGTCGCGGAAGAGTGCGACGTCGAGGCCCTCCAGAAAATTTCTGAGCTCGTGGGCGAGGTCCGACAAGAATTTCTCGACTTCCGCGTTCGAAGGCGCGTTCCCAACAGTCATACCTCGATAGGCTACGCCCTCGAGAATCGCGGATAAATACGGATTTCTCCGTAGGTACGGGCGGGTCCCGTTATCCGGTATTCGCCCCATTTCGGCGCCGCAACCGAGCCTTCAGGATCGAGTTGCTTCAGGAGGAACCGAAGATGTCCTATGAACCGATGGACTTCACCGCGCTTTTGGGCATGGACGGATTCAGCCACGAGATGTTGGAGGATCATTTCAAGCTCTACCAGGGCTACGTGACCGAGACCAACGAGCTTCTGGAGAGACTGGAAGCCATGACCAAAGGCGGCAAGCGCGACTCCGCCGAGCGCGCGGAGCTGAGGCGGCGGCTAGGATGGGAGTTCGACGGTATGAGGCTCCACGAGCTCTACTTCGGAAACCTCGGGGGAGACGGCAGGCCGCCGTCGAGCGGCAAGCTGTACGATCGTCTTTCCCGGGCCAGCGGTGGGCTCGATTCCTGGCTTGCTGACTTCAAGGCGGTTGGCAGCATGCGTGGGGTCGGTTGGGCGATTCTGTACTTCGACTCCACCGCGGGGGGTGTCCATAACTTCTGGATCGGAGAGCACGACCGCGGGCATGCCGCAGGCTCGACCCCGCTTCTGGTCATGGACGTCTGGGAGCATGCCTTCATGACCGACTACCGCACGAACCGCGCCGAATACATCGAGGCTTTCCTGGCCAACGTCGACTGGCACGTGGTGGAGGAGCGCCTGAATGCCGCTGGTCGACGAGCCCCGGTGAAGGAGCCTCGGACAACCGCCCATCAAGGACCCTACTCGCGCTAGAAACCGCCGATCGCGGATCCACGCCAGAACTTAACGTCCCACCGCGCTTCTGTTTGTGATACGCTCTTGCCTCCGGGAAGTAGCTGTTGTCGCCCGTCCGCGCCGGCGCGGGGGCGAAGGGGTGCCGTCGTGACCAAGCTAAGGTCCTCGGAGTCTTTGCGGCCGGGAGTGGAAATCGCGGCTGGATGGCAGTCCGCGGTCGAGAACGTTCCACGCCCACTCACGCGGAAGCGGGTAGCGGTCTCGCTCCGCCGAGGGCTCCTGCGTTTCGTGGAAGTTCCCTCCAAGAACGACGCCAATCCGTGGATGGCGCGGGGCCGCGGCGCGGGTTCTCCCTCTTCGTCGTAGTAATCTGCGGCTTGATCGCGTTCGAGAGCAGGTTCCATAAGTCCGGACGGGAACTCTCGCTCGCTTCCGCCGCTACGTCCCGACGTGCTTCATTCGTCGTCTTCGAGCCGAAGCTCTTGCGCGCGGACCACGTAGCGGTACGGCGCCGGGCCGACGTAGTCGAACGGATAGCAGGTCACGAGCGTCAACGAAGGCACGGGCGTGGGTTCGAGGATCTCGACCCGGCTCGGCCTCACGACCCCGATGTCCACCACGCGGTATGCGAAGACTCGATCCGGCATGACCAGGCGAATCGTGTCGAAGGTCTCGATTCCCTCGAGGGCGCGGAAGAACGTGTCGCGATGGCCGGCAAGCCCGACATTTCCTCCTTCGCCTGGAAACGCGGTCCCGGGGATGTGCCCGACCGCCCGCAGCAGAGTCCTGGTGTCATCCCCATGAGCGACGATCGCGGATATTCCGAGCCGCGAGATCTCGAGCCATCCGATCGACTGCCCCGGAGAATAACGGAACCCGGGGGTCGACCGGGCACCCACCGTCCCCGCGCCTGCCCAAAACGTGAGCCTGTTGATGGCCTGATAGGCCCAAATGTCGAGGTAGGTGATGATGCACAGGCCCACCAGCCCGAGCCCAACTGCTTTCAAAGACTCCTCAAGCCAGGAGCTCCAGCCCGGAAGTCGACCACCCGACGCCTGGAGCGCCGGGTGGTCTACCGTCAACCCCCGCCTGACGGGGTCGTACATTTCTCGCACCGGGAAATCAAGCCCGGCGCCGCACGGACAGGCCCAGCCCTGAACCGAGGAGCGCGAGTCCAGTCACGAGCATCATCGGAAGAGGGCTCGCGGTTCCAGGAAGCTCGTCTCGCTGTGACGCTGCGGGCGTGGTCTGGGGCGTCGTCTCGACTCTCGCGGTCTCGACGCCGCCGTTGTCGTCGGGATCCTGGTCTGGAATCCGGAGTCGACTCACGTTCATTGCTACGAGCTGCTGCTCGCCGCTGTACTCCACTCGAACGCGGCTCCCCAAGGTGATGGGCTCGACGCCCGCCGTCAAATCGCGGTCGACGGAGAACGTCATCGTCCGTCCGTCGACGGTCAGAACCGTCAGCATCTGAGCGTTCACCTCCACCACGTCGCCTTCGATCGTGGGCCTCTCTTGAGTGGTGCTTTGAGGCGGTGTCTCCCGCTCGGATACGGGTGTCTGCTCCTGGCCGAAGACCATCGGGGCCATCGCGATAGCTATCGCTCCAAAGTAGCCAATCGATCGCTGTCTCATAGGATGTCCTCCTCTTGGAGAGGGCTCAATGCCCTCAGGCATGCTCGTAGTGCAACGGTGATGCCAACGACGCAACAAGGCGTAACCCCAGGCATAAAGGAAGGAACTACCGAGCTGCCGCCCACGACGGGACGGCGATCGAGCGAAAATTTTGCGAGCCAGTGCAAGAAGAACATTCCGTTCCCACACGAGGGGAAGACAAAGTGAGGTAGGAACGGTGGGAGAGTGGAGAGGAGCGGTAGGTCCCAGGACTGAGACCTACCGCTTCCCCCTTGGGGTCGGAGACGCTCCCCACGGCCTCATCTCGGTGCCAGCCCGCCACGGAAGAATCGCCGCGCACCGCGAGCGGTCGTTACAACCGTCTCACGCTCCCCGACCGCTCAGCAGGGCCATCGAGAGGAACAGAACGCACAGCAGCCACGAAATCGCCGTCGCCGCTCCCGCAACTCCCGTCCATCCAACGATGGCCTCCGCCGCCGCGATAGCGAGAAAGCGCGAAGCCCAACAGAACATTCGTTCTCTCTCCATCGACCGCATGGTCCCCATGAAAACAAAAGCGATTTCGCGCGACCATACGGTCGACACCCGAGAGGGCCGTAGACCGCGTCGGGCGGCGCTCATTGGAGGGCCTGGGGTGCGCGACAGCAGCGAATATCCCCGCGAACCCCATACCCTCCAGAGTTCGTTCGAGCGAGGATTTCGGGAGTAGACGTGAGTGAAGGAGGCCTGCCCGGAAAAATGCTTCCCGGCGAATCGCAGGAATTCGTTCACGACGCTCCCGGTTACATCTGGAGCTGCGGTCGTCGTGGCGCCGTTGCCAAGAGCCTGACGCCCCCGGCGACCGCAGCTCGGAAAGGGCGAGCTCGAGCTTTCTCTGCGCTCCTCTAAAGGAGCCGAGTCCTGCCGCTGAGAAAGCTGATCGCCGCGAAGATGAGGAAGACGACGAAGAGAATCCAGGCGATATTCGTCGCCGTCCCCGCGATTCCGGTGAATCCGAACATCGCGGCGATGAGAGCGATGATCAAAAAGGTAACTGCCCAGCTCAACATTTCCGTTTGCCTCCTTGGCCTCGATCCCAAAGCGCTCCCGAGGCACTCTTCAGTCTAGAGAACGCCTGCGTTCCGAACGATGGATGAGATCCTTCATTCTCGTCGGTAGAAGACCGTAGTGCCGTTCCAACTATCCTTGCCGAACGCCGGTGTCGTTTCCGGGCAGCGACAGCCCGGCCAAGGCGATCCTCTTTAGGCGAATCAAGTTGGAACGACACCAGCTCGCTTCCGAAGTCGTGCACCCAAGGAAGCGCGTGCGTCCGTGAGTCATCCCGAAGTCGGCGGCTGGCCCGGGAGCGTCCATCCGGCCAAGCTCGAGGCCGCCTCACCGGCCCTCGTCTTCGAGTGGCTCTCCAGGTCGATCTCCCGGACCTTGAGCTTGTTGTGTTCGAATGGGAGCAATGAAACACTATGCGCCAATTCCAGGCCATCAAGGGGTATCCACCACCGCCTCTCGAAACGTCGGGGTTTTGCCGTATCGGCTCATTCGCGAATTACGTGGTCTCATCTCTGCCGAATCAGGAGACGCCATGCAACGCACTATCGGAATCATTCTCATCGTTCTGGGCATCGCTGCCTTCGTCTTTCAGGGCTTCAGCTATACCACCGAAGAAAAAGTGCTCGACGTCGGCCCGCTGGAGGTGACCAAGGAGGAGCGCAAAACGATTCCGCTTCCTCCGGTTCTCGGGGCCCTCGCCCTCCTGGGCGGCGTCGGTCTCGTGGCTCTCGGCGGAAGGAAGGGTTGAGGCTTTCCCCGTTTCACTCGTCCCCGATCTTCCGGCGATCGGCGGAAATCGATGCCGCGATTCCCGAGTAAGTCTCGGGGTACCTGCGGATCCCCGACTCTCGCAAGGCAAGCGGGACGGCTCCGCCGATCTCGCGTCCGAGGCGCTCGTACACCGCGATCACGCGCGGAACATAGTCTCGAGTCTCGCCGGCGAGCTTTCCCGCGTTGGCCCGAAAGTACCCGGCGTTGAGCGGCCCGCCGTTGTACTCCGCCAGGATCATTTCTACGTCGTTGTAGGCGGCACCGAGCAGAGCCAGATAGCTGGCGGCCATTTCCGTGTTCTTCGCCGGGTCGTGCAACAGCGCCTCGTCGAACTCCCAGCCGAGCATGCGTGCCAAGAGGCGCCCCGTCGAGGGATAGATCTGATAGAGCCCCCGCGCCCCGGCGGTCGAGATTGCCTCGACGTCATACCCGCTTTCCGCGATCCCCACCGCCGCGAGGAGCAGCGGGTCGACGCTGGGATATTTTTCCGAAGCCTCGAGCACCAGAGTGGCGAGGTCGTAGGATCGGTCCGGCCCGACC
>Ga0214473_10006477_pt1 | contig 13966 bp, 14 predicted proteins | sample RVTome_7_FD_203509 | JGI IMG/M metagenome (GOLD analysis project Ga0214473, IMG submission 203509) | Soil microbial communities from uranium-contaminated site in the Upper Colorado River Basin, Wyoming, United States - RVT98D197 | ecosystem: Environmental > Terrestrial > Soil > Contaminated >... | reverse complement strand
CGCCGCAGTAGTTCGATGGTGGCGCTCTCCAAGCTGCCTTTGGGGATTCCGAGTTTCAGGATCATATGTGGCTCTCTCCGCGGCTTGAGATGGACGTGAGTCGGAGCGCTCCGGGAATCGGCGCCAGAGCATTATAACGCGGCGCCGGCTTGACTCAGGTCAGATCGGCCGCCGAGTGTTTGGCAGCGATCGTCGCTGCAAGCACGTCGACCAGGCTCAGGTCTTCCGGCCGCGGGAGCCCCTTGATAAGGACAGGCTCGATCATCTCCGCTTTGAGACCGGCGGTGAGCGAGGTCACCGTCTCTACCACATTGCTAGCCCACCCGTAGCTGGCTACCAACGACAGGAACCGAACCTTGGGCCGCAAGGCAGTGGCCAGATAGAGAGCCGACATCATGGCGGGATGAGGGTTGGTCAGGACCGTGGGGGTGCCGGCTACTATGGTGGCAGCGTCGACCAATGAGGCAGCCAGCCGTCCCAGGTCGACGCTGGACAGGTCGAAGCGCTCCACTTTCACGCCTCGCTCGGTGAGCGCGCCCGTAAGACGCTCCACCAAGACCAACGTGCTGCCGTGCATGGTCACATAAGGGATCACCACCAGGTTGCGCGGAGGACCGTCCACCCAGTCCCGGTAGGCGTCGAGGATGACCCGCGGGCGGCCATAGAGCGGCCCGTGACTGGGAGCGATCACATCCAGATCGAGCGGCTCCACCTTGTCTAGATTCTTCCTGACCGCCGCCCGAAACGGCATCATGATCTCGGCGAAATACCGCTTGGCGGCCGGAAGCACCTCTTCCTCCCGGCCGAACAGATCGCTGGTGGCCAGATGAGAACCCATGAAGTCACAGCTTAGGAGCACCCGGTCTTCCACAAGGTAGGTAGACATAGTCTCGGGCCAGTGCACCCAGGGGGTGTGCAGGAAGCGGAGCGTCTTGTCGCCCAGAGACACCTCTTCGCCGTCCCCGACCACCGTCAGCAGATTGGCGGGCACGTGCAAGTGGGTGATCAGAAGGTCGACCGCTTTGGGGCTGCACAGCACCCGGGCCTCGGGATACTTCGCGAGAATAACGGGCAGCGATCCGGAGTGATCCTGCTCGACATGGTGTATTACGACGTAGTCGACACGATCTACACCCTGAAGGTTGTCGAGGAGCACCTGGGTCTTTGCCGGGTCCACCGTGTCGAAGAGCGCCGTCTTCTCGCTGCCCCGCACCAGGTAGGCGTTGTAGCTGGTGCCGTCGGGCAAGGAGATCAGGGCGTCGAACAAGCGCCGGTCCCAATCGACGGCGCCCACCCAGTAGACTCCCGGTCTCACCTCGCGTGGCGTCATTTCCCGACCTCCCTGGTAACACGGTCTATGCAGGACGGTAGATCCTGCGCGGCCCCGCCGTCGACGGAGCGTGGACTCTACCTTCTCGATCAGTATTACCGCTCTCACCGCCGGCACAAACCCTGAGCCGGGAGGAAACACCCCCGAACGCCGTTCGCCGTTGATAGCTCCGCTCCGGTGGGCCAATATGGGTCTTCATATGGCGACAAGTTCTCAAGCCCACTTTCACCCTGAACGCGAGCAAGGCCGGTCACTCGGTCCCCGGCGCATCCTCAGGACCTGGTGGCCGCTGGCCGCTAGCTGGATACTCATGGGCTTTGAAGGTCCGGCCATCAGCGCAGTCGTGTCTCGCTTGGCGGAGCCGAAGATCAATCTTGCCGCCTACGGAGGGTTGGTCTTTCCGCTTGCCCTGATGGTGGAGGCTCCCATCATCATGATGCTGGCGGCATCGACCGCTCTCAGTCGGGACTGGGCCTCGTACGTGAAACTGCGACGTTTTATGAACCGGTTGGGCGCAATCCTCGCCCTGCTCCATATCATCATGGCAGCAACACCTGTGTATTTCTTGCTGGCGCGCAACCTGATCCATGCTCCCGAAGAGATCATCGGTCCTGCCCGGATCGGCCTATTGATAATGATTCCCTGGACCTGGTCCATCGCCTATCGCCGCTTTCACCAGGGCGTGCTGATCCGCTTCGGGCACTCTCTCAAGGTGGGGCTGGGCACGGCGGTACGCCTCTCTGCGGACGCGGCGGTCCTGGCTATCGGCTACTTCGTGGGCGACATTTCCGGCGTCGCCGTGGCCGCCTGCGCGTTGGCAGCGGGAGTGCTCACGGAGGCCCTCTACGTGCACCTCGCGGTGCGAAATACCATCCGAGACGAACTGAAGCCCGCCCCAACCCTTGCACGCCCCCTATCCACGCGCGCGATGCTCGACTTCTACATCCCCCTGTCGCTGACCCAGTTGCTCGTACTGGTGGCCAGCCCCATAGGTAGTGCCGCCATGAGCCGTATGCCCCTCGCCCTCGAATCGCTGGCTGCCTGGCCGGTGGTGAGCGGGGTGAGCTTCATCATACGCGGGTTCGGGGGCGCCTATAATGAGGTCGTGGTGGCCCTCGTAGACGAACAGCGGGCCGCACGGGCACTGCGCCGCTTCGCGGTAGTGCTGGCGATTCTAGCGACGGCGGCCCTAACTTTCCTGATGATCCCGCCTCTCGCGAACGCCGTGTTCGCCAGGCTCCTCGACCTGGCCGACCCCCTGCCACACATGGTACGCCGCAGCCTTTTCTTGCTCCTGCCTATCCCGGCGATGGCCGTGGCCCAGAGCTACTTCCAGGGCGTGATCCTTCACAGCCGGCGGACCCGCAGCGTCACCGAGTCTGTGGGCATGTTCCTGGCTCTGGTGACCGTGATATTGGTGGGCGGCGTGCTGTGGGGCGCAGTGATCGGGATCTACGTGGCTCTGGGCGCTTTCCTCTTGGGTGAGTCGCTTCGCACTTTCTGGCTTTGGCTTCGAAGCCGCCCGGCCCGTCGCCATCTGAACGAAACAGACCCGGCCGCCTCGGGTCAGCCCCCTCTCCCCGCGCCCACGTCGGCAGCCTCCGACGTCAACTGAGCCACACCTCGCGACGGACCTGGTTCTCTCGCATGCCCGGGCCATTCGGGCGACCAGGCGCTACCGAGCCCGCTCCTCCATGACCTTCTTGCGCACGTACGGCACCAGCCCGCCGGCGTCCACGATTGCCTGGCGCGCCGGCGGCAATGCCTCGATAACGTAGCTCTTCCCACTGGTCTTGTTCGTAACCGCGTCCGGCGCAAACTCCAGCTCGTCCCCTTCCGCGGCCTCAATGGTAGGGCAGATGACGAGGCGCAGCCCCACATTGACTGCGTTCTGAAAGAAGATGCGGGAGTAGTTGTTGGCCACCACAACCAGATCCCAGCCCTTAAGACACGAGGCAGCCTGCTCGCGAGACGAGCCGGTGCCGAAGTTTCGGTCTGCCACGACCACACTCCCCGGAGCCACCTGGCCGTCGCGGAGCTTCTTGTTGAACTCGGCAAGGTCGGCGAAGCAATTCTGCGGAGTCTCGGTCGGGAGGACGGTGGCCATGAAGCGGCCGGGATAAATGGCGTCGGTGGAGACGTCGTCTCCCAACCGGAGAACCACCTCGGCCATGTCAGCTCCCTCCCTTCCGAGGGTCGGTTATCACCCCGGTAAGAGCGCTTGCAGCCGCGGTCAGCGCCGACGCGAGGTACACCGACGCGTTGGGGTTGCCCATGCGACCCTTGAAGTTCCGGTTGGTGGTCGCCAGCGCCACTTCCCCGTCGCCGAGCGCCCCTTGGTGGATGCCCAGACAGCAGCCGCACCCCGGGTTCATGATCACGGCACCGGCGCTCGCAAGGTCGGCGAGATACCCCTTACGCAAGGCCTCAGCCCAAATCCGCCATGAGGCCGGGAACACCAACATACGCGTGCCCCTTGCCACCTTCCTTCCCCGGAGGACGGCTGCTGCCGTCTCCAGATCGTCCAGACGGCCATTGGTGCAGGATCCGATGACGATCTGATCGATCCTGACACCCTCCGTCTCGCCCACCGGGACGACGTTGTCGACGGTGTGCGGCTTAGCCACCTGTGGCTCTAGGCGGGTTACATCGATCTCGATCACCTCTTCGTATTCCGCGTCGGCGTCCGGCAGGACCGACACAATCGGATCGGTAACACACGCCTCTTCGCGGAGGTAGCGGATGGTTTCGTCGTCAGCGGGCACGATGCCGCAGGTAGCGCCCGCCTCCACCGACATGTTGCCCAGCACCAGCCGGCCGGACGTGGACATGTGCCGGACTGCCCGCCCATGAAACTCGATCACCCGGAAATTGGCCCCCTCTGCCGAGATCATGCCGATGAGATAGAGGATCAGATCCTTGGCGCTGACCGCCGGACGAAACTCACCATCCACCACCACCTTGATACTGGCGGGGACTTCCACGTTGACCATCCGTCCAAGTGCCCACACTGCCGACAAGTCGGTGGCCCCCACCCCGATAGCCATTGCTCCCAGGGCGCCGTGGGTACTGGTATGGCTATCGGCGCCCACTACCACCATGCCGGGCCGTACGTACCCGTTCTCAGCGAGTATCTGGTGGCAGATGCCCCCTTCGTCCGCACGGATGTCGTGGAACTTGGTGATGCCCTGAGCGGCCACGAACTCTCTGATCTTCTTCTGGTTGGTCGCCGTCTTCGCGGTCTCCGCCGGGACCCGATGGTCGAATATGATGGCGATCTTGGAGGGGTCCCATACTCTCGTCTCGAGCTCCGTGCCCTCGAAGATCTGATCGAGTTGGTTGATGACGAGGGCCGAGTTCTCGTGGGACATGGCCAGGTCGACTGCCGGCTCCACTACCTCGCCGACCGAGACACGGGGCAGGCCGGCCGCCCGGGCCAGGATCTTCTCGGCAACGGTCATTCCCACTGGGGCGCCTCTCTTTCTATCCGACGATCTTCAGGGCTTCTCCGTATTTGGTCTCCAGACGTTGCTCGGGCAGGTACTCGTCCTCCAGCGCCTTGTAGTCCTTCAGACCGACAAAATCCGTGTACTCTTCGAACGAGCTCACCCAGTGGGTCTGACCCGCCAGCGTGCCGGTGGGCGACTCCTTAAGGGCCGTGAAAAAGGCCATCAACGCCCTGTGCATCACCATGATGGAGGCCACCGGGATGGACACCCGGCCCACCCTCATGGCTGCCAGGTCCGGGATGGGGATCAGTTCGGTCTTCATGCCGCTGATCGCGTCCATGAGATTCACCGATAGCGGCCCATTGACTTCTGCCACCGCCCTCTCCACATCGGCCCGGGTCTTGATACCGTCGATGAAGGCCAAGTCGGCGCCCGCCTCCAGATACAAGTTGCAGCGCCGGATAGCTTCGTCAAGCCCCAACGCCGCGAACACATCGGTGCGGGCGTTAATGATGAAGTCGGGGTCAAGCGTGTCTCGCACGGCTGCGCACGCCTTCACCTTCCCGGCCATCTCGTCGGCATCGATGACCTCCTTGCCGGCCATATGCCCACAACGCTTGGGAAAGACCTGATCCTCGATGTTCATGCCGGCCACGCCCATGGCGATGAGCCGTTCGGCGATCCAAGCGGCGTTGACAGCGTTGCCTCCACCGGTGTCCACGTCGGCCATCACCGGGATATCGACTGCCTGGGAGATGTTCCAGGTGACGTCTAGAACGTCCTTCATCTGTACCAGGCCCACGTCGGGTTTGCCCAGAAGAGACCCCGCCACCCCGTAGCCCGACACCTGGATGGCCTCGAACCCACACTTCTCAATGACCTTGGCGCTCAAGGCATCGTGGGCTCCTGGCACAGTCACCGCCCGCCGCTCCATGATGGCCTTCCGTAACGCCGTCGACTTCTTCACCACAACCCCCTTGCCTCGCCCTTCCGCCTTCACAGTCGTGCCGCGATGGCCTCGGCCATCTGCGCGGTGGTGTTGGCGCCCCCCATGTCGTAGGTGCGAACGGCACCCTCAGCGATCACACCCGCTACCGCCGTTTCCAGCCGGTCCGCCTCCTCGGCTTCGCCCAGCCAGTCGAGCATCATCTTGGCTGCAAGGATGGTGGCGATCGGGTTCACCTTGTCCATCCCCGCGTACTTGGGCGCCGACCCGTGGGTAGGTTCGAACACCGCGAGTTCTTTCCCGATGTTGGCCGAGCAACCGAAACCCAGGCCGCCCACCATCTGGGCACAGAGGTCGGAGATGATGTCACCGTACAGGTTAGGGGCCACCAGGACATCGAACTTGAAGGGGTTCTTCAAGAGCCACATACAGATCGCGTCGATGTTGGCGTCGTCCACCGCGATCTCCGGGTACTCCTTGGCCACCCGCCGCACCGCTTCCAAGAAGAGCCCGTCGGTGGCCCGCACCACGTTGGCCTTGTGGACTATGGTCACCTTCTTGCGATTGAATGTCTTGGCGTACTCGAAGGCGGCCCTGGCGATGCGCTCGGAGCCGGACAGGGTGTTCACCTTGCAGGAGATGGCGTACTCGTCGCCCCCCAGCCTCAGAAAAGGAGTGAAGTTCTTCGAAAGCTTACCCAGCACTCCTGCCAGCTCCTCGGGCACGGGCGAGAACTCCACGCCCGCGTAAAGATCTTCCGTGTTCTCCCGGAAGACCACCAGATCGATTCCTTCCTTGTAATTGATGGGGTTACCCGGATAGCCTTTGGTGGGGCGCAAGCACACGTACAGGTCGAATAGCTGCCGCATCCGCACGATAGGAGAGCGATACACGAGGCCTTTGCCCCGCAGTTCGGGAGTCAGTTCGGCTTCGGCCGCCTTCACCGGCTTGGAGGTGATCGCGCCGAACATCGCGGCGTCGACGCTCTTGAGTAGCGCGATCGTCCGCTCAGGGAACGCATCCCCTTCTCGGCGCCAGCATTCCCAGCCGATGTCGCCGTCGAGGTACTCCGCGTCAAACTCCAACCTATCGAGCACCGTCCGGGCCGCGGCCAGCACCTCAATCCCGATGCCATCTCCGGGCAGCCAGCCGATCCTGTGCTTGGCCACCGTCAGCCCTCTCTCAAGGTAAGCGGTTCACCGCAGCATACGAAATCCTCGATCCGGCATATCTCTTCCGCCTCCTCACCTTCCTCGTGACTGCACTCCTCGATCACCTGGATCTCAAGCCCACACTGTTCGCAGCAATACACCTCGCCCTCTCGCATTTCATCACAGCGTGCCATGACTCCCCCTTGCTGCTGGGTGCTTGTACTCCGTTCTATCTCCCCGGAGCGTGAGACTCCCCCGCGTGCCCTAGTAGGTACTCGCGCGGGTCGGCCATGCAACGGAGAGACCCGAGACTCCTCCATAGGAGTGCGGGGCTGGGTAGGTTGCCGACACTGCGTCCCTGGCGGTTGAACAACGCGTTCCAGGATCGCTCGGCCAGGGCCCTGGGTGTGTATACCGCGGAATATAGACGGGCGAACTCCCGATAGAAGCGCTCCAGCTCCAGCCGAGTGGGCAGCACGGCGTGAGCAAGGTCGAACATCTCCCAATTCCGAGTGGTCAAGGCCTCCTGTACCTGCTCGAAAAGAGCAGTGCCCGGCAACGGCGTGAGCACGGTGAACCAGGCATTGGGGATGGCATGATGACGCACGTAGTCGCGCAGCCTGCGGAAGTCGCTCTCGTCGTAGTCGGGATCAACGATCAGGGTGCCAAAGACGTTTATCCCGGCCTTCTTGAGCACTTTGAGGGCGGTCTCATTGCTCTCCACGGTGTTCGCCTTGTGGACGCTTTTCATGCCCTCGGCGTCGATCTTTTCCAGGCCGAGAAAGACCGTCGCGAAGCCGGCCTCCTTGAGTCTCGCGATAGTGTCGGGATGACGAGCGATCGAGTCGGTCCGTGCCTGGATGATGAACCGTTTCTTCACCCGTCGGTTCAGGAGCAGATCGGCGATCGCTTCAACCCGCGGGATGCTGGCGAGAAAGTTGTCGTCGGTGATGAAGATGTTGTGGCCGTCAACAGCCTCCACCTCCTCAAGCACCCGTTCGGGGCTCTTGAAGCGTACCTTCCCTTGATGGAAACGCCATACGCTGCAGAACGTACAGCGGTATGGGCAGCCTCGTGAGGTCTCGAGGCTCACGAGTGGACCGCGCACTCCCAAGTGATATGACTTGCGCCATCTATGGACTAGCGACCGAGCAGGATGCGCCAGACGGTCGAGTTCAGTGACGAGCGGCCGGGTCCCGGTAGCGATCTGCCCTTGGGACGTGTTCACCACCAAGCCGGGAACCGACCGCACTCCTTCCCCGGCAGCCAGGGCCCCCACCAGCTCCAGCGCGGACACCTCGCCCTCGCCCACCACCACGGCGTCCACCCAAGGGACTGCGAAGTCTCCGGGGTTGAGCGACGCGTGGTGCCCCCCGACAAACACAAATATCCAGGGCCGGAGAGTCTTAAGCGCCTCGGCGACGCGTAGAGTCTCGGGCACGTCGACGGTGAACGAACAGCTGATGCCGCAAACTTCGGGGGAAAAGCGACGGACCACCGCCTCCAGATTGACCCCTGGAAGTAGGTCCACCAACCTGACCTCGTGATCTGTCTCGAGCGAGCCCGCCACCATCTCCAGCCCCAGAGGCTCGACCAGGGCCATGGTCCTAAACCCAGCTCTGAAACCTGCCCGGCGCCTCTGCCGAGGTTGCACAACGAGCACCTTCATCTTGGCCCTCTTTGCCTTAACTCGCAGTGGGAGCCGACACCAGCGGCTCCGTCGGTGTCTATCAACCATACCACCGCGCAAGAGCCCGGTCGACATTCAGGCGGCCGCGAGCGCTCTAGCAGATTACCCCGGGGTCTTCCAGGAAGCGTCTCCACCGCTCGACATGGTCGACCTCGTCGGCTTGGTCCTTCTCCAGGTAGACTCGGGTTTCGTCATCCCAATTCTCGGGCCGGAACACGGAAATATCATAGGCCATCGTGCCGTCCTCCGCTTCAGTCTTTGCCCGCGCGGGCACTGGATGGGGCCTGCCGCTTGCGTACCCGAGAGGACGCGCTTCTATGCGCGCGGATCAGGCAGTAACCCGCTCCACCTCTTCGATGGTGGTAAGGCCGGCGAGGACTTTGAGACGGCCGTCTTCACGCAAGCTCTTCGTTCCGAGCGCCAGCGCCTGATCACGCAATTCATCGGAGGTGGCATGGTTGAGGATCAGGTTGCGGATCTCGCGGCCGATGGGCAACACCTCAAACAGACCGATCCGACCGCTGTAGCCAGTTCTGAAACAGCGATTGCATCCTACTGCTCTTGCAACGACTGCTTCAGTGAGACCCAGAAAGTCTCGCTCCTCCTCGGTCATGTTCTCCGGGGTAAGAGTGACTGTCTCCTTGCACCGTGAGCAGAGCTGACGGGCCAAACGTTGGGCCACTACGCACTCCAGGGCGGAAGCAATCAGGTACGCGGGCAACCCCATCTCCATGAGCCGGGTGATGGCCGACGGGGCGTCATTCGTATGCAGAGTGGAGAGCACCAAGTGCCCCGTCAATGAAGCCTCAGTGGAGATCAACGCGGTCTCATAGTCGCGGATCTCGCCGATCATAATGATGTCTGGGTCGCTCCGCACCAGGGAGCGCAACATCGAGGCGAAGGTAAGGCCTATGTTCGACCGTATCTGTGTCTGCAGGATGCCGGGCATCCTCCTCTCGACCGGGTCCTCCACCGTGTAGATCTTGGCCCCGGGGTCGTTCAGTTCCTCCAGCCCTGCGTACAGAGTCGTAGACTTCCCTGAGCCGGTGGGACCGGTGATGAGGATCTCACCCCACGGACGCTTGAGCGCCTTCTGGAAGAGGGACAGCTCATGCTCCCCCATGCCTAGGTCTTGGAGAGTGATGTTAAACATGCGATCGTCGAGTAGGCGGATGGTTACGTTCTCGCCGAAGATCGTAGGGATAGTGGCGATACGGAGATCGACCGCCCGATCGTCGGCCCGGAAGGTCGCCCGGCCGTCTTGCGGCAGACGCTTCTCGGCTATGTCCATGTCTCCCATGATCTTGATGCGCGAGACCACTCCCTCTTTGATCTCCTTGCGGATCTCGGTCATATGATGGAGCACCCCGTCGATGCGCACACGCACCACCATGCGGTCCGCCTGCGGCTCGAAGTGGAGGTCGGAGGCCTTCTGCCGCATGCCGGTAGCCAGGATTTCCTCCACAAGGGACACCACGGTATCGTACTCGGCCAACTCCTGGTCGCTGGGGCCCGCCTCGTCCTCTTCGGCCGAGGGTGCGCTCTCCAGTCGACCCCGTCGCGAAAAGACGGCCTCCCAAGCCTCGCTGAGGACGCCCAGAGTGGCCACCACGGGGACGACTTCAAGGCCGGTGATGAGACGCACGTCGTCAATAGTAAGCACGTCCGTCGGATTGACCATGGCCAGTACAAGGGCTCGGTTCTTCTGGAAGTCGATTGGGAGCACCTGACGAGTGCGGCAGAACTTCTCGGTGAGCAGCGTCACCGCGCTCGGGTTGGGGATGATCTCGGTTAGGGCCGAGATCCCGTAGTTGCCCTGCCAGGCGAGGGCACCGGCGATCTGCTCGGGGGTCGCGAAGCCGAGATGAGTCAGGGCCTCTCCGAGCCGCGCGCCGGTCTCCCTCTGGTATTGGAGGCTGCTGCTGAGTTGGACCTCGGAAATGACACCCTGCTCGATCAGGATGTCACCCAGGCGCAGGGTTCCCTTTCTATCTGTGCTCTCCGGCATCACGTGATCTCTCCTCTTGGCAGACCGCGGACCTGCCCTCTCCCACCGCGATCGGGGGCGCGGCGTGCGCGCTCGTCTATCTCATCGGCGCGACGCAAGATTCCTCAAGCACGTTTACGCGACGGCACAGGGCTTTCCTCCCCCGAGAGGGCGTTCCGCCAGGTCCGCTTGCAGCCATACCTGGACCGGCCTGGCTGACCGCGGTCTACGCTGAGGGCCGAGCCCTCCGCCGCGCGACGCGTTTCCGATCGACACCCTGCGGATCACCGCCGAGCAGAGCGGCGCCCAACGCGCCAACCAGCTGGGGATCGGATGGGACCCTGACGTGGCCGCCCGGGAAGCCGCGGCGCACCAGCTCCACAAGGGCCGGGTTCCTGGCGCCGCCCCCGGCGAACACCAGCGGACCTCGCGCCCCCACCCGCATGAGCATGCTCAGCGTGCGAGACACGATGGCCTCATGCAAGCCTAGAGCGATGCGGGCTCGGTCTTCACCGCGGTGCACGAGCGTGGTGACCTCGCTCTCGGCGAACACGGTACACATGGCCGACACCTTGATACCGCTCCCGGCCCCGAGCGCGGCCTCTCCTATCTGGTCCAGCCCATAGCCCAAGCCGGCCGCCATCACCTCCAAGAAACGCCCGGTGCCAGCGGCGCACTTGTCGTTCATCTCGAAATCGTCCAGCCGTCAAAGCATCCGGGCCGCCTTGCCGCAGTTGCCGCCGGACCCGTTTCGCGAGTATCCTCAGGGTTCGCACGTCAGCTTGCTTTCGGCCAAGGAGGGTCACAAAGGCATGGAATGCCCGCACTGCCTATCGGAGTTTACCGCAACGCCCCACGTCTTTGCTCTGGGGGAAGACCAGGATGGCTCCTGGCAGGTTTCTAACCTCAGATGCCCCACTTGCGATCGTTTGATCGTCAACCTGTGCACCAAGGAAGGTTGCACGTACCCCGCCTGGCCGGCGACATCCATCCGGGCCCGTCTGAGCGGTGACGTACCCGCCGACTTCGCCGCTGAATACCAGGCAGCCTGCCAGGTCGTCTTCTACAGTCCCGAGGCCTCGGCGGCCATCAGCCGTCGGTCGCTGCACCGCTTTCTGGCCACCCACGTCCACGCCGGGCACGGCGGACTAGCCGACCAGATCCGCCAAGCGGTTATTGCGCCCGAGCTGCCTGCCTATCTCAAGCAGGCCCTGCAAAAGCTCGCCCAGGTGGCGAAGCTGGAACCCGACTCAGCCAAGAGCCTCCGACCCGAAGCGATGATCTCGGTAGAACCAGGAGAGGTCGAGTGGCTCCTGGATGTCCTCCAGGCTTTCTTCGATCTGTACTTCGTCCAACCGGCGCGCATGCATCGCAGACAAGATGTTCTGGAGGAGAAGATCGCCCCTCCGCTTCCTCCGGCGGTCGCCGAAGAACTGGCCGAGAGCGCTGATGCGACCGACGCCGCGGAAGCCACCGATCCTTCGGCGGCCGCCGGCGCGGCGGAGACGGTGGCGACAGTGGCGAGCGAGTAGCCAGGCGGAGGCCGTAACGGCGACAAGGGAGTGCGGCGTGGAGACCGGGATCGGCGAACGGAGAGCACAATCCCTACCGCGCGGTGTCGTCAGCGCCACAACCTCACTCATCGCGCGGGCCAAAAAGGCCATCATCGTCGATACCGAGGGTCGAGAGTTCATCGATTTCGCGTGGGGCATCGGCGTCATGAACGTGGGTCGTTCCCACCCCCGGGTCATGGCCACGGCTCATTGGCAGGTGGATGTGTTCGCCCACACCTCCTTCAGCGTCTTCGGCTATGAATCCTACATCCGCCTCGCCGACAAGCTCAACCGACACGCTCCCGGCGACACCCCAAAGCGCACCTTCTTCGTCAACTCCGGGGCCGAGGCGGTGGAGAACGCGGTCAAGGTCGCTCGCGCCGCCACCGGGCGCGAGGGTATCGTGGCCTTCGATAATGCGTTCCACGGGCGCACGAACCTAACCATGGGCCTCACCTCGAAGATCGTCCCTTACAAGAAGGACTTCGGGCCCTTGGCCTCTCTGATCTATCGCATCCCTTACGCCTACTGCTACCGGTGCCCGCTCAATCTCAGGTACCCCGCCTGCGGAGTGGAGTGCGCCGAGTTCCTGCGAAGCGGCTTCGACAACCAGTTCCAGGCCGACAAGATCGCCTGCCTCGTGGCGGAGCCGGTGCAGGGCGAAGGTGGCGTCATCGTACCGCCGCCGGAGTACCACAGCAGGCTCAAGGCCATCTGCGAGGAACACGGCATCCTATTTGTCGCTGATGAGATCCAGACCGGCTTCGGCCGCACCGGTAAGCTCTTCGCCATGGAGCACTACGGCGTGGAGGCCGACATCATGACCACGGCCAAAGCGCTGGGCGCCGGATATCCTATCGCCGGGGATCACAGGCAAGGTCAAAGTGATGGACGCGCCCGGCCCGGGGAGCATCGGGGGCACCTTCGGCGGCAACCCGCTGGCCTGCGCGGTGGGGTTGATGGTCTTCGACATCATGGAAGACGAGCGTCTGCCCGAGCGAGCCCTGGAGATCGGCTGTCGCGTCACCGAGCGCTTCAGGGCCATGCAGAAGAAGTTCCCGGTGATCGGCGACGTCCGCGGGCTGGGCGCCATGGTAGCTCTCGAGTTGGTCGAGGACCCACAGACCAAGAAACCGGCCACCGCTCTGACCAAAGCCTACCGGGTCAAGCTGTGCGAGAACGGGCTGGTAAACATCATTGCCGGCACTCACGACAATGTGGTACGCACCCTCATGCCCCTCACCATCGACTGGGAGACGCTGGACCGCGGTCTGGACATCATGGAGGAGACGCTGGCCCAGGTAGTGGGCGCGTAGCCGAGCTTCACGGCCGGCCACTCGCCGATCACCAGCGGCGTGTCATTGCTCCTGCAGCGGATACTCGCGACAGATCTTCTCATTGTTCTTGCCCGTGGGCACGACGATCTCCCCGTCGACCTCATCGAGGCGGAACCACCATTTGTTGGTGCGCTCGCGCGGATCCACATAATTGTCGGCGAGGATGCGGTCGCGTTGCCCGTCTACCGTTGCATGAAGCCACTCTATGCTACCATCCCAGCCCGCCCAATCACGGGGTTCCATGTCGGGGCGATGCCATGGGCACACCTTGGTGCAGCGCCCGCACACGCAGCCCTCCTTGTTGAGCACGTCGAAGTCAGAGCAGGCGTTGTAGTTCAGCTTCCAGGTGTAGTAGCCGTTGTAGAGCACTTGCTGGCCCCTGCGGATGGCCCGAGAGGGGCACTGGTCTGCGCAGACTGTGCAGTTGCTGCAGTACTCCTGTAGGCCAAAGTCGACGTAGCCGTCTACCTGCAACTCCAGGTTGGTGAGCACCGCCGCAACCTTGAAGTTGGCCCCCAGGAAA
>Ga0214473_10006476_pt1 | contig 13967 bp, 22 predicted proteins | sample RVTome_7_FD_203509 | JGI IMG/M metagenome (GOLD analysis project Ga0214473, IMG submission 203509) | Soil microbial communities from uranium-contaminated site in the Upper Colorado River Basin, Wyoming, United States - RVT98D197 | ecosystem: Environmental > Terrestrial > Soil > Contaminated >... | reverse complement strand
GGCATACTGATGCCTGAGCGGGCTCCGACGTGCGCGGGCGTGGTAAGCGATGGTGCGCCTGGGGTGACTCGAACACCCGGCACGCAGATTAGGAATCTGCTGCTCTATCCACCTGAGCTACAGGCGCTAAAGGACTTACGGCCGCATACTGCACAGGAAATGGGCAGTTTGTGACCACCGTGTGACTACGGCTTGACCGCCGCCTCCCGGGGAGCCCCGATGAACTCGACGCCGGCCATGAGGTGAGATTTCGACAGATGCGCATATCGCTGCGTCAGCTTCGCGTCCTGGTGGCCGAGGAACTGCTGGAGCCGGTAGAGGTCGCCGCCGTTGATCATATACCAGGAGGCGAACGTGTGGCGCAGCGTATGGAAGGTCACGTCCTTCCCGAGATCCGCCCGCCCGCGCGCCTTCTCGAACGCGGTGCGCACGCTCCCGAGGCACTTCCCACGGAAGGTGAATACGTAGTCCCTCCCGGCTTCGTTGATGGGCCGGATCTTCTGCCGTTCGCGCAGCACGGCGGCGAGCTTCGGGGTGATCGGGAGCTCGCGCTGCTTGCCGCTCTTCGTGTTGGTCTGGTCGAAGTACACCACGCCGCGCGCCAGGTCGACGTCCTCCCACTGGAGTGCCTTCAGCTCTGACAGACGGCCGCCCGTCTCGAGCGCCGCTACGAGGAGGGGCTTCAGGTGCTTCGCCGCGTGCTCGATGAGCTTGTCCGCCTCGCCCGAGGTGATGAACCGCTCGCGCCGGTTTAAGACCTCAAGGCGTTCGACCTTCTGCACCGGGTTCTCGTAGAGCCTCCCCCACCGGATCGCGAGCGTCATCAGCTTCGAGAGCACGGCGCGCTCGTTGTTCACCGTGGCGGGCTTCGCTCCGGCGTCGAGCCGCTGGTGCATGTACTCGGTCACGTCCTTGGCCGTGGTGCCGGTGAGCAGCATCTTGCCAAAGTGCGGGACCAGGTGTGCCTCGATCACCATCTTGGCGAAACGGTGCGACCGCTTCCTCGACCAGTGTTTCTCCAGGCACTCCTTGGCGTGCGCCTCGAACAGCACGGCCGGCACGCGCCGGAGCTCGGGGTTGCGCCCCTGGCGGATGTCCTTCAGGCGCTCCGACAGCAGGATGCACGCCTCGTCCTTGTCGGGCCCGACGCGCTCCCGGATCCGGTTCCCATCCCTTCCGGGCGGGTAGTAGTAATCGATCCACCAGGTCTTGCCACGCTTATAGAGGCTCATCGGTCACCTCTCCGCCACGTCCTTCGGCGCTTCACTCTCCGGGGTTTCATATCCGCCCGTCATGATCTTCTCCCTGATTCGGCTTCCGATCCGCCGCCAGTTCCCTCCGGAGCTAAGCGCCGCTTCGATTCTGCGGTCCACGTCAGCCAACGCAGCTTGGCAGGACCCCAGCACCTTGAACCAGTACTGTCCCAGATCAACTTTCTCACCTTGCATCTGCCGAATCCTCGCATCGATCATCGCACTGAATGCGTCACGCACCCGGGAGGGACACCTATGCAAAACTGTTGCCCCCATCTTCGCGTCGAACGCTTCTTCCGTCAGCGCCCGTTGCATCTTCGGCGTCAATTCATCCAATTGAACCTCAAGCCGTTTGCGTTCCTCCCGGAGATGTTCAATCAAGCGTTCGGTACGCCATTTCCTGAAATCCAGCCGCTGGCTCACGAATTGACCTGCGATGCCGATCAACCCGCCGATGATCGCACCTAGCAAGGCTTCAGACATGGTTCCTCCCAGCATGCCGCGGCGCAGCCGTGACCGTACGCCGCGTCCTGACTTTCCAGTACATCATCGCCCGTCGCGCCCGCGCGTCCGGCTGTAGATGCCGCGGCCGTGCCACCTCTTGTCGCTCATGCCCGCCTCCTGCCGCCGCGCTTGTAGACTGTCGCCATCTCCTCCTCCTTCCCGCCTACTCCCCACTCCCCGCCGGCTCACCGCGCACGCTTCCCGTCCTTGTCGGACTCATGCCTCCTTTGCGGACGAGGAATCCCGTACCGACAAGAGACGCTCAATTCTCAGCGTGCTTCTGTATAGAAGCGAGAGCGGTGTGAATAGGGCGAGAAAGACCACCAAATCTCCAAAGCGCATCGAGCCGCCCAGATACAAACAGGCACCGAATGCGATCCAGAACCCCAGTTTACTGAAGAAGTCATCAGGCTCAGCCACTTCTGCCTCCATCATCTCCTCCTCCTTCCCCGCCTACGCCCAAGCGCAGTCAACTCACCTAGAGGGTCCAGTCATCGTCATCATCGGAACCCTCTTCCTCATTCTTCTCCTCGGCTGACCTCGGCATGCGCTTGTGGATGCGGTGTAGATGCACGTTCAGCGCTTGAATCCCCGAAGCGATATCGGCGAGGTGGTTTTTGATCCCGAAGATCGCGAATGGCAGGAAGATCCACGAGACTATGAGCGCCAGGACAAGGATGGCCACAACGATCGCAACGAGGACCCCAACTGCTCCCAGTGGCCACTTGAATTCATCCCAGAAGCGTTGCGGATAACCAACAGCCTCAATTACAACCCAGACAACCAGAACCAACAGGAAGAGGAAGCCGAACAAGTACGAGTAGGCTCCGATGACTTTTCCAAAGCGTTCAGCGAGGGTCAGCGGTTTTCGCGTACTTTGCGGGGTGTTCAACTGGACCTCCGGGTTCAGAACTATGGTTGTGCTAAGACGCATTCGATCCACCAGCTCTTGCCCTTCTTGTAGAGGCCCATCGTTACCTCCTACCCCCTGCACCAGGTCACGATCACCTGGAGGATGGCGACTAGGATCAGCGCCCCCGTCGCCCATGCGAGACCGCGCGTGACTCCGACCAGGCGATCCGCGTACTTGTCGGATGCGGCCACCGCCGTGGTGAGCGCCTCACCGTGCTTGTCCAGCGCCTCGGATAGGGTGAGCGCCATCATCGCCAGCACCGTTTGATCAGCGTTGGGGTTGTAGTGCTCCGGCAGGGTGCGTCGAATGAAAACCCTTGCGAGCCGTTCCCGAAACGGCGCTCGTTCTTCGCCTTCCGACATTATCGCCTCCTCCCGCCCTTGCCGGGCTTCGCCTTCACGCCCAAGTACTTCAGCGCCCCATCTAGGTGCGGCTACGAACGCTGACCATTTGCCTCATGCGCTTCTATGTGCATGGCCGCCTGCCTGTACACCTGTTGATTGTGTCCTTCACACAACCTGCGCGCGTTTACCATGCCCCACGTCCACCAAACGATCGACGCGCAGGTCAGCGACAGAGCCGCTACCCATATCAGGAGATTCGATCTGCGTAAGTCCCTCGTTTCAGCCCACGCCTTACGGAACGCTTTCTTCCAATCAAAACCCGGCTCGGACATGCGCTCGACGGATATGCTGGATTGAAGAAGCGCCTGCTCCGTCTTCGAGCCTACTAGGTATTGCTCCCAAAAGAACCAGGTTAGTCCGTAGCAGACCAGCGTGAGTGCCAACATCCATACGGCTCGCACGACCCGGCCCACGTACATCTGGCCCAAGCCTGGGCATACAAAAGAAAGAAAGATGGCCGTGGCGCTGCTCTTAGTTTCCAATCCCGGGATAGGGGCTTTCATGTCACGATCCTCCGCTGTCTCTGGTCGCCTTCACCCCCCAGTACCTCAGCGCCCGCATCGGCCGCACCGCGCTATGCTCGGCCCGACGCTTCCGCCTACCATCATAAGGACCGCTTGCTCGACAAACTCTACCAAGTCACTGGAGTTCCCCAGCCAAACGATCGCCCCGATGATAGCTATCCACAACGCGATCTTGAGTACGCTCGCGCTCGGGTCATCATCGAGTCGCAGGTACTTCGCCAGGAACGCCACGATGCCTACGCCTGAGAATATCCAGACCGTTACGTTCTGAAAGTCTCTCGCCGTATGCGAACCCACTAGCCAGAGGATCGTCACGACGACAACCCCCCATACCGCGATCTGGATCACTCCGCGCATCGTTTCTCCTTCACGCCCCAGTAGCGCAAGGCCCTCCTCAGCCGCGCCGGCTCCGGGGCTCGCCCCACGCCCGCTTCGAGAGCGTCGATCGGTCGAGCTCAGCCCGGGTCGTGGTCTCGCGGTCGGAGATGAACTTCTCAACAGCCTCCGGGCGGAAGCGGAGAGCGCGATGGCGCCCGCCCAGGATCTGGATGCCCAGCAGGATGCCCCTGTCCGCCAGCCGGATGACCGTCGAGGGGTGGACGTTCAGGAGGCGGGCGACTTCGGAGACCCGCAGAAGCGGAGAGATCGGCAGGCTTGCGGATCGATTCACGGGCTACCCCTTCCCGCCCTTAACCAGCCTGAGAGCCGGCCGATGCTCGCGCTCGGCGCACTCCTCGCATTCCTCATAGCCACACCGTGGGCCAGGCAGGCACCCAAGCATGTAGGCGGAGCACATACCTTGAAGCTCGGCGGCGACCTGTGCAAGTCTCTCGGCGTTGTCGTGAAGCATTCCCTGCCATCCGCGTTTGACTGTCCGCGGCGGGTGCTCCTTCATGAAACGCCCCTGCTCCCGATGTGACATACGGTTGAACGATGCCATGAACCGTTTGGCCTCCTCGGCCATAGCGGTCACGTACCGGCACGACAGCTCTAGCTCTCGCGGCAGCCTCATGTCTTCCTCCCTCTCGCCCTCGCGGGCTTGCGGCGCGGCCGGTCCCAGTACGGGCTCTTGCATTTCGGGCAGCACCTGGGTTTCTCGGGTTTCCTGGGATACCAGCCGTGGCCGCACCTGTTGCACTCGAAGCTCGGGAGCTGCATCACTGACTCCTATAGTATATGAGTATGCTCACACACATGTCAAGCCCGCCGCACTTCCTCTCCCTGGGCCCGTGATTCTACCCCAGGCGGTGAGCCTGCGCCCTGTCCAAGGTCCGGCCGCCGACCGGTTGTGGTAAGTTTCCAGCACCGCTCGCCTGCGAGTCGGGGCCATGCGGATCCGATGGAGTAGGCGGGAGACGTCGGGAACAGGAGATGAGATACCGGCTCTATATCGACGAATCTGGCGACCACTCCAGCTCCGACACGGAGAGGGCCGACAAACGATATCTTGGACTGGCGGGACTGATGTTCGAGCAGACGAAGGACTACAAGATGTTCCAGGCCGGCTTCCAGGGGCTCAAGGAGGCCCACTTCCCCCATGACCCTGACTACCCGCTCGTCCTGCACCGCACCGACATCCTCCACAAGCGCGGCATCTTCAAGTGTCTCCAGGACGAGCAGCGCTGCGCCGCGTTCGATCGGGCTCTTCTGGAGCTGATCGTTCGATCTACCTTCAGGATCGTTGCCGTGGTGATCGATAAGACAGAACATGGCTCGAAGACGTACCGGAGCTTGACGCACCCCTACCATTACGCCATCCATGCGATGCTCGAGCGTTACTGCGGTTGGCTTGCGAGGTTTGGGCAGCAGGGCGACGTGATGGCCGAGGCTCGAGGTGGAGAGGAGGATCGTGAACTGAAGCGGGCATACCGGGAGGTCTACTTCGCAGGCACGGGCTACATGAAGAAGGCGGTAGCACAAAAGGCCCTCACGAGCAGGGAATTGAAGTTGAAACCGAAGGAAGCGAACGTCGCTGGGCTGCAGCTCGCCGATCTGCTCGCCCATCCGCTGACCCGGGACGTATTGATCGACTACGGGCGGATCGAGGACAGGCGAAGTCTCTTCGCGGTAGAACTCGCTAGAGCGATCGAACCGAAGTACAACCGACAGGTCTATGAGAACAGGATCCGGGGGTACGGAAGGATCTTGTTGCGCTAAAAATGGAAAAGACCGGGGAGACCCGGCCATTCCACGCTGGCCCCTTCGGGCCATCCACCTCCGCCGAAGCGGATTAGTCACAATATACTCTCTGCGGCGCGCCGCGTCTAGGCGATCCTAGGGCAAGCCAGATTGCCCACAGCGCGGGGGTGCTGGTTTCGTTCACCCGCCCGCCTCGCCCCCTGGGGCATCCTGGCGCGTCGTTTCGGGCCAGTCCGCGGCGCCCGCTACCCCGCCGCGAATTTGGTCTCGCGGAGCCGCTCAGCCCACTGCAAGAGCCAGGCCCGGGCGCCGGACAGTCTGTAGGCCCGAGCCACCCTGCCGGCGGCGCAGTGCTGGCATAGCCCCGTGCCCTGGGTAAGGTAAGAGCCCTGCTCATCACGCGGCTTCGAGCAGCCGGAGCAGCTTCTGGACCGCGCTGCGCTCGGCCTCGATGGCGCGACGTCGTTCCTCGATCTCCGCAGCGAGCCGCTCGACCCGCTCCTGCCGGGCTTGGAGTTCGGAAGCAACATGTGTTAGGTCTAGGGCGACGTTCACTCGTTCCTCCCGCGGGCCCCTGGGCCGGCCGTCACGCCATCAGCCCTTGGGCTCGCTTTCTTTCAGGCCTCGGACTTCATCCGGGGCTTCGTGTTTTAATGCCGGCCGTCATCCTCGCCGCCCGGTGAGCACCCCCGGGCGAACTGCCAGACCCCAGAGGTGAGGACGCCGCCGGCGCCCCGCCAGAGACCGGAACGCCGGGGCCAGACAGAGCTGGACCCGAGGCATGGGCCTTGCCCTTCACCAAGCCGAGATCTCGGCCCTGTGGGGCAGCCACGCGGCCGCCTCCCCGCCATGCGCACCCGGCCGCGCTCCCCGGGCCCGGGAAGGCTGCCCCCAGGCGAGTCGGCCGGGCAAGGATCGGGTCCCGCCGGCCGCCAAGCGCCGCGGAGCGCCGGCAGGACCGCATGGGCGGGCCATCCATCGGCGCCGTTGTCACTCATCTTTCGCCATCTCCCTGATCGTCGCCCTCAGCGGGCTCTGGGGCGCCTCGGCCTCGAGCAGGCCCAGGGAGCGCCGCAGTAGCCGCAGGGCCTTGATTTCACTCAGACCGTAGCTCCGGATGAGATGGTCGCGCGCGGAGCGCGCCATCCAGAGCGCCAGGTCGGGCGCGGCCGTTCGTCGTTTCTCAGTGCTCATCGCCCCTGACCGACTTGACCCGCTCCGCGCGCCCATCGCCTGGCTTCCCGGGACATCCGCCCCAGGAGTGGGCCGAGACGATGGCGCGCGCGGGAGTGCCTTCATGGCCCAGGAACAACCTCCTATGAGCGTTGAAGCGCCAGCTCGTGCAGATGCAGGCGCCGCCTTCTTAGATCCAACTCCCCGCAGGCTCCGGAGCCGGGCTTGAGCTCGTGAAGTCTCAGACGCCGCCACTTCAGATCCTGCTGCCCGCAGGCCCGGGAGCCGAGATAGTGCTCCTGCAAACGCAGCCGGAGCCTTCTCGGATCCAGTCCCGGGGACCCCCTGCGGGTGAGCCACGCCTGCATCGACCGCAAGGCCACATCCGTCTGCGGATAGGCCGGGAAGGTGCAGCCGGGGGAGACCTCAAGGAGCGTGACCTTCTCCAGCGTCCGAACCCTCGCGCCTCCGGGCCCAGTGCTCCATCTGTCGCGCTCGGTGACGAAGCCAAAGGAGCAGCCGTCCACGTCCTTGCGCTCGATGCTCAGCGCCCGGTCCCGGAACCAGGCCGTGTCGGGCGGGCGATTTCGGAAGCGCAATCCGATCGCGTCCTCTGACAGATCGAGCGTCCCGGCGGACGTACGCCCGAGCACGAGATTGCTGTCGTGGTTCCACAAGGCCACGACGGAGTCACGCTTAATCGTCTCGGCGAAAGCACCAGGCGCGATCTTCTCCCGAAAGCCGCCGAGGTCTTCGCTAAGCTGATCGAAGACCGCGGCGTGGCCCTCGAGGACGGGGGCCGCGTCGGTGCCGGTCAGGCGGAGCTTGACTGCATAGTGGCGAAGCTCGGTCTGGCCCGCCTGCCTGCCTGCACTACGGTCGGCGCGTATCACTGGATCCACCCGGGAGGCGGCCCAGGTATCGGCAAAGGCGGGGGCACGCCGCAGCGAATCATCACGGCAGAACGCAGCGCGGGTCTGACAAACGGAAACGGCGTTGGATAGAAGGGGTTGCCGCGCCCGCCCGGGATACCGGTGATGAGCGATTCGCGCATGAGCAAGCCGTGCGCCAAGGCCGCCCGATTGAAGAGCTTGACCAGCCGCGCCGGCAGAAGCCGCGGGGCGAATTCACACGCGTCTTCATGCTCGGCAGCCAGCCGATCCATTTCGCGCCCGCAACACTCGATGATCGCCCCGATCGCGTCACGGGTCGCTTTGAGCGCCTCGAGCCGGGCTTCACCAACTTGCTTTACCAGCGCGGCCTTCTGCTCGCGAAGCGATTTGTTTTTCCGGCGGACCTCAAAAAGCTCTCTCGCCACTCGTTCTGCCTCGGTGGATTTCCCCTGCGCCACGAGCCCTTCGTACTTGCAGCTGAGCCTCGGGATTGCGTCACGATCCGGTGCGGCGATCTTCGCGTGCCCTCGCTCGAGCTGGCTCACCCGCTCAAAGAGCGGGCGCAGCCTATCCGTGGCGATGTCCTCGCGGTCCAAAATCTCGAGCAGTCGATCATCCCTTTCCTTCATTGTCATTCTCCTTTTCGTTGTCGAGGCGCGCACCGCCGAGGCGCGCGCCGATGAACAGCAGCAACCCGCCGAGCAGAAGCAGGCCGGCGCTCGGGTGCAGGAGCCAGGCGCCGACCGTCATGGACAAAATCCCGAGCGCCACAAGCGTGTCGCTCATGCGCCTCTCTTCGGGCCCGGCGGTGGCTTGGGGCCGAAAAAGCGCTCGCTCTCGTCGTCGTCAGCACCACCGATGAACTCAACCCGTGATTGGCTCGCTGGTGTGAGCCCGAACTCGCACCCGAACTGCAGAATCTGTTTCGCGGCCTGGCGCCGGATCACGAGCGCCGGGTGGGCGACCCTCATTCCGTTGGTGCACCGCTGGAGTTTGCCCTCTCTGAGAATAATCCCGGTCGCCCAGCGAAACTCAGCCCACGATTCACAGAAGCACGCCAGCGCTGCGCGATCGAGTTCCGTGAGAAGGCCGAGTCGCAGCAGCTCTGGAGCGATGCGCTTCCATTCGCGCTTGGCCTCACGGCTCAAGTTCTCCGGGCAACTCGCCCCAGCGGTCGGCTCGATGTCCCGCCGCGGCAGCGGACGCTTCCCCGGATTGCCTCGCAAGAGCCGAAGCTGAGGCGGTACAGGTCGCCTACCTCTCACGGATACCCCCTATTCCAATAACGCGGCCGCATGCACGGCCCCGCTCGGCCGGTCCCTACGCTCGACTCCAGAGATTTGATCCCCATATCCCCCGGGGCAGTGCCTGCCCTCAATTCCGAGCATGTACTGCCTGCCTCATCCTCCCCCGCTCCACCGCCTGGCTGCGCCGCTGTCGAGCGACCGCCCGCGGTAGAGGGTAAGGCCTGCGTGTCGCGCGGGTCCCGCCGCCGCCGGCCGCCGGCGAGGCGCCTTGCCGTTTGCAGACGGCTGCACGGATCGGACGCCGTGGGCTGGGCCCCGCGAGAAAGGCGCGACCTTCCCGTCAGTGAGCAACCTGGTTCTCCTGGGCATGGCCCCTCTGTCGCTGCTCTTCCTCTTCGATGAGCTGCAGGCTCTCCCGATCCAGGCGCTCTGCCTTTTCGTTGATCCGCCGTACCCGCGGGGTCAACCCCGGTCGGTTGGGGTCGATGAGGTGTGGTTTAGGCCCTTCCCACGCCGCGTCAGCGGCAGGGGGTAGATCTTCTTGTTCAGGTGGTGCCGGGTCTCCGGCACACCCCCCTGTCGCAACCTGTGCCGCGGTCTGTGTCGGCTGGTGTGCCGCCTCTGATGGGCCACCAGCGTAAGAAGTCCACTGGATAAGGGTCACGGTGATACCGATGTGTGCCGCAGCCTGTGTCGGAGTCTGTGTCTCTACCTGTGTCGGCTCTTGGGCGATTTCGCGTAGAAGGTGTGCCTGCGCGGGTTTCCGCGTGCTCGGTGCCCTGTCCGCCCTGATGACGATCTCGCCGCAGTTCTGAAGCGCCGAGAGTGCGCGGCGGACCCTGGATTTGGACGGGACCTCCTGCCGGCCGTTCTCCGTCCAGGCGAGCCTCCGCGCGAGAGAGCCGTGGGAGGTCACGAGCTGCCCGGCTTGGAGGATCTGGCCTCGAGCTGTCGAGGTCGGGCGCCAGTTCGCCAGCGACAGCAGGAGGAGCCACAGCGCCCGGGTGAACGGGGGCGCCTGTCTGTACCATCCGCTCTCGAGGACACGGCGCGGCAGGGTGATGAAGCCCTGGGTCATGACTCGCCTCCCTGGTTCCAGGGCCGGAGCTGCAGCGTGCGCTCGTCGAGCAGCAGGCGGAAGTCGACCAGCGGCCCGCGGCGGTTCTTGACGAGCGCGCCGTGGAGCTGGCCCTTCACTTCGCGGCGTTCCGGCGGGCCCATTTGGCTGAAGAGCTCGGGCCGCCAAAGCGTCACCACGAAGTCAGCGGCCTCCTCGATCTGGCCGCTGTCGCGGGCGGCATCAAGGCCGAGGCGCGCGGCGCCTTCGCTTCGCGCCAAGTCCGGGTCGCGGCCGGCCTGCGCGATCAGCACGACGGCAACGCGCTGTCGCTTGGCGAAGGACTTCACGTCCACGGCGGCCTCCGAGACGCGCTGGTAGAGCGGCAAGTTCTTGGCTCCGCTGCTCAGCAAGCCCAAGTAGTCGATCACGGCCAACCGCGGCGCCCGCCCGAGTGTCGCGGTGGCCTCCAGCATCGACGCGTCAAGGTCAGCGATCCCCGACTTCGCGCGGTCCACGAACACCACGTTCCGCCCGAATGCCTCGAGCTGCTGATGTTGTAGCTCGCTCAGGCCGCGCCATCCATCGCCGGCCAGGTGCTCGAGCTCGATGCGCGTCAGGCCCAGGCGCTGTCCGACGGCGCGCTCGAAGGCCTGCTCTCGCATCATTTCGAGGGTGAAGAAGACCGAGGCCTCGCCTTGATGCGAAGCGCCCACGATTACCTGCGACCCGAAGAGCGAGCCACCAACCTGGGGGCGTTTCACGACCGTCAGGACCTCGCCCTCGGCGATGCCGCCTCCGATCGCCCTGTCGATCCGATCGAAACCAGTGTGCAGCCTGCGACCTGGGCCCCGGGCGACGGATGCCGCGTACTCCTGAGCAAGCACCGACGTCGGCGCGCAGCGCCGGCGGATCTCGGGGTCTGAGGCCATGCTGGCGCGATAGAGTTCGGCCGCTTCTTCCTGGAGCTCGTGGAGCTGATGCCCATTCGCACAGGCGCCCGCCATCATGAACGCCCTCGCCTGCAGCGCCCGGCGGACAGCCTTTTCCTTGACGATCCGTGCGTAGTACTCGATGTTCGTCGACTTGGGAACGCCGTCGACCAAGCTGGAGATGTAGGCGGCGCCGCCTGCGAGTTCCAGATCCCCGCGCCGCTCGAGCTCGTCCTTGGCTGTCAACAGGTCGATGCCGCGCGCGCCCGCGGCCACGGCGACAAGCGCAGTCCAGATGCGGCGGTGATGCTCCGAGAAGAAGTCGGAGACCTCGACGATCGACTGCGCTTGATGGAGCGCCGCCTGTCCGCTCAGTAGGATTGAGCCCAGAACGCCACGCTCCACCTCGAGGTTGTGAGGAGGCGGCTGGCGAGCTGCGGTCTCCGGGTCTGGTGCCGGAGCGCGCTTCGGGCTCACGCGGCACCGCCCCCGTTCTGTACCCGGCGGCGCGCCCATTCGAGCACATCGGGCAGATAGTATCGGTAGACTCCCTTGTGCCTCCGGCCGTGCCGTGGGAGCGCCAAGTCGACTGCTGGTAGCCCGGCCTTCCTTCTGAGGCGCTCGACGTGGCCGACTGACACTCCGAAGCGCTGAGCGAGGCCTTCGCCATCGAGGAGTTCGCCACAGAACGGGCAGTTTCCCGAAGCCGGGCCGCGGTGCGGCGCGAACGGCTCCGGCAGTACGCGGGCAGGCGGCGCCTCATGGGGCCGTTCTTCCACGAGGACCCTCGCCGCACGGTTCATCGTGCCCCCGCCCTACCGCGTGATTGAGTTCGGCGCGGCGCGGCCGGAGGGAGGGCTTCCGCAAGCGCTTGAGCCACGGACGCGGAACTCCTCGACGAGATCGATCCACCGGACTCCCAGCGCCGCACCGTCTCGCGCGAGACAGCGGGCTTCGCGCGGCGGCCCAATTCTTCGTGCGTCAGACCCGTACCCATCCGAACGATTCGTCTATCCACGTTGTGTAAAGTACACCACGCCCAAATCCAAAGCGTCACATTGGCACAAGAGTGGCGCCCGGCGCTGGTTTCCGGATGACGTGGATGAGAAGAATCAGGCTGGGAATTGCTGAGAATGGCGGGTGCGCAGAGGGCGCACCGGCGCTCCGAGCGGATCGGCCTTACTTCTTGGTATCGGTGTGAGGCACTACGCGGTAGGGACGCTTGCTCAGCTCGTGGAGTTTCAGGATTTCTGTGTACATTTCGTCGTCCGTCATACGGGCGGCCCAGCGGCTCATGGCCTCGCGGGAAGGTGTGGACGCGTACAAGCCCCACCGCGCGAGGGCCTCGGAGATGAGCTCAATATAATCGGGCAGCTGGTGATCCTTGATCTCCTTGAGCCGTTTGTCACGACGCCGCTCACCTTCGTGGCTGAGATATTCGCCGGACTGCTCCCAATTCGATCTCTCCCGCTGCAAGGCCTCTTCGCGGGCCCGCGCGGCTTCCCGCACTAGGGCGCGAGCCCTTAAGCGGGCCAGCTCACAAAGCAGGCGACCGGAACGATTCTTGCGCTCGACCAACTCGCTGACGAGGCCCCCCATGCTGCCATTATCGTCCTTCGGCTCAAGAATCGACCACGGCCAAGCTGGGGTTAGAGGGGCTTTCCCGCCATGCGCGGGTCGGCTAATCCCAAGGAAATCGACGTCCCAGGAGGTCAAGAGCTTCTCGATGTCGAGGAGCGCTTCGCGGCCCTCAACTACCTGTTCGAGCTCGTCGGGTGCGCCCTGTTGATGCGGCGCTTCTACCTTGCTCGCATTCCATGCGACCGCCCGGGCCCTCTCAAGTACCTCCATATTCCGCACGTCTTTAGGACGTCGCTTTCGTAGGCGCCCAAAGTCCCGAGTGAGGATCCTGCGTGCAATCCTTTCGAGATCATCTACCCCAAGCTGCTCGACTTGCCTTCGGTGGCGCTCTCGCCGCAGGCGCTCTAGACGTGACAGTTCCTTCTTGGACGGCCCGTCAGGGAGTTTGCCATCGACGGGCGCTCCAGCGGGGGCCCTGACTCCAGCTCTCAACCCTGACGGTCCTCGCCACCGGATGAGTCTCTTGCCCGCTTCGAGCGAGCACTCAATGACCTGGCCCCGATGGAATACAAAATTCTCGCCCGCCATCGAGGACAGGAGCCGTACCTTAATCGTCGCCGGCTTGCGCCTGCGACCGCTTGGCGTTGTGTGTGGTTTGGGTCTGTGCACCGCGCCTCCGTGCGCGTCTCCGAGGGAAGGATTCGCGCCCCCACCGTTCGGAGATCCGGCCCGCTGCAGGCGGTTGGGGGCGCGATCGAACTTTAGTGTACCGCTATTCGCTCATCTGTCGAACTGGCGATCGAATTCTGCACCGCGTCCACGCCGGCACTTGTGACCAAAACGTGACTACGCACCGGCGGTCATGGATTGCACTTGGGCCGGAATGGGCCGTAATGACGCCCATTTGGGCCGATACGCCGATTGTGGAAATTCGACTCCCGATTTGTCCTGCAACGTCGTGGGACTGTTGGCAATTCCGCACCGGACTTTGACCAATTAGGAATCTGCTGCTCTATCCACCTGAGCTACAGGCGCGACCAGAGCGGCCAGTATATCAAAGTCGCTGATCCGCCCTCCTCGCCGGCGCAGCGGCGATGCCGCCCTCGCCCCGGCCCCTGAGATCCACTCAAAGAGGGTCTTGACGTTTTCGGCTTTCGAGGTATACCCCGCCACGGTCTTACGGGAAACGGGCCTGCCCCATCCAGGGGCAGGGCAAGGAGGGAGGGAGGTGTGTTTATGAGGTGCAGATCTGCGGTGGAAACTTACTGGCTCCGCAAGTGCGGGCTGGCGGCGGTCGTGGCCGTCGCCGCGGCGGCCTGGGTCACGGCGGCGCCGCCCGAGCGCACG
>Ga0214473_10006475_pt1 | contig 13969 bp, 26 predicted proteins | sample RVTome_7_FD_203509 | JGI IMG/M metagenome (GOLD analysis project Ga0214473, IMG submission 203509) | Soil microbial communities from uranium-contaminated site in the Upper Colorado River Basin, Wyoming, United States - RVT98D197 | ecosystem: Environmental > Terrestrial > Soil > Contaminated >... | reverse complement strand
TAGGACGCAACTTTGATCCTGCTCACCGTTTCTACGAAACGGAACTCGATCACTCGAACCCCTTTTATTTCCCTGCCAAGCTGGCATAGCGACTCCATTCGTTCAAATTCCTGCAGCTGGCGGCCCGTGTAGGTCAAGAGTCGTCAAGGGGTATCGACGTTGCTCCCGCTGGTTTTCACCAGCTGCAGGAATGCCTAAAAAGGTATGTCGTTGTCATCCGCCTGGAATGGAGCATGGTCCGTAGGCGGATTTTGCTGTGTTGGCTTGCCGGCCAATTCGCGCATCTCGGCGCGATATCGCTGCACAACAGCTTTTCTCAGCTTTTCGTCAAACGTCCGGTCGATTTCCACGATGGGATAATTCTTGGAATTTCCGTTATTGTCTTTTTTGAAATTACTCGGCGGCGCAAGCCACAAATCTCCGTTTTTGTTTTCGACCAGGGCAAACCCATGCATCAGAAACGGACCAATGGACAGATCAACGAAAGCACGAGTTTTTTTGCTGATATCTAGGATCGGACGGCACTTGACGATATGGACAGAATTTGATTGATTTAAACCTGGATTAGAATTAGAATTTTCCATATGGAAATCAATTCCTGACATTTCCCGGTAACCTTCGCAAGTGATGGAAAATGTCTGACACGAAACGGCCAATTAGAAATAATTGGCCGTTTCTGTTTTTAGGGCTTTATTTTAATTAAAAAATATGTCATTTTTTTCACCAAATGATTGCCGTAAACTATAGTAGATCCATAAGATATCTTATCAGAAGCTGGCATAGCGCTAGAAATAAATAATTTATAGCCTTAAATATTAAAATCGAAAGAACTTATTTCTTTAGTTTTATTTTCAGCTGCGCGACTTGTCTTTGCAATTCAGCTTTGAATTGCTTCGGGGTTTTGGGGTTCTTTAAAGCCTTTTGAACTCCCCGCAACTGATCCTCAAGAGACATTCTAAATTTCGCCATCTGCGCGTTTTCCTTCTCAATTCCCGTGGTTTAATTGCGAACCGCCGAGGAGGGGTTTCACACTTGCCCCAAAGCCTACAATTCGGGCATCGAATTAACCGAATTTGATTTTTCGAAACGTCTACTTCGAGGATTGTGTTACAGAATGGGCAGCGTCCACTTCCCGGCAAATTTGACATTTTAAAACCTTCGCAATGCCGCAATTATATCGGTAAAATAACCCCTTTTGTCAAGCAAATTATTTCGAGGTGGCCACCTTGTAGTTTTTTCTATTGACGATTTCCGGGATAAATCCCTTCTTTAAAATCTGCAGAAACATCGAATCGAATTGCAGCGAAACTCCTGGAATGTTTTCTATTATCCGGATTCGGTTTCCTTCTCCCGCGATCGCCAGGAACTCAGCATCTTTGGGATATGCGACCTCTGGCAAAACGCCCGACAGCCAGAGGCATGTAAATTTCCTGCATTCGCCCGGCCGCTTTTCGTAAATGCTGCAGGCTTTCAGCTTTTTCGGCCTGCAATACTCACACCAGGTAAAAGCAGGTTTCCCTGAATCCAGCCCTACCAGCTTGCAACACAGGCAGCAATTTCCACATTCCCTCATTGACCCGATCCTTTAAGCTCTTCATACTTCTTATCGCCAAAATGATTCGCCAACGTGAAAAGAAGCCAGATAATTACCGCAGCAATCAACATTTTTTTCATTGCAATCTACCACAAATTAAGCTTGTGAAATCCCCAAAGCAGAAATACAACGATTAAAGCAAAAACAAAATAAAAGTAATCATCGACTTCCGCTTTGATAGTGAATTCTTCGCTCATGCCGTCACCAAAATATTTTTATGTCCAAACCGTTTCAGCCATTAATAAAACTTTTTCATTTCCTGCAATCCTCTCTTCTATCCGCATGCCAATACAAATGAGAATCCAATCTATCCGATAATCGGGAAACATAGCCTTTCAAGCTTTCTATATCAGCGCTCAATGAGGCAAACATCTAAATGCCGGAAATTAACATTCCGGCAAATTGCAAGATCGCGCCAGGCTGTATTTCCCGATTAATCCGAATCATTTTACTTGACTCCCGAATGCGCCGAAGTCAAGCCGATAGGCCGTCCTGTTTCCGGATCCAGCCCATTTTTAGGCAGCACTTCAACCGGCATACTCGCAATCTGATCGAATCCAGCCGCAACCCTTTCATCTATCATTTGCTGCAATACCGGAGTTTCAACAGATATTCCGGCTTCGGCAACCATTTGTTTGACGAGCTTCGATTTCTTTTTTCCCTTCTTCTTTTGGCCGACGAATAGAGATTCGACGGAAGACACCAGGGCGCTTATAATAGCAGCCAATACAGAAACATCTTTAATTCCATTTACTATTTGATTCACAACTGAAGCCATAATACCTCCTTAAGTTTAAATTAATATTCCAATTAAATAAAAACTGAATATCCACTTTAAATTCAATCAATATTGCTAAACGTCAAAAAAACACTTGCCCTTCCATAACTTCAAATTCCGTTAAAGTAGCCTGGAAAGTATTCCAGGTTGAACCTATAATTCCCAAAAAACTATTTATCCCATAAGCCCATGACCACGTATAATTCGCGTCTAATGATCCAGTAAAAGAATTCCAAAGAATGCCATTTGTACTGAACAATGGACCTATGCCCGCAGCTGCAGCCGGTAAACACAAATCATCGGAGCCTGAAATTCCTGCTTTATATCGAAAAACAAGCTTGATACTATATTCCGGCAATGGACCTGCCACACCTCCCGTATGAACCGCTATATTAATGGTTCCATCTTGCGCTATCGTCCATCGATCAGCAGACATGTTCGCATTTTGTATTCTACCGACATAACAATCATCTGTGTTCGATGAAAATCTGCTTAAGGCCATACCGATTCCGGCTAACATACCAGCGCCGTCATTAACCCAAGAAATATTTATAAATTTTATTCGTAATGTGACTTGCCGCGTTGCAGCATCGGGAAATATTCGAAATCTACTTCGGACTCCCAATCTGTTTCCCTGTCCAGCTAAAAATGCAGTAGCTTGAGTAAGCGTAAGAGAGCCAGTACTACTCCAATTAAGTGTATGGGCAGCGTTTATTGAATATATTGGAATGAATAAACCTGTTTGCGGACGAAAATCCGTAAAGGTATATGGCCCTTGAATCCCAGAACCATATTGTAGTGGAAGTGAAGATTGTTGCTCGTAGTGACTCATTCTGAAAACACAAGAATTAGAACAATTACAGCAACAAGACCAATAACAACAATTGTTGTTATATTCTCCGATCCATCGCTCTCTGATTTTACTTGTGATTCAACTAGTTTTGCTTGCGATTGTACAGAACTTGAATTATTCCCAACAAATATTTTCGTAAAACCAAGAGCGGTGTTCAGCAATTGAGGAAATGTTTGATTCCAAAACGATGTATCGCTATCAGCCATATTATTACCCCGGAATAAGCGCTTTATCCAATCTGAACCAAGATGGAATCTTTTCTAGGAATATAGACAGCCAAAGATCGTTTATCGGCTTACTATCTCCGCTCGTCAAATATTGCATCAATGGAATTGTCCAATCCTGACCATAAACATATCCCTTGCTTCCCGCCTGATAGTCGGCCTTCAATCGCGTCAAGAATTCCTCTTTATTTACGCTATACAAATATAAGAGCATCATGGGAGACAGAATAATCTGAACTGCAAATCTATACGCGGAATGATCGCCTGATGTCGTAAAACCTAATGAATTATAATATCCGACAACATCCTCTTTTGATATATTGACTCCAAAATGTTTTTTAATCTCTCCGGTTATTGTGTCATATGCTTGTGGATTTGACGCGCTAATAATCTTGCTTATTCCAAGCACTGCAAATCCAGCCGCAGCTAACCATGGACCGGCGGCCGCCAAGGCACCGCCAACGCCGCTAAGTGCGCTTCCTTCTGCAGCTACAGAACCTATTACAGAAGCGGCCCCGCCAGCGACACTTCCCGCCACTCCAATCCCGCTAACAATAGATTGACTTGTATTTGGCCCAATATCATCTATTACAGTCGGCGAAATAGGCTCAACCGACAATTCCCCGTCATCCTCTTTGGAGAGATTAAAACTCAATACTTTTTGAGTGAATAAGAAATAAATAAGAACAGCCGACATGATTACAATTAAAATTGTCTTATTCATCACGATAACTCGTTTAAAGTGGTTTCCGGAGATACTCCAAGCTTTTCCGCTACAGCCCTGGCGTAATTTCCGGAATTGGCTTCGGCGTACTTATCAAAAAATTGATATAAAGTCATATCCGGATTAAAGTTATTCGATTTACCTGTAAAGGCAAGCTTTAATTGACGAATTAATGCATTATAGCCATTTTCATACGTATCGAAGATAACATGCTTTTCGTCATCTAATCCGATCGCTCCCTTAAGATATGTCGGAAGCGTTTTGCTTCGCAAATTTCCCGGATTATTATTCCGATAACTTCTCGAACCTGGATCCCATCCCTCGAAGCTTTGAATTGCAGCTGCCATAGTGCTGATTGCCGATATCGCCTTAATGGACAAATCAGATAATTTCATTTTCACCATGACATAAACTCCAATTATTACAGACAAAATAATTAATATTTTTCGATTCATTGTCTTTTTGGAAGATAAACAAAGAACAAAAAGATAGCGCCAATAATAATCGCAGCTGAAATTCCTATTGATCCGATTTTAATTGTTTCTGAAACAACTTTTTGCGTATTGGATTTCAAGGATTTCCAAAACTCACTGAGGATATATTCCCATTTCTGCAGGTCCCCGGCGCTCGGATCAGATGTTAATGAAGTCTGCACATACATCACTTGTCCATCTGTTTTTGCATACACAAGCACTATGCCTAATTCTTCATCCTCAATGTAATCTCCTTGTTCATCGACTGGTCCCAACACTACGGAAGGATGCCGCAATAGAAACTCCACACGCTCATTTACTGTCAATTCCCGATAGCTCATTTCGACTTCACTCCTACAGCCAAGTAATTAACAGTCGCGGTAAGCGTTGGATTGACACAGCGCAAATAAGCAGTTCCAACCATGTCATCAAGGGTTGCCTTATCTCCATGATCGATCTGCAGCCCATATTGATCTGCATCATTCCAGGTAATTTCGACATCATTTGCAACGTCCAAATTCCTGACAATAAGCTTTGACGATACCGACATACTAATGGCTGGAATCCAACGATGAGATGGATCAACAGGGATAACAATCCTTCCGGCGTGGCTTGTACCAGGATCACCCCATGACTTTAAGTACAGATCCTTGAAACGCTGGAAAGCGCTCTGAATGATCAGCGATATACTTTCAACCGTGAATTCCATTATTTTTTTCTCTTGTAGAAATAGAAGACAATCAGGATAAGAACAGCTAAAACAATAAGCGTTGGAAGGCTTCCGTTCGAACTATTGACAAATACGGAAGCCTTCTCCAGCCGTGGACCAGGCGAAAGAATTTCGAGCATGTCACAACCTTAAGACTGCTTTCGAAGCGCAAAGAGCACAATCACAAAAGCAGCCAATACCATGCCAAGCATGATTACTTGTGTTTGTTGTGTTGCCTTTGCCTCTCCGCTTTCGTCCCGAATAACCGGCTCTTGCCCTTGAGTCTGACGATAGAAATCAAGGGCAATGTTGCCAGCTACTTTGATAAAATCTGCAAGTGATGTGTTTTCATTCATGCTATTCCTCTTTTCTCGAAATAGCAGAATTAATTCAGCTGCACTTCAATCGGATAGACGCGCACAACGGAATTGGCGATTCCGTTGACATCCATGACGATATCGACATCACCATATTCGCGCTCATCAAGGATTTGTTCCCAACGCTTGTTAGACATGAAATCGATGAACGTGTAGCCCGTTGCCGGAGTGATGCCGTACAACGATTGATTCTCCGCTTTCAGCATTGTCTGGCTCGAAAAATTCTTGATTTCCTTTTTGTTCCCAAGAATTTTCACGCTGTTTATGACGGTATCGACAGGAGTATGGTAAATAACCGCATTCCTGGTGAATGTCTTGATCATCACTCCGCGAAGTAAATTCTTGCGCTGCAGCTTGAATTGGAAATCGCTCTGTGCTGCAACGACCGGCGCTTCCTTGTATTCGCAAATATGAAGTCCGTAAGGAACTTTTTTGAAAGCATCTGCCGTGAATTGCCTCACCGCGACCTTAAGCGCGATTCCAGCCGCGCCTGTTGTGATCGTTCCAGCCGAAAACACGTCAGCATATGGTCTCCAATCAATTTCCAATGAAAGTTCTGACAGCTCATCTGCATTGAGAAGCGTTTTTCTTTCTTCGTCAGAATGATCCATTTGAAAATCAAGCTGAACGTCTGCAGCAAAAACCGGCGTTGATCCTTTTGTGATCGGAGTAGGATTTACACGATATCCGAATGCATGAGCCAAAAATGACCGCATATAATACAGCGCTGCAAAATCGGCCTTTTTGAAAGTGCCGATTGATCTGCCTGTTTTGCTTGTTCCTCTCAATCTGATTTCCGAAATCAGCGAGAGAATACCTTCCGGAGTAAGTACGCCATCAGCGCCGCCGGCATCAATGGCAAATTGTCCTGACAGAAGCAAATTAAGATATGATGCAACAAATGACTTCGGCAAATCGTAGACGCTTGTTTGCGGAAGCGTAGTTGGCACCACTATATTTGCGACATGCAGGAATTCGCTTTGGTTTGAAGATGGACTCATCATTCCTCCTTAAGCGAACATCAAATACGCTGCAGCCGCGATGGGTGCCCACGTATTGATAAGGCTAGCAGTATCGACGCCTGATTTTCCGGAAATGAAGGAATAGACGCCAATAGCAGCAAGCATTAAAGCCGCAATCTGGACTTTATTCATATAACCTCTGTTAAGCTTGCCGGGAAATTGATTGCAGGAAAAGTAGAATCCTTGCCGGGATATTCATAACTGCAACTCAATTCCCCGGCAAGGAAATTTGTTTTTAATTACAATCTCATAGTTGGAATATTAATTAATTCATCATTCTAGTCAAGCGGAAAAATGAACAAAGCAGATGTAAACCGTTGATTTGAAACGCCTAGCATTGCGGCAGTTGTATCGGTAAAAATTCGAGTCATTTTACGCCAATTATGGTAACACTTTTATTTTTATCAAAACCTCAAAAATAACTATTGGCAATTTTTTTCTCCTGTCATATATACCGAACCTGATAATTTCACAACCCTCTTTACATAGCTTTAAATACTCATCAATCGTCATATGGATTCTCTAATTTCTTCTTTTCGGATTTACCAGCTTGCCATTCCCAATATTCAAACTTTTGCAGCATGGCAAATTCGTTTGCCGGTATGCGAGTGCGCCGTTCAAGAAAGCTGCAGTCCGTAGGATCGACCGTTGAAAATATCGAAAATATCGTCGTTTCGGTAGCCCAATCCCTCGGAACCTTGACTTGTGGACGGCGCACTGTCCCTGTCAGGCTCACGTAATCAATACGGCCCCAGTTAAGCAAAGCAAAAAGCTCGTCCGGCTCATCCTCGCCACGACCAAAAGTATCGATCTCATCACAGAATACATGCACATTGCGTATGTTCGACGCCAGATTGAAATAAAACTCGGCCTCTGCCTGCATGCCTTCCCTGTCCGTCCGCTTCACTGGCGGCCTATACACGAGCTTCCAGCGAGGACTATCGCAATGCCGATCAAGCCATTTTTCAACCTGACGCCGGTCAATACAAACGATTCCGGGATACATGACCTGCAAAGGATCAAATATCATGGCCCTGGACGCCATTCGGATTGATTGACGCATCAGTGTTGTTTTGCCGAATCCGCTCTGTCCCACGATCAACCGAACTTCCCTCTCGCCTTTTCCTGGCTGATAATTCCCCATCTTTCATGATCCTCGGATAAATCATAATAGCCGTGGTACCCATGGCAAGCATAACAGGATGATCGCCCAACTTGGGCAAGTACAGATCAATTACGGGCTTCCATATTTGAGCCAAATCACCGGCTTCCTTTGTTGACATACGCCAATGCTCACCCTTTTTATTCGCAATTACATCGAACGTGGTAGCGATCGCTATAGCGATTTTTTGATCGGCTGCATTAGCCATAACCGACACAGAAGACGATTCGACCGGCTTTGAATCAATCTGTATGTCCGGCATAATCGGCGCTTGCACGAATTCATCGGGCTTGTCGGCGCAATACTCAATATGAGTTTTATAAATGGCTTCTTTTTCAAATTCCTGTCCACAATAGAGACATTTGAACTCTGAAGTTTGCTCAACAAGCCTTTCGATTTGCTGACTATTCGCGGAAGAAACGGCGTTTGATTTCAGACTGTGATCCTTCCGTGGACGTCCCCGGCCCCGTTTTCCCGGTTGCGGTTGCTGTTTGCTCTTCTGTTTGTAGTTTTGCATTGTCCCTTTCCTCTAATTCTCTCAGAACGATTTTAGCCGTCCGCTTGGCTACTTTTTCGGTTAACTCGTCCGCAAATGCTTCATCCGGGATCGCCGTCTCAGATTGTCCGGAGACTAACACGGCCCCGCAATCCGAACAATATTTTCCTCCCAACATTTCCTTTCCGCAAGATGGACACTTTACAGATTCAGACATTGAGCACCTCTCGCCATTCTGGCGGCAATAACTGATTGAGCATCATTTTCACCGCGGTATTTTTAAAGGCCTCATCAAAACATTCTTTGCAAATTGCGGCTGTTTTCACGTGCTCGGCAACCTCGATACCAACACGCGCATGCATGGTTTTATTTTCTCCGCATTTCGCGCACTTTGTCAATTCAGACATTCGTCACCCCCTATTAAAACAAAAGATTTTAGGCCATCATCGTCGAATTGGAAATTGCAAATTTCGCCATAATTCATAGATTCGAAAATGTAGCCGATGCCATCCATCGAAACCATAAACCCTGATTTCTCTTTTTTGTCAAAAAGCCGAATGTTCCTGCTTGTGGAAATCCTTTTTTTCTTCGCAGGCACCATTAAAAGTAGATCTTTTGTGACATATTTCGACATGTACGCGGAAACACGGTGAATATCGACATATCTGATATCGACTATTCGACCACCGCCTACAGCTTGCCAGCTGGTGGATATCCATTCTTGCGAAATGTATTGACCAATCAGGACGTGCAAATGAGCCAAGCCGCTTTTATGAAGCTCAACAATCGCAATATAAGACGTTTTACTTTCTCCGAATTTGCGCCCGAGATAAACCCTAAATTTCGAGAAGCATTTCCGTAAATATGTTACTGAATCCATCCCGTATTCCAGCTTTTTCGGATCGATAGTAAGAGTCATAAACCGTTGCAATTTGTTTTCTTCCGCTCTTTGGGAAATTGCCCGACGATACTTATTTGCTTTGATAGGCCCGCATTTCTCGCAAGAAAGCTTTCGACAATCAGCCCTTAAATAAACCGTTGCGCCCGGATTGTCTTTTGACGGACCGTAAACAGTTCCTTTCGCGCAAGACATAAAGATCCTCACCTAAAATGGCAATGGTTTATCGATATCGGTCAATATCGCTGTTTGCCCTGGCTCACCTAAAGACTTATTCTTTTGCCCTGGCTTTCGACCACGTTTCAAACCAGCTGGTTTTGACGCTAAAATCTTGGACATGTACTTTCTTCGCAAGTATTGTTGCACTACACAACCCAGAAAACAGATAAAAGCTATTCCAATTCCTATGTAGCCAAGAGCTTCTATTTTCCAAACAGAAGCAATCACAGCCAGCAACAACATTGACCAAACATAAAGCCCTATGATGAAATCTTCTAAACTGTGCATTTTAAACTCCTTTCATCTAACTGTTACGATTGTTCTCAATAAAGACAAGTGAAGTAATTATTCTATTAATACTATTTGTATTATATATATTCATCCTAGACATGCTCATCACTTGAATTGCTTCTTATATCGTCGCTTTCACGACTTCTGCAATAAAAACAGCATTCTCTGGTTGCTTCCAATTCCGGATCGTCCCGAGTCGGGAAACGCCTTGGGCAATTCTTAAATTTTGATACGGGGCAGATTCGGCAATATATTTATCTGCTGGTTCACATCCCATAATCTCTTTTTGTTCATCTCTGAACATTACAATTATTTGTCCACTATCATGATCATCTGGATCAAATAAAACATCCAAAATCCAATCAAAAGCTTTATGCCTTTGCTTTACTTTCTCGATCTTTCCTATATTTAGAATCATCCTTCACCCCCGTTGCCTTTTTCATAGGAAACAGACTAATTTGCTTTGCAAGGAATACATGCCTGCAGTCGCTTTCCTTCCAATTCCACCAGGGACATGTATAGCAGGATATTTCGTTTATCCATCCTCTAGGACATTCCACGATATATCCTCATCAGTTCATAAAGCTTATGGTTATTAATTGGCTTTGCTCCAAGCTCAATGGCCCTAATCCGGTTTTTAACTCCCAGATCAAAATGAGGAATGCTATGTTCTTGGTATTTAAACCATTCGCGTCTTAACTTCATTTCGTCGATTGCGAAATCAAGTAATTCGTCAATCGAATCGGCTACCATATGGCAATAAAATCGGAATGGCCATTCTCTCGAAGGAATACAAGGTAGCAATTTATCGACGTATACCATAGGTTTAAAACCGGGAACCGTTTCCAGTTCCCGGACCGTTATTGAAAAGGTTAGGTTGCGCTAATTTCTCTTTCCGCCGGGTTTCTCCTTTCTTGTCTATTTGTTTGAAGCCACAAAGCGAACTATCACCGAAAAGCAACTTGGCACTTGAGCATCGATAACAGGAAAAGGAATTCGCTTTTTTACCTCTGGGACACTCGCCGGAATCCAATACCTCTAAGGCATATTTCAGACGTGACATGGTTCGGCCCGTAATCCTGTATATTCCTCTTCAGCGTTCTTGTTCAGCGCATCGCATACTTCGGTTGCATCTTCGAGGGTGTCAATCGCTCCGAGTCTTACAACATCATCGCAGGCAATGAAATATTTCCCTTCAATTCCCAGAACCGTATAAACCGGCTTGCGTTTTTTTACTGCCATGGATTCCTCCTGATAATCACGGAATAATTTTTTCTTTTAGCTGTAGATTCGAGAAGGGACACCGTCGAAGGGTCAGGAACGCCGAAACGATCAAGTTTCGTGGAAATCTCGGCGTATAGTTTTCGGGCTTCCAGTAAAAGCCGATCAAGCCGCGCCTGCCGGCTTCGCAATTCTTGCAAAGTGCTTAGGACGCAACTTTGATCCTGCTCACCGTTTCTACGAAACGGAACTCGATCACTCGAACCCCTTTTATTTCCCTGCCAAGCTGGCATAGCGACTCCATTCGTTCAAATTCCTGCAGCCGGTGGCCCGTATAGGTCAGGAGTCGTCAAGGGGTATCGACGTTGCTCCCGCTGGTTTTCACCAGCTGCAGGAATGCCGTTAAAAAGGTATGTCGCTATCATTCGCCTGAAATTGTTCGGTGTCAGAAGGCATATCTTTCGGCATAGGCTTTTTTGCCAATTCTCTCAGTTCAGAGCGATAGCGCATCACACAAGCTTTTCTCAGCTTTTCATCAAAAGTTCTGTCAATTTCGATAACCGGATAATTCTTCGATTCTCCGGTTTTTTCGTTTTTCTTGAAATTGGAAGGAGGAGCAAGCCACAATTCGCCGTTTTTATTTTCTACCAGCGCGAATCCGTGAAGCAAAAATGGCCCGATAGCCAAATCAACAAAAGCACGGGTTTTTTTCGTTGAATCCAGAATAAGACGGCATTTAGCGATATGGACAGAATTTGATTGATTTAAACCAGGATTACCATTAGAATTTTCCATATGGAACTCAATTCCTGACATTTCCCGGAAACCTCGCAAGATTACGGAAAATGTCTGACACGAAACGGCCAATTAGAAATAATTGGCCGTTTCTGTTTTTAGGTCTTTATTTTAATTAAAAAATATGTCATTTTTTTGACCTACCAATCAATGTAAACTATAGTAGTATCATAAGATATCTTATCAGAAGCTGGCATAGCACTGGAAATAAATAATTTATAGCCTTAACATTAAAAAAACAAAGAACTTATTTCTTTAGCTTTTTCTTCAGTTGCGCGACTTGTCTTTGCAATTCGGCTTTGAATTGCTTCGGGGTTTTGGGATTTTTTAAAGCCTTTTGAACTCCCCGCAACTGATCCTCAGGAGACATTCTAAATTTCGCCATCTTCGCGTCTTCCTTCTCAATTCCCGTCGTTTAATTGCGAACCGCCTAGGAGGGTTTTCGCACTTTCCCCAAAGACCGCAATTCGGGCACCGAATTAAGCGGATTTGATTTTTTGAAACATCTACTTCGAGGATTGTGTTACAGAATGGGCAACGTCCACTTCCCGGCAGATCGGACATTTGAAAACCTCGCAATGCCGCAATTATATCGGTAAAATAACCCATTTTGTCAAGCAAATTATTTCTGGGTGGCCATCTTGTAGTTTTTCTTATTAACGATTTCCGGGATAAATCCCTTCTTTAGGATCTGCAAAAACATCAACTCGAATTGCAGCGAAACGCCTGAAATATCTTCAATTATTCGAAGGTGGCCACCTTCCCCGGGGATTACCAGAAACTTAGCATCTTTTGGAAATGCTTCTTCCGGCAATTGCCCTGATAGCCAGAGGCAAGCAAATTTTCTGCATTCCTCGGGACGCACTTCATAAATGCTGCAGGCTTTCAACCGATTCGGATGGCAGTATCGGCACCAGGCAAAAGAAGGCTTTCCAGATTCCAACCCTACCAATTTGCAGCAAAGCGAACAATTCCCGCATTCCCTATTGTCCCGTTCCTTTAAGCTCTTCATATTTCTTATTGCCAAAATAATTTGCCAACGTGAAAAGAAGCCAGATAATTACCGCAGCAATCAGCATTTTTTTCATTGCAATCTACCACAAACCAATCTTGTGAAAACCCCAAAGCAGAAATACAACGATTAAAGCAAAAACAAAATAAAAGTAATCATTTACTTCTGCCTTAAATGTGAATTCCTCGCTCATGCCGCCACCAGAATATTTTTATGTCCAAACCGTTTTAGCCAATACCAAAACTTTTTCATTTCCTGCAATCCTCTCTTCTGTCCGCATGCCAATACAAATGAGAATCCAACCTATCCGATAATCGGGAAACATAGCCTTTCAAGCTTTCTATATCAGCGCTCAATGAGGCAAACATCCAAATTCCAGCAATTAACATTCCAGCAAATTGCAAGATCGCGCCAAGCTGTATTTCCCGATTAATCCGAATCATTGTACTTGACTCCCGAATGCGCCGAAGTCAAGCCGATAGGCCGTCCTGTTTCCGGATCTAGCCCATTTTTAGGCAGCGCTTCAACCGGCATACTCGCAGGCTGATCGAATCCAGCCGCAACCCTTTCATCTATCATTTGCTGCAACACCGGAGTCTCAACAGATATTCCGGCTTCTGCCACCATTTGTTTGACGAGCTTCGATTTCTTTTTTCCCTTCTTCTTTTGGCCGACAAATAGAGATTCGACGGAACACACCAGGGCGCTTATAATAGCAGCCAATGCAGAAACATCTTTAATTCCATTTGCTATTTGATTCACAACTGAAGCCATAAAACCTCCTTAAGTTTAAATTAATATTCCAATTAAATAAAAGCTGCTAATCATCAAAAAAATACTTGTCCTTCAACAACTTCAAATTCCGTTAGGGTAGCCTGAAAAGTATTCCAGGTTGAGCCCATAATTCCCAAAAAACTATTTATCCCATAAGCCCATGACCACGTATAATTCGCGTCTAATGATCCAGTAAAAGAATTCCAAAGAATGCCATTTATACTGAACAATGGACCTATGCCCGCAGCTGCAGCCGGTAAACACAAATCATCGGAGCCTGAAATTCCTGCTTTATATCGAAAAACAAGCTTGATACTATATTCCGGCAATGGACCTGCCACACCTCC
>Ga0214473_10006474_pt1 | contig 13971 bp, 13 predicted proteins | sample RVTome_7_FD_203509 | JGI IMG/M metagenome (GOLD analysis project Ga0214473, IMG submission 203509) | Soil microbial communities from uranium-contaminated site in the Upper Colorado River Basin, Wyoming, United States - RVT98D197 | ecosystem: Environmental > Terrestrial > Soil > Contaminated >... | reverse complement strand
GCGGCGATCGCCGCGGCCGATCGGCTCCACATCGGCAAGGGGAGGGGGCCCGTGCACCATTTCCAGAAGTGGTGGCCAAAAGCCTAGCCCGGGCTTAACTCTCAGCCACGACCTTGAGCTGTTGCTCGCCGAGACCGGAAATGGTCGCCCGTATTTCATCGCCGGGCTTCAGGAATACCCTCGGCTTGCGCGCCATGCCGACGCCGGGAGGCGTACCCGTGGTGATGACGTCGCCCGGCACGAGCGTCATGTATTTGCTGATATAGCTGATCAGCGCGGCTACCCCGAAGATCATGGTCGCGGTCGAGCCGGTCTGCATGCGGACGCCGTTGAGATCAAGGGTAAGGTCGAGATTTTGCGGGTCTTGGATCTCGTCGGTGGTGACGAGCCAAGGGCCAAGCGGCCCGAAAGAATCGCAGCTCTTGGCTTTGATCCATTCGCCCGGACCGCCCTTTTGCAGGCTCCGCTCGGAGATGTCGTTGGCGATCGCATAACCCGCGACGTAATCGAGGGCATCGGCCTCGGGAACGTTTTTTGCGCGCGTGCCGATCACGACTGCGAGCTCGACCTCGAAATCCATGCGATCGAAGCCCTTGGGCTGGAGCACCGGATCGGTGGGACCTGAAACGCAAGAGCTGGCCTTGGCGAACACGATCGGGATCTCGGGAATCGACATTCCGGTCTCCTCGGCATGGTCCCGATAGTTCAGCCCAATTCCCAGGAATTTTGGCACGACTCCCACCGGGGCGCCGATCCGGGGGGCGCCTGCAACGACGGGAAGCGCCGCAAGGTCGAGCGCCTTGATACGACTCAGGCTTTCGCGCCCAAGCGTCGCGCCGGCAAAGTCGTCAATCACCCCGGAAAGGTCGCGGATCAGGCCGCTCGCATCGAGAATTCCTGGTTTTTCTTGGCCAATTTCGCCAAAGCGTAGGAGCTTCATCCGTTCTTCCCCCGGTCCGGGTTTTATGCATGATGCACGCGGGCGCGGGGGGCGGCAACGGCCCGCCATTGCCCTGACCTCAGTCGGGGCTTAGTTTTCCAGCGAATCAACCAGAGGGATAGGCTCATGGCACCCCGCTTGCTTACGACTTTGACCGGCAAGATTTTGCCCGTCGCATTGCTCCTACTTATAGCGCTCGTGTCGATGCCCGCTGAATCGGCGACGAAGAAGGCCGCCCCCAAGGGGACCGGCAATCCATTCGATCTATTGAAGGGCTATTGGACAGGTGGCGGCACGGTGACGCCGGGCAAGGGCGGTGCCGAGAAGGTGAGCTGCAAGGTGACCTATATTGTTGCCGGCAGCGCCGTGTCACAGAACATGCGCTGCGCCGGAACCGACTATAAGTTCAACACCGCATCGAAACTGACCTACAAGGGCGGCAAGATCTCGGGCTCCTGGAGCGAAACCACCTACGATGCTTCGGGCAGCGTAAGCGGGACGGCGACCGGCAACACCGTTCATGCTCGCATCAGCGGCGACAAGTTCTCGGGCCGCATGAGCATCAATGTTTCCGGCTCGCGCCACACCATCAATATCGTGCAGTTGGACAAAAAGTCCGGCTCCTATCGTCAGGCGGCCAGCGTGGCGCTGCACCGCTAGGGATGCTCGAGCGGCCCCTTGCGGGTCGTTGGCCAGATGACCCCGAAGCTTGACCAAAACGCCAAGGCCGTCAGGGCCTTGGCGTTTTGCTGCGAGCGGGCCTCCAGGCCGAAGTGAATCACTTCACCACGCTTGTGGCCCGGTCGCCGAGGCCGTTGCCGAACTGCAACAGGGCGCGACAAAGTTTTCCTGCATAACGGCCGGTTCCGTCCGCCTACTGACACTATGCGGCGGACCGGCGCGCTCCTCGATGCCCTGACATCAGGCGAGTAAATTATTGATATAGATTGGGAAAATGGCCCTCTGATCCCGGCTGTTTGCATTTACGCAACAGTGCCCGTCTGTTTTGCAGGCTGAAGCTGCACAATGTTGAAGCTTGCCGCGGGCCTAGGCTAGCCTTGCTTTCACAGATGGGGGACGGGGCTGGGGGGCCTTAGTCTTTTACCGAACGGCAGAGCTTAGAGGGACCTGAAGCAACTCCGAAAATGTAAGGCTCAGGAATAAGATGGGGGGGCGAGCCGAAGCCCGCTGTTAAAGGCAATGCCTTTGGAGCTTGGCTCGTTTCGCAGGGAAGACCGGCCCGGCGCCGTCCGGGCCGGTTCTTTTTTGCCAGCACCAATTCATGCGCCAAATCTCCCGCATTACCCGCCGAATTCCGCGTATTCAGCACCAAATCCCACGCAAGATCCGCGTCAAATCCCGAGCCGCGCGAGCGTGGCTTCGATTCCGCTGAGATAGCCCGACCCGAACAATCTGACATGCACCAGCCGGGGATAGAGATTGTAGATCTCGCGCCGCTCCTCATGAAAGCCCGGCTCTAATTTCACTTGGCCCTCATAGGCCTCGAAGAACGCCTCCCCAAACGTCCCGAACAAGGTCGCGAAGGCGAGCTCGATCTCCGGATGGCCGCAATAGATGGCGGGATCCACGAAGCCGGCGATCCTGCCTCCGCGCACCAGCACGTTCCCGGTCCATAAATCGCCATGCAACAGGCTGGGGAAGGGTGGCTCGATCAGATAGTCGTCGATCCGCCCGGCCAGGCGCTCGATGCGGTGAAGCATCTCGGAGGGCAGGCTCCCTTCCTCATGCGCCTGCCGTGCCATGAACAACAGGCGCTGATCGCGGAAGAAGGGTACCCAGCGAGGAGATTTTGGATTGGGCTGGGCGAGCGGCCCGATCAGCGTGTCGCGCGCATAGCCGAACCCCTCACGCCGCGTGGCATGGAGGCGAGCGATCAGCTCGCCCGCATGGCGCTCGACGCTTGGAGTGATCCCGCCGCCGTCATGCGCGATGAAGTCCATCACCAGCAGGTCTGGCTCGGCATGATGGACAAGCGGGACGGGCAGATCCGACAGCCGCGCCAGCTCGCCCAGCATGTAAGCCTCGAGCTCGAGGCTCGGCTTTGCGTCGCCCGCGCCCTGCCGCGCCTTGACCGCGAGGCGGCGCCCATCGGCGAGTTTGAGCGTGAGGCCTGTGAGTCCGAAGCCAACCGGCAACGAACCTGCCTCGACCACGGGCGAGCCGAGCGCCTCTTCAAGTCGCGTCTTGAGCGCGCCGCCGATCATCGCCTCGTCATTAACCCTGTCGGCCAATGTCACAAGCCTGCAACAAAATCACTTTAAGTGCGCATCCATCGTGTTGAAAAAGCGGGGCGAAGACGACGTGCTGCATGAACCGGGGGTGAGGCGTTATCGCGCACTGTTCATCTCGGATCTGCATTTAGGGACCAAAGCCTGCCAGGCTGAAGCCTTCCTCGATTTCCTTCGCTGCCACGACGCCTCCCAATTCTACCTGATCGGCGACATCGTCGACTTCTGGCGCATCAAGCGCGGCATCTACTGGCCGCAATCCCACAACGACGTGCTGCAAAAGCTGCTGCGCAAGGTGCGCAAGGGGACCGACATGGTGTTCATTCCCGGCAATCACGATGAAGCCATGCGCGACTATTGCGGCATGAATTTCGGCGGCATCGCCATCGAGCGCAATACGATCCATGTGGGGGTCGACGGGCGGCGCTATCTCATCATGCATGGCGACGAGTTCGACGTCGTCGTCCGCTACGCCAAATGGCTCGCGCTGTTCGGCGATTGGAGCTACACGCTCGCGCTCTGGGCCAACACCCACTTCAATGTCGTGCGCCGCTGGTTCGGCATGCCCTATTGGTCGCTGTCGGCCTATCTCAAGCAAAAGGTCAAGCGTGCGGTGAACTATATCGGCGAGTTCGAGACGGCGCTGGCCCAGGAGGCGCGCCGGCACGGAGCGCAAGGGGTGATTTGCGGCCACATTCATCATGCCGCCATGCGTCAGGTCGGCGACGTCATCTATATCAACACCGGCGACTGGGTCGAAAGCTGCACGGCGGTCGCCGAGACCGAGGAGGGAATTTTTGAGATCATCCGCTGGACGCACCCGCATCCTGGCATGAGTATGCCCGAACCCCTTGTCGAGGAGCTCGAGGCGGCCGCCTGATGCGGGTGCTCGTCGCAACCGATGCCTGGCACCCCCAGGTGAATGGGGTGGTGCGCACCTATGAGCGGCTCGCCTTGGAGGCGCCCGCGCTCGGCTTCGAAATCAGCTTTCTCGCGCCCCCGCTGTTCCGCACCTTGCCCTGTCCCACATACCCGGAGATCAGGTTGGCGCTGGCCGGCCCCCGCGCGATCGCCAGCCATATCGAGCGTATGCGTCCCGACTTCATCCACATCGCCACGGAGGGACCGATCGGGCTCATGACCAGGCGCTATTGCCGGAAAACAAGGTGGCCGTTCACCACGAGCTATCACACCCGCTTCCCCGAATATGTCGCTGCTCGGCTGCCGTTGCCCGAGCGCTGGTTCTACGGTTTGCAACGGCGGTTCCACAACGGCTCCGCCGGCACCTTCGTTGCCACGCCGTCGGTCGCCGCCGATCTTGCCGCGCGCGGCTTCGAGCGACTCATGCCGTGGTCGCGCGGCGTTGATACCGAGCTGTTCAGGCCGCGCAAGGTGCGCCTGTTCGGCGATGACCCTGTTTTCCTTTATGTCGGCCGCATCGCGGTGGAAAAGAACATCAAGGCCTTTCTCGATCTCGATCTTCCCGGCCGCAAGGTCCTGGTCGGCGGCGGTCCGCAAGCCGAGGAGCTCAAGCGCCTCTACCCCGATGCGCTGTTCGCCGGGCCGCGTGAAGGCGAGGCGCTGGCGGAAGCCTACGCCTCGGCCGACGTGTTCGTGTTCCCGAGCCTCACCGATACGTTCGGTCTCGTCATGCTCGAGGCACTCGCCTGCGGCGTTCCGGTCGCCGCGTTCCCTGTGAGCGGGCCGAAGGACGTGCTGACGGACCCAAGGGCCGGGGCGCTCAGTTCCGATTTGAAGGAGGCGGTGCTAGCGGCGCTCAACCTCGACCCCGGCGCGGCACGAGCGCATGCGCTCCGCTATAGCTGGGAGAATTCGGCGCGCCAGTTCATAGAGAACATGATGGAAGCCCATAATCTTGGCCTGCCCAAGAGGCGCGCACGTTTTCGGCGCTGGCGCGGGAAGCGCGGCGAGCCAAAGAAAACGGCCCGGTTGGGGGGAAACCGGGCCGTTTCATTCTCATGCGTCAGTTTGGGGGACGCTTTGGGGGAATTCGCGTCTCCACTGAAATGGTTAGCGACCTAGCCGGTGTCAAGAGGGGCCCGGTAATCTTCGCGCCGTTGCGCTAAGTCTTTGGTACTATTTATAAAAAAGAACTAGCCGAACAGCGTCGCGCGCTTGACGGCGGACAACTCGGCAAGGGTCAAAGGCTCAGGCGGGTCGAAGCCTCCGGCGCCGCCAGCGGCCGGTGAGGAGACCTCCGAAGTGAGCGGTCCGTCGCTCTCCCGGAGAGACGTCGCGGCGGCTGAGGCTGCGGTTTGCGCCCTCACCTCGCGCCCCTTCAGCATGCGATCGACATCGTCTTGCTTCAGGCCCTCGCCTCGCGCCTGAGGACCGTGCAAGACGCGGCCGTCGTCCCGCACCGCCTCCGCGAACGCCTGCATTTTCGAGGCGATATCGTCGACCTTGAAGGCGATGTCGTCGACGCCCCAAATCTCGATCATGGCGTTGATCCGCTGCTCGATGAAGCGCAGCGCCTTGACCACCTTCTCGGTCCGCTGCCCGGTGATGTCCTGGAACGAACAGGCGGTGTAGATGTCGGTGGCGCGCTGGTCGACTTTATCGCACAGCTCGATATCGATGCTTTTCTCGCGCAAGGTCCAGGCCACCTCCTGGATCTCCTCGGCTGCCTCCAGAATGTCGGAGGTTGCCTTCTCGGTCGCTTCGACGATGTGGTCGAGTTCTTCCGTGGCGCTGATCAGCTGCTTGTCGAATTGGTGCGGCGGCCTGATCTGAGCGATCTCGCGCCGCGTGCGCGCGATCGCCTCGCTCATGTCGACCAGCTCGGCGAAGACGCTGCTTGGCACGGCATGTCGCGCCGGCGGCTTGAGCACCGCCCGTTCGATCCTGGCGATCGCCTCGAGCAGCATCTCGGTCTCGGCGGTGCGGTTCCGGCGGGCATATTCGGCGAGAAACCAGCGCCCCCGCGGGCTCGCGCGGAGCAACGCCTCAAGCGCGGCATAAGCTTCCGCCAAGCCTGGCTTGCGCGGAGCGTGGGGGAGCGATGGGCTGGTGCCGTCTGGGGCGCGTTCCGGCATGGGTAGCGAGGCTAGCGTGATTCGGGGTAGACGGCCGAATGTACAGGGGAAGGACTGGGGATTCGTTAACCGCCATGGCGAGCCAGAAGATGCCGCGACCCTCGCGCCTCTCCCTCGCCTGGCGGCTCGGCTTCCTTTATGCCGCGCTGTTTCTCGTGGTGGGCTGCTACCTGCCCTATCTGCCGGTCTGGCTCGATTGGCGAGGGCTCGATGTCGACGAGATCGCGTTCCTTCTCGCCGCTCCGCTCTTCACCCGCATCCTGTTCACGCCGGTCATCAGCTTTGCCGCCGACCGGGTGGGGGGCCGGCGGACCATCCTGATCGCGCTCGCTTGGGGCTCCTTGCTGTCGTTTCTGCTGCTATGGGCCGCCAGCGGGTTTTGGCAGATGCTGCTCGCCACCGTCGTGCTCGCCGTCAACTGGACCACGATCATGCCGCTGATCGAGACCGTGGCGGTGACCGGCATCCGCACCGGCGCGCTGGACTATGGCCGGGTCAGGCTGTGGGGCTCGCTCAGCTTCATCGTGGCCAGTCTCGGTTCCGGCCTCATCATTGGCAAGATCGGGCCGGAGGTGGTGCTCCCGCTCCTGGTTGCGGCCACGGCGCTGATGGTCCTTGGCGCCCATCTTCTGCCGCGCGAGCTCGGGGGACGCAGGACTTCGGCTCCTTCCGTCCTGCGCGGCCTCAAGTTCGCCGACGCCTTCGACCTCGTCCGCGCGCCTCTGTTCCTCTTGTTTCTCCTCGCCGCCAGCCTAATCCAGGCGAGCCACGCCCTCTATTACAGCTTCGGCTCGCTCAATTGGCGGGCGCAAGGCATCCCTGACGGGGCGATCGGCATGCTGTGGTCGGTCGGTGTGGTCGCCGAGGTCGCGCTCTTCGCGGTCTCAGGCCGCGTCGTTGCCTATTGCGGCACGGCGAGGCTGCTCATGCTGGCGGGGCTGGCGGCGACCTTGCGCTGGGGGGTCATGGCGATCGACCCGCCGCTATGGGCCACGGCGTTGCTCCAGACGCTTCACGCCATGAGCTTCGGCGCGGCCCATCTCGCCGCCATCCATTTCCTGACCCATGCCGTGCCCGAGGACCGCGCCGCCACGGCCCAAGGGGTCTATGCCGCCATCGTCGCTGGCCTGGTGCTGGGCACCGTCACCGTCGCCTCAGGCCCCCTCTATCGGACCTTCGCTGGCGGGGCCTATGGCGCCATGGCGGTGCTCGCCCTGATCGGGGCGGCATGCGCCTATCGCCTCATGCGGCGCTGGCGTGGCGGACTGGTTGTGAGCGAGCCAGCCAGCGGCTAGCGCCGCAGAGCCTCCTCATTTCTCAGTGTTGATCCGCCTCAAGGCAAGAAATGAAGGTCCCGCTTAGAGTTTTGTCGGCTGGGGACGGAAGGCAGTAGGAGGAAGCCCATGACAAAATTCGGAAAATTGATGCTTGCCGCATGCGCGGCGTTCGCGCTCGCATCCTCGCCGGCGCTGGCGCAACAGGACGATCAACCGATGCCTAAGTCGGAGCGCGGCCAGGGCGGCATGATGGGCCAGGGCGGCATGATGGGCCAAGGCGGCATGATGGGCCAAGGCGGCATGATGGGTCAGGGCGGCATGATGGGCGAGGACACGGGCGGCCAGGACACGGGCGGCATGATGGGCGGCTGCCCGATGATGGGCGACATGATGGGCGGCGGGAAAGGCATGAAGAAGGGGATGGGGCACGGCATGATGATGCACTCCGTCCCGATGATGGAAGGCCGGCTGGCTTACATCAGAGCCGACCTTGAGATTACCGAGGCCCAAATGGCGGCCTGGGACGTCTATGCCGACGCGGTCAGGGCGCGGCACACCACCATGGAAAGCGTGCACGCCGATATGATGAAAGCCAAAGAGAGCGGGAGCGCCTTGGAACGCATGGACGCGCGTATCAAAGCCATGGGGAGCATGGTCGACAGCCTGAAGGCGCTCAAGCCCTCGACCGAAGCTCTTTATGCGGTGCTCACTGACGAGCAGAAGAAAAAGGCGGATCAGTTGCTGGGCGGCCGCTGCGGTATGATGTGAGGCCGCGAAGCGATGAGCTATCACTTCTCGAAAAAACTCGACCTGCCCTTCGATCAGGCGGTTTCGCGCGTGACCGAAGCGCTCAAGAGCGAGGGCTTTGGCGTGCTCACCGATATCGACGTGAAGGCCACGATGAAGGCTAAGCTCGGCGAGGATTTCCGCCCCTACCGGATCCTGGGGGCGTGCAACCCGCAACTCGCCCACCGCGCGCTCAAGCTCGAAGATAAGATCGGGACGATGCTCCCCTGCAATGTCATCGTGCAGCAGCACGCTGACGGCGCCGTCGAGGTGTCGGCCGTCGATCCAGTGGCCTCCATGCAGGCGATAAAAAATCCCGCGCTCGCCGAGGTCGCTAACGAGGTCCAGGCCAAGCTCAAAAGAGTCGTCGAAGGCTTGTAGCGCTGCGACTAGCCCCAAAGTTCCGGCTCTGGCGGGAAGACTTGGCCAGCGTCGTAGGTGAGCCCGGGCACGCGGTCGCGGGCAAGCAAGAGCGGCCCGTCGAGATCGACGAAGTCGGCGTCCTGCGCCAGCAGCAGGGCAGGGGCCGTGGCGAGCGAGGTCGCGACCATCGAGCCCACCATGATCTTCAAGCCGAGCGCGCGGGCGCGGGCCGCGACGAGCAGCGCCTCGGTCAGTCCTCCCGTCTTGTCGAGCTTGATGTTCACGGCGTCGTAGCGCTCAGCAATAGTCTCGAGCGAGGCACGGTCATGGACCGACTCGTCGGCGCACACCGGAACGGGTCGCTTGATGTGCTGCAAGAGGTCGTCGTTTCCGGCGGGGAGGGGCTGCTCGACCAGCTCGACACAAACCGCCGCCGCGATGGCGAGAAGCGATTCGGTTTCATGCGGTTGCCACGCCTCGTTGGCATCGGCGATGAGCCTCGTCTGAGGCACCGCCGCGCGCACGGCAAGGAGCCGCTCCGCGTCGCCCTCTCCGCCGAGCTTGAGCTTGAGCAGGGGATGAGCGCTCGCCGCGCGCGCTCTTGCCGCCATCGTCTCGGGGGCCGCAAGAGAGATCGTGAAGGCCGTGGGCACCGGGTGAAGGCGGCCAATCCCTGCCAAGGCCGCGGCGCTCCGCCCCGACCGCTTCGCCTCCAAATCCCACAAGGCGCAATCGAGCGCATTGCGCGCCGCCCCGGCGGGAAGGAGGGCGGCAAGCCCCGCCCGGCTCAAGCCGTTTTCGATCGGCCTGGCGCAGGCCTCGATGGCGGCTTCCACCCCCTCCACGCTCTCCCCGTAGCGCGCGTAGGGCACGCATTCGCCGCGCCCGGTATGGCGCCCGTCGCTGACCGAAGCGACCACCACCACGGCCTCGGTCTTCGACCCGCGGGAAATGGTGAAACCCCCTCTGATCGGCCAGTGCTCGACCCCGACGGCGAGATTGAGGCCGCCCGCGCCTGCCGCAGGGGCATTAAGCTCGCTCTCAAGACCCGCCATATCGCCTTTCTTTCTCCCGGATTTTCGTTCAGAAACAGAGGGCTTCCAACGGCTCCTCGCGTGTCAATCAAGCCAAGCTAAGCTCTTATATGCTCAAGCGCGACCATCAGGTTGTCCTGCCGACCCAAGCCCGCGCGCCGGGCTTCCGCGTCGAGCTCAAGGGCACGACCTTCCGTCTGGTGGCGACCGGCGCCTGGACCGTGGCCGAGGCCACCCAGCTCGACACGGCTCTGAAGCGCTTGCGCGTGCCCATCCCGCCGACCCCCGATTTCACCGGCGAGATGGACATCGCCGGCATCGCCGAGATCGACACCGCCGGCGCCATGCTTCTGCAACGCACCGCGGCGGCCTGGGAGAAGAGCGGCTTGCGCACCCGCTACGCCGGTGCGACCGAGGCCTTCCGCATCCTCATCGAGGAGGTGCAGCGCCGGGGTCATGCCGAGCGGCCGAAGCTCGAGAAGCGAAGCCCCCTTCAATTTTTCAGCGAGGACATGACACGGGCGCTGACCGGCGTCTGGCGCGATACCGTCCAGCTCACCGGCTTTCTCGGCGAGGTCACCGCCGCGCTCGGCCGCATGATCCGCCAGCCCTGGCGCTTCCGCACCACCTCGTTCATCCATCATCTCGACCATGCCGGCTTCCGGGCGGTGCCGATCATTGCGCTGATCTGCTTTCTGATCGGCGCCGTGGTGATGCAGCAGGGCGTGGTCCAGTTAAAGCCGTTCGGAGCCGAGCCGTTCGCGGTCAACATGGTGGCCATTCTCGCGCTCCGCGAGGTGGGCATTTTGCTCACCGCCATCATGGTGGCGGGCCGCTCGGGCTCGGCCTTCACCGCCGAGATCGGCTCGATGAAGATGCGCGAGGAGATCGACGCCATGCGCACGCTCGGCATCGACCCGATGGATACGCTCGTCCTCCCCCGCATCCTGGCTTTGGTCGTGGCGCTTCCGCTGCTCACCTTTATCGGCGACCTGATGGGACTTGCCGGCGGCGGGTTGATGGCTTTCGCCGTACTCGGTCTCGACGCCTCCAACTACATGGACAAGCTGCGCGACGTGGTGGACTTCCAGCACTTCATGGCCGGCATGATCAAGGCGCCGTTCGCGGCTGTCATCATTGGGCTGGTCGGCTGCCTGGAAGGCCTGAAAGTCGAAGGCAGCGCCGAATCCCTCGGCACCCACGTGACCAGCGCCGTGGTCAAGGCGATCTTCCTGGTGATAATTTTGGATGCCGTCTTCGCCATGTTCCTGTCGGGGATCGGGGTGTGATCGTCGAGAACGGACGAGAGGTTGTGATCCGCGTGCGCGGGCTCGCCAAGAGCTTCGGCAGTCATCAGATTTGGGACGGGCTCAATCTCGACGTCTATCGCGGCGAGATCCTCGCCATCGTCGGCGGCTCGGGCCAGGGCAAGTCGGTCTTGATGCGCGTGATCACCGGCCTGGTGAAGCCTGACGCGGGCGATGTCGGGCTGTTCGGACAGAACACCAAGACGCTGTTGCCGCAGGATCGCCTCGATATCGAGCGACGGTGGGGCATTCTCTTCCAGGACGGCGCTCTCTTCTCCTCGCTCACCGTGCTGCAGAACATCCAGGTGCCGATGCGCGAGCATCTCGAGCTGCCGCAGGCGATGATGGACGATCTCGCCTTCCTCAAGCTCTCCATGGTCGGACTTCCGCCCAACGCCGCGCACAAATTCCCCTCCGAACTCTCGGGCGGCATGCGCAAGCGTGCGGGGTTGGCCAGAGCGCTCGCGCTCGATCCTGAGATTGTGTTCCTGGATGAGCCTACGGCCGGTCTCGATCCGATCGGCGCGTCGGATTTCGACCACCTGATTCGCAAGCTGCAACAGACACTTGGCCTAACGGTCTATATGGTCACCCACGATCTTGATACCATCTTCACCGTGTGCGAGAGGGTGGCCGTGCTTGCCGACAAGAAGATTGTGCGGACGGGATCGCCCACCGAATTGCAGCGCCATCCGAATCACCCGTGGATCAAGGAATATTTCTGCGGCGAACGGGCGCGCGCGGCGACGCCGGGCGAACGGCCGCGAATACCCGCCTGATGCGTATCGCGTTTTGAGGAACCGGCTTGATGGAAACCAAAGCTAACTACCTGATGATCGGCGGTTTCGTGCTCGGCGTGCTGGTGCTCGCTTTCATCTTCGTGTTTTGGATGAGCAACTTCGCCGGAGGCGGTAAACGCTACGCCATCGTGTTCGAGAGCTCGGTGGCGGGGCTGACCACCGGCTCGAGTGTCGGTTTCAACGGCATCAGGGTCGGCGAGGTCCAGTCCTTCGAGCTCGATCCTCAAGACGCCCGCAAGGTCCAGGTTCTCATCAGCGTCCGCGACGACACGCCGATACGCGAGAATTCCCACGCGACCATCCAGTCGATGGGTCTGACCGGCGGCAGCGGCATTCAGATCACGCCGGGCTCCCCCGATTCTCCTTTTCTGGTTGCCACGGCCGAGAACCCCGTTCCCGTCATCCAAGCCGATGCTGGCTCGGGCCAAGGCGTGTTCGAAGCGGGCTCGGCGGCGCTGAACCATGCCAATGTGTTCATTTCCAAGCTGAACGCTCTCCTCGACCAGAATGAGAAGGCGATCAGCACGACGATGACCAATGTCGAGCAGTTCACCACCATGCTCGCCGAAAAGAAGGAGGATATCGGCCTAGCCATCACCGACGTGAAGGACGGTGCGGAATCCTTCAAGTCATTGTCGAGCAAGCTCGAAGTCTCTCTGGGAAACAACATGGATGGCCTGACCCGCCAGGCGCGGGATAGTCTTCAGGAGTTCGGTAATTTCATGCGCGAGGGACGCCGCACGGCAGTGACGCTGAACCGGATTCTGGAGAAGCTGGAGGCTGATCCCAAGGGTTTTTTGCTTGGTGGAAACCAGGTCCCGGAATACACTCCAAAAGGACGATAGTGCACCCTCGAGGGCCCACGGGGAGTGTCTCCTAACAGGGGGCAATCGAACATGTCGCGATCGGCGCCGACGCTCGCTACAGGCTTGCTTTGCCTGAGCCTGCTGGGTTGCGCTTTGGCGGGCTCAAGGCCCCCGACCACCTACGATCTGATCGCCCCGCGCTCCTTCGCCGGCGCTGCCAAGCCCGCCCAGTGGCAGCTCCTCGTCAATGAGCCGACTGCCGTCTCCTCGCTCGATACCAGCCGCCTGATGGTGCGCCCGAAGGCCGATCAGATCTCCTACTACAAGGGGATCGCCTGGGGCGACCGGCTGCCCCGGCTCGTCCAGGCGCGGATGATCGAGACCTTCCAGAACTCCGGCGCGGTCAAGTCCGTGAGCGCCTCCACCGGGCAATATGCTCTTGCCACCGAGCTCCGTGCGTTCCAGATCGACGTTTCGAGCGGACCCGCGGCGGCCGAGATCGATATCTTCGCCAAGCTGATCAACACCTCGACCGGCAGGGTGGTCGCGAGCAAAGGGTTCAGCGCCCGCGTTGCGGCCAAGAGCGATGCCCCCGGCGATGCCATGGCGGCCCTGAACCAGGCCTTCACCGAGGTGTTGCAAGATACCACCGCCTGGGTCGCTTCCCGCCGCGGCTAGCCAGAGTTGCTAGCGTTCGGGTTTTCCAAAGTCGGAGAAGCTGACCAGCGGGTTGCGAAGTGCCGCTTGTCCGCTACTGACCCAAAGCCGACATTTCGGGACATACGCGCCACTACCCCGGCTAACTTGGCCGGGGTTGTAAAAGCGGTGCGCGATGGTTAGCTAATAGGCTTGATGGGATTTTCCCTCCCCATCATTGTTCCCCCAAAGGAACCAAGAAGCCCCGAGTGGCCCCCCCGTCTCCGGGGCTTCTTCTTTTTCCCCTGATGACGAAACCGCATTGACGTTGCGGCGTTACGGCAAGAGACGGGGGCTTATGAAATGAGCCCGACGTTCAAATGACAACCACAGAAACTAGCCGGTATCGCGGATATGACATTGTACCGAGGCGTCAGTGGTCACAATGGTGCGTCAGCGTCTACCCCACGCGCTCAGATCTGCCCATTCTGTCGCGATCCACTCTGAGAAGTCTGACGTCACGAAAGGAAGATGCCCTGGCGGATGCCAGGAAGCGCATCGACCGCATTCTGACCCATACCGATTAGATCATTTAGTCCGCTTTGGCTCGGCACCCTTGGAACTTGCGTCCTTCGGCGCGGGTGCCTTCGCGATCTTTCTTAGCCGCTTCTCAAAAGCTGCCTCGTCTTCATCGCAGCCCGTTGTGCGCGCTACTTC